>Ga0302324_100021113_pt1 | contig 12708 bp, 11 predicted proteins | sample Palsa_T0_1_FD_201949 | JGI IMG/M metagenome (GOLD analysis project Ga0302324, IMG submission 201949) | Peat permafrost microbial communities from Stordalen Mire near Abisko, Sweden - Palsa_T0_1 | ecosystem: Environmental > Terrestrial > Soil > Palsa > Peat permafrost | place: Sweden: Abisko...
GGACCGCATCGGCTTTCCGGTTATTATTGACAGCGTTCAATTCACCGCCGATCCGCGCATGCCCAATGGCATCAAGGTCAGCATGACCATTGTGGTTTTGGATTTTGACGCCTGGAAACCCAAGCCCAAGGAGTCCCATGCTTGACCGCTTCGAACGGCCGATCAAATTCGTCTGCCTGGCGATGGCGTTTTTGCTGGCCTGGCAACTGGGTGGTCTAATCCTGGGCCGTGACCCGCTGAGGAAGTTGATAATCCCAGCCTTGCCCACCTTGCCGGGAGCAACGAACGAGCCGGCCAAGTCGGCGCCGAAGGAAACAAATGTCGCTAATGCGACGATGGGCAGCAACACAGCCATCGGGACCAATGCAAGAAACGGGACCAAACTAGCCAAGGGGACGAACTCAACCACGGGGACCAACTCAAGCGCTGGGACGAATGTTATCATAGGGACCAATGTGGCCAACGGCACGAATTTATTGGCGAAATCCACCAACGCCCCCGGTGCAGCCCAGACGGAGCTGACGAACGCCGGCACCAGCCCGAACGGCGGCGGTTCGAAAAGTTCCGGCCCGCCCGAGGGCCCGCCCGGCCTGCCGCCGGGCATGACGCCCGAAATGATGGCCCAAATGATGGGCGGCGGGATGCCCGGCGGACCCATGGGCGGCGGCATGAAAAAAATCGAACTGCCCAAGGACGTCCAGGCCCGCGTGGATAGAATCATCGACAGCGAAATTTTCGGACCCGTCATAAGGCCGATGCCCATGGCTTTGATCGGCATTGCCGAGCAGGAGGCGTACATCCAGGCCACCAATGGCCAAACCGGTCCGGTCAAAGTGGGCGGCGAGATGGGAGGAATCAAGCTGCTGCGCATCGGCGTCAACAGGGTGCTCGTCGAGCTAGGCGGGGAAACGAACGAACTGACTTTATTTGGGGGCCTGGGCGGAGAGAGCCTGATGCCCAAACCGACCAACGCGCCCTCCACCAACATGGCCGCTACAAACGCCCCCTCCACCAATGCTCCGGCCAAAAAGGCGTCCATAAGGAACGCGACAGCCAACAACGCTTCATCCGCTTCGCCTCTTTCGTCCAAAGAAAAGGAGACTCCATAATGCAACCACCCAAAAGTCGGCAATTGAATATTCGTTTCACCGCCATGCTGCGTTGGCTATGTCTGACGGCAATCCTCCTCGGCGGTTCCCTGCTCTTCATGCACGGCCAGAACGCGGAAAAGGGCCCCGAGGCCAACGCCGCCCCGGCCCCGGCCCCAGCTAACACCAACGCCACCGCGGCGGCGGCTGCCAGCAATGCGCCCGACGGCTCCGCCAACACACCCTCCGATGGGCCGGGGGCTGAAGCCAAGAAATTGCCGGCCGACTTGATCCAGTTGAGCTTTCAGAACATGCAAATTGACCAGGTCCTGCAATGGCTCTCGGAGAACACCGGCAAGAGCGTGATCAAATTTCCCACGGCGCATTGCCAGATCACCATCGTCGCCACCAAAAAGGTGACCCGGCGGGAAGCCATCACGATGGTGTATCGCGCCCTGGACATGGAAGGATTCACCGCCATTGAAACCAGCACTTCTATCCTCATCGTGCCGGCGGACCAGGAGTCGAAGATGAATCTGAGCCCCGGCTTGATGGGCGTCCCGGGCACGGAGGTTCCTGGAGGCCGCGAGCGTTGGGTCAAAGTATTTGCCCTCAAGCACCTGCCGGCCGCGGAGTTGACCGACAAAATCAAAAGCGTCCTTTCCACCAACAACACGGTCATGACCGACGACCGGGCCAATCTCATGATCATCACCGACTACAACGACAACCTGACCGCCGCCGCCGGGCTGATTGCGGCGCTGGACGTGGAAAAAAACGACGATGTGATCGTGCGGGTGATCAACTTGAAAAACGTCAACGCGCTGGAGCTGTCCAAGCAAATTGAGCCGCTCTACCAAAAGCTCACCGGCAAGACATCCAAGGAACTCATTGAGGTCACCGCCAGCGACACGGCCAACTCGCTGATGGTTCTTTCCAGCGCGGCCAATTTCAAAGAGATCGAAAAATTTGCCAGCTCTCTCGACACGGCCGACTCGCAGGATAAGGTGATGAAAACCTTCGAATTAAAAAACGCCGACGCCCAGGACGTGGCCAAACAACTGCAGGACTTGGGCAAGGATCAGCAGAGCGGTTCGCCCTATCGCTACTTTTATTTCGGAGGCGGCTCGAACGAAAAGGACACCAAGAAGATGAGCATCGTGGCCGACCGCCGGCGCAATGCCCTGCTGGTGCAGGCCCCGCCCTCCGCCATGGAGGGCATCGCCGCCACCATCGCCGCGCTGGATGAACCGGTCCAGGACAACAATCTGGCGCCAAAAATTGTTCCCCTGGAAAACGTCAACGCGGCCGATGTCGAAGACGTTCTCAACGAGCTGTTCCTCAAGAAAACGCAACAGCGCCCCTACTTTTTCTTCGACGAAGACCAATCGCCGACAGTGGACCGGGACGTCGGCCGCCTCTATGGCAAGGTCCGCATCAGCAGCGAGTCATCCGCCAACGCCCTCATCATCACGGCCAACTCGCAGGAGAACCTCGACGCGGTGATCGCGGTGGTGAAGGAATTGGACAAACCGTCATCGGCGGGCGACACAACCTTCCATATCAAGCTCAACTTTGGCAACGCCCAAAAGATCGCCAACCGGATCAACATCCTTTTCGCCAAGAACGGTTCCCTGGCCCTGCGGCCGGTCAACCAGCAAAATCCGAATAACCCAAACCAGCAACCCCAGCAACCGCAGCAGGGCCAGCAGAACACGCCCGTGGCGGACGACTTCTCCCTGGAACAAGTGGTCAAGGAAGATCCGTATTATTCCTGGCTGGGCGGGCCGCCGGATGCCACCGGCCGAAACGGTTCGCGCGAATCAAGCACCGAACGCCCCGTGAGCGATCTGGTGGGCAGAGTGCGGGTGGTGCCCGACGAAGCCAGCAGCTCCGTGCTGGTCACCGCCAATGTCCACCTTTTTGCCCAAGTGAGCAAGATGATCGAGGACATGGACGTGCCGCCGGCGCAGGTTTTGATCGAAACCAGAATGGTGCAGATTTCCGCCGATTACCTGGACCAAATCGGCGTGCGCTTTTCTCCCAACGGCAGCCAGGTTTTTTCCGGGGCTGACTATCAAAATTCTTTCATGCCCAGCATAGGGGGCACCTACATCAAGGGATTTGGCAACAATACCACGGTCAACAACCCCGTCACGGCCGGTGCGGCCACTTCCGTGGCCTCGGTGGCCCAAGCCCTGACCAGTTTGCGCTCCGGCGTGTTGGGCGCCAACATGAGCATGGATTTCCTCATCCAATTCCTGCACCAGAAAACCGACGCCACAGTCATTTCCGAGCCCCATATCACCATTTCGGACAATGAGATGGGCAAGCTCTTTGTGGGCCAGTCGGTCCCGATCGAAACCGGCACCGTGAATCCCTCCATCGGCGGGAGTTCGCAAACTTTCATTTACAGGAATGTCGGAGTCATCGTTGAAGTGGAACCTCACATCAACCAATCCGGCGACGTGCAATTGCGAGTCCGCGCCGAGTCCTCCACCATCGACCCGACCGAGATCAATTCCCAGGTGGTGATTGACTCCGCCCAATTCCGCACCGAACTCACGGCCAAAGCCGGCGAAACGCTGGTGCTGGGCGGCATCATTCAGAAGCAACTCAACGATTCCAGCTACAAAACCCCGCTGCTGGGCAGCATCCCGCTGCTGAAATATATCTTCAGCAAACGGGACAAATCGTTCAAACGCACCGAACTGCTGGTCTTCCTTCGTCCCAAGGTGGTGCGGACGCCGGAGCAAGCCCGGGTGCTGCTCGAAGAAGCCAGGAAGTCGATGCCGCTGATCGAGAAATGGGAGAAAAGCGAGGAGTCTCATTTTAAAGTCGAGGAACCCCAGCCCAATAACGAGCCGGTACCTCTGCCCAACGGCCCACCGCCACCGCCAGCCCCCAAAACGCCTTGAGGATTCTTAACCCATGAACCTGCGCGCATCGCTCCATCTACCTATCCTCCAAACACTTGTGGATGAGATGGAGTTCAGCGGAGCCTGATTTGCACCCTGACACAGGAACGTAACAAGAATTCTATTTACGAGGCGGGAGCAAGGGATTAGAAAGTTCAGGCTATGTTTTCCCTGCAATTATTACTCGGCCGTGAGGACAAGTTTTTCGGCCTGCTGGAGGCCAGCGCGCAGGAGGCGCAGACCAGCGTGGACGCGCTGGTCAAACTTGTCGCCAATCCGGTGCAAACCAGTCTCTCCTACCAGTTCGTCGAATCGCGGCGCAAGGAAAAGGAGTTGCGTGGGCAGATCAGCGAAGCGGTCTATACCACCTTCGTGACGCCCTTGTAACGGGAGGACATCGAGAGCCTGGCCAACGCCCTCTACCGGATTCCCAAGACGGTGGAAAAATTCGGCACCCGCCTGCTGCTCACGCCCCAGCATGTCAAAGGCCTTGATTTCACACCGCAAATCCAACTCCTGGCCGAGGCGACCGCGACCATCATGGAAATGGTCCAGAGCCTTCATAAAGGAGTGCAACTGGAGGAAATCCGCCGCCTCAACGACAAAATGCAGTATTTGGAAGGCGAAGCCGACAAGGCGGTCATGGAGTTGCTGCGCGAACTCTTCTCGGGCAAGCACGAAGCGATCACCGTCATCGTGCGCAAGGACCTCTACGAATTGCTGGAAAAGATCATCGACCGTTGTCGGGACGTGGGCAACATCATTAGCAATATCGCGCTCAAGAACTCCTGACCCGCCATGACGCTCATCGTGACGGTCATCGCGGTCGCCCTCGCCTTTGAATACATCAATGGCTTTCACGACACCGCTAATTCCATCGCCACCGTCGTTTCCACCAAGGTGCTGACGCCGCGCCAGGCCGTCATGCTGGCAGCCTGCACCAATCTCTTCGGCGCTTTCCTGGGCACGGCCGTGGCCAAGACTATTACCAGCGGACTGGTGGACGCGGGCGTCGTCTCGATCACCTCGGACATTCTCATCTGCGCGTTGCTGGGAGCCATTGTGTGGAACCTGATTACCTGGTGGCAAGGGTTGCCCTCCAGTTCGAGCCATGGGTTGATCGGCGGCCTGTGCGGCGCGGCGCTGGCGGCGGCGCACAATCATTGGAACGTTCTCATCTGGTCGGAGCCCAGCGCGGTGCATTGGTACCTGGGCAAAGGTCTGCTGTGGAAGGTCATTATGCCGATGTTTCTTTCGCCACTGCTTGGATTCGTAGGTGGATTCGGTTTGATGGCCCTGCTTTACGTGACGTTGCGCAATAAGCGGCCCTCCAAGATCAACGCGTTTTTTGGCGTGGCCCAAATGTTCAGCGCCGGCGCCATGGGCGTGATGCACGGCACCAACGACGCCCAAAAGACCATGGGCATCATCGCGCTGGCCTTGCTTTCGGCCACCAAGGCGGGCACGTTCGATCATTTGCCGGCCTGGCTGGAGTTCCTTCGTTCGCCCCTGCCGCCGCCCGGCAAGGATTTGGGCATCGCGGCTTGGATCAAAGTCGTGTGCGCGTTGACCATGGCCTCAGGCACGGCTGTGGGTGGCTGGCGCATCATCAAGACGCTGGGCCACAAAATGGTCAAGCTGCACCCGATCAACGGCTTTGCCGCGGAGGCCAGTTCGGCCACCGTCATCGGGCTGGCATCCCTGCTGGGGATTCCCGTTTCGACCACCCACAACATCTCCGCCGCCATCATGGGCGTCGGCTGCGCCAAGCGTTTCAATGCCATCAAATGGACGGTGGTCGAGCGCATGGTCTGGGCGTGGGTGCTGACCCTCCCCGCCACGGGCGCGCTGGGTTACGCGCTGGTGCGGCTCTCCCAGTCGATGGGGTGGACGCCCTGACGTTAAGGAGCCGTAACCATGCAGTTGAAACTGGGAGCGCGACCGTCCTGGTCGCTTTGGCTGGCGTCCCGCCAGCCAACCCTTCGCCCCCCAAGCGAGTTACTGTTTGGCGCCCTTTTCCGCCGCAGTGATGTTTTCGGCGTGACGCCCAAAACAGCGGTCGAGACGACCGCGCTCCCCAAAGCACGTGCCTTCTTCCTGCTAAGCGCGTTTGCCCAGACGGGCCAGTTGCCGGGGCGTCAGCAGCCAGTTGAGGCTGGCGCATTTCCCAAAGACCAGCTTCTCCATCGCCAGTTTGCAGAGGCCGGCTTTCTTTAACTCCATCGACATCCCGCCTTCACCCGCGAGCAATGTCGAAATCAGGCGGCTGAGGAACGGCTCGTGGCCGACCAGGACGATTTGCCTGGCGGCGGAGAAATTCTCGTTGACCTCGTCGATGATCCCGTTCGCGCCGGCCTCCGGCGCCAGGCGGGCGGTCTCAAAGAGTTTGTCCGACTCATAAACCTCGGCCAGAATCTCCGCCGTGCGCAGGGCGCGAGCGTAAGGGCTGGTCAGAATCACGTCGAAGGAAATGTCCAAGCCCTTGACGCCCCGCGCCACGGCAAACATGCTGTTCTCCCCTTCCGCCGTGAGCGGACGTTTGCTGTCGGGCCGCCATTTCGGGCTGCGCGGTTCCGCCTTGCCGTGACGGAGGAGAAAGAGGTTCATCGTTCTAGCCGAAGCGGCCGGTGACGTAATCCTCGGTCTGCCTGCGGGCCGGGTTGGTGAAAAGTTTTCTAGTCTGGTCAAATTCCACCAACTGGCCGAGATTAAAAAAGGCGGTGAAATCCGAAATGCGCGAGGCTTGCTGCATGTTGTGGGTCACGATGACGATAGTCAATTGTTGGCTCAATTCCAAAATCAGTTCCTCAATCTTGGCCGTGGCCAGCGGATCCAGGGCCGATGCCGGCTCATCGAGCAGCAGCACCTCCGGTTCGATGGCCAGCGCGCGCGCGATGCACAAACGCTGTTGCTGTCCGATTGAAAGGCTCAGGGCGCTGGCGTGCAGGCGGTCTTTGACTTCGTCCCACAGCGCGGCCATGCGCAAGGTTTGCTCCAGCCGCTCGCGCAACAGGGCCTTGTTGCGCACACCGTTGAGCCGCAATCCAGCGGTGACATTCTCGGCCACCGACATGGCGGGAAAGGGGTTTGATTTTTGGAAAACCATGCCGACACGCCGGCGCACCAGCGTCGCATCCATGTGCGGGGAATAAAGGTCCTGGTCGAACAAAGCCACACGCCCCTCCACGCGCGCGCCCGGCGCCAAGTCGTGCATGCGGTTCAAGGTGCGCAGGAAAGTGGATTTGCCGCAGCCGCTCGGACCGATGATGGCGGTCACGGCCTTGGGGGGGATTTGCAGGCAGATATCCGTCAGCACTTGATGCGCGCCGAACCAAACATGGAGATGCTGGACGTCGAACGTGACGCGGGCTTCACCCGTAACGGGCCGGGAGAGGGCGGCGGCGGCCATGGGCGCCGCCCCAAGTTGCGCGGCGGGGGCTTGGCTCTCGTCAGTCATGGCACGCATCATCCAATCCTAAAGATGAAGCTAGATGGGCCGCGGCAAAAGTCCATTCGTGTGACAATTGGGTGACAATTCCGTCTCCGCCAGGAATCAGAAATGAATTTGCCATGAATAGCTTAGAAATGTTGATTCAAAATTCGCCCGCGCGCCATCACCTCTATGGATGGCCGGGAAATTGATAACCTTTGTAAACATAAAGATAATCCGCGCCGTTGGTCGGACCTTCCCAGTTGAACTCCGGGCGGCCTTGGGCGGCGGCCTGGCCCGCGGCGATGAGTTCGGGGTCGGTCCACTTGCGCAGCTCGGCGTGGCTGTCGGCGAACGCGATGGAATCGACATTGATGTGCCACAAGGCCGGCGGTTTCTGCCAGGAAAAGGAATCACCCTCCCAGTTCACGACCCAGGTTCCGATATTGTAGCCGCGCCAATCGGCATCCTCGATCATGGCAAAGGTCGCGCCGGGAACGGCAATAAGGGACATCTTGGAGTAGGTGGCGCCGGCCCCCCAGTAATCGCCAGAAGGTTCGCCGCCCAGGTTTTGGGAGCGGGCATAGCTGTCGTAAGCCCAGCCGTTGGGATTGAGCAAAGTGGGATGGTGGAGCATCCGCAAGTCCGCCGGACAATGATAGGCCTCCAGCCGCCTGCAATAAAAGTAAAAGGCGTTGCTGGATTTCAAACCCGTCCGCACCGCCTCCAAGGCGTTGCTGGGAGCGTTCCAGGCCTCGGGCGTCGTCGCCGGGCCTCCCCAAAAGCCGCCCGCCGGCCAGATACTCGCGCCCGAATTGTAATCGGCCATCTGCACGATGCGATCGGCATTATCCTGAGCGTACAAGTGAAAGGCGAAGGCCAGTTGCTTTTGGTTATTCAGGCAGGAGGAAGTGGAAACTTGCCGCCTGGCCTTGCAGAGGGCTGGCAGCATCAACGCAGCCAGAATGGCCATCATCACCACCACCGCCAGCAACTCTGTCAAACTAAACGCGCCGGCGGCGGCCTGCAAGGGAGACACGCGCGCGCCCGCCCGAGTCGCGCGTTCGTCGTCGAACGCTGCCAGCAGAGATTTCACCGAAGGACCATGTTACCACGCCTCCTTCCCTTGGCACGTCAATTTTATCGCGGGCATCACGAAAAAGCCGCCCCGACTTGACAGCGCCACGCGCAGGCCGAACAATTTGGGCGATGCGCTCGGACGGCCTGCTCAAACATCTTGCGATCTGCGCGGTGATTGCCGTGCTCTTTTATGTCGCGGCCTTTGCCTGGATCGAGCACCGACGGACCTTCCGAGGCCCGTGGCAGGCGGCCTTCGCCGCCGACGCCGCCGGCCGGCCCGCCCTTCTGATTTCCCAGACTAAATTGCACATTTCTGAGACCATTCTTTTCCCCGGCCAAACCGTCCGGCCGGCCCCTTTCTCGCGCACGATTGTTTTCGGGCCCACGCCGCCGGACCTGCCCTTCGGGGAATTGCTCTACCAGGACCCGACCTTCCTGCCAGGGGTGGTGACGCTGCGCCTGTTCGGCCATACCGTCGAACTGCTGCCGCGGGTGCTTTCTGTCGATAAGAAAGAATATCCCTGGCACTCCGGCGCCGTGATGGAGGTGCCGTGAGACCCAGCCGGCCTTTCCTGATCATGCGCCGCATGGTCGTCTCCTGGGTGAGATGGAGTGACGCAATTTGCAAAAGAGTGGGATGCGCCCCGGACACGGAAGAGACGGAAAATCCAATTTGACACGGGGGCGAAGTCCGCGAAAGATGGGGCCGTGCGCCAGCGTAGCTCAGTTGGTTAGAGCGTGGGACTCATAAGCCCGAGGTCAGTGGTTCGATTCCACTCGCTGGCACCACTTCATTTTCAATATGTTACGCAAGAAATACCTGAAATTCAACAGCTTGCGAATCATCAACCGTTTTCGCCAAGTGCATCTCAATTCCCCTTAGATTCCGTTGCGGTTGCCAAAATACCCTCCATTTTGGCAACCGTTTGGCAACCGAATGATGGTGGATCTCACAAAACACCCTTTTCGACCTGCCGCACGGGCGCTGAAATCCATGGCCTCGGGCAGCGCCCTCGCCGAGGCGCAGGGCACGGACCTCGATCTTCCATGTCGTCCTGCTGCTTATGTGCAGCCGAATCGCGATTTCCCCAATGAAATGGACAAAACCATGGAGTTTTGACCCCTTCGGTTACGTCAGCTTTGAGCCGGAGATAGTACCTCGGGCACTTGGACCAAGCGTAGAAAATGAACACCTTCAGGAGTGATGACGTTGACTCCCTTAGCTCGCAGGCGAGCGAGTTCTGGCGCATGAAGCCAGGTGAAAACGATTGTCTGCACTTTCAATGCCGCGGCTGTTTCGCTCACGAGAAACTCAATGAAAAGCCCTCGATGGGCTTCGTCAGGATTCTGCTGCAGCGGCTCGTCCAGCACGACGAAACCGGGATGCAACCCGTCCTCTGCCTTCGAGGCAACGGCAAGAGCTAGCACGTAGGCGGCGACCAGCCGGGGATGATCGCTCGCTGAGCCGAGAGACCGAAGTCGACGCGGCCCGAGATAGGGGATGTAGTGCTCGTCAAGGTGTAGATTGGGATCAGGCTGCGACAGAATTGCGCTATGCCCGAGAGCCGTCAGCAATTCACGCAACCGACCGGTGAACTCCATTCGGCGTCGCTCAAGGTCGGTGTTATCGGTCTTCACAGTCTCTGCAATGCCGGCCCGCTGTATCCAGTCCCTTATTCGGATTTGCAATCCGAGCAGCTCCCGAGATGTCTCAGAAATTCGCTCTATCTCAGTCTCCGTAGCAGCAAGATCGGTTGCCGCTCTCGCCAATTGCTCTCGCGACGCACCAATGGCTTGGTTAACGGTGCCGAGAGCGCGCTCCGCATCACGCAGGCCATTCTCGACGTTTGCAAGGTCGGCACAGAGGCGAATGATCTGATTTTCGCAAGCGGTTATGTTGGCTTGGACGAGAGTGCGATCGCGCTCCAAGGCCGCAACGTGCGCCTCAACGGACTCGGTGGACTGAGCCGTGAGCTGGAAGGTCGAAGGATCCAGCGAGCGGTGACACGTCGGGCACTCTACGATCTCAATGCGCCCGATGCCCTCTTTTTTGAGACGAAGGACATCGCGCGCGGAATGCAGTCGATGTTCGATGTTGATTAACAGTTCTTGCTGATCCGATTGCTGTCGGCGGAGAATGCGCAGCTCTTCGCGCCGCTGATGGCGTTGATCCTTTAATTCCACTACTGCCTGGGATACGTCGCTCGACGCGGTTGCGCTGTTCGGATCGAGGCGTCCTTGCGTGAGATGCGCGCGAAGCCTATCGGCTCGTTCTCGCATTGCGGCTTGCTGCACACTCAGATCAACGTTGAGTTCCGTCTTCAATGAATCGCTCAAAGTTTGAGAACTCCATCGTTTGACGATGGTGGAAATGTTGCCGAAATCCGACCACGTATTTGTAACCCATCCATGCTGCTCAAACAGCGCTCCAACTTGTGAAGCCAACGCGGAAGCGTCCGCTTTGAGTCGGGCCTCAGTAGCGGCGACCGTCTGTCGCTTGAATCGCTCCGCAATAGCTGCGATAGCGCCGAGGAGGTATTCCACCGCCACGTCGGAAATCTCAAGCAGGCCATAGCGATATACCTGCAATGCTTGAAGATCAGTCCACCCCTCGCTCTGGTCAATGTAGAAAAGGGGCGCGATATTCTCCAGATAGAGCTCCGATTCATCCCCTCGATTCGTAACAATCGGTGTTCGTTGAAGGCCGCACCACGTAAAGAGGAAGTTCTGCAGGCCGGCTGCCTCATCCTTCATCGTCTGCTTGCGCGCCTGGAGTCTGCTGGTTCGCGACACCGTATGACCAACGTCCAATTCCTCGACCAAAACTTCCGCCGGGTTCCCAAGAATCTCGCGGGTGAGGCGCAACCCAACAGCGTCGCCGCGCCTCAGCGTTAGAATCGAGCGAGAAGAATGCACCGTAACGTTGACCCTGCCGTCGAGGTCAATGACCTCCCGAACGGCCACCGGGAACCGAGACGGGTCGTTATCCTGCAAGCCAAACATGGGCTCGAGCCCGAGGCACCACGCGATCGAAGTGACCGCGAGCGATTTTCCAAAATGGTTGTCCGCAGATACAACTTGAAGGCCTTCCTTGAATGTAAAGGAGCCTGCGAACGCACCTGCGTCGGATTCACCGCAGACTTTAATCTCTTCGATGCGGATCATTCGCCTTTGAGCAAAGTTTTGTTCGGTCGATTGTGCGATAATCTGAGCAGGGTTGCACGCTCTGAGCTCAATAAATTTCCGGCTACTAGGTCGTCATAAATTCGTCGAAGATCAGCGAAGCGGCGGCCGGCAACTAATGCGTCACCATCTCGCATGAGCACTCCACCAGCGATGAGCAACTCCACGGTGCGGTCATGCGTGCTGTCGCCGAGGTAGCCTCTAGGCATCTTCTGCCACGTGTCGAGATCTTGGTGCCGCCGTGTAGTTGCCCATACTTGAAAATTAGTCAGCAGTGTGGGTCTCACCGCGATGAACTGAAGGATCTTCAGCCAATGAGCAAGGACGCTGTGGGAACCCGCCGCTTCATTGCCCGATGGAACAAAAAAGACGCAAGCGATTAATGCCACATGATAGTCCAAATCATACAAGGTCGAGCGCACGACGCGCTCGGGGCGGACGCGCGGGCTCGCACCAACTTCTTTCAATAACGCAGCTAGCTCTCCCAGCGAATCAAGTTCGTTAGGCATGGTCATCCCTCCAGTCAATTGGACACTCCCCGATCAAACTCGCAACAACGCCCTGGGTGATGCGCGGAGTAAGGGGCCCAAAGCTGTTCCCAAATCCCTTCTCGAGCTGGCCTGCGACTTCTTTGTGCATCGTATCGAGGAGTTGGTATGCGTCTGGTGCGCTCATGGACTTCACCTGTGCCAATAGGGCCGCGTCGGTGCGGACGGTTTCAAGAGTTTGATGGAGGTTCAGAGAAGTCTTTGAAAGGTCATTGTCCAAGGCAATTTCTGCCGCCCAAGCCTCGCGAAGCCTCTGCGCAATAGCGTCGATCTTCGTTGAACTTGCGGGTCGCCGCCGCTTCAAATCATCGAACTTCGCGTCAAAATCCCCGCCTCCATCTTTCACGAACTCTGCTGCGGAGGCGGTTTGCACGCATGCGATTAAGCCGGGGTTCTGGATGCGGAATAGCGCGTGCTCATCGACTTCTCCGAGCCCAGCGAGGTCTTTTGGGCCCCACACA
>Ga0302324_100021116_pt1 | contig 12707 bp, 12 predicted proteins | sample Palsa_T0_1_FD_201949 | JGI IMG/M metagenome (GOLD analysis project Ga0302324, IMG submission 201949) | Peat permafrost microbial communities from Stordalen Mire near Abisko, Sweden - Palsa_T0_1 | ecosystem: Environmental > Terrestrial > Soil > Palsa > Peat permafrost | place: Sweden: Abisko...
GCTCAGCGGCTTCGAGGGCGCGGCGCCGCTGGCCCAGGAATCTCGCCGCGCCAGCACCTTCGTTGGCCAGGCGGTCATCCTATCGCTGGTAGCTACTGGGGTTTTCTACATTTTTACTTCCTATGCCAGCGCGATCGGCTGGGGCACGGGCGACATGGCCGCTTTCGCAGTGCACCCAAATCCGTTCTATGCTCTGGGCCATGCGCTGTGGGGCGTGGGATGGTGGTTAGTGGTATTCGCGCTGATCAACGGCGCGATCGGGGTTGGTCTTGCCACCACCAACTCCGCGTCCCGCGTGATGTACACCATGGGGCGGGCGGGGACGCTGCCAACGAGTTTCGGACGAGTCAATCCCGTCCACCAGACACCTACCGTCGCCATCGCCTATGTGCAGATCATCGGGATTGTGGCGGTGGGGCTGGTAGGCGTGTTGTTGCAGGCCAAATATATCTTTGGCCTGTTGGAGACGATTGCCACGCTGGCGGTCATCGTCATCTACTGCATGGCGAACCTGGCACTGACGTCTTATATCCGCCGGGAGCATCGCGACACTTTCAGCGTTTGGCATCACGTGGTATCCCCCTGGATCGGGACTTTGGCGCTGCTGCCTGTGCTCTTTGTCACGGTCTATCCGGTGCCGGCGTGGCCGTACAGTATCGCGCCTTACCTTTTCGTGGTGTCGCTGATCGCGGGTTTTGCTTATATGCAGTGGAACGAGATGCGCCATCCCGGAGCGCTCAAGCGGGGCGCAACCATGCTGGTCGGCAGCCGCAGCACGGCGGAAGGCGATGTGGACTGGGACAAGCCGGTAACGCCGGTGTAGACTCACGGGTGAAGAGAGGCCTCCATGAGCTTTGGTTCGCTGGTCTTCACACCCCTGGTCAAGAAGCTGCAAGAGCGCTACGGTAGCCGCCGGCAATACGAGCGCATGGAGAATTCCGGGGGATCGCAGGATCGCTTCACCGAATTCGAAACGCAGTTCCTGGCGGAGCGAGACAGCTTTTACTGGGCTACGACAGGGGCCACCGGATGGCCTTATGTGCAGCATCGCGGCGGACCTAAGGGCTTCCTCAAGGTGATCGACGACCACACCCTGGCGTTCGCAGATTTTCGGGGAAATAAACAATACATCAGCACAGGAAATTTGCAAAGCGACAGCCGGGTCGCCATCATCATGGTCGACTACCCGAGGCAGGCTCGCCTGAAGATACTCGGACGGGTGGAGATCTTCGAGGGCGAGTCAGCGGAGAGCTGGCTGGAACGGGTTCGCATGCCGGAAGAGAAGACTCCGATCGAGCGGGTATTTGTTATCCACGTCGAAGCGTATGACTGGAATTGTCCGCAACACATCACGCCCCGCTATTCGGTGGAAGAACTTCGCGAGGGGATGAAAGACGTTGAGAAGCGTATCCAGGGCCTGGAGCAGGAAAACGAAGCGCTGCGTCAAGAGCTTGCCGAAGTACGGTCGGGCTCGAAGAGATAAGGAGCATGACGATGAGCTCGCGTCCGCCATTACCCCCGTTCACTCACGAAACAGCCCTGCAGAAAGTGCGCCTGGCGGAAGATGGCTGGAATACGCGCGACCCGGACAAAGTTTCCCTGGCCTACACCGTTGATTCGCGCTGGCGGAACCGGGCGGAGTTTATCACCGGACGAGAGCAGATCGTTTCGTTCCTCACCAGGAAATGGAACAGAGAGCTGGATTACCGGCTTATCAAGGAGCTGTGGGCGTTCACGGGTAACCGTATCGCGGTGCGTTTTGCCTACGAATATCACGATGACTCCGGAAATTGGTTTCGCGCCTACGGCAATGAGAATTGGGAGTTTGATCCCCAGGGCCTGATGTACGCTCGACACGCCAGCATTAACGACCTGCCTATCAAAGAACCGGAGCGAAAGTTTCGCTGGCCAAGCGGAAGACGTCCGGATGACCACCAGGGATTGAGCGAGCTGGGACTTTGAGTCTGCGTGAGAACTCGGATTATCCAGCCCCGAAAGGGGCGGCCTGAACTTAGCCCAGGACGCAGTCCGTGGATAGATCTAGAATCTGGGGAACGCGCGAGTTTTCCGGTCCACACCACGGTAATGCTTTGTATCAGGGCACGACTTAAGTCGGGCCGTTTAGGCACAACAAAGATCCGGGTTTTAACCCCTGGGTTTTTTCCTTTGCCAGGCAAAGGTAGCAGGGGCCCAATTCTCTTTCAGTCCTTTATGGCCCGGTCGGGTCTTACGTGGGCAGTGATCTACATGAAGGCCACGTACTGCGGTACGTCTTGATAGCATTTGCGCCGTGCTTTCCTTTTTGCGGGAATTAGGTATCCTGCCACCGAATTAGATTCCACCAGAAAGGACTATTCCCTTGACTGAATATTCACTAGAAGCTATAGTGACCATGGAGGCTGCTGCTCCGTCAATAAACGATGACGTGGGAAGTCGAATACACCGATGAGTTTGGCGACTGGTACGGGGCCCTCAATGAGTCTGAGCAGGATAGCATTGACCGAAATGTCTACCTTTTGGAACAGTTCGGCCCGGCACTTCCAGATCGGTACAGCAAAGCTGTTGTCACCTCTCGCTTCTCGCACATGCGCGAACTGAGGGTGCAGCACGGGGGAGAACCCATTCGTGTGCTGTATGCTTTCGATCCGCGCCGCGTTGCTCTGCTACTCCTCGGTGGCAATAAGACCGGGGATGACCGATGGTACGAAAAGTTCGTGCCGAGAGCCGACGCGCTCTATGAGCAGCATCTGCGAGAACTAGCCGACCCAGATCGGTAAATTGCAGTTCTACGGAACTGTGCCCGTGCAGAGGGAAATATGGGGAATAAATGGACGGCCCTTCGGGCGAAGATGACGCCTGAACGCAGGGAGGCGAATCGCCTTGCTTCGAAGCAGATGATCGATGCGATGCCCCTTGAGGAACTGAGAACGGCGCGCAATATCACGCAGACCCACCTGGCTTCTCTTCTGCGGATTACGCAGGCATCCGTTTCCAAGATGGAGAGGCGCACCGATATGTACGTGAGTACATTGCGGTCATTTGTTCAGGCGATGGGCGGCGAACTGGAAATTCGGGCAGTTTTTCCCGAAGGGACAGTACGAATAGATCAATTTGCAACGCTCGCCGAGGGCGAGGAAAGCCTAACTAAAACCGCCGGTTCGCGCACTTGAGCTTTAGACGTCTCAGCGGAACTGGGCAAGGAAGGTGAACATCCCGGGTTCCGCAATCGCGCGCCCAAAGCGGCGGTGACAAACGAACGTTCACGGTGCGAGAACCAGTTCTAGCAACTCAGCCGTGAGACGCACTGTGTCGGTTACGTTTCATCTGTCACCCTTTATGTCGGGAATCAATTTAGTCGTCGAGCCTCAACAGAACTGTCGTCGTCTGTATTGATAAGTTTTCTGTTGCAAACGACTATTGAATCTGCAGTGACCCACACCGATGAATCTGCAGTGTCAGCAGAATCGACTTGCCACAAGCTATTGTCCTCAAGCTTAATCATCTCCCCACCATCCAAGATCGATTCTACCCAATGACCTGAGTCACAGGGTGACGACTGCTTTATACGAGGAGTGTTCACGTCCTTGCCCGCGTCAAGGAGTTCGCCAGAGCGAAACTGGTTTGCAAACCATCTCGAGTGTGGCGGCACAAAAGCGGCTCCGCCCTGCGTTTTGTAAGCCTCCGCCAAGCTCACCGATTCAAGTTTCTGTTCGGCAGAAAGGGCATTGTTCAGGATCAAAAGTTGAGTCTGAATATAAGTATGTTCACCGGCTCGCTGTCGTATGAGGCACCAAGCATAGGCAATCACAGGGTCAGATTCAACTCCGATGCCATTTAGGTACCAGTCACATAGGCGGTTCTGTGACCCGGGTTGCCCACGTAACGCGGCTTCTCGATACCATTGAAACGATGCTTCGTGATTCTGCTTTGTGCCATCTCCTTTGAGATAAGCGATTGCAACGTCCCGTTGAGCTCGCGCGTTTCCTTGAAGGGCCGAACGGTAAATCCACGTGAATCCCTCTGCCTTATCTTTCACAGGAGCTGTTCCTAATAAGTACATCATGCCGACCTTGAATGCTGAGTTCATTGCAGGGCGGAAGGGTGTGCCGCAGGAGCCAGAAGCGCGTACTCGGTCCTGGCACTACGCTTGATTGGTATACCCGCGTCGGCGTCTCGCCAGAGTTTGAAGAATTCCTCGTACTCGCGGCGAGCCTGTTCGAGGTCGCCGGCGAGACGGTGGCTCCGGGCAAGACCAAGTTGAGCCAGGGGCAAATACGGCGAGATGGGGCACAGGGCACGGTACTCTAAAATCCGCGCAAACTCCGCGTTAGCCTCCTTATAACTATGTGCCGCGAGCAGAGCCTGGGCGCGGTAGTAGATCGACGACATTTCTGTCGCGCGCGACAGGTCGTACGGGAGCACAGGCTTGAGGTCGTCGATCGCCGAGGCGGCGCTCCCCTGGCGGAGGTGAATGAAGGAGCGCGCCATGGGCAAAACCATCTTCATGAAGATGGTATTTTCCGGAGCCGCGACCTGAACCCGGTTCATCCACTGCTCAGCCGCGCGAAGCTGGCCGGCATTGGCCAGAATGAGAGCGGCGAATGCCTGCGTGTTGCGGTCATCCGGAGCCAACGCCAGCGAGCGCCGAATTTCTGCCTGGGCCGAATGCGGATCGCCAAAATCTGCCTCGAACTCCGCGAGATCTTCCCCGGCATCTCCGGCAAATTCCGCAAATCCGTTCTTGATGGCAACTTGCTGTGCCTGGTGAAAATACGATTGCGCCTCGCGCACGTGGCCTGTAGCCATCCGGCTCCAGCCCATCAGCAACCAGAACTCTCCTTCGCGAGGATTGCCGGCAGCCCATTTCATTTGATCCTGCATCAGGGCATCGTCCCCCTGGGCAAAGCCGATGCGGAAGAGGACCGAGCGCAAGAGAACGGAATTGTCGAGGTTCTTCGCCGCGGCCTGGCGCCAGACATTCCGCGTCTCGGCATATCTCCCGCTCCGTTGTGTTGCCTGGGCAAGGGTCGCGTAGGGAAAAGCATTGCCGGGATCGATGCGCAATGCCTCGCGCGCCATTTCCAGAGCCTGCCCGGGAAGCCCCAATATCTCGTAGATATCGGCCAGGTTATTGGGCGCAATCACGTCTTGAGGATAGAGCTGACGCCACAGCTTATAAACATCCGCCGCCTTCTCCAGATCGCCGGCGACTGCGCTGTAGTAGTGCGAGGTGAGATAGAGGCGCTCACGCTCGGTGGCATGTTCCCGCAGGTCGAAGGCCTTCTGGTAGTTCTTCCGGCCCAACTCCATTTCCTGGGCGTTGGTGTAAATAACACCCATGCGGGCATAGGCCAAGGCAAACTGCGGATCGAGATCGGTGGCCAGCTTGTAATCGCCGATGGTTTCGACATCCAGGCCGCGCGCTCGCTTGACCTCTCCCTGAGAGAACGCCCGCAAGGCGGCAAGGGAGGTAGTGGTCGCCTGCATGATGGGGGTGGCAAAGTGGGAGATGGAAGACTCAGGCTCACCCAGGTCACGGCGCAGCAAGTCAATCGTGTTGCCGAGCGCCGCAAGCACCAGTTCGGGGGACGCGGCATAGGCTTGCTGCTCAGCGATCCGGCGGCCGGAGCCGCAAGTGAGCGCGCGCAGCCGCAAAACAAAACCACTTGCCGAAGGCTCAATGCCGCCCTGCAGGATGGCGTTCGCTGCGAGCGCCTGACAGACGGCGAGCGCATCGCCGGCGGAAACATGGCTAGCGGAATTACGCCCGCTTTGCATGAGCGCGGCATGAAGGGTTTTGACCGGAGCCAGGTTAAAGAAGGGGGATTCCTGGAGCTTGACGCGCAGGGCGCTGTCGAGGGTCTCGTCGAAAAGGAGATTGCCGGTGGAGTTTTCGAAATCGCTCAGCAGCAGCACGTCTCCGGCATGGAGTCGTCGTGCCGCCTTGTTCCTTTGGACCAGGAACGAGCCGGCGGCCACGCCAACGGCAGTCACGGCTGCCAGCAACGCAGCCCAAAGCATCCACCGGGGGAAGAGACCGGCAGCCACCGGTTCGGAATCCGGCGCAGAAGAGGCAGCCCTGCCTGCCTCGTCAATGCCGGGTGGGGTTGCGGCCACGGGCGCGATGAAGCGGTAGCCGCGGCGAGGAACGGTTTCGATGAACCGGGGATTATCCGCAAGGTCTCCCAAAGCCTGCCGCAGTTTCGCCGCTGCCGTGGTCAGGCCCTGGTCAAATTCCACGAAGGTGTTGCCAGGCCAAAGCCGCTTTGCCAGCACTTCGCGCGAGACAATCTGTCCGGGTTGTTCGAGCAACGCGACCAGAAGCCGGAGGGGGAGTTCCTGAATGCGAACTCGGTCGCCATGCCGGCGCAGTACGCCGGCATCGGGAACCAACTCGAAGTTGCCGAAGCGGTAGACCGTCCCCGCAGGAGGCTTCGTGTCCGCCATAGTGTATGCCGGTTTTCGAGCGAGTGTACCACTGCAAGCTTGCAGGCCAGTACATAGGCGGCTGCAACTCGCAGATCTTACGCGCGTTATCAGTTGAGCGTGGGTTCATCTCCAATTTACTTGACGGTCGGCAAGCGCTACGAGATGGTGTGCGCCATGCAAGGGCAGACGCAGACACCGCAGGCAGCACCCGCTCGAGGGCGGTCGCGCCGGCGCGCTCTGCTGGTGCTGTTGGCGCTGTTCGTGGCCTTTCTGCTGGGACTGTCCGGCCTGACTTTCCTGGCCATGAAGAAAGCCGCTTCGATGTATCGCGACATAAAAGCCCGGGTCACCGGGAACGAGCGCCCGGCGATGACGGCGGGGCCGGCTGCCAGGCCGAAAGCCTTGATGCAGCCCTGCGCGGCGATGCTCAAAGACCGGGCCGCTGCCCAGCGGCAACGGGAAGCCGCCGCCCTGGTCCCGCTGGTACCCGACCTCGTTCTGGACCATATCTGGGTCTACTACGACGCCGATATCGAAATATTGAATCGCGTGGTGACGGTCGAGGATAACGAGATCAAACTCACCGAAAGCGGCCCGCTGGCCAGAGCCGTGAATGGCAAGGCGGTGGTGGAAGCGAGCACCGTCATCCCCATCTATCCGCAATGCCAGGCCGACCTCGCCTCCTCGCATCTACTGGTGACGGAGGGAAACCCCGGCCTCTCGATGCCCCTTCCCGGGGCCACCCGCTACGGCGTCTCGGAGCAGGTCTATCAAGAGCTGAAGGCTTTGAAGAGATTTCCTTTGGGCTACCGCGCCCATTTCTACCGCGCCGGCGCAGGATACTCCTGGCGCGATGACTACACCGGCGAAATGCAGCGGGACATCCTTGCTCCGTACAAATATAAAGTCATCGTGAATGGCACGGAGACGGAGTTGCCGGCGCTCCATGCCATGGGGCTTCTGGACGGCAATCCCACCCAGATGGCGGTTCTGGATGATGCGGCAAACCCGCTGTTACTCGACCTGGAGATCCCGACGCTTCGCTTTGCCCTGCGCACGGTAAAGATCACCTACCCGGTGGCGAAGAAGATCGAGAGCGATCTGGAACAGGCTGGACGGGCGGAGATCTACGGTATCTACTTCGACTTCGATCGCGCGGTGATCCGTACCGAGTCCGAGCCGGTGCTGGACGAGATAGCCGAGGCTCTGCGCAAAAATCCCGGATGGAAGCTCAGCATCGAGGGCCACACCGACAACGTCGGAGGCGAGGAACACAATCAGACACTTTCTGCGCGGCGTGCCGAGGCGGTGAAGGCAGCTTTGGTGGAGCGATATGCCATTGCGCCGGAACGGCTCACTACCGTCGGCTTCGGCGCCAGCCAACCCAAAGCCAGCAACGCCACGGTGGAAGGACGCGCGCTCAATCGCCGCGTCGAGCTGGTCAAGCCGGGAGGATCGCCATGATTCCGCTTCTGCCGGCAATGGCGGTCGATCCGGGCACAGATGCGTTGTTCAGCCAGGGATTTTTCGGTTTGGTGTTGCTGATCGCGGGATTTTGCGGATTAGGGTACTCCCGCAAGCTGCACCTGATCGCTCGCGCGCTGCAAGAGACCCCGGTGGCGCCGATCGCGCAAGCCGGCAGCGGCCTGGTGCGAGTCCGCGGAAGCATTGCCGCCGATCCATTGCTGCTAAGCCCGCTGACGCAGACGCCGTGCTGTTGCTACCAGGTCGTGGTGGAAGAGCCCAGCGACGAGGGCACCTCCACGGGCATGGGTTGGAGGCCACTGCACGTGGAAGTCTCAAACGCCCCGTTTGCGCTGCGGGACGGCACCGGGACCATCGAAATACATCCCGAGGGGTTGGAAATCAGCGCGCCGGCAACCTTTCAGCAGGAGGTAATCTCACGGGCCCGCGACAGCAGAGAAGAAACCATGCTGGCCTACGTGCGCGAGCACTGCCCGAACAAACTCAACCGCTTCCTGCTGACGACAATGAAGCAGGCGCTGCTCACACCCGAGCAGGAAGCAGCCCCCCAGATGCAGGAGCGTCTGCGGCAGTTTGAAGACCGCCGCCACAGACAGCTGCATAAGGAGACCAAGGGGCAGTCCTTTCTCTTTCGGGAAACATGCTTTCTGCCCGGTCAGGAACTGGAGATTGCAGGAAGCTCAGTGGTCGACGGTTCACGCCGCATGCTGGGCAAAGGTCCTGACAGGAAGAGACCCTTTCTCCTCTCGACGCAGTTTGGGGAAGCGCTGAATCGGCAGCAAAGCCGGAAGGCGAGGAATCTCTCGATCGCGAGCGCCGTAGCCCTGGTTGCGGGCGTGCTGGAGATGGTCTCTCGCCTGACCCGATGAATCATCTGGACTTTGTTTTCCAAGGAGGAATGTCATGCAAGACAATCGTAGATACTTCAACCTCCGGACGCGCGTCAGCGCGGCTGCATTGCCGATGGTATTTGATGGTGTTTGGCTTTGGGCGCAGAGTTCTTCCCCTGGCCCCATCACGCTGCAGTCGCTTTCCACCCGCATCGACGCTCTGGAGCAGCGCGTCACCAGGGACGAAGCCGGGGGCGCGAAAGCTTCTCAGCAAGCCGGCGATGGCTCGGCGCAGGCGGGCGGATCTGCGGACAATGGCGCTGCCGTCAATGCGGCCCTGCAGAAGCTGACGGCCCAAGTCGCGGAACTGCAACAGCAGGTTACAGAATTGCGCGCCGAACCGGTGCAGGAGCGCTTCGTCAACGACGAATTGCGCATTACACACCTGGCGAAGACAGTGAGCCAGCTGAGCAACACGGCGGGGAATGGCGCAACGCACTCCGCGGGCGGCGAGGCGAGCGTGCAGGCACCCTTCCAGGTGGTGGGAGCAAGTGGTGAACCGATTCTGAAAGTCAGCGAAGGTGACGGCAGTTCGGGAATGTTGGAGCTACTGAGCGGAGGACGAACCTACGCACAGCTGAGAACCATCTCCAATGGCAATACGGGCCTTTTGACCATCAAAAACGTGGGCGGAGATACGGCGAATTTGGGCATGACGGAAGACGGTCCAGTGTTGTCCATGAACGACCATGGAGACCGTGCGTCCATTGGGCGCAAAAAGTCGACAGGCGCTCTCGGCCTCTACCTCAGCAAAGGCGAGAAGACGGCAGTCGCGATGGACCTGGAGGGCGGGACGGGAAACTTTCATCTGTTCCACGGTGATGCCCAGGTGGGCAGCCTCTCGGCGACGGAGAACGGAGCCAAGCTGCAACTGAATGTACCCGGAGGCGGCAAGACCTTTAGCGCGGGCATCAGTGATTCCGATGGAGATGCATTTGCACGATGGAACACGGCGAATGGCGCTGTGCTCGTGGGAACACCTACAGGCAAGGATCTGGGAATTCGCCTTTACCTGGCGGACGGCAAGACCCCGACCGTAGGCATAACCGAGAATGCCCAGGGTGACGCGCAGGTCGCCGTGGCGCAGGGTGGCGTCTCCAGGATTGCCATGCAGGTCCATGGCAAGTCTGCAAAACTGGGCGTATTCGACGGTTCCGGCAAGAACTTTAGCGCTCTGCTGACCACGCACGAAGAAGGCGGAGGGAATCTGGAACTGGCCAACGGGTCCGGGCAGATTGTAGCGCTGATGGATGCAAACCCCACCAACAGCCAGGGACGGGCCGTCTTTACGGACTCGGGGGGGACGCCGCTGGCGAAGATTGGCGCAGCTGGCAGCCACGGGGAGGTTTTGCTGTCCGGACCGAACAAAGCTCTCGCGGTTTGGGAAATGATGCTCACAGGATTCCACTGAGGCGCAGGGCTGGGGAACTTCGGGGTACTCCCATCGACGGATTTCTATTCCTCGGGCGTGGTGGCTACCTGTGTAGATTCAATTCTGCGCGGTTTAGTTCGCGGGAGAGGAATTTGTTTCTTATTGATGGTCACAAAATAGCTCCCGGGCGGAACGGGCGGGTACCTTCTCGAAGTCACTCACTTCGGCGACCGATAGACATAAGAATCCCAGGCCGACCTTGGCGGAGCGACCTGGGATTTCTTGTTCAACGGAGGTTGCGGCAGCTTAGTGATCGTGGGGAGCTTGGCGAACAGAAACGATCGTTCCGTCCTGTCTCGCCATCACGTAATTCCCATCGACCTGGCGCCACTCATTTCCCGCTGGCGGACGGCGAAGGTGGTTCTGCCTATAGTCGACCTTATCGCCTCTGTTCCAGTCTTCCTGCTGAATCTTTGCGCCCGTCTTCCATTCGTTGTGCTGCTTGTAAGTGTGGTTGTCGGGATGATCCTGGGCCATGGCAGGCATGCTTGCCAGAGCCATCGCCAGGATGGGTAGTGCGAATGCTGCTCGAATCGTTTTCATGAGTGCTCCTTGGAATTGGATTCCGCCTTGAAGGGAATCGTGGTAGGGACGACATTGGCAGGGTCTTGCACGCCACTGCTCCTTCACAAGCTGAGATCAACGTTACGTGGTCTGCTGAATGCAGACTGCTCAATATTGCACACCGCTCGTGGTTGCCCGCCGAGTTCTGGCCGTATCACCGCTAATACGGACAGAACTCAAAAATCGGGGTCATGTACGAATAGGCGACAATCCAGGCACTACCTCATTTCTAAACACGATCGTTTATGGGGACCGATCCAAATCCCCGCATGTCTTCACCTAGAAACCTAACCTTATCGGTGGGATACTCGATTTCGATGCCGATCCAATACGCGACCGTTTATGAAATCGCGCAACGAACTCCGGATTGGCCAGTGAACTCCTGGCTGATACCATGCCAGCTATGAACAAACTTGCGCCATTCCTCTGGTTCAATGACAACGCCGAAGAAGCCGCCGAGTTCTACCTGAGCGTCTTCCCGCACGCGCGCAGGCTTGATGAGCTGCGCTCCAAAGGCGTCGGTCCCTGGCCCGTGGGCAAGATCGCCACTATCACGATCGAGCTTGAAGATCAGGAGATGGTCTTTCTCAACGGCGGCCCCGCACATCAGCTCAATCCCGCCTTCTCGTTCTTCGTCCGCTGCGACTCCCAGAAAGAGATCGACAGCTACTGGGGCAAGTTGATCGAAGGCGGGAAACCCATGGCCTGCGGCTGGCTTACAGACCGCTTCGGTCTGTGCTGGCAGATTGTGCCACGCAATATCGGCGAGTTGATCAGTCACCCCAAAGCCATGGAAGCCATGATGGGGATGATCAGGATGGACCTGCCCGCGCTGGAAGCAGCCGCGCGAGAGAACTGAGAGCCTTCTCTGGCCAGTTCTTGACCGTCCCTTTAACCGTCAAGCTGTTCGCGCGGGAGCCCTGTGGCCTGCCGCTTTTGGCGGCGGCTGTGTTCCTGTCCCCACCTGGCGAGTTCGAGCAACGCCGGACGCAACGTGCGGCCATAGGCTGTGAGCGTGTATTCGGTGCGAAGAATGGACTCCTGAAAAACCCGCCGCTCGACCAGTCCGTCTCGCTCAAGCTGCCGTAACTGCGAGGTGAGAACCTTTTGGGATGCTTCCGGAATGCGGCGCTGCAATTGGCTGAAGCGCCGGCTGCCATCCTTGAGTTCGCGAAGGATCAGCGGCTTCCACTTGCCCGTAATGACACGCAGGGCGTTCGATACCGGGCATTGATCGCGCAGCATGCACACCAGAGTATTACGCGACGTGCAAGGCAGTGAAGCAGGAACCTTTTTGTACCTGATTGCCAAAAGCGACTTCGCACGGGCAAGATGATGCAATGAAGATCACAGTGCTTGGATTCGGCAACGTCGGAGGCCAGCTAGGCCGGCTGTGGACGGCAAAGGGGCACATGGTTACGGCCGGGCTACGCGCAGCCAGCAAGCGAGCCAAGACAGCGAAGGAACTGGGCGTGACCGTGGCAGAACCTGCAGTTGCGGTGAAGGAAGCTGATGTGATCGCGGTGGCGCTGCCATGGCAGACTGTGGAAGTTACGCTCGCGTCCCTGGGGCCATTGGACGGGAGAATTGTTCTGGATGCGACCAACCCTTTGGCAGCAGACTTAAGCGTGATAGTTCCTGCAGCGGGCAGCGGAGGGGAGCAGGTAGCGCAATGGACCAGGGGCGCGCGGGTGGTGAAAGCCTTCAATACGATTGGCGCTGCGCTGTTTGGCGACTCGGATTTCGACATGTTCTATTGCGGCGACGATGTGGATGCGAAATACACGGTGCGCGGGCTGATTGAGGATACGACGATGTCGCCGGTCGATGCCGGACCGTTGAAGAACGCGCGGTACCTGGAGCAGATCGCCGGCTTGTGGGTCGACCTGGCAGTGAACGGCAGGATA
>Ga0302324_100021119_pt1 | contig 12706 bp, 9 predicted proteins | sample Palsa_T0_1_FD_201949 | JGI IMG/M metagenome (GOLD analysis project Ga0302324, IMG submission 201949) | Peat permafrost microbial communities from Stordalen Mire near Abisko, Sweden - Palsa_T0_1 | ecosystem: Environmental > Terrestrial > Soil > Palsa > Peat permafrost | place: Sweden: Abisko...
TTCCGCTGTAGGAGGCGCCGTCCTCTGGGCAGTACTTGGAACTTCCACGCCTTTTATCGTGATTGTTCTGATTGAGGCGCTTTTAGCCTATCGATTACGCAAGCCAGTGGAAGAAGTCCTGCATGGCTCCGAACAAGCGCTAGGTGATTTGAATTTGCTTTCAGGCGTATTGGCGCGAGTCGAAGAACACAGCTTTCGTGCGCCAAGCCTTCAATCTTTGCAAACCGAACTTTCGTCGAACCAAACTGCAAGTTCCCGCGCCATCGCCCGGCTGAGAACCATCGTCGATTTCATCGCCTCAGGCGATAACGTGATCGTGCGCATTTTGAATGTTCCTCTCATGTATTCCGTGCAGGTGGCGTTAGCAGCAGAACGCTGGCGGCGCACTCACGGTCACACGGCACACTTGTGGTTGAGGGTGATTGGCGAGATCGAAGCTCTCATTTGTTTGGCCACCTACAGCTATGAGCATCCCAACGATCCGTTCCCCGAGTTTGTCCAAAGTGGTGTCGCGCTCTTTTACGGAATACAAATCGGGCATCCACTAGTCCCGGCAGCACGATGCGTTTGCAACGATGTCCGCCTATCCGATGGCAAACGTGTTTTCTTGGTAAGCGGATCGAATATGTCTGGCAAGAGCACCCTGCTCCGAACAGTCGGAGTCAATACTGTGCTGGCAATGGCGGGTGCACCCGTTCGGGCGCAACGCCTTCGTTTGACTGCGCTGCATGTGGGTGCCAGCATCCGCGTGAATGATTCTTTGCAGGACGGCACCTCGCGCTTTTACGCAGAGATCACCCGACTCCGTGCGCTCCTTGACCTTGGGGCTAGCGGAGGTGCGTCATTATTGTTCCTGCTGGATGAACTGTTGCAGGGCACGAACTCGGATGATCGCCGCATCGGAGCAGAAAGGATTGTTCACGCTTTTCTGAATCGCGGGGCTATCGGATTGGTGAGCACGCATGATTTGGCCCTGACTGAAATTGGTGGGTCACTGAATGGGCAACTGTGCAACGTCCATTTTCAGGACGAGTTCGAGAACGGAAAGATGCTATTCGACTACCGGCTGCGAGAGGGCGAGGTCACGAAGAGCAATGGGCTTGCGTTGATGCGGTCGATTGGGCTGGATGTGTGACCATCTCTCCCTCCGTCGTTTGAGGTCGCGGCCGATCTGGTGGGCGAGCTTGATAGCGGCAAAACCATTGACACAGGCGCTTAGCCTAAGAAAACCGAGCTTGGCCCGAAAAGGCTCCTCCCGCAGCACCTGCGAGTGAATGAATCCTGAACGCGAAAATTAACAACTATGCTAATCCGTCGGTCATACCTTCGGGCCAGCCGCCTGCAGCTGATCGACTCATGTTACTAAAATCAAAAACCCCGCCTTGCGGAGGGGCCATGACTGCGGTGCTTCTGGCCGACAAGCAAAACGTAGTTACGAGCCGATAAGCTTGCGACGGAACATTCCCGCAATACCCACGAGCCCTGTTCCGAATAGAACCAGAGTTCCTGGTTCGGGTACGGCCGAGGAGAGTGTAGTGCCGCCGGGGGTAATGTGCCCGATACCTGCGATCAGTTGCCCATTGTAGGTATAGAAGTTCTGCGTCGTCATCCCAGTCACGCGGGTTCCGTTGTAAAGCGTGCCTGCAAGACTGCCGGTGAGAGTAAAGGTTTCTCTAGGTCCAACCTTATTATCCAGAGTCCAATCGACCGGACCGACGAAGCTGCCGTTGAAAAGCATCGCCTCGCCCTTGGGTGAGCCCGGTAAGCCGGCCAACCATTTTCCCTGTCCAGTTATGCTAAAAAAGCCGCCGCCTGCAAAAATTCCTCCGCCCGAGACTGATCCGGACGACAAAGCGCCGGTCGTAAAGCTGACAGAACCCAAGCCAGTTCCTTTTGTAGAGGATGCCGAGAAACCGCCCAATGCGAAGTCAGTTAATTGCGATCCCTTAGAGCTGATCGTTGACATACCAATAGTCCCCAATCCTCCGTTAGGATCGGTGATTGCAATTGTGCCCGTTTGGTTGGTTGTCGTAATAGTGTCGGCCCACGTTGCCATCGGCAACGCCAGCGCAAGCGAAGCCAGAACCCCTACCACTCGCCTCATGTTTATCGTCTCCAATTTCTTTTCCCCAGCCTTGCATCAACCCGGCGACGTTTTCGATACCGCCTCCAATGCTGACTAGAGCGAAATGTTAGCTAGCAGCCAAGGAAAAAACTGGTCTAAAGTGCTCACTTTTAGCCGCTCGAATCTGGAGAACTCAATTTGCACACCGAGGAAAACGCGTTGAATCGAGCACCGGTAGCGGATTCCCGGGTACCAAGGACTGTCGCGGCGATCCGCAAATCAGCGCCAATGGCATGGTTGACTTTCAAGACCTTGAGTGAAATCATCATTGGGTATCTAAGTGGAGTCCCCGTCGAGTCCGCTGCAAGTATGCTGTCGTCCCACGCATTCCTTGAGCATTGATTCTCATTCCTCTTGATATGACGGTTGGGGTTTCTGTGCACGTGGAATCCTCGACATAGGCCCGGGCTTGATACCCATGGCAGCATCCAAGAAACTCATCAAGTTCGATTCCAAGACGTTCCTTTCGACCATCGATGGCGGCGGTAGGAAGATTGCCGCGTTCCGAAAAAAGCAGACGATCTTTGCTCAGGGTGGCTCGGCCGATGCTGTTTTTTATATTCAAAAAGGAAAGGTAAAACTAACTGTTGTATCGAGGATCGGGAAGGAAGCCACGATAGGTATTCTCAACCAGGGCGATTTCTTCGGGGAAGGTTGCCTTACCGGGCAGCTTCTTCGGCTTTGCTCTGCCAACGCACTGACCGATTGCTCTGTGATGCAAATCGATAAGAAATCCATGCTGGAAGTGCTTCACCGGGAACACGAATTTTCCGACTTGTTCGTGGCATATTTGCTGACGCGGAATATCCGCTATGAAGAGGATTTGGTGGATCAGCTTTTTAATTCCAGTGAGAAACGACTGGCCCGGATTCTGCTCCTGCTTGCTCACTTCGGCAAGGACGGAAAACACGAAGTTGCAATTCCGAAAATCAGTCAGGAAAATCTAGCAGAGATGGTGGGCACAACTCGGTCGCGGGTCAGCTTTTTCATGAACAGATTTAGGAAATTGGGGTTCATCGATTATCATGCGGGCGATGAATTGCAGGTTCACAGTTCACTTCTCCAAATCGTGCTTCACGACTAACATCCGGCAAACAAAGCTGCCGGATAGCAATGAATAAGTCAGGGGCCCCAGCATCGAGGCGTCGCAGCGTTTGGATTCTGTGTCCCGGTGCCGATGGTATCCCTGCTTGGATCACGAAAAAGGGGAATATGACAGTGTTGGCAGGAAGATGGACGCGGGGAGACGCGAGGCAAGGAGCAATTCAGCGCAAATGCATCCTAGACATGATCAAAGGATCGATCGCCTGAAGCATCAGACCGAACACCCACCAACGCGCGTGGATTTGTTGCGGACTTTGGTAGAGTGCACTGAGGTCAATACCGGGGATACACCATTACAGGCGCTCCCCTACAGAATGGCTGCCAGAATTTCCGTTCTCCAGCCAGAATGGCGTCGGTTTTCGCCTCGGCTGCCTCACGAAACACGGCCATCGCTCACGCCCAGAAACCTGAACCAACCGCCCCTCTGTAATCGGATTCTAATGCTGTGGAAGTTTAACCTAGATGAACGAGAGCGCCTATGAACGAGAGCGACGGACGATCCGAAGATGCCCAGTTATGGAAGCATTTATATAGGGCTGCCGTCCTTGAAACAAATATGGAACTTCTCCCTCCACGACTACTCGAAGCGCGAAAAGCTGCTACGGAACGCGCAATGCACTTGATCCGGGGGTCTGCGCACGACGACCCAGAATTACAAGACTTGGTATATGCAACCAGGGTTTTGGATGAATTGGAAACAAAGTGTCAGTCTGCTAGGCCCAAGCAATCAGCTCCGGAGGATCAAGAACCGACTTCTTGAACGCGGCGTGATATATTGAAAACGTCGCCGGGGCGCTCCCGCGTATATCCACTTATCGACACGGCAATGCCTCGATAACTGGCTTTGACTTTGAAAATACAGCGGTAATGCTATCTAACACCCCATTGCAGGCGTTATAGGCTCATTGACTTCCAGCCCGTCGTGGACAGATATTGTTTTGTTCTCTACAGCGGTTCGGAAGATTACTCTTCAGGTTTTATTGGGAAGCGCTGGTGAGTTCGCCTCTGCGAGAAAACGAAGGACCTCGTCTCGAAAGTCTTCATAGCTTTCGAATTCTGGGAACTCCCCGCGAGCAAGGGTTCGACGATATCGCGCATCTGGCTGCTCTTATGTGCGACGCCCCGTTCGCCGTCATCGCTTTCGTGGATGAACGACGGGTATGGTTTAAGGCGCGTATCGGCCTCGAAGTGAATGAGATTCCACTCGGTGACTCGTTCTGCGCCCATGCAATCCTGGAATCTGATGTCCTGATCGTCCTCGATCCAATCTCTGACCAAAGATTCATGAACAGTTTTTTGGTGCAGGAAATGGGGGTTCGATTCTACGCCGGGATACCGCTAACGACCGTTGATAACTATTGCATAGGAACGTTAGCCGTGATGGACCGGGTGCCGCATCTCATGACAGCGGAGCAAATAGATTCCTTGCAGATTCTTGCTCGACGGATTGTGGGCGAACTGGAAAGAAGGCGCACCACAGACGCTCCATCATCCCACCCGAGGCTTCACCTCGCAGCACCCTACCGCCGTTCCGTTACCATCTTGATAGTCGAAGATGACAGCGTCCTCCGAGAACTTCTGCAAAGGGCGCTTGAAGCCTATGGGTTTTCGGTTCTTTCAGCTGCTAATGGCGCAGAGGCACTCCATTGGAGCGAACGACATGAGGGGACAATCGAGATTGTGGTGACTGATCTTGTCCTGTCCGATATCAGCGGACTTGAGTTTTCCAAGAGAATTCGTGGTGCACGCCCCGAGACGAAGCTCTTGTTCGTAACCGACTTTGGTGATCAAGTCCTCGAATTGCTTAAATACGAAGCAAATATTCTGGAAAAGCCATTCCTTCCTTCAGAGCTCGTGCGTAAAGTGGACGACATAATTAACCAAGGGAACGATGCCGCGAGTGCGGGATAACACCACATCAGCCGAGAATCTCCGGAAGCTATGCCGCTGTTGCGTTCATCTGCCTGCTCTTGATATCGCACGCGGCTTGCAGCCAGTCGTCCAGGTCATGACGACCTCCCAGGTTAGCGCCGATTCAGTCCTTCACCAACCATGTCAAAGCTTCAGCACGGGTATTAAAAGCGGGAAATTCCCGGCGGGAGAAACGACTCAAGTTCTAAGAGAAGGCCGGAAGAAAAGCTCTCTGATCCCACGAATACGGATTTCTTGATGTGCCGCCCGAATTAGCGTCCCTTCGGCCGCAGCCTCGAACCCAGGGATTGCTGCAGCTCCGCCTGCGACAAAGCGGATAGCTTATTGACCGGTCGAAGCCATCTGTGGGAAATACGTGCGATGGTGCAGGAGCGCGTCCACGGCCCCTACAATCGAGCCGACGTCAGATTTGGAGCACACTCCGCGGACTCCGGCCTTTCGTGCCTCGTCGGCCAACTGTGGAGAAAGATGAAGTGTGACCATCAGGATGGGTATTTCGGGAAAGAGCTGTGACAGTTTTCGTGCTGTGTCAATTCCGTTCAGCTCGGGCATTTGAAAATCCAACAAAATCACATCTGGAGGATTGGCGCGCACTCTGTCGAGCACCTCCATTCCTGTACAAGCCTCGCCGCACACGCGCCAGGTTTTCTGTTGCTCGAGCAAGCCGCGGAGAAAGTTTCGAACCGTCGGGTTATCATCAGCAAGCAGAACTCTGACCAAACGCGGACTCCTTCCTGCTTCAACTTTAGCCCGGGGTAATCATTATGTTAATGGTGCCATCGGTTGCGCGCTATACAGTAAATCCTCTAGCTCGCCGACTTGCCGTCCGTTACAGCGGGCCGTGACCATACATTGACCATGTTTCCGTCCGTCTCGTTCAGCTGTAAAATGCCACACGGCGGCGGGAAACCACATTTGCTGATACGCTCGAGCCGACCCAAACCTCATCCGGGCAATAAAGATCTACCAGAGCCTTCCCCTGCGGGATCGTCGAGGATGGAGTGTCCCATCGGAAAATCACGACTACCGCTGGGCGCTATGGAACGCGTAAAAGAAAACCGCCACGCTCAGGGCACCAAACGCATAAGTAAATGAGGAGAACAGCCTCACCGGAGGAACCAAATCCCGCAGGACATTTAGTAGGGTCAGGACGAAATTCCACACCAGAAGAATCGTCATCAATATCGTTCCGACCAGTGCCAGCAGCGCAGCATTTTTTAGGGTCATGGTGCGAGTATGGACGCTAAGGGTTTCGGGTGCAACCCAGTTCAACGCAATCTGCGGCAACCGGCCACAGCCCTTGGGCGTGGCTTGGTTCATAACTTTTGTATCTCTCCTCTTGTCGGAAACATCTCATGGTTAGCCGAAATAGACACGGTCGGTTTGGTAAGCCCGGTCGATCAGCGCTAGCTGATTCTGCCCACCCGTCAAGGGGCGAGGCCCGCGGTGAGGTTGTGGTGCGCAATCACCACTGAACCCACGTGGGGCCAGTTTGGGCGGGAATCTGAATTTCTCCTGGCTCGTTTCGAAACCCACGCGAACTCTACGCTATGGAGATTTTCAAATGTTGAATTTCAATCACGTCAATCTGACAGTGAGCGATGTCCCGGGGCTCACCGGCTTTTTCGAGCGCTGCTTCAGCTTCCAAGTTTCGGAACGTCGCGGCAATGGCAATTTCGCTGTCCTCAATGGATCGGATGGCTTCATCCTGATCTTGATGCATGGCAAGGACGCGCTGCACACTTCGTATCCACCTCTTTTTCATATTGGCTTCGTTGTGCATGATGAGGAGGAAGTGAACGCTGCGTATGAACGAATCAAAGCGGCCGGATACGATCCCCCACCCCCGGGCATCCTGAAGCGGGGCGGGGAACCGACGTTCGGGTTTTATCATTCAGCGCCCGGAGGAATAACCGTAGAGGTCAGCACACCAGCGCAGCGGTGAGCTGGTTTTATGCGGGCCCGTGGCAGCTCGGCCAGATAGAGCGGCGATGCTGCTTTTGGCCGACCACCGTCGCAATGCTGATCGAAAAGAAAGGAATTTTGTCGGATTCTGCCGAGCTAAGTCTTTATCTTGTCTGTCTGCAACAGGCGATTCAGAACTCATAATCCCGGAATTAAATAACATCTTTTGAAGGAAAAGAACTATTATGCGTTCTTCTTGTCGTCGCCGTTGGTGACTTTGTCGTGAACCTCGCATCTCAGCCCGGGATTCAGAGGCGTTAATGCTGGTACTTGGTTTGTCATCATTGTTCAAGAACGAAACGGCCGCTGCTTTGGTGCGCGATGGCGCTGTTGATGCCGCCATTGAAAATTACAAGCTGCAGCCCACTGTTTCTCGCGGCATTCCGGAGGCAGCCATTGAATACTGCATGTCCCGTGGCGAACTTACATGGAGCGACATTGATCTGGTAGCCATCGCCAGCGATCCATTTCGCGGCTGGTCGCACCGTTCCTTCTCTGGTCGCTGCCTGTCGGTCGTCGCCCCGGTCGCCACCAGCTACCAACAGGGAAGGGAACTGTTCCGATTCGGGAGGGAGTGGACGGACATTCGTATCTTGCGCCAGCGTTTACAGGACACGCACAAAGTTGTCTGCATCGACCATCACTCCTGCCACGCAGCCAGCGCCTTTTTTCTCTCGCCCTTCGAGAAGGCCCTCATCCTCACGCTTGACGGCGAGGGCGATGGTAAAGCCGGATTGCTTGCGGTCGGCTCAGGAAGTCGCATCCTAGTCCAAGATACGATGACCTATGCGAATTCCGTTGGCTGGGTCTATTCGCGAGTTACCGACTTGCTTGGTTTTATTCCGGCAAAAGAAGAACACAAGACGCAATGGCTGGGGCTGGAAGGCGAGCCCTTACACAAAGACGTTTTCCTCCGCGTCCTGCGCCGTCCGGGTGACGTGTTACCCAAGATAGATCCGCGCTATTTCCGAAGCGACCTGACCGGCGGTTTCGTACCGTCTCATTTGTTTTGGCAAGAACTGGGTCTTCCCGAAGAAAAGTCGAGGCTGAGCGTCGAGCAGAAACGAAATCTCGCCAGCAGCGTACAAGCCGCCATCACAGAGTTGATCTCGGACTTGCTCGCATGTTTTTCGAAAAAAACCGGCCTCAGCCAATTCTGCCTTGGAGGTGGAGTTTTTCACAACACTCTGCTCGTGGCCTCTTTGGAGCGCAGGTTTGGCGTGGGGAACATTTTCGTTCCGCCCGCTCCCGGAAATGCGGGATGCGCGCTGGGCGCAGCCGCCTGGATCTGGCATCAGCAGATGGGCAAGCCGCGTAATGCGGAGGTCCGCTCTGTGTATTGGGGACCCGCCTTCACGCGGACGGAAATCAAGGACGTTCTGGACAATGTGAAAGCCCGCTACACGTTGCATTACACCGGCGAGAAGACGCTAGCTTCTGCCGTCCAATTACTGCGGGCCGGTAAAATCGTTGGCTGGTTCCATGGCGCCACGGAGTTTGGGCCTCGCGCCCTTGGCAATCGCAGCATTCTGGCTTCGCCATGGGCACCCTATGTGTCAGAGAATCTCAACGATTACGTCAAGCGCCGGGAGTCATTTCGTCCGTTCGCCGTCTCGGTGCGCCAAGAAGACTGCGCTCGCTACTTCGAGGGTTCGCCACTGTGCCGGTTGATGAATTCTCTGGCGGTGGTGCGTGCAGACGCCGACGTGTTACCCCGTCCTCTACAGCTTCCCGGTGGGTTGGTTCGCCTGCATATCGTAGAGAAGGAGACTAACCGTCTGTTGTGGGAATTGCTCGGACGTTTTGGCGAACACGAACCGGCGCCCATTCTGGTGAACACCTCGTTCAATCTTCCCGGGGAGCCCCCGGTCGTTCGCCCAAGGGATGCGATTCGCACCTTTTTCTGCTCCGGCACCGATGCCGTCTTCATCGACAATTTTCTACTCACCAAGTCGAGCTCCGCGCATATACTTCAAGTCCGATCCGTTCAAAAACCGGCAGAATCATCTACCTGAGAAGGCTCCAAAACGTGACGCCAGCCGTTGGCTCACGCCTGAAGAATAATGCGCGAGAAAACGGGTTATTGCCTGACCGGCTCCGTGCCCGTAGCGCGAACGTACCCTTTCTTCGTGGGCAATGACAACTGTTGGTACACAGTGAGATATGGGGGAGTTACTGCAACTTTGCGTACTCGGCCTTGGCTTGCTTCAGGATGGGGATGTCAGGGTCGGCGTCTTGCCAGAGGGTGAGGAAATCCTTGTAAGAAGCGAGCGCCCGGGTGCGGGCGGCAGCGGCGTCCGCTCCCTGCGAGCTTTTTTCTTCCAAGGCGTTCGCACGAGCCATGCCCAGATGTGCCAACGCACCCGTCCAGCAGTTCCACACAAGGCCGGTGTGGTCAAGAATTTTCTGAAACTCGGCAGCCGCGGCGTGGCCCTGTCCGACTGCCAGATATGCCTCGCCGCGTATGTACACGTGGTAGAGGCAGGAAATATTGTTGGCCGATTGAATCTGCCCTAATTCGATGGAAGAAGCAGCTTGCAGAGCATTCAGCGCAGCAGTCGGATTTTTTTTATCGAGCGCCAATTGCGTCTGAATGGCGGGCAGCCAAAGCGACTGCATCTGCGTGTCCAGCGGGAAGCGTCTCCCCAACTCTTGAGCCAAGGATTCGGCACGTGCCGTATCCCCCGCCATGGCAAGAGCAAGCGCCACTTCGCTCTCCGCGCCCCGACTCGCAGAAACAAGCTTCAAAGCCTCCGCCGCTGATTGACGGGCTTTCACGGGATTGCCATATGCCGCTTGTCGTACAGCGGCATTTGCCAGATAGATCGCAGCATTTTCTCTGCTCTCTCCTCGTAGGGCGGAGTTAACCGCTTGCGTCGTCAGGTCTCGCGCCTTGGCAACATGACCGGTGTATGCCTGGGTGTCGGAAGCGAGAGCGAGTCCCCAGTTCTCGAACTCGGGCTTGTTTGCAAACCACCTTTGCTGTTCCGCCATCGCGTCCCAGTCCGACCCGAGAAAGGCGAGCGCATAAAGGTCGTTCCTCAGGACCGCGCCATCCAGTTTTCGCGCCTGCGCCTCATGGATAATCCGCCGCGTCTCGTCGAGGCGCTGCAAGGCAAGCGTGTAGTTGGCGAGATTCTCGTACGTACTGACATCGTTCGCTGGTGCAATTTCGGCGGCTTGTCGTGCGACCTCTGCCGCTTTCTCATACTGCCCCCGCTTCGCATACACGATCCCCAGCCTGCCGTAGCTCATCGATTCCCGGGGGTAGCTCTCAATCTCCTCCTCATACGTGCGGGCGGCTTTATCTAGCTGCCCGGTTATGCTCTCGTAGTAGTCAGCGGTGATCCCCAGTTTTTCCCTTTCGCTGGCATGTTCCTGCAACTGGAAAGCCTTCGTAAAGTACTCGTTCGCGCGTTCTACCTCGCCGAGATTGGAGTACTCGTTACCCAATGCGTCGTAGCCCAAGGCAAAATTCGGATCAAGCTCGATGGCACGATGAAGGTAAGGCAGACCTGAGGCGTCGCCTTTCTCGTTGCCGGCCTTTCCGCCAAGGCTATACGCTTTCAGAGCTTCGAGTGAAGACGTGGTCGCCTTCGGCAGTGGAACATCAAACTTCTGCACTGTAATCAGCGATTCGCCCAACTCGCTGCGTAGTTTCGACGCCGCCTTGCCGAGAGCGTCCAATACCTTCTCCTCAGACACCGCCGTTACCTGCTCCTCCGACAGGGGGTCTCCGCTTTGGCAATTTATGGCCTTCAATCCCACAACGTATTCCCTGCCCAGACTGTCAATCGATCCAGCAATGTAGGCTTTGCTCCCTGCTCTCAGACAAAGCTCGAGCGCAACTTCGGGCGTGAGTTTCATGCTGGCGGGTCGGGTCATCAGTCGCAACGTCCTCGCAACCTCGCTGTCGGCGAGCACGTTCAGGAAGGGCGATTGGCGCAGCGAAATGCTAAGCGCCGTTTTCAGCGTGTCGTCAAATACAGGGTCGCCAGTGCTGTTGGCAAAATCGGCGAGCACGATGGTGTCCTTCTCGGTCAGCCTGTGTGATTGCCGTTGGCGGAAACTCAGGCTCACCGCGATTACCGCCGCGATCACCACGATCGCTACTGCACTCACCCACAGCTTTCGCCGAGATGCGACACGCTCCGCCACCGACACCTGCGCAGGCTTCCCAGTTTCCATGGCCTGCAAGTCACCGAGAACCGCCGCCGCCGATTGGTAGCGTTGCTCGCAATCCTTCTGCAGCGCCTTAGCGATGACCTGTGTCATTCCCTCCGGCAGTTCAGAATTCAGGCGCGTGTTCGAGAGCGGATCGCGATGAAGTATGGCATCAAAAACTACTGCGACCGTGGTCCCACCAAAAGCAACTTGCCCGGTGGCCATCTCGTAGAACACAGCGCCCAGGCTAAACAAGTCCGTGCGGACATCCAGTTCTTCGCCGCGAGCCTGTTCCGGCGACATATAAGCGACGGTTCCGATCGCCGTGCCCGTCGAGGTCAACTGCTCTTCTGCAATCCCATCTAACGAGGAAAGCGTGGATTCCGCCGCTATCCCGTGGCCTGTGCGTGCCAGTTTCGCCAGCCCGAAGTCCAACACTTTCACCTGACCCTCTCGGGTAACGAAAATGTTAGCCGGCTTCACATCGCGATGAATGATACCGTGCCTGTGTGCAGCATCTAGCGCCTCGGCGATTTGTATTGCCAATGGCAGCATCCGTTTGCTTTCCATCGGCCGGCTCTCGATGACATGCTTCAGAGTCTGGCCGTCCAGGTACTCCATCGCGATGAAGGCTTGCCGGGCCTCCTCGCCAATGTCATAAATCGTGCAAATGTTTCGATGATTGAGCGAACTGGCGGCGCGGGCCTCACGTTGGAATCTGACGATCGCAGTTGGGTCCCGGGCAAAATCCTCAGGCAGGAACTTCAGCGCCACCAGGCGCCCCAGCCGATGATCTCTCGCCTTGTAGACGACGCCCATCCCCCCTTCGCCCAGCTTTTCGATAATCTCGTAGTGCGAAATGGTCGAGCCGATGATGCCAGCGCTACCTTCATCCGGGGGCTGATCTCGCTGTCGGGCTACCATCCAGGCCGCCATTTCCAGAGCCGGTGCCTCGATAAAGTTCTCCGCGTCTTTGTCGTGGGCTAGCAGCGATTCTACGTCTCGGCGAAGTTCTAAATCTGCGCCGCACGCACTCTTCAGAAATGCGTCCCGCTCGGCCTCGGCCTGCTCCAATGCGGAGTGGTAAAGCTGCTCCAGCCGCCGAGAGCGTTCAGCAGCCTTCTCAGCATCCATCATCATTGTCCCCGCTTTTTTCTATGCTCTCGTCTGTTCTCAGGGAATCTGCACTTATGGCCCGCAGCAGCCTAACTTTGGCAAATCTCCAATCGCCCTTGACTGCTTCCGGTGATATTTTCAGAGCCTCCGCCGCTTCTTTGACTTCGAGGCCGCCCAAAAAAAGCAGCTCCACTACCTGGCTCTACCGGGGATAGACCTGGGCAAACTCCGTCAACGCTTCGTCGAGCGCCATGATATCCGCATCCTTTGCAGGGGTGACGACGAGAGCTTCGTCCAAAG
>Ga0302324_100021121_pt1 | contig 12705 bp, 6 predicted proteins | sample Palsa_T0_1_FD_201949 | JGI IMG/M metagenome (GOLD analysis project Ga0302324, IMG submission 201949) | Peat permafrost microbial communities from Stordalen Mire near Abisko, Sweden - Palsa_T0_1 | ecosystem: Environmental > Terrestrial > Soil > Palsa > Peat permafrost | place: Sweden: Abisko...
GCGCATGTGCGCCCGGTGAAGCCCGGAGTCACCGACAACGGCATGACGCAGGTCGACAGCGTCAAGGCCGGCGAGATCATTGCCGACAGCAGCTTCGATAAATTGCAGGATAACGCCAAGGTCATCGCCAGCAATCCTGCCGCCGGCAAACCCGCTGTCACCAATACCACCGGGACCAGCGCGCCGTAGACACGAGCGGGATCAGTACGCCGTGAATCCTTCTCGTCAATTCATCCTGCGGCCAGTGGCCACGTCGCTGCTCATGGCCGCCATTTTTTTGATCGGCGTCGTTGGCTATACCCAGCTGCCGGTGTCGGCGCTGCCACAAGTCGACTACCCAACCATTCAGGTGGTCACGTTCTATCCCGGCGCAAGCCCGGATGTGATGGCCACGACGGTAACCGCCCCGCTGGAGCGCCAGTTCGGCGAAATCCAGGGCCTGAGCCAGATGACTTCCACCAGTTCCGGTGGCACGTCGGTCATCGTGCTGCAATTCACGCTGAGCCTGAACATCGATGTGGCAGAGCAGGAGGTTCAGGCCGCCATCAATGCGTCGCAGAGTTTGTTGCCGTCCAGCCTGCCGGCGCCGCCGATCTACAGCAAGACCAATCCGGCCGACGCTCCCGTGCTGACTCTGGCCATCACCTCGAACGCCATGCCGCTGTCCAAGGTGGAGGACCTGGTCGATACGCGTTTGGCGCCCAAGATCTCGCAACTCACTGGCGTGGGGCTGGTCACCATCAGTGGCGGCCAGAAGCCCGCGGTGCGCATTCAGGCCAACCCGGCGGCCCTGTCCTCGTACGGCATCAATCTGGAGGACGTGCGCACCGCCCTGACTCAGGCCAGCGTGAACGCCGCGAAAGGCAACTTCGACGGCCCCCGGCAGGACTATCAGATCGACGCCAACGACCAGCTGGTGACCAGCCAGGACTATAGAAGCGTTGTTATTGCGTACCGTAACGGCGCGCCCGTCATGCTCACCGATGTGGCCAAGATCGTCGATGGCATAGAGAACAACAATCAGGCCGCCTGGATGAACCAGACCCCAGCCGTCATTGTGAACGTGCAGCGTCAGTCTGGAGCCAACACCATCAGCGTGGTCAAGAATATCAAGCAATTGCTGCCGCAGCTGGAAGTCAATCTGCCCACGGGCATTCAGGTCACGACACTCACCGATCTGACCACCGGCATCAAGGCGTCTATTTCCGATGTGGAGTTCGAATTGCTGCTGGCGATCGCTTTGGTGGTGCTGGTGATCTTTCTGTTCCTGCGCAGTGTCAGTGCCACCATTATCCCCAGTGTCGCGGTGCCGCTGTCCCTGATCGGCACCCTGGCGGTCATGTACAGCCTGGGGTATAGCCTGGATAACCTGTCGCTGATGGCATTGACCATCGCCACCGGCTTCGTGGTCGACGATGCCATCGTCATGATCGAGAATATCTCGCGCTACATCGAAAACGGCGACAAACCCCTGGAGGCCGCGCTCAAGGGCGCCGAGCAGATCGGTTTCACGATTCTGTCGTTGACCGTGGCGCTGATCGCAGTGCTGATTCCGCTGCTGTTCATGGGAGACGTGGTAGGCCGCCTGTTCCGCGAGTTTGCGGTGACGCTTGCCGTGACCATCGGCTTCTCAGCCGTGGTCTCCCTGACCCTGACCCCGATGATGAGTGCGCGCATTCTTCGGCATAAAACCAAGGAACAGCAAGGACGCCTTTTTCAGGCTTCGGAGCGCATCTTCGATCGCGTGATCGCCTTTTATGGCCGAACCCTGAAGTTCGTGCTTGGATTTCAGACCGTCACGCTGTTGGTTGCCGTGGCCACGCTGATGCTCACGATATTCCTCTATATCGTGATCCCCAAAGGCTTCTTTCCGGTGCAGGACACGGGCGTGATCCAGGGCATCTCGCAGGCGCCACCCACGATCAGCTCGCGGGCCATGGCCGACAGACAACAACAACTGGCAAAGATCATCCTGGCCGACCCCGGGGTCGAAAGCCTGTCCTCGTTCAGCGGCGCCGATGGCACCAATACCACGACCAACAGCGGCCGCATGTCGATCACCCTCAAACCGCTGGCACAGCGCAGCAGAGCCCCGGACATCATCGGCAGACTCGCCCCGAAACTCTCGCAGGTGCAGGGAATTCAGTTGTTCATGGAGCCCGTGCAGAACATCACCGTCGATGACCGGGTCAGCCGGACTCAATACCAGTACACACTCGAAGACCCCGACATCAACGAACTGAATCTGTGGACCGACCGTTTTGTCAGCCGGCTCAAACAGCTGCCGGAGCTGGCCAATGTCGCCACCGATCAGCAGCCCGGCGGCCTGGCTGTCTATCTGGTCATCGATCGCGTCACGGCCTCACGACTGGGAATAGCGCCGTCGACCATAGACAACACTCTGTATGACGCCTTCGGTCAGCGACAGATCAACACCATGTACACCCAGGTCAACCAGTATCACGTCATTCTCGAAAGCGATCCGCAATTTCAACAGGACCCGGACAAGCTCAATCATCTCTACATCCAAGCCAGCGCATCCTCTGGCGCAAGCGGCGCCGCAGCTTCGGCATCCTTTGCATCGATCGGCTCCTCTGCCGCCGGATCGAATGCTCTGACCGGTACCGCGGCGTACACGCCAGCGGCCAACACGCTTGCTCCGCCCGTGAACGCGCTGAGCGCCGGTACCTCGACCTCGACTTCCAGCAAGGGAGCGACTTCCGCCGGCGTCACCGCTTCGACCATGAACAATGCGGTGCCACTGGGTGCCTTTTCACACTTTGAAAAGACCACGGAGCCGCTGTCCATCACCCATCAGGGCCAGTTCCCGGCCATCACGGTGTCGTTCGACTTGTCGGCCAATGCCTCGCTGGGCGCTGCGATCACGGCCGTGGACAAACTGCAACGCGACATGCGCATGCCCGCCAGCCTTCAGGCGAGCTTTCAAGGCACCGCGGCATCGTTCACCAACTCACTGTCGAATGAGCCCTTGCTGATTCTCGCCGCGCTGGTGGCTGTTTACATCGTGCTGGGCGTTCTGTACGAGAGCTTCATCCATCCGGTGACCATTCTGTCGACGCTGCCATCGGCTGGCGTGGGCGCCCTGCTGGCATTGATGCTGTTCGGCCAGGATCTGAACGTGGTCGCATTGATCGGCATCATCCTGCTGATCGGTATCGTGACCAAGAACGGCATCATGATGGTCGACTTTGCGTTGGATGCCGAGCGCACTCAAGGAAAGAATTCGACCGACGCCATATACGAGGCGTGCCTTCTGCGCTTCCGTCCCATACTGATGACCACGATGGCGGCGTTGCTGGCCGGCCTGCCGCTGGCATTGGGAACCGGCATCGGCTCTGAACTGCGCAAGCCCCTGGGTATCGCCATGGTGGGCGGACTGCTGCTTAGCCAGGCGCTCACGCTCTACACCACGCCGGTCATCTACATATTCTTTGATCGGCTCGCTCAGCGCTTTGCGTCCAAGCCCAGCGACGCCGACAGCGCACAGGAGCCAGTCTCCGCGGATCCGGCATGAATATCTCCGCGCCCTTCATTCACCGGCCGGTCGCCACCACACTGCTGACCGTGGCCATTGTGATTGCTGGTGCGATTGCGTTCGCGGTGCTGCCGGTCTCGCCGCTGCCCAAGGTGGATTTTCCGACCATATCGGTCGGCGCCAGTTTGCCTGGCGGCAGCGCCGAGATCATGGCTTCATCGGTCGCCACACCGCTGGAACGGCAGTTCGGTCATATCGCCGGCGTGACCGAGATGACCTCGGCCAGTTCGCTGGGCACCACTACCATCACCATTCAATTTGATTTAAGCCGAGACATCGACGGCGCAGCCCGCGACGTGGAAGCCGCCATCAATGCCGCACGATCCTATCTGCCCGCCAACCTGCCCTCGAACCCGACCTACCGTAAGGTCAATCCGGCCGATGCGCCGATCATGATCCTGAGCCTGACCTCGGACAAATTCGGACCCGACAAGCTCTACGACGAAGCCTCCACCGTCATTCAGCAGAAATTGTCGCAGATCCCAGGCGTCGGGCAGGTCGCCGTCGGCGGTGGTGCCTTGCCCTCGGTGCGCGTGGACGTCAATCCCACGCAGCTGGCCGGCTACGGCCTGACGCTTGCAAACATCAAATCCGTACTGAGCCTGCAGAACAGCAATTCACCCAAGGGGCAGATCTCGGATGGCATAGCCACCGCGGACATTCTGGCCAACGATCAAATCTCGCACGCCAGCGACTATAAACCGCTGGTCGTCGGCTACAGCAACGGTGCGGCGGTGCGCCTGTCCGATGTCGCTGCGGTCACCGACGATGTACAGAATGTGCGCGCCGCCGGCTACTTGAACGGTAAGCGCGCCGTGCCGGTGATCATCTCGCGCCAGCCCGGCGCCAACATCATCCAGACCAACGACAACATTCGGGCGCAACTGCCGTCGATCAAGGCATCCATTCCATCCGGAATCGATACCACCATTGTACTGGATCGCACCACGACCATACGCGCCTCAGTCCATGACGTGGAATCGACGCTGATCATTTCCATCGCCCTGGTCATCGCCGTGGTCTTCATCTTTCTGCGCAATGGCCGTGTGACTCTGATTCCCAGCGTCGCCATGCCGGCCGCGCTCATCGGCACTTTCGCCGTGATGTATCTGTTTGGCTACAGCCTCGACAATCTCTCGCTGATGGCCCTGACTATTGCGACCGGGTTCGTGGTCGATGATGCCATCGTGGTGATGGAGAATATCTCGCGCCATCTGGAACAGGGCATGAAGCCGCTCGCCGCTGCCATGAAGGGCGCGCAGGAGATCGGATTCACGGTGCTGACCATCAGCATTTCGCTGGTGGCGGTTTTCATCCCGCTGCTGTTCATGGGCGGCATTGTCGGACGCTTGTTCCGCGAGTTCGCCGTCACCCTGTCGACGGCCATTGTAGTGTCCATGATGATCTCACTGACCGCGACACCCATGATGTGCGCCTATCTGCTCAGAAACGAGCGCGAACAACAGCACGGCCGCATCTACCTGGCCAACGAGCGGGCATTCGAGTGGCTGCTGTCGACCTACCGGCGCAGTCTGCATTGGGTACTGGATCACCCGCGGCTCACGATCATCGTCCTGTTTCTGACCATTGCTCTGAATGTAGTGCTGGTCATCGAGATACCGAAAGGCTTCTTTCCGCAGCAGGACACTGGAGCCATCACCGGCGGCGTACAGGGACCACAGGATTCGTCGTTTCCGGCCATGAACAACTCCATCCAGCAGATCGTCGGCGTCATAAAGAACGACCCGGCTGTGGCCAATGTCATCGCCTTCACCGGCGGCAACGGCGCCACCAATACCGGCTTCATTTATATCGCGCTGAAACCGCTGAATGTGCGCAAGGTCAGTGCCGCGGAGGTCATCGGCCGCCTGCGCCCGAAGCTGAACCGTCTGCCGGTGGCCTCGGCGTTTCTGCAGGCGGCCCAGGATCTGCGCATCGGCGGTCGCGGCAGCAACGCCATGTATCAATACACGCTGCAATCCGACGATGCCAAAGACCTGTCCAAGTGGGGACCCACACTGCTCAAGGAGATGAAGCGGCTTCCCGGACTGCAGGACGTGAACTCGGACCAGCAGAATGGCGGCCTCGATGAACTGCTGACCTACGACCGCATCACCGCAGCCAAGCTCGGCGTTACGGTGCAGTCACTGGACTCGGACCTGTACAGCGCCTTCGGCCAGTCCGAAGTGTCGGTCATCTATACGCAGTTGAATCAGTACTACGTGGTGCTGGAGGTTGCCCCCCAATATTGGCAAAGCCCGGACGGATTGAAGGACATCTACCTGCAGTCGGCCGGCGGCAAAAACATTCCACTGCTGACGCTGGCTAAGCCCGAGGCCACGACCACAGCGCTGGCCGTCAACCATACCGGCCTGTTTCCCTCGGTTACCGCCTCATTCAACCTGGCGCCGAACGTCTCTTTGAGCGATGCCACACTGCGCATCCAACAGATGCAGCAGCGGCTGGGTACGCCATCGTCGATTCAGGGCTTTTTTGCGGGCACATTACTGGCCTACCAACAATCGCTGTCTTCCGAGCCCGTGCTGATTGTGACCGCGTTGCTGTCGGTGTACATCGTGCTGGGAATTCTCTATGAGAGCCTCGTGCACCCACTGACGATCATCTCCAGTCTGCCACCGGCGAGCGTCGGCGCATTGCTGGCGTTGATGCTCTTTAAACAGGACTTGAACGTCATTTCCATTATTGGAATCGTGCTGTTGATCGGAATCGTAAAGAAGAACGCCATAATGATGATCGATTTTGCGCTGCAGGCCGAGCGCCACGAGGGCAAGAACACCGCCGATGCGATCTTCGAAGCCTGCACGTTGCGGTTTCGGCCCATACTGATGACCACCATGGCGGCGCTGTTTGGCGCCGTGCCGCTCGCCTTTGGGACCGGGACGGGCTCGGAACTCAGACGACCCCTGGGCATCGCAATCATCGGCGGACTGATCGTCAGCCAGCTGTTGACGCTCTACACGACCCCGGTTGTCTATCTCTATATGGACCGCTTCAGCCTGTGGTGGGCGCGGCGATCGCACGGCCCCGAAGCACTCGCCTTGCCCGGAGACCAACCCGCATGATCGGCAAAACTGCGCGTCGGCATGTGGTCCTTCTTGGACTGCTGCTGCTGAATGCTTGCAATGTCGGGCCCCGGTATCACAGACCTGCGGCGCCTACTCCGAAAGACTACAAGGAGCTCACCACGACTGGTGACACCGATGGCTGGAAAGTTGCGCAGCCCGAGGACGGCGTTCTGCATGGCAAATGGTGGGAGCTGTTCAACGATCCTGAGCTCAACGCACTCGAACAGCAGGTGAGCGTCTCCAACCAGAACATAGCGGCCGCCTTTGCCAGCTTTCTTCAGGCTCGGGCCCTGGTCAAGGAAGCTCGGTCGCAGTACTACCCAACGCTAACCACCAGTCCGAGCGTCACCCGAAGCCTCTCATCGGCAAACCTCCTGGAGCCCGGTGTCAGCAGCGCCACTGCTGCCGGTACCACGACCGGTGGGGGAACGGTGATTGCCGCTAGCGCTGCGACCAGCCGCACATTTACCGACTACGACCTGCCGTTTGACGCCTCATGGACACCGGATCTTTGGGGGCGGGTTCGCAACACGGTCAAAAGCAATGTCGCCGCGGCGCAGGCCAGTGCCGCAGATCTGGAAAATACGCGCCTGACTGCGCAGGCGGAACTGGCGGTCGACTACTATGAACTGCGCACCCAGGATTCGCTCAAACAGCTGCTCGATGCCACCGTGGCGGCCTATCAGGAATCGCTGCAGATCACGCAAGCCCAGTATGAAACCGGCATCGGCTCGGACGAAGCGGTCGCGCAGGCCGACGTGCAGCTTCGAAGCACGCAGGCCCAGGACACCAACCTTGGGATCGCGCGGGCGCAATATGAGCATGCGATCGCCCTGCTGGTGGGCGAGCCGGCCTCGACGTTCTCGATTCCAGTTGCGCCTCTCAATGCGGCAGCCCCGACTATCCCGATCGGCGTTCCCTCGCAACTGCTCGAGCGCCGGCCGGATGTTGCCGCGGATGAACGTCTGGTGGCACAGGCTAATGCGCAGATCGGCATCGCCAAGGCAGCCTACTACCCAACGCTGACATTGAGTGCTACGGGCGGCTTCGAGAGCTCCTCCGTATCAAACTGGCTCGCATGGCCGAGCCGATTCTGGTCGGTGGGGCCGACGCTCGCGGAAACACTGTTTGATGCCGGATTGCGCCGGGCGACGGTGGAACAGTATCAGGCCGCCTATGATCAAACCGTCGCCACGTATAGACAGACTGTGCTGACGGCATTTCAACAGGTCGAAGACAACCTCGCCGCCCTGCGCATCCTGTCAATGCAGACTCAGCAACAGGACGCCGCGGTCAACGCCGCACAGAAATACCTCACGATCGCCACCGACCGCTACAAATTGGGACTCGATCCGTACCTCGACGTGATCACGGCGCAGACCACTTTGCTGACCAACCAGGAAACGGCTGTCTCTCTGCGCATGCAGCAGCTCACCGACAGCGTGCAGCTCATCGAGGCGCTAGGCGGTGGCTGGGATGCCGCGCAATTGCCGAGCTCGAGCGGCATCGGCGCTCACCCCGCGGCAGTCGCACAGTGAGGCCCACCCGGGCGAACCGTTAGCTCAGCCAAAGACATTACGTTCCGCACGCACTGAATTTCTTTCAGTGGCCGGGGTTCGCCATCGTCGGCCGGTGCGCTGCTCAGGGCACCATCCGCTTTACCGCAGCTGCAAGGCCCCCAGCTCCGCGTCCTTGAGCGAAACACCCACGATAGCCGCGAGCGTCGGTGCGATCTGGCGCATGTCTATCTCGCCGAGCGATCGGCCGGCGGGCACATGCGGACCGATCAGGAAGAACGCCGAGCGCATCTCCGGGCGTTCCGGCAGGTAGCCGTGCATGCCCAGATTGGCGGGGCTGGAGATGAGCGGCGGGGAGAAGCTGGCGCCGAACTCATAGCCGATCTTGAATGAGACAAAGAATGCCGCATCGGGGAAGCCGCCAGCCTCGACGATTTCCTCATGCGTCAGGACGCGATCGATGCCGTTGGCAGGATCGCGCGCGAGCGTGGCCAGCAAGTCGCTGACTCGGGCCCGCACGGCATCATCCTTAGGGTCGGCTAGCATCACCGCGGCAGCGCCGCCTGCGGGCCATGGCTTCGCCTTCCAATCCGTTACCTTGTTAGCCTCGTCGACACTGAATAACGCGGCCTCAAGAAACGCAGAATACAGATTCACGTCGTGCTCGACCGTCGCGAATCCGTGATCGGACACGACGCAGATGCTGGCACGACCTGGCGACAGACTTTCAGCCGCCGCGCGCAGTGAACCTATGATGGCGTCGAGCCGTTCCAGAACCTTGTTTGACTGTGTACTGAACGGTCCGGATTCATGCTGCTCGGTATCCAGTCCGGTCAGATAGACCGTCATGAAATCCGGGTGCTTGCTCTGCATCAGACGAATTGCAAATCGGGCGCGAATCTCGTCCTGCGCTACGCTCTCCTCCATTCCCCCTGGATAGCGCCCAAGACTGGCCGACAATTCCTCCTCCAAACCAGGAGTGCTCAAGGCGCGCTGCAGTTTCAGGTCGTCGTCGGTTCCAGTACGCCAGATCTGCGGCAGGTTATAGGTGATGTGCGCGCCAACACTTGTGGGCCAATAAACGTTCGCTGTCTTCAACTTGGCCGCCGCTGCCGCATCCCACAGGGTTGGAACCTTCACATCTTCGGTATACCAATACCAGCCGCGTTCATTGCGCGCGAATGGATCGAAGGTGGTGTTGGAATAGATGCCGTGCTTGGCCGGCGACGCACCGGTAAGAATCGTCATATGACTCGGATAGGTCAGCGTGGGCAGAACCCCACGAACTCCGGTCGCGTAGGCTCCATCGGCCACGAACGCGCGAAGGTTCGGCACCTTTATGCCGTGGCTCTCGGCGTCGAGAATGGCTTCGGGCTTCAGCCCGTCAACGGAAATCAGCAACAGAAACGGCTTGCCCACTCGCTCGCTTGAGGCCGCCGGTTCACAGATCAGGGCGCAGGCGAACATTAGGAGAAGAAAGATACGGCCAAACGACGGCGGCGCGAACGACTCGGCCACGATGATTGCTGTCACGGTGCGCACAGGCGTGAATTTCGCGATTCGCGCATGGTTTGAACTCATATCGCGCTGATCGCTTTTGATGCCAAATCATACGTCATTGGATAATACAAATGAAAGCTGTCAGTGCCGGCAATAGCAAGAGGGCTTGCCGTCGAGTATCCGCATGCGGAACACTTGGCTTGACTTTGGACCTTAGTCCAGGCGCTGAACGATGAGGGTTGAGACATGAATCGCGGTCACGATCCAGCAGAGCATCCAACGGTCAGGGCGTTACTGGTGTTTGGGACGGCCGGCGGCTTGCCTTGGGCAACGCGGCGCCCATGCGCAGCATCGGCTTATCCACCGGCGATGTCGATAAACAGAGCGAGAGTCTGCGGCGGACCGGCAATACGATTGTCTTCCTGGGGACCGGAGCCGACATCGCCAACGAAAGCGTGCAGGTCACGCTCGTGAAGGGCGACTTGCGCGGCATCGTCCGTGCCCGTCAGTTGAGTGAGGCCACGGTGCGGAATATTCGTCAAAATCTGCTTTTCGCCTTTGGCTACAATGCCTTGGGAATTCCGCTGGCCGCCGGCGTACTGTATCCCCTGACCGGTTGGTCGTTAAGCCCGCTTATCGCGGCTCTGGCGATAAGCCTTTCATCCGTGTGCGTGATCGCCAATGCGCTGCGCTTGCGGCATAAGAGCGCCTAAGGAGCATCGTCGCGGTGCTGATAGTCGAAACCGCCACAGCGGCAACGGGCACGGGTGCCGCTCGGCATCGGCAGTGCCGTTTGCGGACGGCCGTGGTCGAATCCCTCTGGATGCGACAAGATGTCGCGCACAGGCCAGCTCATCCTCCAATGAAATCCCGCTTACGATGATTCGCAAACACCTGATCTCAAGCCAAATGGGCGGCGAGCCCGGTTTCCATTGGCGGGGCGGCGAGGTCACGCGGCTCGAAGGCTTTACCGACGCCGTTTTCGCCTTCGCCGTCACGCTACTGGTTGTATCGCTCGAGGTCCCGAAGACTTTTCCAGAACTTTTGGTCGCCATGCACGGCTTCTTTGCCTTTGGCGTCTGCTTCGCCCTGCTGGCGAATCTCTGGTACCAGCACTATCGTTTCTTTCGCCGCTACGCACTTGAGAACCCTTGGGTGGTGTTCCTCAATTGCGCGTTGTTGTTCTTCGTCCTGTTTTACGTCTACCCGCTCAAATTTCTCTTCACGGCGATGTTCGATGGCTCCGAGATCGATGCCTCTGAGACGCGGGCGCTGTTCACGATCTGGAGTCTTGGCTACGCGGCCGTATTCACCGTTTTCACTCTGCTGTATCTGCATGCCTGGCGCATTCGTGTACAACTGGAGCTGACGCCATTGGAAGCGTTGCGCACTCACGTGAGCCTGTTGGACCAGTTTGCAATGGTGTTCATTGCGCTGCTCTCGACGGCGCTCGCGCGCACAATGCCCGATCGTTACGTCGGAATCGCGGGTTATATTTATTATATCGTTCCGCTCTACTTCATGATCGCGCATTCGATCGCCGGTCGTCGCGAACGACGGCTTCGATGACAGCCTCCGCCGGTCTGGCTCGTACCAACATGCATTCCGATCTCGACCTAGTGAACCGAATCATCAGCGTCAACAAGGCGCGGGTCGCAGATATCGAGCGCTGTCAAACCAAGACCGGAGAAAATCGCAGAGTTGCGCTTTGCCCACGCGCCTCGGCCGTTCTCAAGCGGCAACTCGCTCTGCATGCCCGGCTGCGGCCCGCGGGCACTCAAGTCCTTGATAACAGGTGGGAAAGATTGGCGCAGAGAGATTCGAACTCGGCGGGGGCCCCAACCAGATCGGTAAGTTACTGTACTCTGACGCAATCTGGTCTCGCTTGTCCCCCAAATCCACCGGATTTGCCACCGGATTCGCCACCACACAACTTACTGCGTCGCCTCTCAATATGGTACCCCGCACGCAAAGCCGCTCCCTGCGGGGCCACCGTGTAATTTGGGGGACGTAGGATGTAGTCGTGACAACCGTGACAGTCCAGCACAGCGATCAGGAGATCAAGACGCTCAAGAGTGGTTCGAGGGCTGATCATTCGTGTTGAAGTGCATTCGCTCGCTTTAATGGAGGAAATACTATGTCCACTCCTGCCAGACAGATGGCTCAAGGCGTATTTGCAGAAATAGAACGGATTTTCGCTCGACAGCGAGCTCACCAATGGGAGATGAAAGGCACTACCGTCGAACAACGGAAAGAACAACTCAGGAAGTTGAAATCGGCCGTGGAAGCTCACGGCGATGAGATCGTGGCGGCAGTGAAACAAGATACTCGCAAGCCTGAAAACGAAATAAGAGTCACAGAACTCCTGAACGTGACCGCCAATATTGAAAGAAACATCAACAATCTCGAGCAGTGGATGAAGCCGGTCGAAGTGGTTCCATCCCAAAACAAGAACGACAAGGCGAGAATCGTGTGCGAGGCGAGAGGAGTATGCCTCATATTGGGACCCTGGAACTTTCCGCTTGGATTGGTCTTGGGACCTCTCGCAGCAGCCATTGCTGCAGGAAACTGCTGCATGGTCAAACTCACAGACTTGTGCCCGGCGACTGCCAGAGTAGCCGCCAGGATCATCAAAGGGACATTCGAGGAAGAGGAGGTTGCATTATTTGAAGGCGGTGTCGATGTGGCAACCGCTTTGCTCGACCTCCCGTTCAACCACATCTTCTTCACGGGAAGCACGCGAGTCGGAAAGGTGGTGATGGCGGCGGCGGCGAAGCATTTGGCCACCGTAACGCTCGAACTCGGAGGGAAATCTCCCGTCATCGTCGATGAAGGCGCGGATATGAAGAAGATTGCGGGGGATCTGGCGGCAGCCAAGCAATTCAATGGAGGGCAAGCCTGTATTAGTCCCGACTATGTATTCGTCAAGGAGCAGCAGAAGGACGGTTTGGTCGAGGAGTTTCGAGCCAAAGTAAAACAGAACCTCTACAGGGACGACGGCAGCATCAAAAAGGAGAATATCGCCCAAATCGTCAATGATCAGAAT
>Ga0302324_100021122_pt1 | contig 12704 bp, 12 predicted proteins | sample Palsa_T0_1_FD_201949 | JGI IMG/M metagenome (GOLD analysis project Ga0302324, IMG submission 201949) | Peat permafrost microbial communities from Stordalen Mire near Abisko, Sweden - Palsa_T0_1 | ecosystem: Environmental > Terrestrial > Soil > Palsa > Peat permafrost | place: Sweden: Abisko...
AAACTTTCGTGATGGCCGCCGTCAACGTGGTCTTGCCATGATCGATGTGACCAATTGTCCCAACGTTTACGTGCGGCTTGCTGCGATCAAATTTCTCTTTCGCCATTGGAGCTCCGTGTCTCTTGCAGGGGCTAAAGCCCCGATATCTATTGCCACTTGTTCGGCACGGCTAAAGCCGTGCCCCTTCAAAGCTTACTTCGTTCCCGCCGGACTCTTGCCTTGTACCTTCGCCACAATCTCTTCCGCCACCGCGCGCGGCGCTTCTTCATAGCGCGAGAAGTGCATGCTGAAGGTTGCGCGGCCCTGCGTATTCGAGCGCATGTTGGTCGCGTAGCCGAACATCTCAGCCAGCGGAACCATTGCCTTGATTACCTGCGATCCGGCGCGATGCTCGATGCCTTCAATCCGTCCGCGACGGCTGCTCAAATCGCCAATGATGACGCCCATGTATTCTTCCGGCACAACCACTTCCACCGACATCACCGGCTCCAGCAGCACCGGGCTGGCCTTGCGCGCCGCTTCCTTGAATGCCATCGAGCCGGCAATCTTGAAGGCCATCTCGTTGGAATCGACATCGTGATAGCTGCCGTCGTAGAGCGTGGCCTTTACGTCCACCATTTCATAGCCGGCGAGAACGCCGCCTTCCATGGCTTCCTTGATGCCCTGATCTACCGGCTTAATGAATTCCTTCGGAATCACGCCGCCGACAACTTCGTTAACGAACTCGTAGCCTTTGCCCGGCTCGTTCGGTTCCAGCCGGATACGCACGTGGCCGTACTGGCCGCTGCCGCCGGTCTGGCGAATGTATTTGCCTTCGGCCTTCGATTCCTTGCGAATGGTCTCGCGATAAGCCACCTGCGGCTTGCCCACATTGGCCTGCACGTTGAACTCGCGCATCATGCGGTCCACAAGGATCTCCAGATGGAGTTCGCCCATGCCGCTGATGATGGTCTGTCCGCTGTCAGGATCGGTGTTGACCTTGAAGGTGGGATCTTCCTGCGCCAGCTTGCCCAGCGCCACGCCCATCTTTTCCTGATCGCCCTTGGTCTTGGGCTCAACCGCAACTGAAATCACCGGCGCCGGGAACTCAATCGACTCCAGGATGATGGGATGGTTCTCGTCACAAATAGTGTCGCCGGTAGTAATGTGCCTGAGTCCCACGCACGCGCAGATGTCGCCGGCGTAAATCTCGGTAATGTCCTCGCGCTTATTGGCGTGCATCTTCAGCAGGCGGCCAATTCGCTCGGAGCGCGAACGTCCGCTGATGTGCACACTGTCACCCTGCTTCAAATGTCCTGAGTAGACGCGAATGAAAGTGAGCTGCCCGACGAACGAGTCGCTCATGATCTTGAACGCCAATGCCGAGAACGGCGCCTTGTCGTCAGCCGCCCGCTCTTCTTCTGCCCCGGTGTCGGGGTTCAACCCTTTGACCGGAGGAACATCCAGCGGCGACGGCAGATAGTCCACTACGGCGTCGAGCATCGGCTGAATGCCCTTGTTCTTGAAGGCCGTTCCGCAGATCACCGGAAAAACTTTCATCTTCAGCGTGGCCCGGCGCAACGCAGCCTTCAGCTCAGCTTCGCCAATCGTCTCGCCCTCGATGTACTTGTGCATCAACTCGTCCTGATCGTCGTTTTCCACGACCGTCTCGACCAGAATCTGATGGTAGGCCTGCGCCTTCTTCTTCAACTCTTCGGGAATCTCATCAACCTCATACTCAGCGCCCAGGCTTTCGTCATTCCACACGATCGCCTTCATGGTCATCAGGTCGATGACGCCTTTGAACTTGTCTTCCTGGCCGATCGGCAACTGAATCGCGACCGGGCGGGCATTGAGACGCTTGCGGATGGTGTCGACGGCGTGCTCAAAGTCGGCGCCCATCTTGTCCATCTTGTTGATGAAGCAAATACGCGGAACACCGTATTTATCGGCCTGCCGCCAGACAGTCTCCGACTGCGGCTCCACGCCATGCACCGCATCAAACACAGCGCAAGCGCCATCGAGCACGCGCAGCGAGCGTTCTACCTCGGCGGTGAAGTCCACGTGGCCGGGAGTGTCGATGATGTTGATGCGAATGTCTTTCCATACACAGGTCGTCGCGGCCGACGTGATGGTGATGCCGCGCTCCTGCTCCTGGGCCATCCAGTCCATCGTCGCCGTGCCTTCATGGACCTCCCCAATACGGTGCGTGCGTCCGGTATAGAACAGGATGCGCTCCGTGGTGGTGGTCTTACCGGCATCGATGTGGGCCATGATGCCGATGTTCCTGCAACGATCTAATGGGACCTGTCTGGGCACAATCTTTTCCGTTTCTTGCCTGGCGATCTGGGTCGCGTTGAACCTGTTATTTATTACCAGCGATAGTGCGCGAAGGCCTTATTGGCCTCGGCCATGCGGTGCACATCTTCTTTCTTCTTGATGGCCGCACCTTTGCCATTGGCAGCGTCGAGCAGCTCGTTCGTCAGCTTGTCGATCATGCCTTTTTCGCCGCGGCTACGGCTGTACTGCAAAATCCAGCGGATCGCCAGCGACGTGCGGCGGTCGGCATTCACTTCGATGGGCACCTGGTAGTTGGCGCCGCCTACGCGCCGGGTCTTCACTTCCAGCACTGGCTTGGCGTTCTCCACGGCCTTCTTGAACAGCTTGATGGCCTCGTCGCCGCCCTTTTCCTCGAGCTTCTTCATGGCGTTGTAGAAGATGTTCTGGGCAGTCGACTTCTTGCCGTCCCACATCATGGAGTTCACAAATTTATTGACCAGGGTGGACTCGTACACCGGGTCCGCCAGCGGTTCGCGTTTCGCGATATGTCCTTTTCTCGGCATAAATCCTCAGCTAGGCTTTCGGCCTCTTGGCTCCATACTTGGAACGGCTCTGCTTGCGATTGGCAACACCCACGGAGTCCAGCGTGCCGCGCACCACGTGATAACGCACGCCCGGCAGGTCCTTCACGCGACCGCCGCGGATAAGCACAATTGAGTGCTCCTGCAGGTTGTGGCCGACACCGGGAATGTACGTCGTCACCTCGATACCGTTGGTCAGCCGCACGCGCGCGACCTTGCGCAGCGCCGAGTTCGGCTTCTTAGGCGTCTGGGTGTACACGCGAGTGCAAACCCCGCGCTTCTGCGGGCACGACTGTAGCGCCGGGCTGGCCGTCTTGTAGTTCGGCGCCGTCCGGCCTTTCCGCACCAGTTGGTTAAAAGTAGGCACTCTGGGTAACTCCTTCGCTTCTTCAGGCCAGCCTTTGACTGGCAGACACTGCGACTCCAGGCCGCTTTCGCAGCACAAAACCGCAAAACCGCGCCCGTCCGGCAGCCCCATCAGCGGCCTTGGCCGTGGCGCAACAACCTCGTCCCCATTTTTGGGGCTGGGCAGCACTTCACGTGGCCATAGGCCACTTTGCCCATGCTTCCCCAGCGCATAGCCAGGGAAAGTTGGTTTCCGCTCAGGTTGGGCTTACGACGGTGGCGCCGTGGTCGTCCCGCAATCGGCCTGATGCCGAACGCGGAGAACAATAACGAGGGCGCTCCGTTTCGTTGCCTCGGCCCGCATACCCACCGGAAAGCTCCGGCGGAAGCGCAGGCACGTTTCAGCGAGGATCCTGCAAAGCAATTCTACAGGATATGGATCAAAGCAGCACAGCCAGACACTACAGGCAGGCCAAACATAACTCGCAGAACCTATTTAATATAGCAACCAGAATCGCGTGCCGTCAACCGATTCCGCAAGATTTGCCCTCACATCCTGCGCGAGGCGAGCGAGGACGGCAACAAACTTCAGTGGCGCCACGCTGCGAGACCTTCGATATAAGCAGAGGGTGTCCGGCCGATAGCGGTTTTGCCACGCCTAATCGGCTTCGTTGCTGTAAACCGGCTCCTCGGCCTCGAACGGAACATCCAGGCCGCCAGTCGAACCGAAGGCGGACTCGTCGGCCATCCTCTGTAGTTCCTGTTCGAACTCCCGGCTGCGCCACCGCACCACCAGAAGCTCCGTTTGCTCCCGGCCATGACCATGGCACAGCGGACAAAGAACGTGGTCTTTTTCAGATTGCATAGCGATTTGCACCTCTCCAACAGACATCCGTATTGCATCGCGAATCGCCATCGCGCGCAGTGAGCCCGGTCACGCGAGATTGTGAGACGAACGCAGGGTTGAGACCAGGAGCAGGCTGCGAGAAAAATTGCGCAAATCTGCGTCTTCGATTCCGCCGAACAAAAGCAAATCGCCTCCGCTCAGGGCGACGAGCGAAGGCGACGTAGCAAGAGCTGAGAGCTGACGGCTGAAAGCTGACAGCTCTTTAATACGAATATCCGTCCGGCTGCGATACCGCCCCGACTTCAACCTGCGTGTCGACGTAGTCTCGTCCGGCAGCAATCGCCTTCCTGTCCAACTCCAGCAGCTTGGGATTTTTCACCGTCTCTTCCAGCACGGCAATCGCCGACTCTGCTGGCAAGCACTCGGTTTCTTCCAGCAACGCCCCCAGCATGACCACATTGGCTACTTTGGCCGAGCCCAGGGTGTCGGCAATCTCTGACACCGGCACGCAGACCACGCGCGCTTGTGGTGCGCTGAAACCTTCAGGCAGTTTAGTGCCGTTGTACAGAATCAATCCGCCGGAAGCGACCGTCGGCCCGAACTTGTGCAGCGACAATTCATTCATCGCGACCAGCACTTCAGGTTGCGAGATCAGCGGCGAACCGATACGGTCATGCGACAGCATGACGTGGCAGTGCGCGCTGCCGCTGCGCATCTCCGGGCCGTAGGACGGCAGCCAGCTCACTTCCATGTTCTCGCGCAGACCCATCTCAGCCAGCAACTGACCCATCAGCAGAACGCCTTGTCCGCCAAAGCCGGCCAGCTTCACCGTCAGATCGCGGGTGTGATGATGACGCCGGGGGAGTGGTTCGGATGTCTGACCCTCAGCCACTTCCAGGGCCTCGGCAATGGTCTTCACCGGGACCTTCGCGTCCACCGGCAACTCCGGTTTGCGATCGCGAAAGACCCCCAGCGGAAACGCTTTCATCAGAGTTTCCCCAACCCACTTGCGGCAAACTACCGGGTCCATTTTCATGATGGTCGGACACGGCGAGAGAAACTCCACCAGCGAGAACCCTCCGCCATCTTTCTGGATCTGGAGTGCCTTCTTGACCGCCTTCTTTGCCTTCATGATGTTCTTCATGTCGCTGAGGGCAACCCGCTCGAGATAGGTTGGGGTTTCCAGCGCGGCGAGGAGTTCGCAGACGTGAATCGGCAGTCCCTCATTGTGGGAGCGGCGTCCCCAGGGCGAGGTCGTGCTCTTCTGGCCAACCAGAGTGGTCGGCGCCATCTGCCCGCCGGTCATGCCATAGATTGAGTTGTTGACGAAGAAGACGCAGATGTTTTCGCCGCGATTGGCGGCATGGATAATCTCCGCCGTTCCGATGGCCGCCAGATCGCCATCGCCCTGGTAGGCCATCACAATGGACTCGGGGTTGGCGCGCTTGAGCGCCGTTGCCGCAGCCGGAGCGCGGCCATGTGCGACTTGCACGTTGCCCACGTCGAAGTAATAGTAGGCGAAGACCGAGCACCCGACCGGACTGACCAGAACGGCACGGTCCTGGACGCCAAGCTCCGTCAGCGCCTCGGCAATCAGTTTGTGGACAACGCCGTGGCCGCAGCCCGGGCAGTAGTGCGTCTGGTTCTGCAACTCGGCTTTGCGTTCATACTTATCGTAAAATGCCGGCGATTTTTCGTGAATTACTTCGTAGCCTTCCACAATTTCTCTCCTAAGCCCGGTTCATGTCCTACCGGGGTCCCCGACAAGCGCCGCTTTTGCGCTTGACGGAGTGGTTATACGTGGGCTGCCATGCGCGCGAAAACCTGCGCCGTAATTTCTTCGGTCATGGGAACGTTGCCGCCGACCCGGCCGTAATACTCCACCGGAACGCTGCCGTTGAGCGCCAGCTTCACGTCCTCCACCATCATTCCCGTACTCAACTCCACCGCCAGCACCTGCTTCACGTGCTTGACCGTCTCGCACAACTCGCGCGACGGAAATGGCCACAGCGTGATGGGACGGAACAGGCCAGCCTTCATGCCCTGGGCGCGCAGCTGATCGACCGCCGAACGCAGCACGCGCGAAACGATGCCAAAGCCGACCAGCAGAATGTCCGCATCTTCGGTCAGATAGTTCTCGTGACGGCTCTCCAGCTCCTGGGCAAGCTGATACTTCGACTCCAGCTTGCGAACGTGCGCTTCCAGCGCATCCGGCTCCAGCACGATGGAGCTGATCATGTTTTTCCTGGACTCCGCCGTGCCCTTCACCGCCCACTCTTTTTCCGGCGGAACGATGTCGCGCATCTTGATTTCGAGCGGCTCCATCATCTGGCCGACGTAACCGTCGGTCATGATGACCGCCGGGTTCCGATAGCGGTCGGCGAGCTCGAAGGCCAGCACGGTCAGGTCGAACATCTCCTGCACCGAGGACGGCGCCAGCACGATGTTGCGATAGCAGCCGTGGCCGCCGCCCTTCACCACGCAGAAGTAATCGCTCTGCTCGGGCGCGATGTTGCCCAGGCCGGGACCGCCGCGCACTACATCAACGATTACACCCGGCAGTTCAGCGCCCGCCATGTAGGAAATGCCTTCCTGCATCAGGCTCAGACCGGGGCCGGACGAAGCGCTCATCACGCGCTGGCCCGCCGAGGAGGCGCCGTACACCATGTTGATGGCAGCCACTTCGCTCTCCGCCTGCAAGAAAGTGCCGCCCACCTCCGGTATGAGGAGGGCGGCATATTCGGCGATCTCGCTGGCCGGGGTGATGGGGTATCCATAAAAAGCTTTGCAACCGGCCAGGACCGCGCCTTTCACAATGGCAACATTCCCTTTACAGAGCTGCCGCATGGTTCACCTCCTGCTTCGGCGGCACGGCGGGAGCGGCCGTTTTGGCCGGCGGCGTCAGCCGTTCGACGGTGATGGCGCCGGGTTCGGGGCAGCAGTAAAAACAAGCGCCGCAACCGTTGCAATCTTCGCCGGTGTATTGCGCCGCGTGCACACCGTAATGGTTGAGCTCGGGAGCCAGTTCAAGGCATTCGGGAGGACACGACTCGACACACAAGCCGCATCCTTTGCATTCTTCGGGATCGATGATGACATTACCGCGCGGTTGCGATGACATTCTTACCCTCGCATTTCCACTTCGTAGGCGTTGCGTTGGAACCAGCGTTGTTGTTCGCAGTACTCGTAGAGTTGGTTGTGAAATTTGGGGTGGGCAATCTGGATAAGCGCCTCGGCGCGCTGGCGGATGGTGCGGCCATGCAGATAGGCAACCCCGTATTCGGTGACCACGTAGTGCACGTCGCCGCGCCCGGTCAGCACTCCCGCGCCATGGGCCAGTCGCGGCACAATGCGCGAGATGGTATCGCCTTTGGCGGTTGAGGGCAGCGCGATGATCGGCTTGCCATACTTGGAGCGCGCCGCCCCGCGGATAAAGTCAAGCTGCCCGCCGAAGCCGCTGTAAAACTGCGCTCCAATCGATTCGGCGCAGACCTGCCCGGTCAGGTCGACCTCGATGGCCGAGTTGATGGCTACCATGCGATCGTTGGCGGCGATGCGGAAGGGATCGTTGGTGTAGGCCGAAGGATGGAACTCGAAAATGGGGTTCTCGTCGATGAAGTCGAACAATGTCCGCGTGCCCAGCACAAAGCCGAGAATGATTTTGCGCGGCTTCAGGTTCTTGCGCTGCCCGTTGATGACCCCGGCTTCAATCAGGGGTACCACATTGTCAGAGATCATCTCGGTATGTACCCCGAGATCGCGGCGGCCCATCAGATTGGGCAGAATGGCGTCGGGAATTGCCCCTATCCCACATTGTAGGACAGAGCCATCTTCGATCAGCGATGCCACCCGGGCCCCGATTTGCTGAAATACTTCGTTGCTGGGATGCTTCTTCATTTCGCACAGGGGGCGCGACAGCTCCACGATGTGATCGATTTCGCTGACGTGGATAAAGCTGTCGCCGTAGGTGCGCGGCATCTGGGCGTTCACCTGCGCCACTACGTGGTGCGCATATTTCGCCGCCGTCAGCGTGCATTCCACGCCTACGCCGAAACTGCAATAACCATGCGAATCGGGCGGCGAAACCTGAATGAAGGCCACGTCGATCGGCATCTCGCCGCTCTCGAACAGGGCTTCCACTTCGCCCAGAAAGATGGGGGTGTAATCGGCGCGGCCATCGTTGACCGCTTCGCGCACATTACCCCCGACGAACAAAGCGTTATGCCGGAAATGTTCCGCCATCTCCGGCGCGCAATAGGGCGAAGTGCCGGAAGTCAGCAGATGCATCAATTCAACGTTCTTGACGTAGGGTGCGCGCAGCATCAAGGCTTCCACCAGTGCTTCCGGCTCCGCACAGCCAGGGTGTATGTACACCCGCATTCCCGATTCCACGCAACTCACCGCGTCGCCGGCGGTCACCAGTTTGCTGCGGTATTGATCGATCCAGGACATGAACCCAGCCCCTCTCAGGCAGTTATAGTTTGCGATTTCACCGAATACCCGGCCGCGGCGCGCTCGTGTCCCAGCGCGGCGTAATAGATGGCCAGATGGAAAAACTTGTCGAGCATCTCCAGCAGCTCGAGCTCGCCGAAGATCTCAGCCGGGCGTTCCAGCTGGGCATGCTTCTGGAGATAGTCCCACAGGTTTTCGCGGACCAGGCAGATCATCCAGACCACCTGGCTTATGGGAACGCCCTGGGCGGCGCGCTGCGCACCCACATCCAGATAGCGAGTCTCAATGTCAGCTTCCGTCTTGCCCAGCAGCCAATCGCCCAGGTGGCGATAGACGTCATAGACCTTCTCTGTCAGCTCGTTGTCCGGCACATTGGCATAGGCCGAACACTTGGCATCTTCGCGATAGCGGTGATGCAGGCTGCGAGCCAGCCCGTCGGAATGGGTTTCGATTAGCTTAACCAGGCGGTACGCGAGCAACATGGCTCACCTCGTTACCTCGGCCGAGGCTGCATAAAGGCAGGGGTGCAACCGAACGGCTCCGGCCCTCACTCTCTTACATGCAAGTGTCGTCTTTTGAGGGGCAAACAGCCGTGATTCGAATCACGGGCAAAAGTGACGAAGGTCACGAAATGCAGCTCTTAGCCGTGAGCTTTGAGCTATGGGCTGTGAGCCACTAGCTACGAGCTGTGAGCCGTGAGCTACGGCACGTGAGCTTGTTTATCGGACGATAAGCGTTCCCGAGCCGCGACAGACCGTCCTAATCCGAGTGTTCCGGCTTATGTCCAGTCGCGAAAGAACAGACTTTCCAAGGAGTTAGAGCGGACCAACGGGCCCACGGCCCAAAGCTCATAGCTCACAGCTCGTGGCTCACGGCTTCATGACATTTGTCATCCCCCGCCGCTGACAATCGGCACTACTGCCCCACTACCGCATGACGGATGATCCTACTGTGCTCGAACGAAACAGAGCATAGGAGTGAACGATGTCCACCGCAATCTCAAGACTCCAAGTCCAAAGCCGGGACGTGCCGGGGACCCCGGTCGCCGAAACGCCGCACCGCGCTCCGCTGGTCCAGCCCATCCACATCGCCAGCGGTCGCAACCTGAAGAAGAGCTACGGCAACGTCGTGGCCCTCGCGAACCTGAACCTCGACATCCGCGCTGGCGAACTGCTGGCGCTGCTGGGGCCGAACGGCGCGGGCAAGACCACCCTGGTGCGCATGCTCCTGGGTGTCGCCAGACCTGACTCCGGCAGCGTCTCGGTCTTCGGTGCCGATCCTTATCAGGCACAAATACGAAGCCGGCTGGGAGCCATGCTCCAGGTGGGACGCGTGCCCGAGACACTCAAGGTCCGCGAACATATCGATCTCTTCTCCTCCTACTATCCTAACCCGCTGCCACTCGGGGAGACGTTCGAGATCGCCGGCCTAAGCGAGATCCAGAACCGTCCCTATGGCGAACTGTCGGGCGGGCAGAAGCAGCGCGTGCTGTTCGGCATCGCGATCTGCGGCAATCCCGATCTGCTGTTTCTCGACGAGCCCACAGTCGGTCTCGACGTGGAGGCGCGCCGCCTGATGTGGTCGCAGATTCGCAGCTTGATCGCGCGCGGCAAAACGGTGCTGCTGACCACTCATTATCTGAACGAGGCCGATGCCCTGGCCGACCGCATTCTAGTGCTGAACCAGGGCGCGATCATCGCAGAAGGAACACCTGCCGAGATCAAGGCTCGGGCCATGGGCAAGCAGGTCCGCTGCACCAGCCGGCTGACGCTGGAAGAGGTCCGCCAGATCCCCGGCGTGCTCAGCGTGAAGGCCGACCGCAACGCTTTCGAGTTGCAAGTGAACGCCGCCGAACCCGTGGTACGCGAGTTGCTGCAACGCGACACCTGGCTCGCCGATCTGGAAGTCACGAATGCAGGGCTGGAAGAGGCGTTCCTGGCACTGACGAAGAACCACAACGCCGAGTCGAAGGAGAACTGACATGGCTTCCACTACTTTCCCAGTTGTTCTGGCTACACCTCGTCGCTCGCTGGCCCGGACCTTCGCCCTGTATGCGAAAGAGGCCAAATACGAGCTCATCAACAAGACCCGCATTCCGATCTATGCCATCTCGACGGTCGCGTTTCCGTTGATGTTCTACGTGCTCTTCGGCATCGTGCTGGGGCGCAGCGAGCCCGGGGGCACCGAACGTGCAACCTATGCGTTGGCAACGATGGGCTGCTTCGGGGTGATGGCGGTTGCGCTCTTCGGCTTCGGCGTGAGCCTGGCGATGGAGCGGGGGCAGGGTTGGTTGCAGGTGAAGCGAGCATCGCCCATGCCGGTCGCCGCGTATTTCCTGGCAAAGCTGTTCGCCGCAGTGGTGTTCAGCACCGTGATCATGCTGCTTTTGCTGACAGTGGGAGTTCTTTTCGGTGGGGTCCATCTGCCTTTCGCGACTGCTGCCAAGCTGGTCGGCATTCTGGTCGCGGGTTCGATTCCATTCAGCGCAATGGGCCTGGCCATTGGCTATTTCGCCAAACCAAACTCAGCGCCGGCTGTCGTCAACCTGGTCTACTTGCCGATGTCATTCTGCTCGGGACTGTGGATTCCGCTTTTCATGTTGCCGCACGGACTGCGCGTACTGGCAACATTCCTGCCGCCCTTTCACCTGGCCCAGTTGGCGCTGAACACAGTCGGCCTGGGAACGAATCCAACTCCGGCTTGGGGACATGTGGAGGCGCTGATCGCCTGCACTCTGGTGTGCCTTGGCGTGGCGGCGTGGGGCTATCGTCGGGATGAAGGAAAGACGTACGGATGAGGCGGGCCGCGAATTGCGGCCTGCTGTCAGCTCTCGGCCGTCAGCCCGAACAGTGGGTCTGGCTGAAAGCTGATGGCTGATAGCTGACAGCTGACAGCTGACAGCATCTGGCGAAGAGCTAGCGAGGAGTCAAAAATGAAATGCCAAACTACGCAATGGATTCTTTGGGCAATAGCGATGATAGTGTTCCTGGGGCTGGCCTTGAACGGCCGCATGAGGGACTTGGGACTGGCGATTGCGGCTGTGGCCGTCGTGTGGTATGTGATTGTGCCGGCACTTAGTTCTGGAAGAGAATAGGCCAGGATAAAGATCAGGATGAATACCCTGCGAGCAATCTGGTGGAAGATTTATCCCAACGACGATCGCCACCGTTGGATGGCCGTGCTATGGCTGCCCTTCATGATCTGGTTCTTTTTGGACCCGCTCTGGAGACATTCTGGGCCGCTCCTGTGGATCGGCAACACCATCTACGGCCTGGTATTTGTCTGGCTGTATCTGTATTCGTTCTCCCATCGCGAGCCGCTAAGGTCTTATGCCATCGTCGCGATGTTTGTTATGACGGCGGGGCTGGTTCCCTTCCATAATGGCGCGGTCAGCTGCCTCATGGTTTTTGCGGTAGCGGCCGGCGCCTTTACGCCCAGTCTCCGGCGAGCCCTTTTTTTTATCGGGATCGATCTAGTCCTGCTGGGGCTCTACGCTTACCGCCTGCAACTGCCCCTCGGGTTTTGGGGCTCGATGCTGATGCTAGTCGTTCTGGTGGGGGTAGGAAACCACTTCGGCGCGAAGATGCACTGCGCCGAGGAGAAGCTGCGCCGTGCCGACGACGAGATCGAGCACCTGGCCAAGGTGGCTGAGCGTGAGCGCATAGCGCGTGATCTGCACGATCTGCTGGGACACACTTTGTCGCTGATCACGTTGAAAGCGGAGCTTGCGCGCAAACTTGTCGATCGCGATCCGCAGCGCGCCAAGCAGGAGATGCTGGACGTGGAGCACACCTCGCGGGCCGCGCTGGCCGATGTTCGCGAGGCCATCAGCGGTTATCGCGGCGAAGGCCTGGCTGCCGAGCTGGTGCGGGCGCGCAAGACTTTGGAGACGGCCGGCATTATTGTGAATTGCGATGTCACGGAACTGCCGTTGACTCCGGCCCAGGAAACGGTGCTGGCGCTGGCTTTGCGCGAGGCCGTCACCAACGTTGTGCGTCATGCGCAGGCGCGGCAATGCAGCGTTCGCCTGCAGCGTGAGAATAATCTCTGCGCTTTGGAAATTGCCGACAACGGCTGCGGCGCGGACGCTCCTGAAGGCAACGGCTTGCGCGGCATGCGCGAGCGTCTGGAAGCCATCGGTGGTTCTTTACAGCGTCAGTCTCAGGCCGGAACCCGCCTCGTCATTCATTTACCGCTCGCACCCGCTGCCGCTACTCTGC
>Ga0302324_100021123_pt1 | contig 12704 bp, 10 predicted proteins | sample Palsa_T0_1_FD_201949 | JGI IMG/M metagenome (GOLD analysis project Ga0302324, IMG submission 201949) | Peat permafrost microbial communities from Stordalen Mire near Abisko, Sweden - Palsa_T0_1 | ecosystem: Environmental > Terrestrial > Soil > Palsa > Peat permafrost | place: Sweden: Abisko...
GTGCGGTAGCCATCTTCAATCGAACGCTCTCGTGCAATGTGCGCGGCCGCCAGATGGCAGCGTCCGACAAGTTCCGCATCTTCTGCCGTGGCTTCCTTCAAGCCAGTGATATGTTTTTTCGGGATGATCAGCACGTGGGTCGGGCCTTGCGGGTTCAGATCCTCAAAGGCGAACGTATGCTCGTCTTCGTACACTTTTTTGGATGGGACTTCGCCGCGAATAATCCGGCAGAATAAACAATCCGCCATAAGTCAGTCTCTCTGGTTTTCTATATCTCTCGAAGAAACAATATCACTCTGTCGAACAATGGTGTCTCTTCGAACCATGCGTTGCACGAAATTTTCAGTCGAGCCGCACCAGAAATACCGATCCCTCGGCCGTCTCGGTCTCGTTGGCTAGAGTGGTGGCGCGCTGGCGGTCGTCGTCCACCACACGGACCCGCACCCACCAGTCTCCCACGGGGCTCACAAACTTCACGACTTTGGCCGTCTGATAACGCCTTTGCAAGTGTTGCGCCAGTTCAGCGGCGGCGTTCTGGCCGGCGAAGGAACCGATCTGAACCGCCCAGCGTCCACCTGTATCGAGCGGGGCGGGCGTCTGCAAAACCTCGAGGCGAACTTTCGCTATGCCGGGCAAGTACACGTCCAGCGCCTTCGCGGCGGCGAGGGAGAGATCGACGATGCGTCCTGGCACGAACGGCCCACGATCGGTGATTCGCACCAGCGCTGAATGTCCGGTCTTCATGTTTGTGATGCGCACGATCGAGCCCAGCGGCAAAGTAAGATGAGCTGCTGTCATGGCGTGCATGTTGTAAATTTCGCCGTTCGATCCGCGCCGGTTGTGATAGGGAGCGCCGTACCAACTGGCAGTTCCGACTTGTTCAAAGATGGGTTTCGCGTCGCTGGGAACGTCGATCTTCTCGTCTTCGCTCGCTGTTTCCGCAGGGGGTTGAGTTGCCGCCGGCTTTTCGTTTTCCTGTGGAAGTGGAGGAGGCGGTGGAACCTGCGCTTGCGTCGGTTTGTGACCACAACCGCTGAGAAGCGCGCTCGCCAACAATATAAGGAGTAGAAGATACGTCGGCACCGGCCTGACGGGCCTGCCCAAGCGAAGCTTGGACGGGGCACCCTCTCGCAACGGACACGCGTTTCGCGGAGGGTACGTGGAAGAGAAGCGGTTCAAGAACTTTTGCGCTGCGTTTCCAGAAAGTCCGCGAACTCGGATAGCTTTCCCGCCGCGGTCCGGAGCGCTTTCGAGGAATGGGTTCGCACCGCCGGCACAACCTCGTCGTTCAGATATGTAACGAGTTCCGCCGTCTCTTTTTCCAGTGTCTCGGCGATATTCGCTACCGAGCGATTGAAGCGCGCAGAAGCCTCTTCTACTTTGCGGTCGAATTCGGTCATATTGATCTTTATCGCGCCTGTTCGGATTAATGTCACGCGCGTGTCGCGATTGCCAGCATTTATCATTATCGTGGGGCCGCTCCCAGCGGTCAAATCCGGATGAATCTGTTCGGGCACTTGCTCATCGGCGGAGAACGCACCGGGTCACGGTACAATCACGCCATGCGCCCGAGGATAGCCTTCGCATCGCCCTCGCCTTCTCCGATGTTGATAAAGATGTTCGCGCTGATGGTTGCGACGTTCCTGATCCTGACTTCGGCCTGTACGTTTTACGGCGACCATCCGGCGCGAGCGTTGTCGGAAGCAACGGGCGGTGAGGCTATGGAGCGCGTGTTCTGGAAAGATGTACAAACAGCGAAATGGGTTGAGGTGGAGCGCGCTCTCGCGTCCAATTACAGAGGCGTAACCCCCAGCGGAACGCTGGACCGCTCCGCTACGCTGGAGCAGTACCACAGCTGGCAGTTGAAAGATTTTGCGCTGGGCGATCTGAACACCGAGTTGAACGGAACGACCATTGTGGTTACCTACAGCATCACCTTGAATGGGATGGCTGGTTCGCAAGCGCTGCCTTCGACGGCGCAACACATGATGACGGTATGGCAGCAGCAGAAGGCCCGATGGGTGGTCATCGCCCACAGCGTCAGCCAACCATGAGTGCACGAGGTTCCGTTGCCGCCTTGCCTCGCGCTGAAGACGCGGCCAGGCTCGTCTCTACGGATCGGGGCGCATTTCGAAGGGCGCTGCTGGGCTGGTACGACCAGCATGGCCGCGATCTTCCATGGCGCAAGACACGCGATCCTTACCGCATCTGGCTCAGCGAAATCATGCTGCAGCAGACGCGGGTCGCTGCCGTACTGGAGCACTACCGGATTTTCCTCGAACGTTTTCCGAACCTGCAAGCGCTCGCTGCGGCCTCCGAAGACGCCGTGCTGGCGGCCTGGAGTGGTCTGGGCTACTATCGCCGAGCGCGTATGTTGCATCAGTGCGCAAAGGAACTGATGCGGCTTCACAATAGCCGGTTCCCGCGAAGTGTGGAAGCTTTGCTCGCCCTTCCCGGCATCGGACGCTACACCGCCGCTGCCATCGCCAGCATCGCTTTTGACGAGCCCGTAGCCGTTGTCGATGGCAATGTCGAACGTGTGTTGCATCGATTGACCGGTATCGATCTGACCACGCCGCAGATCTGGCGGCATGCGCAAGCGCTTCTCGAGAGCGCCCGGCCCGGGGATTTCAATCAGGCCATGATGGAACTCGGCGCCACGGTGTGCGTGCCAGGAGAACCGCGGTGCCTGGTGTGCCCCGTCCGGAAATGGTGTGTCACGCAGGGAGAAGTTCCGCGCAACCAGCCGCCTGCGCGCCAGAAGAAAAAAGAAATCTGGTGCACGCTTCAGTGGAGAAATGGCGGCGGCGATGGCAATGGGAATGGCAAGATCCGACTGGTGCAACGGCCGAAAAAAACTTCGCTCATGCCTGGCATGTGGGAACTTCCCCAATCATTTGAGCCTCCACTATCGCCGGGTTCGGCGCGGTGGCGCACCTTTCGGCATTCCATCACCGTGACCGACTACACGGTTCATGTATTACGGAATATGTCGCTGCCCGCTATTCCGGCGGCCGCGAAGGGTAAGTGGATCGCAATTGATCGTATCTCGCAGATTCCAATCACCGGGTTGACGCGCAAAATCTTGAAGGCCGGCGGGATCATCTAATGTCGGTGAGGCATTTCGCGTTATGAAGTGGCTCGATCGCTTATTCGGAGGTCCGAAAGATATGGCTGCATTGCCGGCCGGAACCAGAGCACCCGACTTTTCCTTGCCCTCGGTTGATGGCGACAAAGATGGAGGCCCGTTCTCGTTGCAAGCCGCTCTCAAGCGAGGGCCGGTGCTGGCGGCTTTCTTCAAGGTTTCCTGTCCGACCTGCCAATACACTTTTCCCTACCTCGAACGGCTTCACAAAGCGCACGGGGACAAGAAAATTACGATCGTGGGCATCTCACAGAATGATCGGCGCGACACAGCCGCTTTCCTGAAAGAATATGGCGTTACGTTCCGCACCCTGCTCGACGATCCGAATGGCTATGCCGTTTCGAACGCATATGGCCTCACGAATGTGCCCACGTTACTTCTGATCGGACAGGACGGTCAGATCGAAATCAGCAGCGTCGGGTGGCTCAAGCAGGAAGTGGAATCTATCAACCGCAAATTCGCTGCGGTACAGCAAATTGGTCTCCCTCCGATTTTTCAGCCGGGAGAAGATGTCCGCGAATTTCGCGCCGGTTGAGGTTCTAAAAACTGACCCCGCGGTCGCGGGACAAGTTGACTAGCGACGCCGCCCACGCCGGATTAACGAGGACCCGCCCAAGCGAAGCTTGGACGGGGCACCCGGCCGCGTTTGGGGGTAGGTCTCAGGCGTCCCTCCGGAACTGAGTCGGTTCTTCGATCTTGTCCCGGCGCTGAAGCGCCGGGCTATTTTCAATCGCCCCTGCCGGGGCTCAGAACCGTCGACGGGGCGTCCGGCTCCCGGCATCTCGATTCCCTTCCTCCATTCACGAATGTTAATTTCCAGGGCGTTCATAAAATGTGGACGGGCGAGGGCGCCCGTCGCTCCACTGAATGTTACGTGTTTGATTCGACCCGGGGCGATGGTCCCGGTGTTGGCCTTCCGACAGGGTCGCGCTACTGCTCAAGTAACTGCGTGGGGCGCGGCCTTTCCTTTACAATCGGGGCACTTCTTCCACTGCTGGATGTTTGAGGTGTCCTGGATGTTGGTTTGGAGAATTGTGTTCGTCGTCCCATTGCTAGCCGCTACTCTTACTCTTTCTCTTTGCGCGCAGGACAAGCCGCCGAAACCACGTGCCGAATCGCGGTTTGGCTCGCATCTTCCGCCGGTGGCCATCAACGCCATGCAGGGGATTCGCCCCGACAACATCGAGACCCATGTCCGGTTTCTTTCGCACGATCTTCTCGAAGGACGCGGCACCGGCCAGCGCGGAGGCGACATTGCCGCCGAGTACATCGCCGCGCAGTTTGCGCTCTATGGACTCAAACCCGCCGGCGACAATGGTTCCTATCTGCAGAAAGTTCCGATGGTCGGCATCACGCCGGGGGCCGACACGCGTTTCAGCCTCGTTCCCGTTAATGCGCCCGGTAATGCGCCCGGTAATTCGCGCGCACTCGACCTTAAGCCACTTGAGGAATATGTTGCCTACGATCAGACGCAGCAGCCTGCATCGAAGGTTGACGCCGATATCGTCTTCGTTGGCTATGGCATCGAAGCGCCTGAATATAACTGGGACGATTACAAAGGCGTGGATGTGAAAGGTAAAGTCCTGCTTATGCTGGTCAACGAGCCTCCATCGGATGACCCGAAGTTTTTTGCCGGCAAGGCGCTCACCTACTACGGACGCTGGGTCTACAAATATGAAGAAGCCGCGCGCAAAGGGGCGGTGGGCGCGATTCTCGTTCACAAGACGGATATGGCGAGCTATGGCTGGGAGGTCGTGCGCAATTCGAACTCCGGGGAGAAATCCTATCTTAAGTTCGACAGTGCTGAGCTCGACCGTGCTCCGCGGCTGAAAGTGGCCGCCTGGATTCAGTTAGAGGTTGCGCGCAATCTCTTCGCGGCCTCGGCTCTGGATCTCGACAAAATGGTGGCTGCCGCGAACTCGCGCGACTTCAAGCCGGTGCCGCTGCATGTCCGGCTCTCGGCTGAGATGACCAGCAAAATTCGTCCCTTTGAATCGAACAACGTGATCGCCGTGCTTTCCGGAGCCAACACCGTTCTGAAAGATGAGGGCGTGATGTACACCGCGCATTATGATCATCTCGGCATACGGCCCGACATGCCCGGCGACAACATCTATAACGGCGCCATGGACAACGCAACCGGGTGCGGCATTTTGATGGAGATTGCCCGTGCTTACGCGGGAGCCGCGCAGAAGCCGCACCGCTCCATCTATTTCGTATCGGTCACGGGCGAAGAACAAGGGTTGCTCGGCTCCGAGTACCTGGGCAAGCACCCGCCGATTCCAGCGGGCAGGATCTCCCTCGATCTCAACTATGACAACGTGATGCCGCTGGGAGCGGCGGAAGAAGTCCAAGTTTCTGGCGCTGAGCGAACCACGTTTTATCCGGCGGTGCAGGCGACGGCGCAGGATTTTCACTTTGCGATTCGTCCCGACGCGCGTCCAGAAGCCGGACATTACTATCGCTCCGATCACTTCAGTCTCGCGCGGGTTGGCATTCCAGCGTTTTCCATCAACGAGGGAATGAAGTTCAAGGGCCACGATGAAGCCTGGGGCGTGGCTCAGGACGCCGACTACGCCGCCCATCACTACCACCAGCCGAGTGACGAATACCATCCCGGCATGGACTACACCTCGGACGCCGCCATGGCGCGCTTCGGTTTCGCGCTCGGCTGGGAGGCTGCTAATCAGGCACGGCTCGTCGGCTGGCGGAAGGGCGATGAATTCGAAAGAGCGCGGCTAGCCAGTCAGTGACGCAGCTGTCGGCTGTCAGCTTTCAGCTCTCAGTAACACCCAAGCCTGAAACCGCCGAGACGCGAGTTCGCAGAGTTTTTTGAGGAAAATCGAGTGAAAAGAATCTCTGCGCACTCGGCGATCTCGGCGGTGAAAGCTTTTCACTGACAACTGCCCACTGATCACGGCCGCCGTTATAGGTAGTCGTCTAAAGCAGTTACCGCCCCGGTTACTACGGCCTTCCGCGCCTGCACTAGGGTAACTTTGGACCCGTCCTGCCGCCGTGCTAGCCTGCTCCTTAGTGTCGCAGTTTCAGCGATTTGCAAGCAGCGTGCGAGACAAGTAACAATGCCCAAGGTTCCGATTTTCAGGCTCCGTAATTCCGAACCGTCCAGCCGACCCGATCTCAAATATCATGGGCTCACGCTCGCGTTCAGCGACTTGCAACTGGGAGTCGACAATCTTCGCTATGACGTTTTTCTCAGTCCGCGCATAGCCGCGGATTTGAGTTTTCATCTGGCACGATACATCTGCCGTTTTGGCGGAGTGGAATCGCTCTTCGAGATGGATGTCCCCCCCGCTGTGCAATCCAAATTCATACGGGCCGCGACGGACACCACCAAACTGCAAAAGCCCGGCCCCGCGGACCTGAAAACCCAGTTGATCTCGATTCATCTCGCGATCTTGAATCGCGCCAAATCGGAAGGCAATCCGTCGATCGATTTGCTGGGCCGCCTGGCCGTGGTCAAATTCATACGCGCGGAACTGCAAACGCAGTTTGCGCGGATTCTCGAACAGTGCCGCATGAAGTCGAAATCGCTCGAGGGCATACGGCAAACAAAGATGATGCAGACGCAAGAACTGGTCTCTTCGTTTCAGGTGCGGAAGAAGATCATCCTGCGCCGCGCCGGGCAGGAGATGTTTCGCCTGTTGCGCGAAATCGAGAAAGAGACGCTGGCCCGAACGCGCCGCTCGCTGCTTGGCGAATTGGCCGCCGACTGTTATCGCCTGTTCCTCAATCCGCTGATTCTCACCGAAGATGGCCGCGACGATTATCTCTGCGCCGAGCACTATTACATGTTCGGCAACTTCGAGAAAGATCCCGACCGCTTTCCCAGTCTCCGCCAGTTTGCGTTGAATTTTCTGCGTGAACTTGGATACGGCGAAGCGGTGGAGGATGGGCATCTGGAGCAGGCGCTCAATGTTCCCGAAAACGCCGCCGCCCTGGTCGGCACCGGCAATGGCGAAGACTCGACTCCAGAGGATCGCAATCGAAAAGAGCGGCTCGACATCTGGACCCGCATGCTGCAGCGCGAAGGGGTTATTTCGCACGTCATTGCTTCCTACGAAGCAGTTCCGCTGCTCGCCGAATATGCGCCGCGGGTGAATCCGCAACAGATCAAGAACGCGTTGATTTTCCGCGAAGAATCAGAGCGGGTGGAAAAAATAATTGCCGAAAGCCGGCTCCATTCCGACCGGCTCTTTGCCGCTATCGGCCGAGTGGCCACCTGCCGCGGGTCGGAGCGGGGCCGTTTTGCCGCGCGTCTTCTGCACGACCTCTTCTGCTATCACCGCGATCTGCGCGGCCTGGAAGCGCTCAGCGTCGGGTTCGACAGCATTAATCTGGTTACCGACGCCAAAGTTCGTGAACTCTCCACGCTCAACGGCATGCTCTACGAGTTTCTGCCTCCCGAAGACCAGAAGCCCGCCGAGGATCGTGTGAGTCACCACGTGATTCTGAAGGCCGACGTGCGCGACTCTTCGAGACTTACCCGGTCGCTGATGGAAAAAGGCATGAACGCCGCCTCGTATTTCAGCCTGAATTTCTACGATCCAGTGAACAAGTTGCTGGCAAAATACGGAGCCACGAAAGTCTTCCTCGAGGGCGATGCCATTATCGTGGCGTTGCTGGAGCGCGAAGGTGAGGCCATGCTCAGCGTGGGCCGCACCTGCGTCCTGGCGTGGGAGATTGTGAGCCTGTTGCGCGAGTACAACGAACTTCTGGAACGCTCCGGACTACCGCCGATGGAAGTCGGGTTGGGCATCGCCTGCCAGAATTCGCCTCCGCTCTACCTGATGGATGGCGAGCATCGCATCATGATTTCCGACTCGATCAATGAGAGCGATCGTCTTTCCTCCTGCAACAAGCGCGTTCGCAAGAAACTCGCGCCCGACGCGGGACTCTTCCAGGTGTACTCGGTGCAGATCGGAGGCGGCAAAGATGACAGCGCGAGCGCCGAAGAAGGAATTGAAGAACTGCGCCTTAACTACAACGTGGGTGGGATCTGTCTGAGTGAAGCGGCCTTTCGCAAACTGGAGCAAGAAATCTCGCTTTCCCCCGCGTCACAAAATCGGACCGACCCAGGATCGAAGGAACTGTTTAGCGGAAGATGGATCGACGAGAAGTGCGAGTTCTTCGTCGGCACGGTTCCCGTTGCCAACGGTGTATTTCGCAAGATTGCGATTCGCAAGAGCCGCATCGCTCAAGTCGATGTCCGCGATCTGTCTATTTTGCAGTGGACCGACCGATGGTATTACGAAGTCTGCGCGAACCCTGCCGTTTACGCAGCCTTGTCAGGCGAAAAATCCGCTTCGGCGCGTTAGAGTTTAAGTCAGAGTTCAAATCGCTCAGAAATTCCGCTGAACTTTAAACGGAATCTCCACTACCGCTTCGAGCGCCACCGGTTTCCCAGCCTTGGTGGCCGGCACGAACTTCCAGCGAGCCAGGGCCTGCGCCGCGTAGGGATCCAGACGCGCGTCGGGGCTGTCGAGGACGCGAATATCGGTCACCTTCCCAGTAGCGTTGATCACCGCATAGAGCGTGACCATCCCGTGCACGTTGGCGCGAATCAATTCCAGCGGATAGCCGGGGTCCGATTTTTCGGTTAAGACCGGCGTCAGCAAATCCCCATCTTTTTTCCCGCTGTCGAGTTCCGCAAACTTCATGACCCAACTGCCGGTTGTGGAATTCAGATTCGGCATGTTGAGCCTCATCTCATATAAACGCTTGCCGCGAAAAACCTGCCGCTCCACATCTGTAATTTTGTCGTCGGAGACAATGGATGCAGCGTGCGAGCCCGGCCGGGCTCCGGATGATGAAAGGCTAGCCACTTCGCGGCTGTCGTCGGCCTCTGCGCCGACATGCAAGCCCGCCGGCAGAGAGCCGTTCTTGCGACCGCCGGCCCCTTGCGCGGTAGATTTCGAGCCTGCCAAATCGGGTGCTCCCGAAGCGCCCGGTTTGCCCTGTGGCGTCGCGGCAAACGCCCCTCGGCGATTGCCTCCGGGAACAGCCACCGGCCCGCTGGGTGCGACGGGATGAATCCCCAAAGCGACCAGCCGTCCGCCCGCGTTAGCGCCGCCTCCCGCAGCCATGCTCGGCGGAGGGCCGACGGGTTGCACGCCACCGCCCGGCAGATGTCCTTTGCCGCGGGTTGCCAGCGAGTGTTGTTCCGGCAGGGTGAGCTGCGGAGCCGGAGCCACCACATCACTCGGACCAATGTTCATGAGCCCGACCGGAGTCTTCGATTGTGTCAACTCCGGAGGCGGCGCAATCACATCCGATTTCATGGCCGCTCGAACCACACTGTCGGGCGCAAACTGCACGTCCGGCGCGGGCGCCACTACCTGCGCGTCGGGCGCGACCATGCGGGTCATTGGGGCTCGCGTGGCATCCAGCGGAACCGCCGGAACGATGGCTCCCGTGGCAACGATGTTGGGCAGGGCAACGTCGTGGTTGAGCTTGAGATCGGGCGGCACGACAATGGTTTGAGATCGGTTATCGGCTTCCCGCGGAACCGAAAGGAAGGGCTGCTTGGCGTAGGCGGGATCTCCCTTTTGCGCCTTCGGCGCCGGGGATGCGCCTGTGTCGAGAGGTGGCAGATATTCTTGTGGGGTATAGGTTACGAGCGACGACTTGTCAAAGGCGCGCTCCAGAATTTTTTGCTGGCGAATCCAGGAGAGCGAGATCGTCCATATGAGGGCCACCGACGCCGCGTGCAACAGGGCGGACTGCAGGAAGCGCTTCCAAGGTAGTTCTTGCTGGACGAAGACGTCCTGCCACAGGCCGAATTCGTCGTCCGATTCCTCCGGGCGAAGAGTTGCCCGAACCTCGCTCCGGAATTCCGGGCTAGCGGGATCGCGTTCCACCAAAAGTCGTAGCAGTCTTTTCCCCAGGGATTCCATCTCGCTCCAAGTTGCTCTAGCTAACTTCTGTTTCCTACTGCGACGATGCCCCGGAAGGTGGGATCCGAGGCGCTTTCGCTTGCTCGCCACGGATGGCTACTCTGTACAAAGATTATAGCTGACTGCTGGGTGGTCGCTTGCCAGGATCGGTCGTCTTCGTTCATTGGCCGCATCGTTAATCGGCCGCATCATGGTCGTTGATCGTTATACTGACCGTTATACTGACGGTTCCGAGAAGAGCATGCCAATCCGCAAAACCCGTTTCCACGCGTCGCAACTTTTGTGTTTTGTCCTAATTGCTTTGATGCCTGCCGGCGCGCGGACGAACCCGGGTCTGCAAAACAAAGACGGGCAGAACAGGGATGTGCCCGCGAGGCCACCGGTTCCCGGAGCGGACTACTCGGGCATGTACAGTTTTCTGCGCGACGGCGAGTTCGTCCAGATCACCGTCGAAGACCAGGGACACGTCACCGGCTTTGTTTCACGTTACAGCGATTCGGAAAACGATCGCGGCGATTTTCTGGAGCACTTTTTTGCGTCGGGGAAGCTTGACGGCAATCAACTCGCGTTTACGACCAAGACGGTGCAGGGCGTATGGTACGAATTTCGCGGGACGGTCGAGCGCGGGGAGGGCAAGAGCCGGGGCGATGAAGCGTATTACGCGCTGAAAGGAACTCTCGTCGAGAACACAACCGACGAAGCAAAGAAAACTTCTTCGCGATCGAGCGAAGTTGCGCTGAAGAGCTTCCCGCGGGACCTGGCGCCGCCTCCACAACAGCAAAAGAAGTAAGGCGTGAGTATTCCGTCTTGATCGTCGGTGAATACCGGAATTGGGAGTCTGCATCGTTTGCAAAGCTCGCGGTGAGCATGGTAGTGTCGGTGCTTCCGAGACATTCGCTTCCGCCTGCGAGGGGCGAGGCCAATCGCGAGTTTCTGAGATGGGCTCGGCCCCGGGCGTCGGCGAGTCGAATCGTCGAAAGTCGAATCATCAACAACGAGTCATCGAACAACGATCCACCTATCTCTCGAACCGTCGTTCGAACAGTGTTCGAACCACCGAATTACTATCAAAGGAGCGTTTATGAAGAACAAGGTGTTGCTGGTAGTCCTTATGTTGGCTTGCGTGTTGCCCGTCGTGGGCGAAGACAAGGAAGAGAAGGTCGACGACCGCATTATGCATTCGGCGACCGTATTCAAGGAAATCCTCGGCATGCCGGATGGAATTCCGAAGGATCTGTTGAATAAGGCGTATTGCGTCGTGATCTATCCGTCGGTTAAAAAAGCGGCGTTCATCGTGGGCGCCAGTTACGGGCGGGGACTGATCACGTGCCGCAAGGGGCCTGATTTTTCGGGCTCGTGGAGCGCCCCGGCGATGTTCGCATTGGAAGCCGGGAGTGTCGGTTTCCAGATTGGCGGGCAGGCTACGGACTTTGTGCTTCTGGTGATGAATGACTCGGGCGCCCGATCGGTGATGTCGAGCAAGGTGAAGCTGGGCGGAGACGCATCGGTTGCGGCCGGGCCGGTGGGACGCGACGCTGCCGCGGCAACCGATATCGTCCTGAAAGCCGAGATATTGTCCTATTCCAGAGCGCAGGGGGTGTTTGCGGGAGTGTCGCTGGAGGGTTCGACTTTGCGATCCGACGACGGAGCCAATAAGGAGCTTTACGGAAAAGAACTGAGCGCCAAGGAGATCGTGCGGGAGGGAAAAGTGCCGCCACCGGCATCCGCGGCGCGCCTGTTGTCGATTCTCCGGGCAGCTTCTCCGCACCACGTGGGCAAGTAGTTCCGGAATGTCATTGACACGCTTGCGCTTCCAGAATCCCCCGGCTTGAGCTCATCGCTCTTCCGGGGGGCTGTTTTTCCCCCGCCGCTGGTGAAAATTTCACCTATAATCCACTAGCTGGAAACGACTATGGGGCCATCTCTCCGCGGCGACATGAACGGAACCGCAACGGAGCAGTATTCGATCGCTATCGTCACCATGAAAGAAGCGTCCTTTCCTGCGATCAGACGCTACCTTGCGCCCCACCTGAGCACCGTCCTGGCCAGCACCCAAGAACAGATCAATGATGCGGTCCATGACTCCGGCGTGCACGGGATTGTGTTTGACCTCGACTGCATTGGTGCGGGAGCAGCCGACGGCATTGAAGTCCTGCAGGAAATCCGCAAGCTGCGCGAAGACATGGCGCTAGTGGCGATCACGGAATCGACCAGTGGCGAGATTGCTCTGAAGGCGAGCCAGGCGGGCGCGGACGAGTTTTTCGTGACCCCGATGGACTTCAGCCAACTGGGTCGAGTGTTGCTGGGAGCGATCGAAAAGCGCGCGCTGCAGTTCGAAGGGCAGTGGCTGCTCCGCCAGATGGAAAGCAAATCCGCCTTTTGCGGAATGATTGGCGGCAGCGGGCCGATGCAGAAGGTGTACCAGGCGATTGAGGCGGTCGCGGGCAGCAACGCCAGCGTCGTGATTCGGGGCGAGAGCGGCGTTGGGAAAGAATTGGTTGCCCAGGCGATCGTCCAATGCGGGGAACGCCACGACAAACCTTATGTGTGCCTGAACTGTTCCGCTCTTCCGGAGGCGCTGATTGAATCGGAGCTTTTCGGATATGAAAAGGGCGCATTTACCGGCGCTGACAGCGCCAAGCCGG
>Ga0302324_100021124_pt1 | contig 12704 bp, 13 predicted proteins | sample Palsa_T0_1_FD_201949 | JGI IMG/M metagenome (GOLD analysis project Ga0302324, IMG submission 201949) | Peat permafrost microbial communities from Stordalen Mire near Abisko, Sweden - Palsa_T0_1 | ecosystem: Environmental > Terrestrial > Soil > Palsa > Peat permafrost | place: Sweden: Abisko...
CAGGAGCCGCGCGCGCGCCGCTGATCGAGCCCGCCGCGATCGCCCCGGAGCGGCTCGCCGCGAGGCTCGCGGGCAGCGGCCAGCGGTGGCTGGCGGTGGGGGACGGGGCGGTAGGATTCAGGGACGTCCTTCAGCGCTCGGGGGCGCTGGTTCCCGATGACGGCGCAGCGGTCCATCGGGTGAGCGCACTCGAGCATTGCCGGCTGGCGACGGGCCTGGAACCGCAGAACCCAAACGACGTGCGACCGGAATACCTCCGGCTCCCCGACGCGGAGTTGACCCTTCGCGCCGCGGCCGCCACAGCAAAGACATGACCGACGACAGCTACTCGATCCGCCGGCTGTCCTACGCGGACCTGCCGCAGGTGATCGCGATCGAGCGTCGCACGTTCACCACGCCATGGTCGCTGGCGATGTTCGTGCTCGAGTTGTCCAAGCCCTCGGGCCTGTGCCTGGCGGCAACCGCCGAACCCGGCGGCGCGTTACTCGGATACTTGATGTGCTCACGGTTTGACACCGTCTGGCACCTGATGAACATCGCCGTCGACCGAGCGCAACGGCGCCGCGGGATCGCCTGGGCGCTGCTGGAGCGGATGGTCGAGCAGGCCGGGCCCGACGAGCAGTACACGCTCGAGGTCCGTCCCTCCAACGCCCCGGCGATCACCCTCTACGAGCGGCTCGGGTTCCGCGCCGCGGGCCGGCGCCCGCGCTATTACCGCGACAATGGCGAGGACGCGCTGATCATGTGGCGCACGCTGCAGACGACCTCGCGGTCGACCGCGCCGGGATGATCCTTTCGGTCGAGACCAGCTGCGACGACACCTGCGCCGCGATCGTGACCGAGGCCGGCGAGATCCGCTCCAACGTGATCTCCTCGCAGGGGATCCACGACCGGTTCGGCGGCGTCGTGCCCGAGATCGCCTCGCGCCACCACCTCGAGCGATTCGACGATGTGGTCGCTGACGCCCTGTCGACGGCGGGGATCGAGTTGTCGGATGTCGAGCTGGTCGCGGTGACCCGCGGGCCCGGTCTGGTCGCGGCGCTGCTGGTCGGCTTCGCCGGCGCCAAGGCGATCGCGGCCGCGCACGAGCTGCCGCTGGCGCCGGTCGACCACCTCCACGGCCATGTCGCGGCTTCGTTCTTGGCGGGGTCCGAGCTCGAGCCGCCATTCGTCTCGCTGATCGCCTCGGGCGGGCACACGTTCGTGGCGCGGGTGGACGACCGCGGTCCCGGGTACGAGGTGCTCGGGCAGACGCTGGACGATGCCGCTGGCGAGGCGTTTGACAAGGGTGCGCGGCTGCTGGGGCTCGGCTACCCCGGCGGCCCGGCGCTCGAGCGGCTTGCGCGAACGGGTGACCCCGAGGCGTTCCGGTTCCCGACCGGCGCTCGCGTCCGAGGCCTTGATTTCTCCTTCGCCGGGCTCAAGACGGCGCTGCTCTACAAGGTGCGTGAGCTGGGCGAGGCCGAATCCGAGCGCCTTCGCGCCGACCTGGCCGCCTCCTACCAATACGCGATCGTGGAGGCGCTATGTGCGCGGGCCGAGCGGGCGCTTGTGCAGACGGGCCTTGATCGGCTGGCGGTTGGCGGCGGCGTGGCCGCCAACGGGCCGCTGCGCGATCGCCTGGCGCGGATCGGGGCGCGGATGCAGGTTCCGGACCGGCTGTTGTGCACCGATAACGCGGCGATGATCGCCTCGGCAGCCCGCTACGTACGGCCGTGGTCGTTCCCGGAATACCTGAGCCTCGACGTCTACGCCACCGGCGAACGGCCCGACGCGGTGCCGGTGTGAACGAGGTGGTGCTCTACGGACGGCCGGGCTGCTGTCTGTGCGACGACGCTCGTCAACTGCTGCTCCGGGTCCGGGCTGACCACCCGTTCACGTTGCGCGAGCGCGACATCGAATCCGACGACGCGCTGATGCGCGCATATCTGGAGCGGATTCCGGTCGTTACGATCGATGGCGTGGAGGCGTTCGAGCTGCTCGTCGACGAGCATGAACTGGTCAGGCGGCTGAGTTAGAGTGCGACGCCGATGAGTTACACGGTCGGTCGCGGCTCCGAGCCGCCCACCTCCGGTCTGGACAAGCCGGGAGAGAAGCTGTCGCTCGGCGTCGCGGCACGGCTGTCGAGGTACCTGCAGGTCCTCACCCAGGCTCGCAAGATCGGCAAGGAGACGATCTCCTCACAGGAGCTGGCCGACTACACGCACGTCAACTCGACCCAGATCCGCCGTGACCTGTCGGGCTTCGGCAAGTTCGGCAAGCGCGGAGTCGGCTACAACGTCGAGTCGCTCGTCTCGCAGATCCGCAAGATCCTCCGCACCGCCGGGCAGCACAACATCGCGCTGTTCGGCGCGGGTCACCTCGGGACGGCGATCGCCACCTCGGACATCTTCGCCGACCACGGCTTTCGGGTCGTCGCAATCTTCGACGTCGATCCGGAGCGGGTCGGCACCGAGATCGGGATGCTGAAGGTCCGCCACAAGGCCGAACTGATCACCGTCGTCGAGGAGCAGGACATCCTCGTCGCGGTGCTGGCGGTGCCCGCGCCGGCGGCGCAGGAGCTGGCCGACGAGCTCGTCGAGGCGGGCGTGAAGATCATCTTCAACTACTCCGACTCACTGCTGCAGGTTCCGCCGGAGGTCACCGTCCACACGTCCAGCCCCGCGGTCGATCTGCTGTACGCGCTGTACTTCTATCTGACCTAGTGGCCGCTCACCCACCGAGCGCAGATACATGGAGATCGATCTCGACGCAGCGCGCGAGGCCTTCAGGGCATCGACCGATCTGACGGTCGGCCTGGAGGAGGAGTTCGCGATCCTCGACCCGGAGACGCTGGAGCTGACCGGGCTGTTCGAGCGTCTGAGCGACGCGGCCGCCACCGACGACGCCGCGCTCAGCGAGTCGATCGCCGGTGAGCTGATCTCCTCGGAGATCGAGATCCGGTCCGGGCGGGGCGAGGACCTGAGGGCCGCGCAGGAGACCCAGCGGGAGCTGCGCCGGCGGCTGTTCGAGCTGGCCACACGCAGCGAGCTGGAGCTCGGCGCGACCGGAACGCACCCCTACTCGGACTATCGCGATCAGCAGATCATCCAGACCGACCACTACCGGCGGGTGGAGGACGGCCTGAAGTACGTGGCGTGGCGCAACAACACGTTCTCACTGCATGTTCACGTGGGCGTCCGGGACGCCGACCGCGCGGTGCGGGTCTGCGACCGGCTACGGCCCGTGCTGCCGATCCTGCTGGCGATCTCGGCCGACTCGCCGTTTCTCGACGGTCGCGATGCCGGCCTGCACAGCGCGCGCACGCAGACGTTCACCAAGAGCTTTCCCCGCTGCGGCGTGCCGGATTCGTTCGGCTCCTGGGCCGCGTTCGCCGACTACGTCGAGTTCCTCGTGCAGACCCGTTCGATCATCGAGTACACCCAGGTCTGGTGGTCGGTGCGCCCGCACCTGTCGTTCGGCACGGTTGAGGTCAGGATCTGCGACGCACAGTGCACCGCCGCCGAGTCCGACGAGCTGGGGGCGCTGATCGTGGCCTGCGTCGCGCAGGCGGCGCGTGATGTCGACGACGGCGTGCCGTTCGTCGACTTGCCCGGCCGAATGATCGAGGAGAACGTGTGGCGCGCGCTGCGCTACGGCCTGGACGGCGAGCTGCTGGACCTGACCCGACGTGAGCCATATCCGGCCGCCGGCGCCGCAGAGCGGCTGCTGGCATGGACCGCGCCGGTGCGCTCAGAGCTCGGGATCGAGGTCGCGTTGCCGTCGCTCAACGGCGCGCAGCGCCAGCGGCGGATGCTCGACTCCGGCATGACGCTGCGCGAGGTCTACGCCGCGGTGCAGGCGCAAACGCGAGAGACGTACTCTCTTGGCCAACCGGCCACCGTCGCCCGTCGCGGGCGCTGACACGGAAGGACATCGATGAGCGCAACCGATCAACCATCCGAGGAGGAGCTGCGGGCCGCCTACGAGGCCGAGCTCAAGCAGATCCGCGTCGAGCAGATCCTGCTCGAGCAGGTGGTGACGCTGGTCAACCTCGGGATGCGCAAGACGGGCATGGCGCCCGGGACCGAGGACGAGCGTGATCCCGGCCAGGTCCGGATGGCGATCGAGAGCGTGCGGGCGCTGATGCCGCTGCTGGAGCAGGTCGCCCCGGACCAGGCCCAGCCGATCCGCGACGCGGTCTCGCAGCTGCAGCTCGCGTACGTGCGGCTCGACTCAGGGCAGTCGGCCGTCCCGCCGTCGGCCGTCCCGCCGCGCCCGGCCGATCCCGGCGCGGGCGCGACGCCGACGCCGCCGACGCCGCCGCCGGGATCTGGCCCCGAACAGACGCCGCTGCCGCCGTCGGAGCCGGGCGAAGCGGGCGAGCCGGGGCCGGCCCAGCGCAGCGGCCGACTGTGGGTTCCGGGTCAGTAGCGTCGTCCGCGCCTGGTGACGATCGGCGCACAATCAGGACATCTGGCCACCGTCCGCGATAGACTGCCGCGCTGTCTGAACCTGGCCACCGCACTCCTGCGGCGGCCTTTTTTCCTGCCTGATCGCGCATCCGCGCGCTCGTTTCTAAGAGCTCTTTCGGAGGAGACTTGTCCAGCTTTCTGACGCACCACGGTGATGTAGTCGCGCTGGTCTGCGCTGCGTGCGCGATCGCGTACGGCTTTATCACGGCACGGCAGCTGCTCGTCCTATCACCCGGCAACGAGCGGATGCGCTCGATCTCGGCCGCGGTTCAGGAGGGCGCATCCGCCTACCTGAACCGCCAGTACACGACGATCGCAGCGGTCGGTGTGGTCGTGTTCATCGTGCTGATCCCGCTGCAGAACATCCGCGTCGCGCTCGGCTTTCTGGTCGGGGCGGTGCTGTCGGCGTCCGCCGGCTACGTCGGCATGAACGTCTCGGTGCGCGCCAACGCGCGGGTCGCCGAGGCGGCGCGCGGCGGCATCCCCAAGGCGCTGTCCGTCGCGTTTCGCGGCGGCGCCGTGACCGGCATGCTCGTCGTCGGCCTGGCGCTGGTGGGTGTCAGCGGCTACTACGGGGTGTTGACGTTCATCGCCGGTGAGACGACCCGCCAGGCGGTCGACGCGCTGATCGGCCTGAGCTTCGGCGGCTCGCTGATCTCGGTGTTCGCGCGGCTCGGCGGCGGCATCTTCACCAAGGGCGCCGACGTCGGTGCCGACATCGTCGGCAAGATCGAGGCCGGCATCCCCGAGGACGACCCGCGCAACCCGGCCGTGATCGCCGACAACGTCGGCGACAACGTCGGCGACTGCGCGGGTATGGCGGCCGACCTGTTCGAGACCTACGCGGTCACCGCCGTCGCCGTGATGCTGCTGGGGGTGCTGACGTTCACCAACAACGCGGCGGTCGCGCTGTACCCGCTGGTGCTCGGCGGCATCTCGATCATCTGCTCGATCATCGGCACCTACGCGGTCCGGACCCGCACCGGCAACGTCGAGCGCGCGCTCTACCAGGGGCTGGTCGTGTCCGGCGGGTTGGCCGCGCTGGCGTTCATCCCCCTGACCTACTGGCTGATGCACGGGCTGACGCTGAGCCACGGCGGCGCCGCGCCGAAGTGGTGGCACTTCTACCTGTGCGCGCTGATCGGGCTGGTGATCACCGCCTGCCTGTTCGTGATCACCGACTACTACACCTCGATCCGCTTCTCTCCGGTCCGCTCGACCTCGCGCGCGTCGGTCACCGGCCACGCGACCAACATCATCCAGGGCCTGGCGCAGGGGTACCAGGCGACCGCGCTGCCCGCGATCGTGCTGGCGCTCGGGATCTTCGGCGCCTGGAAGCTCGGCCACGGGATCTACGGGATCGGCGTCGCCGTGATGGCGCAGCTGTCGCTGACCGGCCTGATCGTCGCGCTGGACGCGTTCGGACCGATCACCGACAACGCCGGCGGCATCGCCGAGATGGCGGATCTGCCCGAGGAGGTCCGCACCATCACCGATGCGCTCGACGCGGTCGGCAACACGACCAAGGCTGTCACCAAGGGGTACGCGATCGGCTCCGCCGCGCTGGCCGCGCTGGTGCTGTTCAACGCGTTCCAGCAGCAATTGATCGAGAAGGGCAAGGATGTGGCGTTCGAGATCGGCGACCCGCCGGTGCTGATCGGGCTGCTGATCGGCGGCATGATGGTCTACCTGTTCGCGGCGCTGTCGATGGAGTCCGTCGGCCGCGCCGGTGCGGCGGTCGTCGAGGAGGTGCGCCGTCAGTTCCGTGAGAAGCCGGGGATCATGGACGGCACCGAGCTGCCCGACTATGGCCAGTGCGTCGACATCGTCACCAAGTCGGCGCAGCGGGAGATGATCCTGCCGGCGCTGATCCCGATCGTGTTCACCGTGGTCGTCGGGATCATCTCGATCCAGGCGCTCGGCGGTCTGCTGATCGGCGTGATCGTCGTCGGTCTGTTCATGGCGGTGTCGATGACCGCCGGGGGCGGCGCGTGGGACAACGCCAAGAAGCTGATCGAGGACGGCGAGTACGGTGGCAAGGGGTCAGAGGCCCACGCCGCGGCGGTCACCGGCGACACCGTCGGCGACCCGTTCAAGGACACCACCGGGCCGGCGATCAACCCGATGATCAAAGTGGCGAACATCGTCGCGCTGCTGATCATTCCGCTCATTACGTGATGGTTAGGGGGCGGGGAGGCTGTTCGCCCCCGAGACACCGGGAGTTAGGCTGGGTCCGAACTCGCAGTACTGGGCCACCCGAGTGTCTCGTGGACGAATAACCTCCCCGCCTTTGTTGGCCGCCTGGATCGCGGCGGTCTTGGCGCTCGCTGTTCTGGGGGCGGGGTGTGGGGCGGGGGCTGGTCATCATTCCTCCTCCTCGTCCTCGTCCACGTCCAGGTCGTCGTCCGCCGCGGCCGGGGCGGTGATGACGCGCGCGGAGTCGATCTGCGTGACGGGGCGACCGGTGGTCGCGGTGCACATGGGCGTGTCGTCCGGCGCGGTGTCGATTCGGGCGATCAAATCGCCGACCGACGGGATGCCGGTCTGCCGATTCACGGTCAGCCAGGGGCGTGGCCCGCTGGCGCTCAGCGTCGAGCTCGACGACTCCCCGCAGCCGTATCAGGTGCTCGAGCGTCGAGCCAACGAGGAGTCGCAGAACTTCGCGTTCCTCGCGCACTTCAAGTACCCGCAGCCGATCATGCACCTCGGGCTCGACGGGTGGTGGTTCCCGCGTGAGCAGCAGGCGCAGACGACCGACGGACGGGTTCTGATCACGGTCACGATCATCCGCTGGCCCGGCCACGGCAACCGACCGCGCAAGGCGCTGTCGGCGGCGGTCGCGCGTCCGTACCTGGGCCGGCTGACCGGGGGCCGGAGCGACAAGGGCGAGGCCTAGGCGATCGGGCGTGCCCGTCGTAGCCTGAACGGACAGACATGTCCGCATCCGTTGAGCTCGGCCTGGTATTGGCGCTGCTGACCGCGTTCGGCTCGGTCGCCGGCTTCCTCTACAAGTTCAAGGGCGCGCGCGAGGCGCCCGAGGTCCAGCTGAGCCGGCCGATCCACTCAACGATCGAGCTGTTCCGCTCGCCGGTCTACGCGCTCGGGATCCTGATCGCGCTGATCTCGTGGGGATTTCACGACGGGGCACTGGCGCTGGCGCCGATCTCGCTCGTGCAATCGGTGATCGCCGGCGGGCTCGTGCTGCTGACCGTGGCCGCCGACAAGCTCTTCGGACTGCCGGTCGCGCGCCGGGAGTGGATCGGCGTCGGGCTGACCGCGACCGGGCTGGCGTTTCTAGCGGCGACGATGAGCGGTGACACCAGCAGTGCGCACTCGCGCTATCACCCGGGGTCGCTTGCGATCTTCCTGATCGTCGTCGGCGTGGCGGGGCTCGTCTGCTGCGTGCGGGTCAAGCGGCCGGCGTGGCTGGCGGTGTCGGCCGGGCTGCTGTGGGCGACCTCCGACACATCGATCAAGGCGCTCAGCTCGCATCTGTCAAAGCTCGGGATCGGGGTGGTGGTCCAGCCGCTCGCGGTTGTGATCCTGGTCGCGTCGTTGGTAGGGCTGCTGATCTCGGCGCGTTCGCTGCAGCTCGGCGACGCGGTGCCGATGATCGCGCTGACGAGCGCCGCGGCGAACCTGACGACGATCGCCGCGGGCCCGCTCGTGTTCGGCGAGCCGTGGCCACAGTCGACGGCCGGCCAGGCGGTCAGGATCGTCGCCTTCGTGCTGGTGATCGTCGCCGCGTCGCTGACGCCGCCGCCGTCGGCGCCGCAGCAGCCCGACGCGGGCGCACCCGTGGAGCGGATGCCCGGCCCGCCGGCCGCCGTCGGGGGTCATCAGGGTGGCGAACCTTGATGACCTCGGGTGGACACGCCGTGGTGCCCCACTGTTTAGAGTGCCGAGCATGTTCATCCTGATCGTCGGTGCCGGCCGCGTGGGGTCGGCCGTCGCCAAGCGGTCGCTGGAGGCCGGCCACGAGGTGTCTGTACTTGATCTCGATCCCCTCTCGCACGAACGCCTGGACAAGGATCAGACGACCAGCTGGGAGGATGCGGGTGGTCGCTTCACGGTCGGCGCCGCGCTGGAGATCGAGGGACTGATCGAGGCGGGCATAGAGCAGACCGACGTGTTCCTCGCCGCCACCCGGGGCGACAACACGAACCTCGTGATCGCGCAGCTCGCGCAGCGGCGGTTCGACGTGCCGCGGGTCGTCGTCCGGGTCGCCGACCCCGCGCGCGCCGCCTGGTACGGCGAACAGGGCCTGATCACGATCTGTCCCACCCAGCACGCGATCGAGCAGGCCGAACGCGTGGTCCTGGAAGCGTGACCAAGGAGCGAGGCCTGAGATGTACGTGATCATCGCCGGGGCGGGAAAGGTCGGATGGAACCTTGCGCGAGAGCTGATCGCCAAGGATCAGGAAGTCACGCTGATCGAGTCCGACCACCGCCGCTACCGGATCGTCGAGGAGGAGCTCGAGCACTCGGTCCAGTACGGCGACGCCACCGAGCTGTGGATCCTGGAGCGGGCCGGCATCCAGCGCGCCGACCTGGTGATCGCGGTCACCGGCGACGACGAGGACAACATCCTGATCTGCCAGGTCTCCAAGGAGAAGTACGGTGTCGAGCGGATCGTCGCCCGCGTCAACAACCCGCGCAACCTCCTGCACTTCAAGCTGCTCGGGATCCAGCCCGCGGTCTCCGCGACCGACCTGATCCTGCGACTGATCGAGCATGAGGTGCCTGAGTACGGGCTCGTCCAGCTGCTCGCGCTCGAGGAGGAGCACCTGGAGATCATCGAGATGGAGGTCGCCGCAGGCTCGCCCGCGGCCGGCCACAAGGTCGCCGAGGTCACGCTTCCCGAGGGCTCGCTGATCATCTCCGTACTGCGCGACGGCACCGGCTTTGTCCCGAAGGCCGAATCGGTGATCGAGGCCGGCGACCAGGTGCTGCTGATCCTCGATCCAGGCCTTGAGGGCGAGATCACCCCGCGGTTTTCTGCCAACGGCGGCGCCTCGACGCGAGACTGAGCCGGGATGGCGGAGCGTCAGGTCGACTTCCTGTTGGTCGGCGGCGGGATCGCCGGCGGCAACTGCGCGCGCTGGCTGCGCCGCTCCGGTGCCGACGGCTCAATTCTGCTGGTCGGGCGTGAGCCCCATCTGCCGTATGACCGCCCGCCGCTCTCCAAGGGCTATCTGCGCGGCACCGAGTCGGTGGAGGACGCGCTCATGCAGGACGCCGGCTCATACGAGGAGCAGGAGATCGAGGCGCTGACGAAGGTCTCGGCGATGAAGCTCGACCTGCAGGCCCGCACGGTCAAGCTCTCCAACCGTGAGGAGGTCGGCTTCGGCCAGCTGCTGCTCGCGACCGGATCCAACGTCCGACGCCTGAACGTCGATGGCGACCAGTTCGACGGGATCCACTATCTGCGCACGTTCGCCAACTCCGACGCGATCCGCAAGGACGCCGCCGGTAAGCGGGTCGTGCTGATCGGCGGCTCCTACATCGGCTCCGAGGTCGCGGCGTCGCTGACCGAGCTGGGCAGCCGGTGCACGCTCGTGATGATGGAGTCGCTGCCGCTGAGCCGCACTTTCGGCGATCAGGCGGGCCGCTGGTTCGGCGATCTGCTCACCGATCACGGCATCGAGTTCCACGGCTCGGACGAGCTCGACCACTTTGAGGGCGCCGACGGGCGGGTGACCAAGGTTGTCACCAAGCACGGGCTCGAGCTCGACGCCGACGCGGTCGTGATCGGCACCGGGGTGCATCCGGACATCATGCTCGCGCGCAGTGCCGGCCTTGACCTGGGCGACAGCGGAGGCGTTCGCACCGACTCGCAGCTGCGAACCTCGGCACCCGGCGTGTTCGCGGCCGGCGACGTCGCCGAGTACTCAAGCGTGGTCCACGACGGCGCCCAGATCCGCGTCGAGCACTGGGACGTCGCGTTCGGTCACGGCAAGACCGCTGCGCTGAACATGCTCGGCAAGGGCGTCGATCACGACGTCGTGCCGTACTTCTTCTCCGACCTGTCGGACTGGGCGGCGATCGAGTACGTCGGGCCGGCCCGCGACTGGGACCGTGAGATCGTCCGTGGTTCGTTCGCCGACGGCGCCTTCACCGTGTTCTATCTGACGTCCGGCCGGGTCCGAGGTGCCCTCACCGTCGGACGCTCCGACGACCTCCAGGCCGCTCGTCGACTGATCGCCGACGGCACCGAGCTCGGCGACCGCGCCGAGATGCTCGGCGACCTCTCGAGCGACCTCGAGACGATCTCCTAGCGCTGTTCCGCCCGGCCCGGTGCCCTCGGGGCGAACCGGGGAATCGAACACTGCGGGACAAGGACTCGAACCTTGATACCCGGCTCCAGAGGCCGGTGTCTTGCCATTAGACGATCCCGCACGGGGAACGTTCAGGATAGCCAAGCGAATCACGCCTGGCCAGTGGGGGGTGATGCGGGTTGGAGTCGCATATGGCGCCTAACTCGAGACACCCTGGCCGCCGGAGGAGCTATCCCTCGATCGTGCCGAGCTGATCGGGCGGCGTGAGCCCCGCCGGGTCCGGGTCGGTGAATGCAGCCGGCTGCTTGGTGACGCCCGCGGTGACCGCGGCCAGCTGGTTGGGCGAGCCGATCAGCTGCAGCTGAAGCTCTGCCTCAAGCGCCAGCGAATCGCGCGCGCTCGACGTCCATGACCTGTTGTAGAGCCGCTTCGCGCGCTGGACCGCGTCGGGTGAGCGGCCAGCGATCTCGGCCGCCAGCTGGCGTGCCGCGGCGAGCGGGTCGTCGGCGACGCGCGTGACCACGCCGAGTGACAGCGCCTCGTCGCCGGAGAAGACCCGGCCGGTGTAGGTCAGCTCCTTGGCGACGTCGATCGAGACCAGCCGCGGCAGCGTGCGGGTGATCGACATGTCGGGAATCAGACCCCACTTGACCTCCATCACCGACAGCCGCGTGTCCGGCGCCGCGATCCGGATGTCGGCGCCGAGCGCGATCTGCAGGCCGCCGCCGAGGCAGTTGCCATGCAGCGCGGCGATCACCGGCACGGGGAGGCGGATCCAGTCATACGCCACCCGCTGAAACAGGTTCGGCGGCTCGCTCTCGACCTGGTCGGTGAGCCCCGAGACGCCGCCACCGGCAGCCATGATGCTGGCCACGTCCAGGCCCGAGCAGAAGCTCGGCCCATCGCCGTGCAACACGACCGCGCGTACGCCCGGCTCGGATGCCAGGCGCTCGGCGGCAGCGACGATCTGCTCGAACATCGGTAGATCCAGCGCGTTGTGCTTGTCGGGCCGGGCAAGCGTGACCAGCGCGACGTGGTGGTCGACCCGGATGTCGACGCGGTGCTCGGTCATCGGCTCACCGTCCGCTCGCCGGCGGGCTCCGTCGCGGTCACCGGCTCGCCACCGCGACGGGGGCCTCAACCGTCACCCGATCGCCGATCCGCACCGTCCCGGCCTCCAGGACCTCGCCGTAGATCCCGAACGCCAGCGGCTCGGTGCTCTCCACCTCACGGCGGTACCCGGCCAGCAGCTCGAGCGTCGGCAGATCGACCTCGGCGGTCTCGGGATCGCGACTCGTGATCAGGCAGCGGCCGATGTGGCCGTGCATCTTCAGGACCGCCGGACCGACCTGAACGCGACGGCCGACCCACGTGTCCTCCTCGTGCGGCGCGACCCCATCGACTTCGATCAGCATCCGAAATCTCCGGACGTCGACCGTGTCGCACTGCGCCTGCTCGGCCAGCCGCCGCAGCGATCCGCGGGATATGACCGAGGCGGTCGCCTGGATGCCGCGGTCGACGGCGGTATTGGCCGCGACCAACCTCAGCGGCCGATCGAAGAATCTGGAGATCGCATCGGCCCACGGGCCGATCACCTCGGGCACCGCCCGCGGCCGACCGAAGAACTGCGTCTGGATCGGCTCGCCGAGGGTGACCTGGCCGCCGACGCGCGAGCCGTCGGGGAACGTCAGCGTGAGCTCATCGGTGTCCGGGTCGTAGTCGGGGACGACCACCTGCAGGTTGCGCACGAGCTTGCCGTTCACCATCCGGGCACGGTCGTCGATCACGTAGAACGCGCGGTTGCCGCGGGCGCCGTTGCGCGACAGCTCGATCGAGTCGACCTCGCGGATCCGCATCCCCTTGACCGGGGTCGTGGCAAACCCGGTGACGACGATCTCGCTCACCCCGTGAAGAGTAGACCCGCGTCCGGTCCGCGTCAGGCCGCCGCCTGCTCGGCCCAGTCGCTGTAGAG
>Ga0302324_100021125_pt1 | contig 12704 bp, 10 predicted proteins | sample Palsa_T0_1_FD_201949 | JGI IMG/M metagenome (GOLD analysis project Ga0302324, IMG submission 201949) | Peat permafrost microbial communities from Stordalen Mire near Abisko, Sweden - Palsa_T0_1 | ecosystem: Environmental > Terrestrial > Soil > Palsa > Peat permafrost | place: Sweden: Abisko...
CACCAACGATTCCATGCTCGCAGACTACCGCCGAACAGAATCTGGGCAAGTAACTCTCTTGAGGCGGAATCAGGACGCTAAACAAATACCTATCGGGTATCGTTTGCTCAGTTCTCCGCGCGTGATTTCAAGTATCGGTAGTCCGGAAGCCGAGAAGCGTTCCGCTACGGGACTGGCGAGGCGCGCTCCGATGGAACTCCGCCTGATCGTGCAGAACGAAACGTCTGCTTGGCCGATCAGTTGACCAGAGTTGCATTGGCAGGACCGATCCATCCTAATGTCACGCTGCAGTTAAATCTTGGATTGACACTTCTTGATTCTCGATAGTTTTCCAATGTTTAACTGCAGTATATGCAGTATCACTGCACTTAAATATTGGAAATCTGTACTTAAACCTTGGAGGAACTCCACGCTGAAGTTTGTCCAAGATTTCAATGCAAGAATGGCGCCCATGCGAAACTGCCGACGGCGCAGAGTGGCAATTCGCACTGGAGCGGGAAGCTATCATTTGCCCTCTTACGGACGAGGGTAAACTCAGCGTGCGCTTGTTTGTGGCCGGCCGCTCTACGCGCTCGATTCCATCATGCGTGGGTCCATCACGAGCGGAACAAAGGAACAAACTACGTTGGCGAACCGATCCTCTATCCGTCGGCGGTCCAGGATTTAAGTGCAGCAGTTACCAGGAAATCCGAGATTTAGCTGCAGTAAAATCGGTCGGCAAGCAGAAGTCCAAGATTTAAGTGCAGCGCGACAGCAACGCCTCGGCGCGGGCCGCGAAAAGGCCGGAGAGCCCGTCGACCCCCACGCCGGAAGCCAGATCGACATCAAACTCGGCAACCGCATCGAGGTCGGCCAGCCGCTGGTCACGCTTTTCGCCGCCCACCCGGCTCTCTTGCGGGAACCGGAGAAGCTGCTGCGCGAAAACATCACGATCTCCAGCGAACCCGCCCAAATTCCCCCGCTCGCCCACGAAATCGTGCCCGCGGAGAACGCGAACTGAATCGCCCGATCCATACGCCGACAGCACGGGATTGCGGCTATAGTATCGTCGGAGAATGTGAAGATACGTCTCGCGGCAATTCTCCTCACGCTCTCCGCCTGCTGCTATCTCCTACCGGGCTGCGGAGTCACAACGCCTCCGCTCACGCCGATCCACGTGCCCCTCACCGACAACGTGGTCTTCATCGGCGACTCCATCACCTTTCGCTGGACAGAAGATCCGGCCTTCCAGGCTCACACGAACTGGATTGACAAGGGGATCAACGGGCAATCGTCCTTTCTGGTCGCGCTGCGCTTCGAGAGCGATGTCATCGCGCTTCGACCCAGGGCGGTCCACATCCTGGTCGGGACCAACGACGTGTATCCGGGGTGGCAGCCCTGTGTCGCCCCTCGGGTCGGTGTCCCCTTTCCGGGCGATACCTGCGCCAATATTCTTTACATGGTGCAGACTAGCGAAAGATACGGGATCAAAGTCGTTCTCGGAACGATCCCTCCGTGGGGTTGCCCCTACGATCCGCACTGCGGACAGTCGCTGCCCGACCAGACTCCGGCGCGCTACCAGCGAATCGTCGACCTCAACAACTTCCTGAAAGACTTCGCCGCAAAAGAGAACCTGACGATCGTCGATTATCACACCATCCTTGAAGACCCGACTGGCCTCTACTACGCCCCAGGCTTGACCGACGATGGAGTGCATCCGTCCGTGAAGGGGTTTGAGTTGATGACTCCCGCCGTAGCCAAGGCCCTCGAATGAGCGTGGCCGGTGGCATACCGCTCCGGCAACGCCGGCCATGAACTCGCTCCGCGTCGTCCTTCGGAAGGGCATGGCGACACAACCACCAGTGCCGCCGGAATACCCGCTTCGGCATTGGGTCAGTTTCAGGGATCTGGCGAGAGTTGCGGTTCCGATGGATTCGGAGTCGGAGGACGCCTTCGATCATGGCAGCAACCTCGGAAGAGGAGCATCGCTTGAGCTGCGAGTAGATGCAGGTGGACTTGCGGTCTACGTGCCAATAGATCATGACGCCGCGGCTGAGGTAGCGAGCGGGCCACTCGGTCCTCAGGTTCTGGTACCGGGCTCCGAATTTCGGAGAGTCCGAGGCGCAGGCTGTCGTGCCCATGCCTCATTTCGGTTCTGATCTCCTCCGTGGCATACCCCAAGCCTCAGTCCGCTCTAAAGCACCGGGTGTTGGATTCTCCAACTCCAAATAACTTTCGTCCAGGTAAACACTTTCCCACGAAGGATCGGTTGGAAGATCATTAAGCGAACGATGCCATAACCGCTTAGTGGGATTGTCGTTGTGGCTTATACACCGTGCGAATCGGTCGGCTAGTTGTAGGCCCGGAGTAAAGCGCATGTCCGCTTTTGCAAGAACTATTACTTGTTCAAACATCTGAACGTCTCTTCTAACCCTACCGCTGTCTCTTCGGGTACGAACCTAACCGTGAAACTCCTCTCCCTGATCGAAATACAAGTGGTACCACTCCGCTCCAATCTTTCGCCCCCACCTGAAAACAAAGCCCAGCGACTCAGAGGTGCAAATTTCGTTTACGCTGTTTGGCATTCTTGGATTCTTTTCCCGGGCCTTCTTGTAATCGTCTAAATAAATCGTCAGGGTAACGATACGTGGCTCTCCCGGCAGAAGAGAAGGAATCGCTACATGTCGCTTTATGACACGAACGCAGTCGAGGACTAAATCATCGACAGAATCGTCGTCCCATCCATTCCTCTTAGAGAACAGGCCTTGAAGAGAAGCAGCATCAGTCGTATGTATATACGGCACGTTATTGTGTTGACGGAGTACCTCTTTCCAATCTTCGTCAAACACGTCCAACTGCTACAGGCAGCAGTCTGCTCCTGTGGACGGCCACCTTAGACCTGTGCCTGTTGGCCAGCCGCACCCATAACCTCTCTCTGGAGATCGGTCTCAGGTCGATCCCTCAACGATCCGCTGCCATTGATTCGGGTACGCTCTTTCTGCAGGTGCAGGCGATGCAGCTGCGCAGTCGCCGCCGGGTTGGGCCATTCCAGAGGGTCTACTCTGGCTACTGCTCTAACCTATCTCTAACCTGGAGTTCGTATGCCTTTGCGAAGCATTTCGACGGATTTCTCCAGTCGCTTCGATCGTGTTGCTTCCTTTTTCGCCTCGGCAATCCAGCGGCAGTATTCCTTGCGGTGGGTGTAACTGAGTTGCTCAAAGAAAGACAATAGCCCTTCTCTCTTCATCAGCTCCTCAAAGTGCGCGGGAACGGCGACGACCCTTTCCCCTTCGTCTTTCCACACCACCACCTCGACGGTATCGCCTGGCCCTTTGCCGATTTGTTCTCGGATGGCCTTCAGCAACCCCAGCATGTGATGCGGTCGGCCACACCTGTCCAGGGAACCCATGTAGGGCACGCGGTTAAAGGTCGCTTTCACGGCAACTCTGCCCTTGCTACCGAACTCCTTTTCGACATCGTAAGGAAAGACGACATAAGCTCCCCCACCGTCGCCGGTTTGAATCTCTGCGCTGAATCTGTATTTCTTCATGGCTTTCCTAATGCTGAATATGGCGGTGTTGGCGCCGATCCCCAGCGCAAGAGTCGCAATCAGCGCCGAGGCAAACACTGGGGATTTGCCTAACTGCCGCGAAGCAAAACCAAGGTCCTGAAGCAGGATCCGCATCGAAGCCTCCCCATTCGATTGGACGGTCCGAAGCCGCCATCGGCTCTCAGCTTTTTGCGGCCTACTCTTTCTTTTGGTCACTCTCCGGCAACCTCCAGGCAAAGAGCACACTACCGCTTCCAGTGAGTACATACTGGCGTCCATCGAGCATGTAGGTGATCGGCGAGCTTTGCATGGGGGAGCCGAGGCCGGCGTGCCAGAGGGTTTTCCCGTTGCTGGTATCGAGCGCGAGCATGTTGCCGCGGCCGTCTCCGGTAAAAGTGAGGCCGGATTCGGTGGTCAGTACTCCGGCGCCTGCGCCATACGGTCCCAACTCGTGCGTCCAGCGGATCTTTCCCGTTTGGTAGTCGATCGCCCGGAGCTCTCCCTTACCCCAGAGGCCGTAATCAGCGCCCGCCCAGCCGTAGGATCCATCTGCAGGTTTCGCAAAGTAGAGGCTGTAGGCCGTGCGCGCATCGACCAGAAAAAGTCCACTCTTCGGATCGAAACTGGGCGAGCGATAGTTGGTCATCCCTCCCTCGTCGGGCGCGATTAGCCGTCCGTCGGGAGCAGGTTCTTTGGCGGGATTTGGAATCGGGTGGCCTTCCTTATCGATGCCCAGCGTCCAGTTGGTCGGGCCAAAGGGCACGGTGAGCAGGTTTTCTCCGGTCGCGCGGTCGAGGACGACGTAATAGCCGTTCCGCGAAGCCTGCATTACCATCTTGCGCGGCTTTCCGTTGAAATTGCCGTCAACCAGCACCGGGACCTCCACCGCGTCCCAGTCGTGGGTGTCGTGCGGAGACATCTGAAATGCCCAGGCGAGCTTTCCGGTATCGGGATTGAGCGCGACGATACTGCAGGTGTAGAGATCGTTGCCGGGCCTGGTCTTGCCCTCAAGCACCGGTGTGGGATTGCCGGTGCCCCAATAGATCAGGTTGAGGTCCGGGTCGTAGGTGCCAGTAATCCAGGTAGTGCCACCGGTGGTGCGGCCTGGAGTGCCTTCCGGCGGATCGACATCCCACTCCCATTGCAGCGCCCCGGTCTCGGGATCGTAGGATTTTATAAACATCGACAGGTTGTCGAGATCGCCGCCGACGCCGGTAATCACATGATTGCCGACCACCAGCGGCGCATGGGTCGTCCAGTAGCCCTTTTCAACGTCTGCGACCTCTACCTTCCAACGCACGGTCCCGTCTTTCGCGTTGAGCGAGATCAGGTGGGCGTCCGGGCTCTGGAAGTAGAGCCAGTCCTTGTAGATGGCGACGCCGCGCTGACCAATATGGTCGCCCTTGTTGGGCGGATACTGATAGTGCCAAAGCTGATGGCCGGAGCGGGCGTCGACGGCCCAAACATTGTCGGGAACGGTGAAATACAAGATGCCGTCAACCAGGATTGGAGTCGCCTTGATGCTGGCGTTCTGGCCGGTCTGAAGGGCCCAGGCGAGGCCGAGATCGGCCACGTTGGCGGCGGTGATCTGAGTGAGGCTACTGTGGCGGCGGCCGGAGTAGTCGCCATGAAAGCCAGGCCAGCTGTCGGGTGTGGGATGAAGGAGCAGCTGGTTATCGACGTTTTGCGCGCTTGCGGACCCGGTGAAAGCGGTTGCAAGGGCCGCGCTCAGCGCCCAGAGGAGTGCAGTTTTTGAAAACTTCATACTGGTTGGTAACCTAAGGACGGCCGTGGCTCAAGCGCCGCCCGATGGGGTAAGTATTTCATATTGAGAGCGATGAGGGCGATGGGTGGAGAGGGAGATTTCTCACCAACCGAAAAAGGGGCTTTCAATTGGGGCCCCACCGAGGCTCCGGTTACAAGCTCCTTTTCTCGACATGATCGATGATCGCGTCGGCGAGCGGACGACTCCCGGTGAGGCTGAAGTTGGTCACGTCGTTCAAAGCGAAAGTCTCACCGCTGGGCGCTCCCGGCGCAGCGATATGGAAGAAGCCGGCGCTTTCAACCGCGTGCAGCACGAAGCCGGGGCGGGCGTCTTCTTTCTCCGAGGTGATCTTGATGTCGTTAGCCTGAAGGCCTTTGACATGGCGGAAGTAAATGCCTTGTGATGGCGTGTCACCGAACATGGTGGGTTCGGGGTAAGCATTTTCTTTCTCGGGGAGAACCAGGCCGGCCTGCTCAGCCGTACCTCCCCCCTGGTGGTGAATGTGGATGTTCGAGAGCCTCAGGTCTTCTATGGGATGGCCGGGAATTCCACTGATCAGCGCGGAGACCTTAGGGTGGGAGCCGGAGGAAACGATGTTGGAGATGGTCACGCGTTTGATCGTGCCCACGGGAACACCCTCGGGCCCGCGCATCCGGCTGCCCAGGCGAAGAAAGAAGGGCGCATCGGTCACGTCGCGCATGGAGATGTTGGTGATGGCGATATCCTCAAGCAGCGCGCCATCCACGGACTCCAGCGCAAAGCCGTGGCAGTTATAGAAGACACAGTTGGAAACGGTGATATTGCGGAAGCCGCCATTGGATTCGGTTCCGAACTTGATGCGCCCCGTGCCTCCGAATGGCTTGTAGGTGCCGTCGGCCAGGCTGCCCTCGACCATGCCGCTGACAAAACAATCGCTGATGGTTACAAATTCGGTGGGGCGCGCGTAGCCGAGGGCAAAAGAGCTCTTCGGGCAGATCCCGTCGTCGTAGGGCGAGTTGACGCTGCAGTTCGAGACGCGCACATTGCGGCAGCAGTCGATGTCCATACCGTCGCGGTTCGTGTCAATGACCAGGTTATCGATGGTGAGATTATCGACACCGGTGGCGAGGATGCCAAAGTGGCCGCCGTGCAGGATGGTGAAGTCGCGCAGATTGACGTTGTAGCAATTCTTGAGCGCGATGGCCTTGTTGGCGACTCCGGGGGTCTCGGCGGTCGGGCCGTCCTTGGCCTTCCATCCTCGACTCAGGCCTTTGCCCCAGATGGTACCGGGGCCGAGGATGGAAAGATGGTGAATGCTTTCCCCCCAGATCAGCGAATTGTGCCAGTGATTGTGACCATAGTCCTGATAGCCTTCGTAGGCTGGATTTTGCAGCTCGGCGAGGTCGTAGCCGCCGGGTGTTCCGCCGGGTAGCGGAGGGGCGGCGACAATGGTCGCGCCTTGATCAAGATAGAGCGCGACGTGGCTTTTGAGATGGATAGAGTACGAGAGGTAGTTTCCTGCAGGGAAAAGGACGGTGCCGCCTCCGTTTTCAGCAGCGGCGTCGATGGCCGAGTTGATGGCCGGAGAGTCGATGGTGTTGCCGTCGCCGGTCGCGCCATAATCGCGAACATCGCGAGCCCCCGACGCAGGCGGGGCGGCCGGGATTCGGACTTGCGCGGCCGCGCGATGCGCGGAGAAGGCTGAGCCTGCCAGTCCGGCGGTGGCGATGCGGAGGAACTCGCGGCGGGGCGTGTGGTCGATGGTCATGTCGTGCGGATTGCTCCTGCTGATGAATGAAAACCGTGTCTCGGCGAGTTTAGCAGGACCGCTTGCGCCGACGAACTGTGTGCACTATTTTTCCAGCCCTCACAAATGCAAAAGGTGGTCCGCTCCGTAGACCAATCCCAAAGTTAGGAGCGCGATGAAGACTTCTCCGATGGCTCCAACCGCGAATGGCTTCCAGCCTTGTTTTCCGAGTTCGCGGAGGCTGGTTCTGAGGCCGACTCCCGCGAAGGTTAGCAGGAACGCCCACCTTGATAAATTCGCGAGACTGGTTAGTTGCGGTTTGGTGAAGTAGCCGAGCGTGGCCAGCAGCGAGATCAGCAGGAATCCCAGAACGAATTTGGGAAACTTGCGCCACAGAAAGGCGGCTTTGTTGCCAACTACCTGCGCCTCGCCCTTGCTGGCCCAATAGATGGCATAGCCGAGCACGACGAAGCCGATGAGGGCGTTGCGGGTGGTTTTGGCGAGGACAGCTACCTTTCCGGCGGCGTCCGAGTAGAGCGCGCCGGCGGCGGTGGCCTCGGCGGTGTTGTCGACGGCCAGGCCCGCCCAGAGTCCGTATGCTTTGTCGCTGAGATGGAGCGAGTGGCCGATGAGCGGGAAGGTGAACAGCGAGATCGCGCCCAGGGCGAGGATAGCGGCGATAGCGTAGGAAGCGTCTCGGTCCTCGGCGTCGATGGCCGGCTTAGCGGCGATAATGGCCGAGACCCCGCAGATCGATGAGCCGATGGCGAGCAGCGAGGTGAGTTTGGGTCTGAGGCCGAAGCTGCGCCCGAGCAGGTGCATGAAGGCGAGCGAGAGCGTGATCGAGAACGCGACCAGCAGCAGCGAAATGCCGCCCAGGTGCAGGATGTCGCCAAGCAGAAAGCGAGAGCCGAGCAGGACGATGCCGGCTTTGAGCCAGAATTCGTAGGTGGAGACGCCGGCCTGGAAGATTCGCGGCACCCCGACGGTGTTGGCGATAACCAGACCGATGACGATCGCCCAGAGCACATACTCGATGTTGGGAAAGATGATGTGGTTCGCTTTAGTGTAGTGCGCGATGGATTGTTCGATGAACTTGCCGGCGTAACCGACGGCAGCAAGCAGCAACAGGCCGGGGATCAGCGAAACGAACTGCTCTCCAACGCTTGCTGGCCGGGTTGGGGTGGTGGCGACAGTGGTTGCCATATTGCTCTCCTTGCCATGGTCTTTTCCTTTTGAAGCAGATACCGCGATCCTTCCCCTCCCTTTTTGCCCTTCGCGGTGCTCGGGGTCAGGTCGCGCACCCGGACCAGCGTGCGGCGAGGCTTACCAGGTGATCTGCGGAAGCAGGTTGAAGCGCACTAAAAGCGCAAGAATGAGGGCGAGAGCGACGGCATAAACGTCGAGTGAGAGTGCTCGCTTCGGGTTCATCGCGGGTTCAGCCATTCTGTACCTCCAAGGAAACATCTGTAACTTAACCTGCGACATTCACGCCAACGTGTGCGGATAGATGGACGCCGAGAACTTCCTCAAGCGCCCAACCTGCGAGCAGCAGCGACGGGGCGAGCGCGGCTGCCATAGCGCCGAGGGAACCGAGGGTGGTGCTTCGAATCTCCTGATCCGGCTGGGCCGCCTGCGAGATGAGAACACACGGGAAGTCGCGCGGGAGGCCCTCATCGAGCCATTGCGCGGCGAGCAAAGTGAGGTCGCGTCCGGGCATGTAAACGACCCGGGTTGCGTCTTCCAGTTGCGGCAGCGGCGACCGGTTATGCGACTGGGCGTGGTGTCCGGTCGAGAAGATCAGGTTCGAAGCACGATTGCGATCCGTAAGCGAGCACTGAATGGCCGCGGCGGCGGCAAAGGCGGCGGTAATTCCGGGTACGATTTCGCAGGGGATGCCAGCCTGGTTCAGCGCAGAAATCTCTTCGGCGGCACGGCCGAAGATCAGTGGGTCGCCGCTCTTAAGCCGGACAACGTTCCACCGCTCGCGAGCGTATTTGACCAAAAGCGCGTTGATCTCATCCTGAGTAATGCTCCTGGTTCCACAACGTTTGCCAACATTGACGATCTTGGCGCGAGGCGAAGCATGATCCAGGATTGCTTGCGGAACCAGGTCGTCGTGGAGGATGACTCCGGCGTTTTCAATCAGGCGCGCGGCCTTGATGGTAAGCAGATCGGGGTCTCCGGGGCCTGCTCCGACGAGGTAGACTTTTCCCGAGGACTCAGGGCTCCAGTCGCTGGGCACAGAGCTGCGCAGGGCACACGGATCAGGGCTCGGGGCACCAGGTGCGGGCGACTGGGGCGCGCTTCCACCTGCCGGAAGCGGCAAGCTTGCCAGCAAGCGGGTCGGGCAATGCTCCGATTCGCAGACCTGCCGCTGCGCAAGCTGATGCAGTAAGGCTCGGCGGGCTTCACCTGGGGGATGAACTTGAAGTACCTGGCGACGGAGTTGACCCAGGTCCTCGAGCCACGGGCCGAGGTCTTGGGGGAGTTGTTGGTCGATTTCGCAACCCAATCGCTGGGCCAGGGCAGGACTTTCTCCAGCGGTCGAAATGGCAATCTGCAAGTCGCCCCGGCTGACCACTGAGCCGAAGTAGAAGTCGCAGTTGGGAATGTCATCCACACTGTTACAAATGATGTTTCGTGCGACGCAGCCTTTATAGATGGCGGCATTTACAGATCGAGAATTGGTCGCCGCGATGACGAGAAACCTGCGATCAAGGTCAGAGAGTTCGAAGCCGCGCGGTATCCACTCAAGCTTCCCCTCGCCTGCGAGTTGCCGGACCTCTGGCCGGGCGTGGGGAGCGATCACCGTCAAGCTGAGCCCAGTTTTCAGCAGGGTGCCAATCTTTTCCAGAGCTACCTTCCCGGCGCCAACCACGAGGCACCGGCGGCCGGTGAGTTTCAGAAAGATGGGCAGCATACTCATCAATCAGCAACTCCGTGAGGAACGCGACCCGCGGGCAGGTCGCGCTCTACGGGCGCGAGAAACTCCCCAGCAAGGTGGGCGCGAAGCTGGTCTTGCGGGTTGCGGCTGAACCATGCGCGAAGATTTTCCCCGGGATGGCGGTCGGCAAGGTACTGGCGAAGCAGACGCTCAATCGCTTCGGGGACGAGTGGAGCGGGGCAGCGGTATCCGATCGGCCGCGCGATGGCCGCGTGCTGGCCGACCGCGCCGCCAACGCAGAAATAGTAGGCGTCGATGAGCCTGCCGTCCGACTTGATCTTCTTGCCCTCGATGCCGATGTCGGCGATCCAATGCTGGCCGCAACTATTCGGGCATCCGGTCACGTGGAGTCTGAGTTGCTGGTCGAACTCGGGCAGGCGTTCTTCCAGCTCGTCGACCAGCCAGCGGGTAAAGCCCTTGGTTTCGGTGATGGCGAGCTTGCAGAACTCAGTGCCGGTGCAGGCGACGGCTCCGCGCCAGAAGGCGCTGGCTTCGATTTCGAGGCCGATGAGATGGAGTTCGCGGGCAAGTTCCGCGGCCTGGTGATTCGGGATGTCGATGAGAAGCAGGTTTTGCGAGACGGTGGCGCGGAGCGCGCCGCTGCCAAAGCGTTCGGCAAGTTCTGCTACGGCCTCGAGTTGCTCGCCTGTCAGGCGACCGCGCAAGACCGAGGCTCCGACATAGCTGAGGCCGGGTTGCCGCTGGGGATGAATGCCGGCGTGGTCGCGGTAGATGTCCTCAGGTACTTCTTCGGGGACAGCGGGAAGAAGCGGGAAGTTGAGCCGGGACTGGAGTTCGGTCAGGAAGCGGTCGGCGGTCCAGCCTTCTTTCAGAAAAAGATGCTTCAGTCGCGCGCGGTCGCGACTCTCGCGCAAACCCTGCTGGTCGCGAAAGATCTCGGTGACCGCCCGGGCCACATCCAGCGCCTGGTGTGGAAGAATGAAGGCGTCCAGGCGCACGGCCAGGTGGGGATCGGCGGAGAGACCGCCCCCGACGCGCAGAGAGTAGCCGATTTGATCCCCCCAACGCACCGCGGTGAGGCCGATGTCATTGATCTCCGGATAAGAGCACCAGCAAGCGCATCCGCTAACGGTGATCTTGAACTTGCGGGGCAAATTGTAGAAGTCGGGACTTCCAGTCAGCAACTCGGCGATCTCGATCGCGAGCGGCGAGGCGTCAATCAGCTCATCGGCGGCAACTCCGGCGAGGGGGCAGCCGGTGACATTGCGGACCACATCGCCGCAGGCGCCTTTCGGCGTCAGGCCGACGGCATGCAGAGCGTCCACGACTTCAGGAAGCGATTCGATGCTGAGCCAATGCAACTGAATATTCTGGCGAACGGTGATGTCGGCGAGATTGCGGGCAAATTTTCCCGTTAGCTTGCCGATCACCCGCAGTTGTGCCGCGGTCAAAATGCCGTTGGGGATGCAAATGCGCATCATGAAGTAATCGGAAGCCAGCCCTTCGCCGCCCTTGCCGCCGGTGGCGCCGACTCCATCGCCCTGGGTGTAGACGCCCCACCACTTGAAGTAGGCGGAGGCCCATTCGGGGACAACACTGGCGCGGCCGTCGCGGGCAAAGGCGCGTACTTCATCGAACGCCTGCCACGGATTCTTCTCGCGCTTCAGGCGCTCCATCTTCTGAGCCTTGGTTTCTTTGACGCCGCCGGCTAGAGACATGTTCCTCTCGGGTAGAAACAGAAAGCCCGCGACAGCGTGGGCTGGATCGCGGGCTTTCAGGAAACCTTAGTTTCGTTCTGGAGTTACAGGGTCAGGTCACCATCAGGCGCGCGCGAAGTTGCGTACAGCAGCGACAACAAGCTTGACCTTGCATGCTCCGATAATAAGGATGGAGGGAGGAAAAATCAAATTGAGCAAAGGGGGAAGAAAGGGGAAAGTCCCTTCGCGATCGATTTCTTTTCCCCGTAATATGGTTCTCAGGTGCGCGCCACGAGATACTTGGGCGACGCGTGAGGAGAATGGATGCGCCTGATGTCCCTGTTTGGATTTTCTCTTACGCTTCTGGCTGCGGCGGGTGCAACCGCCGGTTATGGCGAAGATATAAGCGTAGTTTCCGGTAAGTCAGGCATCGTTTTGCCGGCTCCTCCGCCGGTGAAGACCGCGCCGGTGGTCGATGAGTACCAGAGCGCAGGTTCCGCCGAGCCGGTGAAGGTGACGGATAACTACCGCTGGCTGGAGGATGCGCAGAGTCCCGAGACGCGGGCTTTCATTGCCGCGCAGGACGCTTATACCCAGCGATACCTCGATCAGGTAAAGATTCTGCCGGAAGTGCGGGAGCAGATTTCGAACCTGCTGAGGGTGGACGTCGTTGGCGTGCCGACCCGACGGGGGGACAAATACTTTTTCACCAAGAGACTGGCGAGCGAGAACCAGTCGTCCATCTATCTACGCATCGGCCTCAATGGAGCCGACGAGCGCCTGATCGATGCCAATACCCTGAGCGCCGATCAGAATACTTCGGTGTCGATGGTCGATCTGAACGAAGACGGCTCATTGATCGCTTATGGGGTGCGAGTCGGTGGAGCGGACGAACTCGAAATCCACTTTCTCGATGTTCTGACGCGTAAGGATACCGCCGACGTGTTGCCGAGCGCTCGATACTACGGCGTCCAGATCGCGCCCGATGGGAAAGGCGCCTACTACTCGAAGTTCTTTCCTCATGAGGGCACACGCGTTTTTTATCACGCTTTCGGGGCGCCAGTTGTCACCGACGCAAC
>Ga0302324_100021126_pt1 | contig 12703 bp, 2 predicted proteins | sample Palsa_T0_1_FD_201949 | JGI IMG/M metagenome (GOLD analysis project Ga0302324, IMG submission 201949) | Peat permafrost microbial communities from Stordalen Mire near Abisko, Sweden - Palsa_T0_1 | ecosystem: Environmental > Terrestrial > Soil > Palsa > Peat permafrost | place: Sweden: Abisko...
GGCTGCCCCTCCGAACGGATTCCAGCGTGCAAACTACAAGCCGCCGAACACACTCACCGGAATGATCGATTGCATCCGGTTTCACGCGGAGAGTGGCTTCTTGCCGGTAGCACCTAAGTGGCCAACCGCTTATTTGGTCGTCCATTTTCCCGCCGTCGGTACCCCGAAAGGGTACCCCAAAGAGTCATTGACCGAGGTTCTATTCCTCGTTACCTTGAACAGCACGAATTAAAGATCTCTATCCGAACGGGTGTGCTTTGCAGACGAACGCTGTTTGCTTCCCGCTGCGCCGCCGTTAGGACCTTGAACGATTTTCTGTTGTCTTTGGTGCCGGATGGGCCTGTCCTGCTGTTGGTGGCCATCCCGTAAGCATTAACTCCTGACCATTAACGCTGTAACTGCGCCGCCCAGGGCCCCGTGTGGCCGCGACGCAGAGCATGAACGATTTTCTGTGAGGTTGAGTGTATATGTCGCCTGTAGTCGCTTCCCGTCGTGGCCTTTCGCCTTTCCGCATTCTGTCTTTCCTCTTCGCAAATCTGGTTTGGCTCGCGCCCTTGTTCCTGGCGCCCGCGACAGCTGCCTCTGCAGCCACCTACACGGTGACTACCACCACGGATGATTCGGGAACTCCGGCAGGCGTCGCGGCGAATTGCCCCGGCGCGACCTGCTCCCTGCGTGACGCCATCGCCGCGGCGAATCTCGTCTCGGGGAGCACCGTCGACATGAGCGGCCTCGGCAACTCCACCATCACCCTGGGGGCTGCTCTGCCCACGATCACTGTGGCCACGACGATTCAGGGTCCCGCGAATCCGAATCTCGTAATTGTTTCCGGCGGCGGCACGGTTCCCGCGCTCATGATCAGCAACGCCGGCACCGTCGGCATGACAGTGACCTTTACAGGATTCACCGTAGCGAACACCGCAGGCGGTGGTCTCGCGGGTTACGGTTCCGGTCTCTTCGTCAATGAGCCCACCGCGGGTGGCACCACCATCGTCAACATCACCGGCATGGTCTTCTCGAACAACGCCGCGGCCAACGGCGCAGCCATCACCACGGATGGAACCTCCGCCGGCGCCATCACCCTGAACGTGACGGCCAGCACATTTTCCGGCAATACCGCGACCAGCGAGGGCGGCGCCATCTGGAACGGCGGCACATTAACGATCACCAGCAGCACCTTTTCGTCGAACTATGCCGCGACCCAGGGCAGCGCCGTCGCCAACATTTACGACGGTGCGACCACCTTTGGAAGCACCGTCGTGAGCGACAGCACCTTCGCGAACAACGCCGCTCCCGGCGGCGACGGCGGCGCGCTCTTTGCCTCCGGCGGCACGCTTACTGTCCACGACAGCACCTTCTCGGGCAATACGCCCACCAACGGCGGCAGCATTGCCAACCTCGGCACCCTCACGCTGACGAACAACGTTTTTGTCGAGCCCACAGGATCCTCCACCCAGTGCACCTCGAGCACCGCCGGTGTTTGCCCTCCCAATCCCAGCGCCCCTGACGCCAGCGGCAACTTCGATGGCATCGCGAGCAGCCTCAATATTTCGTCGCTTGCTTTCCACGGCGGCCTCACCCAGACTTTCCTGCCCCTCACCGGCAGCGCCTTGATTTGCGGAGGCAGCAGCACGGGTGCCCTCACAGTCACGGGTGCGGCCCTGACCACTGACCAGCGCGGCTTCCCGCTGGATCCAACCTGCACTCCCGGCAAAGTCGATTCCGGTTCGGTTCAGCTGGGCAACACCCTCGTCGTGACCACCACCACCGATATCAACGACGGCTCCTGCACCGTCGGAACCTGCACGTTGCGTGACGCGATCACGTCGGCCAACACTACCGGTTACGGCGATATCACCTTCGCCGGCGGCGTGACAGGTACTATCACCCTCGCCAGCGAGCTCCCCGAGATCAACGTCGGTAACAACGACGCGGTCGTGAACATCACCGGTCCTGGTGCAGCTTCACTGGCCGTCTCCGGCAACAACGCGAATCGCATCCTGATCAACAACGGAACGCTGAGCATCTCCGGCCTCACCCTCGAGAATGGCAACAGCACCGCGACCTCATCGGGTGACGATCTCACTGGCGCCGGCGCCATCCTGAATGCGGCCAGCCTGTCGCTCGATCACACCGTCTTCTCCGGAAACAACGCGGGCGATGGGGGCACGGGCGGAGCGATCTACACCACCGGTACAGCGTCCCTGTCCGTCAGCAACAGCACCTTCTCCAGCAATACAGTCGGAACAACCGGCAACGGCGGCGCTATCGACGCAGCCGGCGGCCTCACCGTCACCGACAGCACTTTCTCCGGCAACACAGCGAATCAGGGCGCCGGGATCTTTGACGAAGCCGATAGTCCCGTCTCGATCACCTACAGCACTTTCGCGAACAATACCAACGCCTCGACAGGCTCCATCTTCACCAATAATGCCTCGGTGTTGGCCATCACCAACGACACCTTCTCCGGGAACACCGATGGCGGCGGCGGTGGCAGCGGCCTCTATATCAACAGCGCTACCGTGACGGTGAAGAACAGCGTTTTTGATGTGAGCAACGCGTGCTTCACCACCGGCACCGGCTGCCCCACGAACGGAACCAACGGCAACATCGTGGCCCCCACCAATTCGAACGCGGGCTCGGCTGCTTTGTCAGCGCTCGGCAACTACGGAGGCCCAACCAATACCGTGCTGCCCACGCCAGGCAGCTCCGCGATTTGCGGTGGCCTTGCAGCGGATATTCCGTCGGGCGCCACCACCGATCAGCGCGGCTTCTCCAACGTCGGCCCCGGCTCCTACGTCCCCGCGAACTGCGTCGATTCAGGCGCGGTGCAGACCGACTACACAGCCGTCGGCTTTAACGCCGGCGCCTATACCGGCTCAGCAACCATCGCCGGCGCCACGCCTCAGGTCATCGTGTCGGTGACGGAGAATGGACAAAACGTCGGCGGCATCCCGCTGACCCTGACCACGGGTGGCACCGCCGGTAGCCCCACTGGAACAACAGCAACCACGGTAGGCGGAACGGGCGCGACCTTTACCGCCCTCACCTTCCCCGTAACGGGCACAGGCACGCTCACCGAAAGTCTGACTGTCGTTAGTACGGACATCCTGACCGCCGGCCCCTTCAACATCGTCATCGGCGCGGCGGGAACAAACGCCACCACCACCACGGAAGCAACGCCAGTCCCGGCCACGTTCGTGGTCAGCGCCACTGCCACCCCCGTCACCCTTGCTGCCACAGTCGCGACGGTGAATGAGGGCTACGTCACCTTCTCCGTATGCAGCGGAACCGCCGCCGCAACGTGCGCCAGCCCTGTGGGCACTCCTGTTGGCCCCATCGCTGTGAACGGCAGCGGCGCCACGGGCAACGTCACCTACACGATCCCGGCGAACCAGGCCGCCGCAACTTACTATGTCCTCGCGTCCTACACCGATCCGGGTGGACCGGGCGGCTTCCAGATCAGCAACGACCATTCCAAGACCATCACTATCACCCCCGCTGTCTCCGCGACGACGGCCGTGCCGACCACGACGTTGACGGCAGGCGTTGCGGCAACCGCATTCACACCTGTGACGGGTGCGGGAGGCACAGCCCCACTGACTTACAGTGTGCTGCCTGCTCTTCCTGGCGCACTCACGATGAGCGCGACTACAGGCCAGATCACCGGCACGCCGGCGGCGGCGAGCGCGACGGCCACCTACACCGTAACGGTGAAAGACGCGAATAACGCGACGGCGACAGCCACCTTCTCGCTGACCGTGAACGGAGCGGTGACGGCGACGACGGTTGTGCCCACCACTACGCTGACGGCAGGCGTTGCGGCAACGGCATTTACTCCGGTGACGGGCGCCGGAGGTACGGGAGCGCTGACCTATAGCGTCCTGCCTGCGCTTCCTGGCGCGCTGACCATGAGCCCGACGACGGGCCAGATTACCGGCACGCCGGCGGCAGCCAGTGCGACCACCACCTACACCGTGACGGTGAAAGACACAAACAACGCCACGGCCACGGCCACGTTTGACCTGACCGTGAATGCCGGGCTGACGGCGAACCAGGCAGTTCCTGCCGTTGCCTTCACCCTCAACCACTTGATCACGCCGGTCACGCCGGTGACTGCGACGGGCGGCTCAACGCCTCTCGCCTGGGCTGTTCTTCCGGCTCTGCCGACTGGGCTGACCATGTCCACCACGACGGGCCAGATCACCGGCACGCCAACGGCGGTACATGCCCTCTCGACCTTCACCGTAACCATCACCGACGCCAACAACGCGACCGCAAGCAAGACCTTCACCCTCACGGTCAACTCGGCGGTCACGGCGACCCAGGCTGTTCCGACGACCATCCTCACCCAGAATCACGCAGCGACCGCCTTCACGCCGGTCACTGGCGGCGGCGGCACAACGCCTCTGGCGTACAGCGTCCTGCCGGTTCTGCCTGCGGGTCTGACGATGTCCACCACGACGGGTGCGATCACCGGCACGCCAACCGTGGTTAGCGCCGCGACCACCTACACAGTCACCGTGACGGACGCCAACGGTGCGACCGCGACGGCGACCTTCAGCCTTACCGTGAATGGTGCGGTTACGGCCACACAGGCTGTTCCCACTGTCATCATGACCGTCAACCACCTGGCCACGCCGGTCACGCCGGTTACGGGTGCGGGCGGTACAACGCCGCTGGCGTATAGCGTCCTGCCGGTTCTGCCCGCGGGTCTGACGATGTCCACGACGACGGGCCAGATTACCGGCACGCCGACGGTCACCAGCGCAGCGACTACTTACACGGTCACGGTCACCGACGCCAACAACGCGACGGCCACCGCTACCTTCAGCCTCACAGTCAACGGCGCGGTCACGGCGACGACAGCCGTTCCCACGACGATCCTCACCCAGAACCACGCGGCCACGGCCTTCACGCCGGTCACCGGCGCGGGCGGAACAGCGCCGCTGGCGTACAGTGTCCTGCCGGTTCTGCCGGCGGGCCTGACGATGTCCACTACGACGGGCGCCATCACCGGCACGCCAACGGTGGTCAGCGCAGCGACCACATATACAGTGACGGTCACCGACGCGAATAGCGCGACCGCGACTGCCACCTTCAGCCTGACCGTCAACACCGCCGTAACGGCAACGCAGGCTGTCCCGACGACCATCCTCACCCAGAACCATGTAGCCACGGCCTTCACGCCGGTCACGGGCGGCGGCGGAACAACGCCGCTGGCCTACAGCGTCCTGCCAGTTCTGCCTGCGGGTCTGACGATGTCCACGACGACGGGCGCAATTACCGGCACGCCGACCGTGGTCAGCGCAGCGACTACTTACACCGTCACCGTCACCGATGCGAATAACGCGACCGCGACGGCGACGTTCAGCCTCACCGTCAATGCCGCCGTAACTGCGACGCAGGCGGTTCCCACCATCGCGCTCACCGTCAACCACCTGGCCACGCCGGTCACGCCGGTCACGGGTGCGGGCGGCACAACTCCGCTGGCGTACAGCGTCCTGCCGGTTCTGCCCGCGGGCCTGACGATGTCCACCACGACGGGCCAGATCACCGGCACGCCGACCGTGGTCAGCGCAGCGACCACCTATACCGTCACCGTCACCGACGCGAATAATGCGACGGCAACGGCCACCTTCAGCCTCAAGGTCAATGGCGCCGTCACCGCGACCACCGCGGTCCCGACGACTGTGCTGACCCAGAATCACGCAGCGACGGCCTTCACCCCGGTCACGGGTGGCGGCGGCACGACACCGCTGGCGTACAGTGTCCTGCCGGTTCTGCCTGCGGGTCTGACCATGTCCACCACCACCGGCGCGATCACCGGTACTCCGACCGTGGTCAGCGCAGCGACCACTTACACCGTCACAGTGACCGACGCCAACGGCGCAACCGCCACGGCGACTTTCAGTCTCACCGTCAACACCGCGGTGACAGCGACACAGGCAATACCGACGAGCACGCTGACGGAGAACCACCTGGCCACACCATTCACACCGGTTACCGGTGCGGGCGGCACAACCCCACTGGCGTACAGCGTCCTGCCGGTTCTGCCCGCGGGTCTGACGATGTCCACTACGACGGGCCAGATCACCGGCACACCAACGGTCACCAGCGCTGCGACCACCTACACGGTCACAGTAACCGATGCTAATAACGCGACCGCGACGGCGACCTTCAGCCTTTCGGTCACCAACGCTGTGGCGGCGACCACCGTCGTTCCGTCCGTCGCAATGACAATCAACCGCGCTGCCGTTCCGGTCACGCCGGTCACCGGCGCGGGCGGTACAGCGCCGCTGGCCTACAGCGTCCTGCCGGTTCTGCCCGCGGGCCTGACGATGTCCACCACGACGGGTGCGATCACCGGCACGCCGACCGTGGTCAGTGCGGCGACCACCTACACCGTCACCGTGACCGACGCGAATAACGCGACGGCAACGGCGACCTTCAGCCTCACGGTTAACAGCGCCGTAACCGCGACCACCGCGGTCCCGACGACAGTCCTCACTCAGAACCATGCAGCCACGGCCTTCACGCCGGTCACGGGCGGCGGCGGTACGCCGGCTCTGACCTACAGCGTCCTGCCGGTTCTGCCTGCGGGTCTGACGATGTCCACGACGACGGGCGCGATCACCGGCACCCCGACCGTGGTCAGCGCAGCGACCACCTACACGGTCACCGTAACCGACGCCAACGGCGCAACGGCAACGGCGACCTTCAGCCTCACCGTGAACACGGCGGTGACAGCAACACAGGCCATCCCAACAACTACGCTGACGCAGAACCACGCTGCTACGCCCTTCACACCGGTTACCGGTGGGGGCGGCACGGCTCCGCTGGCGTACAGCGTCCTGCCGGTTCTGCCTGCGGGTCTGACGATGTCCACGACGACGGGCGCGATCTCCGGCACGCCGACCGTGGCCAGCGCGGCAACCACCTACACGGTCACCGTCACCGACGCGAATAACGCGACTGCGACAGCGACCTTCAGCCTTACCGTCAGCGGCGCGCTCACGGCGACCACTGCGGTGCCCACCACCATCCTGACCGACAACCACGCGGCCACAGCCTTCACGCCGGTCACGGGTGCGGGTGGCACAGCTCCGTTGGCTTACAGCGTCCTGCCGGTTCTGCCTGCGGGTCTGACGATGTCCGCCACGACGGGTGCGATCACCGGCACGCCGACCGTCGTCAGCGCAGCGACCACTTATACAGTGACGGTCACCGATGCGAATAGCGCCACGGCGACCGCGACCTTCAGCCTCACCGTCAACACGTCGGTCACTGCAACCACAGCGGTCCCGACGACCACTCTGACGGCCGGCCACGCAGCAACCGCGTTCACGCCGGTTACCGGCGCGGGCGGAACAGCACCGCTGCACTACAGCGTTCTGCCGGCCCTGCCTGGCGCGCTCACCATGTCAGCGACGACTGGCGCGATCACCGGTACCCCGGCCGCAGCCAGCGCAGCGACTACCTATACAGTCACCGTGACGGACGCCAATGGCGAGACCGCAACGGCAACCTTCAGCCTCACCGTCAGCGGAGCGGTTACAGCAACCACTGCCGTTCCCACCACCATCCTGACGGAGAACCATGCAGCAACCGCCTTCACGCCGGTCACTGGCGCTGGTGGCACGGCCCCGCTGGCGTACAGCGTCCTGCCGGTTCTGCCTGCAGGGTTGACCATGTCCACCACGACGGGCCAGATCACTGGCACGCCGACCGTGACCAGTGCGGCGACCACCTACACGGTCACCGTTACGGACGCGAACAACTCCACCGCCACCGCGACCTTCAGCCTTACGGTCAACGGTGTGCTGACGGCGACCACTGCGGTGCCCACAACCACCCTGCTGGCCGAACAGCTGGCGACACCCTTCACTCCGGTGACGGGTGCGGGTGGCACAACACCGCTGGCGTACAGCGTCCTGCCGGTTCTGCCTGCGGGTCTGACGATGTCCACCACGACAGGCCAGATCACCGGCACGCCGACCGTGACCAGCAACGCGACCACATACACGGTGACCGTCACCGACGCCAACAGTGCGACGGCGACCGCCACCTTTATCATCACCGTGAATTCGGCGGGCATCTCGATCACGTGGGCCAATCCGGCGGCAATCACCTACGGTACCAGCCTCGCCGGGGTCCTTAACGCGACCGTCACTTATCAGGGCGCCACCGTGCCTGGAACCTTCGTCTATACGGCGACGCCCACCGGCGGAGCCGCAGCGACCGTTACAGCGGCCTCGGTGCTGGCTGCGGGCAACTACACGCTGACCGCCAGCTTCACCCCGACCGACACCACCAAGTACTCCACGCCTCCCAACCAGTCCGTGCCCCTGACGGTCAACCAGGCGCAGCCCACCCTCGCGTGGACGCCTGCTACCTCCATCGGCTACGGAACCAGCCTGTCGGCCCTGTTGAACGCGACCGTCACCTTCGGTGGCAACCCCATCGCGGGCGCCTTCGCCTACACGGCAACGCCCACCGGCGGCGCCGCAGTCGCGGTCACGTCCTCAACGGTGCTTGCTGAAGGCACATACACGCTCGCTGTCACCTTCACGCCGACCGACGCCACTGACTACAAGGGCGCCACCGGCACCTCGCCGCTAACGGTGACCGGCCAAACCCTGACCGTAACCGCGAACAACGCGACCAGAGCCTACGGCTCGGCGAACCCGACGTTTACCGGCTCCGTTACTGGCGCTGTGAACGGCGACACCTTCACCGAGACCTTCAGCACAACAGCAACTACCACCTCCAACGTTGGAACGTATCCGATCGTTCCCACCGCAACTGGAGCGAATATTAACGACTACACCGTGGTGGTCGATGACGGAACGCTTACCGTTACGCAGGCGGGCACAACCATCGCCCTCACCGCCAGCGGATCTTCGATCAATCCGGGGGCCACGCTCACTCTGACCGCGACCGTCGCCTCGGCGACCACCGGGACTCCGACCGGCACCGTTAGCTTCTACGACGGCAGCACGCTGCTCGGTACCGGCACGCTGGCTGCGGGCGCCTCAGGCGACGTTGCCACCTTCTCCACCACAGCGCTCTTGTCGGGAAGCCACACCATCACCGCGGTCTACGGCGGCGATACCAACTTCACCGCCAGCAGCACCACCACCTCGGTCTCCGTCACCGTCGCGCCGCTCGGTCTCACGATCAGCGCGTCGCCGTCGACCCAGACCGGTAACGCCGGCACCACCTTCTCCTATGCGCTAGCGGTAGCGCCGGCCTTCGCCGGCACGCCGTATCCGGGAGCCGTCACCTTCACCGCTAACGGCGGACCGGCGGGCGCGGTCATTACGTTCTCGCCCTCGAGCCTCGCTGCTAACGCTGGACCGCAGACGGTCTCCATGTCCGTGGCCACCAGCGCCACCACAGCTGCACTGCAGCCCGACCCGACCGGACGCAAACTCGTCCCGATAGCGCTCGCCTTCCTGCTCCTGCCTCTGGCGGGCACGCGGAGAATGCGGCGCAACGGTCAGCGGCTGGGTCGTTTCATCTGCCTGCTCTTCCTGGCGCTCGCCGGCATCGCGGCTACCACCGCGCTCTCCGGTTGCGGCAGCAGCTCCGGTGGCACGACAAAAGTCCCCCAGGGAACGCAGTACACGATCACCGTTACTGCGACCAGTGGTTCGGTCACGCAGAACGCGACCGTCACCCTGACTATCGAATAACCGAGCCTCGCAGCTCTCAACCAGAATGGCCGGACCCACAAGGTCCGGCCATTCGCTTTGGTTCTTCAGCGCAAGCTAGCGTCTATGAGCCACCCATCTTTTCAGTAAGAATGGCCCAGCGCTCATAAATCGCATCATGCTCGGCCTGCGCCAATTCCATCTCCTCCAACGCCTCTGTCAGCGCACTCGCATCGGTTGCAACCGCGGGATCGTCGACCCGCTCGCGCGCAGCATGGAGCCTCGCATCCGCCGCGTCCACCCGAGCTTCGATGCCGTCGAACTCCCGTTGTTCGATGTAGGAGAGCTTCTTCTTTGAGCCCGTCGCAGGAGCAATCTGCCGCGCCTGCTTTGTATCAGTAGCAACACGCCTTGCGCTTTCCGATCCCCCGCCCTCCGCGCGCCATTCCTCCCACTGGAGATAGTCCGCGAACAGTTCTGCATCGCCGCGGCCATCCAACCCAACTACCGAGTTAGTCACGCGGTCCAGCAGATACCGGTCGTGCGTCACCAGCACCAGCGCGCCGGCGAATTCGAGCAGGGCTTCTTCCAGAATCTCCAGCGTGGGAATGTCGAGATCGTTGGTGGGCTCATCCAGGATGAGAACATCGGCGGGCTGCAGCATCAGCCGCGCAATCAATACGCGCGCTCGCTCCCCTCCGCTCAGCCTCTCCACCGGCTGGTTGAGCTGCTCTCCTGTAAAGAGGAACCTGGACGCATAGCTGGCCACATGCACCACTCGATCCAGATACACGACAGAATCGGAGTGCGGTGCAAGAGCCCGGCGCAGGGTCAAATTTTCGTCGAGCTCGCGCATCTGGGAAAAATAAACAACGCGCAGCTTTTCAGCACGCCACACAGTTCCCGCGCTCGCCTGCAACTCGCCGGTCATCGTACGCAACAGGGTTGTCTTCCCCGATCCATTCGGACCCACCAGGCCAAGCTTCATGCCGTTGCGAAGGGCGAAACTGACGTCGCGCAGGATCTCCCGGCCGCCCAACTCGACCGTCACACTGTCCAACTCGATCAGACGCTTCGTCTTTCGATTCGACGCCTCGAAGACGATTCCTGCTGTCGCGACGCGGCTGCGGTCTTCTGAATCTTCGAGCCGCGCAATCAGCTCATGCGCATTGTCGATGCGCGCCTTGGCCTTCGTGGCTCGAGCCTTCGGGCCCCGGCGGAGCCATTCAATCTCCGTCCGCACGCGATTGCGCAACCCCTCCTGCGCGCGCTGCTCGGATTCCATCCACGCCTCGCGATCTTCGAGAAATTTCGAGTAGCTGCCCTTCACGCGCAGCAGCCCATCGCTGTACATGCGGTTCAGCTCGACCACTTCAGTAGCGACGTTCTCCAGGAAGTAGCGATCGTGCGCCACCACAATGAAGGCGAAATTTCCCGCCTGCAGCAGGCCTTCCAGCCATTCAATGCCCTCAAGGTCGAGATGATTCGTCGGTTCGTCGAGTAACAAAACATCCGGCTTCAATACCAGCGCTTCGGCAATGGCCAGCCGCTTGCGCCATCCCCCGCTCAGGCTGGCCGCCTCGGAATCCATTCCTGGGCCGGTCGATCCTGCGTAATCCACAAAGCCGGCTCGACCCAGGGTTTCGCGTAAACGTTGCTCGCGTTCATTCTCAGGCACGGCCGCTCTGGCCATGGCTGCCTCAATCGCTTTGCGAACCGTGATCACGGGCGCGTATTCCGAAATTTGACGCACGTAGCCCACGCGGGCGCGCTTGCGGAAGGTGACCTCGCCGGTATCAGGTTCCTGCTCGCCGGCCAGCATGGCCAGAAGCGTGGACTTTCCCGCTCCATTCGGTCCGATGAGACCGACTCGGTCCCCCTCCTGCACAGCAAAGGAAATGTCCTGAAACAACGGCTTGGCGCCGAATCGTTTAGAGATGTTCTGCGCATTCAGGATCGGCGGCATTCCTTCAGTGTAAGGTGCACACACTGAATGAGCCGCGCTGGCTGCCGTTCCGAGGAATCGACACCTGTCGGTCACCGGCCGCGATCGCTCTCGTAAACTCTGACCTCGAAGGGGGCCAGCCGAATCGAAACGTTCTCGCCGGCCCGCCAGTGTTCCGGCACAGTTCCCGGAGACGCGAAGGGTTGCCGGACCGCGAACGACTTCGCCGCGTCAGCAGGCAATTCGAGCGCAGTTCCCGGTTCGAGCGCGAAGGTTTGTGCGCGATCGGACGGGTTGCGCAACGTAATGATCCAGCCTCCTGGATTCCACGCCGCCCATCCGTACACCTGCAGCTTGCCTGGATCCCCGCCGATCCAGTGCGAGTCTTCCAGAATCGCTGCATGTTCGCGCGACCACCGCGCGGCGTGAGCCAGAATGTCCCAGTCGGACGAGCTAAGCAGCGAAGGCGTCACATACATCTCCTGCAGTTGCGTCCCACTGCCGAAGTAAGAGAGAACCTCATCTGCAAAGTCGTGGCCAGGATCGGTGTTAAGCCCCTCGGCTTTTTGCGCGTAAATGATGCCATGCAGCATGAGTGAGTTGAGAGGAAACAGCGGTCCACCCTGGACGATATTTTTCCAGGTCTGCGCGTCGCGGTACGTGATCCACTGCTGGCGCCGCGATCCAATGCCGGCGAAGTCGTGATCTTCGCCGTCGCGCCAAATGGTGTCCGAATAGAGCAGCCAAAAGGGTGAGGGATAGGTGCCGGTGGAGAGATTGATGAAGATGCCAGGTTCCTGGCGGCGCAACTGGCCGATGAGTTGAATGGCTGCGGCGAAGTCGCTGTCGAACATCGATCCAGGAAAGACGCGGTCCGCATTGCCCGTTCCATCGAACTTGAACGCGTTCACGTGATAGCGCGCGACCATTTGCGCACACGTGCTCGAAAATGCGTCGAAATAGTGCGGACCGGAAAGAGCAAACCCGCCCTTCAGGATCTCGTAACCGTGTGCCTTCCCAAACGCGACACGCTCCAGCTTCTGCTGGTCGTAGCCGCCCCACGGCGAGAGCCAGATGCCAACACCCGCGTGATAGCCGGCCG
>Ga0302324_100021127_pt1 | contig 12703 bp, 10 predicted proteins | sample Palsa_T0_1_FD_201949 | JGI IMG/M metagenome (GOLD analysis project Ga0302324, IMG submission 201949) | Peat permafrost microbial communities from Stordalen Mire near Abisko, Sweden - Palsa_T0_1 | ecosystem: Environmental > Terrestrial > Soil > Palsa > Peat permafrost | place: Sweden: Abisko...
ACGCGCGACTAGATTGAGACTTTCTCACAAATGAGCTCCTTTCGTGGCTGCGCATTCCGCGTCAGCCGTTGCGCCCGGTGTCCGCTCGGTCGGGCAGAAAAGAGTTCATCGAAACAAACACGATGTGAGAGCCGTTTCAGGGGGACGCGGTCCTTCCCGCGGACACGGCGGCGCCCTGACGCGCCGTCCACAGGATATCACGCGAGTCGTCGGCGCGCATGCTGATCTGGCGTGCTCTGACTCGCCGGGCCAGGTAGCTATCCAAAGAGTTCTCCGCGCTTTCTCCTTGTCAAACTAGGGGAGTGTCCGGTATACTCCTAGTTAGGCTAGGAGGCCATGGCATCGTGAGTAAGACCGCAGACCTGCTCCCGGGCACGCTTGACATGCTGATCCTCAAAGCGGTGTCCTTGAAACCGCTGCATGGCTACGGCGTGTTGCTGCGCATCCGCCAAATATCGGGCGATGCGCTCGAAATTCCACAAGGGTCCTTGTATCCCGCGCTCTACCGGTTGGAGACTCAGGATCTCATCGCCGCCGAATGGGGTCAGAGCGAGAACAACCGCCGGGCGAAGTATTACACCGTAACCGCCGCGGGGCGCCGCCGCCTGCGTGAAGAAACGGCCGGCTGGAACCGGCTGGCGTCTGCGATAGCCGCAGCCCTGAACACAACATCGGAGGAGGTGTGACATGTTTAAGCGCTTTCGTTCTCTGCTCCGCACGCTCACCGGCCGGCGCGGTTTCGAAGCCGGCATGACCGAGGAGTTGCTCTTCCACATCGAGCGATATACCGAAGACCTGATGCGATCGGGCGCGTCACGCCAGGAAGCGGCCCGCCGCGCACGAATAGAACTCGGCAGCCTTAGCAGCGTCAAGGAGGAGTGCCGCGATGCGCGCGGACTTCACCTGTTCGACGAACTTCTCCGGGAAGCGAAGTACGCTGCCCGATTGCTGCGAAAGACGCCCGCATTCACGGCTACCGCTATTCTGACGCTCGCGGTTTGTCTCGGCGCCAATCTGACGATTTTTTCGGCGATCGACTCGATCCTGCTCCGCCCGCTGCCGTTTCCCAAGCCAGACCGGCTGGTGACCGTGTTCAATACGTATCCGAAAGCCGGCGTGGAGCGCGACGGTTCCTCGCTGACCAACTACTACGAGCGCCGCGGGAATATTCCCGCTTTTGCCTCGCTCGCGATCTACCGCTATGGCACGGCGATTATCGGTGACGCCGGCTCGACGGAACGCGAACAGATCACGCGGGTATCTCCGGATTTTTTCTCTACGCTTGGGCTCGGCCCGGCGATCGGACGCACTTTCACGGAACAGGAGACCACGTATCAAACCGACAGTGTCGCTATTCTCAGCGACGCCTATTGGAGGCAGCGGTATCACGCCGACCCGCACGCGATCGGAAGGCATATTCGTGTGGACGGTCTGCCCAAAACCGTGATTGGAATATTGCCGCCCGGCTTCCGCTTCCTCTCATCCGAAGCCCGCCTGTACTTGCCGCTGGCATCGCGCGCCGAAGACCGCATGCCGTTGCAGCGGCATTCCGGGGGGAATGTCACCCAAATGATTGCCCGGCTTAAACCGGGCGCCAGCCTGGCGCAGGCCCAGGCGCAGATCGATACGCAGAATACCACGTTGGAGGCGGACGACCCGCAAGGCAAAATGATGGCCGATGCGGGCTTCCGGTCCATAGTGGCGTCGCTGCATGGCGACCATGTTGCCTCGATCCGGCCCACTCTCCTGTTGCTGCAAGCGGGCGTGCTTACCCTGCTCCTGATCGGCGCAGTCAACCTTGTGAATCTGCTCCTCATCCGCGCCAGTGGCCGAGGCAAGGAACTAGCCGTTCGGCAGGCGCTGGGCGCGAGCCGGCGGCACGTCGTGAGCGAAGTCCTTGTCGAGACCACCTTGCTCACGCTGCTCGGAGGGCTGCTCGGGCTTGCTGCGGGAGCTTGGGGCATCCGTCTCCTGAGCGCGCTGGGCGCCGATCGCCTGCCTCTGGGAAGCCGCATGGCCTTCGACGCGCGATTGGCATTGACGGGCCTGGCCGCAGCCATCGTCATGGGCATCGTCCTGGCCGCGCCTATCGCCTTTCTGAATCTTCGGCGCCCCTTGGGTGGCGCGCTTCAATCCGAGAGCCGGGGCGGAACGAGCGGCCGCGCCGCCCAAACGCTGCGCCATGGCTTCATGGTTTCCCAGATTGCGTTGTCATTCATGCTGCTGGCGGGGGCTGGCCTGCTGGGCCTCAGCCTGAATCGCGCGATGGCAGTTTCGCCTGGCTTCCGGTCCGACCACCTCCTCACCGGGCAAGTCTCGCTTCCAGGGAAAAACTACCCGAACGGGGCGGCCCGCCTGGCATTTGTCGAAAAGGCGATGAACGAAATCGGCCGCCTGCCGGGAGTGTTGTCCGCCGGCGTTGTGAGCAATGTGCCTCTCAGTGGCAACAGCGGCAAAAGCGCGGCCAAGGTGAAAGGACGCATCCCGAGGCCCGGCGAATCACCACGCGGGCACTACTCTTATTGGGTGGGCGGCGACTACTTCGGCGCCATGGGTTTAAGCTTGCGGGCAGGACGATTCCTCACGGCCGCCGATTCACGGCGAGCGCAGCGAGTCTGTGTGGTGGATGAGGACTTTGCGCGGTATTACTGGCCCGATGGCAGCGCACTGGGCCAACGTTTATTCGAAGGGAGCGAAGAGAGAGGGGATGCCGAGGCATTCACCATAGTCGGCGTCGCCGGCAACGTCAAGCAAGCGGGGCTCACCGACGACGCAGCCCAAGGCGCGATTTATTATCCATACGTCTTCCGCGGCGACAACAACATCTTCGTCGTCGTCCGCACCGGGCTTCCGCCGGAATCCCTCGGGCCGGCGCTGCAACAGGTCGTTCGGCAAATCGACCCCGACCTGCCGGTCAACGATCTCCAGTCGATGGATCGGCGCGTCGCCGACAGCCTGGTTAGTCGCCGTTCGCCGGCCCTGCTGGCGGGTCTTTTCTCGGTGATAGCCGTGCTGCTCACAGCGATCGGCAGTTATGGAGTATTGAGCTACGCCGTGGCGCAGCGCCGCCGCGAGATTGGCGTGCGCATGGCGTTGGGCGCGCGGCCGGACCAGATCCGCAGCCAGTATGTCGCGCTCGCCTTACGCCTGCTGGTTTGCGGCACGATACTTGGAGTGATCGGAGCATGGCTTGCCGGCCGTGCCATGGCGACCGTGCTCTTTCACGTGCCGGCTATGAATTTGGCGATCCTCGCCGGTGCTGCGGGCGTGATGGGGGTGGTCTCTCTGGTTGCTTGCCTGCTGCCATCGCACCGCGCCGCGCGGGTATCCCCGATGGAGGCCCTGGTTGAAGAGTAGGAGGAACGCCGCCGCGCGAATCCGTTAACAACCGAGCCGCGCCACGCTACCTGGCGCTACTTTCGGGCAACTGCCACGCGCTGGCCGCCGGCCGCTAACCTAAGCTAGCCTCGTCTCCCGGAACCGGCTTCCGGCTCGTGTCGTCCATAAGATCTACAGTTCGCCAAGTGGCGGAGTCCTGGCGTGAGACGCCGCCTTTCCGCGGCATTCCGTCCGCTGCTGTTGCACGCACGCCTCTGAATCTGGATGCTCAGGCGGTACACTAAGGCCAATGCCGGGACCGCCAGCCCTGAAACAACTCATCGCGCTCTTAGGCGAGGCCAGCGTACTCGACCGCGCCGAAGACCTGGCGCTGTATGAGTACGACGGCGGCGTCGATAGGCGGCGTCCCGATCTGGTGGTGTTTCCCCAAACCACGGAACACGTCGCGGGCATCGTCCGCATCGCGCGCGAGTTCCAGCTTCCTCTGGTAGGCCGCGGCGCGGGTACCGGACTCTCGGGCGGCGCGATCCCGCGCGAAGGTGGAATCCTGGTGGTCTTTGCGCGCATGAACAAGATCCTCCGCATCGATCTCGAAAACGAGCGCGCCGTGGTGCAGCCGGGCGTGGTGAATCTCGACATCACCGCGGCGGTGGCAGCTCAAGGTTTCTTCTACGCGCCCGATCCGTCGAGCCAGCGCGCATGTACCATCGGCGGCAATGTGGCGGAGAATGCCGGCGGTCCGCACACGCTGGCGTACGGCGTGACCACCAATCATGTGCTGGGCCTCGAAGTAGTGCTGGCGGATGGCAGCGTGGTCGAGACCGGCGGCCAGCCCGATCTTCCGGGCTACGATCTTACCGGCCTGCTGACGGGCTCTGAGGGCACCATGGCGCTAGTGACGAAGATCACGGTGCGCCTGATGCGCAAGCCGGAGATGGTGAAGACCATCCTGGCGATTTACAACGCGAGCGAAGACGCCGGGCGAACGGTTGCCGAGATCACCGCGCGCGCCATCACGCCCGTTGCCGTGGAGATGCTCGACGGCGTGATGCTGCGCATGGTGGAAGAGGCCACGCATGCGGGCTATCCGATGGACGCCGCCGCGGTGCTGCTGATCGAACTGGAAGGCATCCGCGAGGCGGTGGAAGAGCAGGTGGAGCAGATACGCGACGCGTGCGCGCGATGCGGGGCGCGCGAGGTCCGGGTGGCGCAGTCGGCCGAAGAGCGCGAGTTGCTGTGGAAGGGCCGCAAGAATGCATTTGGCGCGGTTGGGCGCGTGAGCCCGACATATTATGTGCAGGATGGCGTAGTGCCGCGCACCAAGATCGCGCCCACGCTGGAATTCATCGGCGAGGCGTCGCGGCGGCACGGCCTCGCCATCAGCAATATTTTCCATGCGGGCGACGGAAACCTGCATCCGATCATTTTGTTCGACCCGCGCAAGCCAGGCGAACTGGAGAGGGCGCGCGCCTGCGGCGAAGACATTCTCGAATTTTGCGTGCGCGCGGGCGGATCGATTACGGGCGAGCATGGCGTGGGAATGGAGAAGATCGACCTGATGTCGTCGCTGTTTTCGCCGGAATCGCTGGAGATGATGGGGCGGTTGAAGGCGCTATTCGATCCGGAGGGGAGACTGAATCCGGGGAAAATGCTGCCGACAGGGAAAGGGTGTTTGGAGATCCGGCAGGGGAAGTTGGCGGAGGGCGCGCCGGTTTATTGAGTGGCCCAGCGCAGAGAGGCGAGGAGTCTCACACTTCGAAACTCAGAGTGGCACGACGGCTAGCCCGGGGATCAGTTGGAAGTGCCGGATGTTCGCCGTTGCCACCGCATAGTCAAACCCGGGAGCGGTGACCCCGATCACGGCGTCCTGAAAGGGGATCGTGACGCCTCTCTGTCTCGATTCGCCCTCGATCCGGCCCGCTCGCCTGGCGATCTCGAATGTTAGCGGATAGGCCGGAACAGCGGCGAAGACGTTGTCGAGAAACCTCTGCCGCCGCTCGGCTTGCGCCGTATCCCTGCCTCGCCAGATGCCGTGCTCCAGTTCCATTACGATGATTGTCGAGAGCGCAATCGTCTCAGGCGCAATGGTAGCTCGGAGGTTTTCCAATAGCTCAACGGCGGACTGGCCTTTACGTTGTGCGGCGACTATAATGCTGGAATCGAGGATTAATCCCATACCGACGCATCAAGCGGTCGGCGATGGGCGGCGACCTCTTACAAATCCTTCGCGAAATCCTCGTCAAGGGTTGCTCCGGAGCCGTCAGCTCTAGCCATCACGATGCATTCGTCAATGAGGCGGCCCGGTCTTTGAGGCGTCTTGATGATGGCCACCGGGCGATGGTCTTGTTCAACGACGACTTCCACACCTTGCCGGACCTTTTCCAGCACAGCGTGAATCTCACGTGCGACTACGTCGTCCAGGGTCGAAAGTCGAGTCGGAGTGACACAACTCGACACACTCGACACAACTGGCGTAACCGTCGCACCCCTAGTCCCGCCGCTCCGTAATAGTCACCGGCGCCCGCAACCGGAAAGTAATTCTGGTTTCCGAAGCCAGCGCGACCGGCTTGCGCGTCAGCAGCACGTCGCCCGCGCCCGCGCCGCCGCCAACGCCTGCTCCAATCGCCGCGCCTTTCCCGCCACCGGCGATGCCGCCGATTACCGCGCCGATCACCGCGCCCGCGCCGACCTTCGTGGCATCCTGCGCATGGTCCGGCTCGCTGCGCTTGTCGAATCGCTCGGTCTGAATAGCCACGTCCTGATTGTCGGAAGTCTCCACCCCGGTTAGCTCAACGCTGAGCGTCCTCGCACCGCGGTCCGCCGTCACCACCTTGCCCTCCACCCGGGCGCCGCGCTCGGCTATCACGAAGCGGTCCGCCACTAGCTCGCTTTCGAGTGTCGCGGCGAACCGGTCGCCTGCATGATTCCGCTCCAGCGAGAGACTGTCCAACAGGCGCACCGGAATCAACATACCGGCGTTCAGCGTCACCGTGTGTGGATCGGGCGCGGGCGGAACTGGCGCGGGAACCGGAGTCGCGTTCTCCGGTTCCATACGCACGGGTGGTGTCTCCTTCGGCTGCTCGGGCGTCAGCGGCGGAGTTGAAACAGGGGCTTGAAAAGACGGTTGAACCTCCGCCACCGCAACCGGCTCCGGCGAAGTAAATGGCGTGCTAGCGGGAACGCTGCTCGAAGCAACCCTGCGCTCCGCCGGATGCTGGAATTCCACGCGCTTGGGCGGAACGATGGCCAGACGCCGCATCCGCGAAGCTTTGGGTTCCACCGGCCTCGCTGCATCGCGCGTAGCAGCCGGCGTAACAGCGGGCGCGGCATCGACTGGCTCCGGCGTGGCTGCCGCCGGCGGCTCCATTGCCAGCGTGGTAACCGGTTGCGGTATGGCTGGCGCCGGCGCCGTTACCGGCGCCACAGACTCGGAGGGCGTGGCGGGCGTGAGTTCGGCAACCTGCGCCGCGCGCGGCCGTTGGGCCACTTTCATCACCACCGCGCCGCCAATAGCGCCGGCCAAAACCAGCAGAACGATGTTCACCGGTCTCATGCTCAATCCCTCAATTGCGACTGACGAAGCGCGTGCCAGTTCCGTTTCCACGCGCTAACCGTTAAACTTAAGTAATCCAGTTTTAAGCGGCCAGTTTGAGTAACCCACTATCTATGCGCGAGTTTCCCACGAGTTTTGCGATTGGTAAGGTGAAGATCGCCCCGGCGACGGTCCTTGCGCCCATGGCGGGCGTCACCGATACCGTATTCCGCCGCTTCATCCGCAACCTCGATGGCTGCGGCCTGATCATGACGGAATTCACCAGCTCGCACGGCGTCAGCGCGTCGCTAGGCGCCCGCAAACCCACCAAGACCTTGGTGAAGTATCTCGCGTTCGAGCCCGAAGAGCACCCCATTTCCGCGCAATTATTCGGTTCCGATCCGGCCGTGATGGCAACGGCGGCGCGCGTCTGCCAGGACCTGGGTTTCGATATTCTCGACATCAATTTCGGTTGTCCCGTAAACAAAGTCGTCAAGTGCAACGGCGGCTCGGGACTGCTGCGCGACTTGCCGCTGGTACGGCAGATTCTGCAGCAAGTGCGCAAAGCCATCTCGATTCCATTCACCATGAAATTCCGCGCCGGATGGAGCGACGAAGAACTGGTGGCCGTCCGCATGGCGCAATTGGCCGAGGATTGCGGCCTGCAGGCCGTAGCGCTGCACCCGCGCACCCGCGAGCAGGGCTACAGCGGGCAGGCCGATTGGACGCGCATCGCCGAAGTGAAGGCCGCGGTGAAGATTCCGGTGATTGGCAACGGCGACATCATAACCCCCGAGGACGCCTTGCGGATGGTACGCGAGACGGGCTGCGATGCGGTGATGATCGGCCGCGCGGCATCCTCGAATCCGTGGATCTTCCGCCAGATTCAGCAGTACCTGGCGCATGGCCGCTACGACGAGCCGGCGCAGCGAGATCGCTACGAGATGATGCGGCGGTATTACGCTATGCTGATCGATCGCGGCGAAAAGGATTCCACCGGCAAGATGAAACAGTTCGCGACTTACTTTACGCACGGCGTACGCAATGGCTCGCAACTGCGCGCGTCTATCTATAAGGCGCAGGAAGCGGCGGCCATTCTCGACTTAGTGGATGAGTTCTTCCGGGAGGAGCCGGTACTGGTCGCATGAAGAAGGTTCAACTGATCACCGACGGCGCGTGCATAGGCAATCCCGGTCCGGGCGGCTGGGCGGCGATTCTACGCCATGATGGTAATAACAAAGAGATCTATGGCAGCGAGCCGCACACTACCAACAACCGCATGGAACTGCGCGCCGCCATTGAGGCCTTGCGCACGCTCAACGAGGAATGTGAGGTGGAGGTGGTCACCGATTCGGAGTATCTCAAGAACGGCATCACCACGTGGATTCACGGCTGGAAGCGCAAAGGCTGGATGACTGCCGCGAAGAAGCCTGTACTCAATCAGGATCTATGGCAGGAGCTAGACAAGCAGGTGGCCCGCCACAAGACCACGTGGACCTGGACCAAAGGCCACGCCTCGCACGCCGATAACAACCGCTGCGACGAATTAGCCACGCGCGCGGCCAGGGAGCAACGACACAGCAAGTAGCGCCGGCGGTCTTGCCGCCGGTGTCTTGTGGCAATACCAAGGAGCGCTGGTCATGAACCTGAGTTTGACGCCGGAACTGGAAAAGCTTATCGACGATGAGGTGAAGTCCGGCCGCTCCGCCGACTCCGCCGAGTTTCTCAAAAAAGCTCTCTACCATTACGTCGTAGCACGAGATCTTGGCGAGGCATACAGCCCCGAGGAGATCGAGCTTCTGATTGTCGAAGGGCTAGCCGATATCGACCGCGGCGACGTCGTCGACGGCGAAGAGGCGCTCCGGGAACTTCGCGCGTACAGCGCCGAACGCCGCCGGCAGCACGCTTGAATTGAAACGATTCGAGCTTTCCCGCCGGCTCGCTCCTGCTTCGCAATGTTCTGTACGAGGGTGGCTACGCGGGGGACATCATCCCGCCGGAAAAACTCGCAGAACTGAAGCGGGAAATCAATCTGCTGAAAGAAGGCGCTTCCACGCTGTCTCCGGCGCTTGCGCACTTTCTGAAAGATCTTGAGGATCTAACTGCCGCTGCGGAGGAAAACCATAATCCCATAGCGTTTGTCTAACAAGGGAGGGTAGGGTCTGCAGACCGCCAGCCGGAAAAGGCCATTTCCGCCAATCGTGCGCTTCGATCACTCCCTTCCCAGTTGCGTCCCGCCGGGATCGTATGGCAAATGCGGGCAGCAACAAAAAAGGGCCGCGAAGCCCTCGATCGGTTCGAGTGCATTCGCGGCCCTCTCGCAGGCCATGGGCCCGCCCCACTTACTCCTTAACAGCCTTCAACTTCTCGCGCTGTTCTTTCAAAACCGCTCTGCGGCTCAGCTTGATCTTGTTGCCTTCGAGCGCCAGAACCTTCACCAGGATCTGGTCGCCCTCCTTCAGCTCGTCGCGTACTTCCTTGATGCGGTTCTCGGCGATTTCGCTGATGTGCAGCAACCCGTCGGTGCCCGGGAAAATCTCGACGAACGCTCCGAAATCCACCAGCCGCACCACTTTGCCCAGGTAGGTCTTGCCCACTTCGGCAGTGGCCGTGATATCGGTGATGATCTGGATCGCCTTATTGGCCGAAGCCTCGTCGGCCGATGCCACATGGATGGTGCCATCGTCTTCGACGTCGATCTTCACGCCCGTCTGCTCGATGATTCCACGAATCACTTTGCCGCCCGGTCCGATGACGTCTCGAATCTTATCGGTGGGAATGTGAAGCGTGTAAATGCGCGGCGCGTACTGCGAAATACTGCTGCTGGCCGCGCCCAGGGCGGCGTACATCTTATCCAGGATGTAGAGGCGGCCGCGGCGCGCCTGCTCGAGCGCTTCCTCCATAATGGCGGTGGTGACGTTCGGCACCTTGATATCCATCTGGAGTCCGGTGATGCCTTCGCGCGTGCCGGCGACTTTGAAATCCATATCGCCGTAGTGGTCTTCCGCGCCCGCGATGTCGGTGAGAATGGCGTAGTCTTTGCCTTCGAGCACCAGGCCCATCGCCACGCCGCCCACGTGAGAGGCCAGCGGGGCGCCCGCGCTCATCAGCGCCAGGGATGCGCCGCAGACCGTAGCCATGGAGCTGGAACCGTTCGATTCCAGAATGTCGCTGACCACGCGCATGGTGTACGGGAACTTGCTTTCATCGGGAATCAACGCCGTCAGCGCGCGTTCCGCCAGTGCGCCGTGGCCGATTTCGCGCCGCCCGGGGCCGCGCATGAAACCAGTTTCGCCCACGCTGAACGGCGGGAAGTTGTAGTGCAGCATGAAGCGCTTCGACGCCTCGCCCGGCTCAAGAAGTTCGATACGCTGCTCGTCGTCCTTCGTGCCTAGCGTCACCGTCACCAGAGCCTGCGTTTCGCCGCGCGTGAATAGCGCGGAGCCGTGCGTGCGCGGCAGAACGCCCGTTTCGATAGTGATCTGACGGATCTCGTCGAACGCCCGCCCATCGGGCCGGTGGTGCTTCTTCAGCATCTCGTCGCGGAAGATGCGCTCCTTCAGCGCTTCGTAACACTTGACCGCTTCGGGACGCTGCTCTTCCGGCGTGGCTTCGACAACCTTCTTCTTCAGCGCGGAAATCCGCGAGTAGCTCTCCCCCTTCTCGTACTTCTGCGTGTTCAGCGCATCGCTCAACTCTTCGCGTACCTGGGAAACCGTCGCATAAAGTTCCTCGTTCAGGACGGGCGAAGCGAATTCGCGCTTCGGTTTGCCACAGGCTGCAACCAGCTTGTGGATGCCCGCGGCGATCTTCTTGCAGCACTCGTGGCCGAACTCAATCGCGCCCAGAACCTCCGCTTCGGAAACCTGCTGCGCGCCCGCTTCCACCATCACGATGCCGTGTTCGGTTCCGGCCACCACGATGTTGAGCTTCGATTCGCGCCCTTCCGTGTAGCTGGCGTTGGCGATATACTTTCCGTCCTTCATGCTGACGCGGACGCCGCCCAGCACGTGCGGGAACGGAATATCCGAAATCGCCAGAGCCGCCGCTGTGCCCGCGATGGCAAGCGAGTTCGGGTCCTGCTCGGGATCGGCCGAGATCACCATGGCGATGATCTGCGTTTCGTACAGAAACCCTTCCGGAAACAGCGGCCGGATGGGCCGGTCGATCAACCGGCTGGTGAGAACTTCTTTTTCCGAGGGACGGCCCTCGCGCTTGATAAAGCCGCCAGGAATCTTTCCGGCGGAGTAAGTGAATTCGCGGTAATCGACGGTGAGCGGGAAAAATCCGGCTCCCGGCTTGGGCTCTTGCGCCATGCACGCGGAGACGAGGACGACTGCGTCTCCTGAGCGAACGACAACGGCGCCGTTCGCCTGCTTGGCCATCTTCCCCGTTTCCAGGGTGATAATACGGCCGCCCAGGTCAATTTCAACTGTATGAACCATTCGTGTTTTAAAACCTCCATTCGGCGGGGAACCAGTCCCGGCCGGTCAATCCGGCGCCCATTTCAAGGAAGCCGCCTGAGACTGGAGTTGACAGGATGAGTGGCCGGAATACAACGGGAAATGCGCCATAATTGGCGAATAAACCAGCTGCGTCCCAACCAAGTTGGTGTGTAGCTCAAAAGCGATCCGCAAGACTGCCGGGACAACCGGCCGACAACGGGCCGCCTTCGACGAACGAACTAGCGTCGAATGCCCAGCCGTTGCAGAACAGTCTTATAGCGTTCGGGATCCGTATTGCGCAGGTACGTCAGAAGCCGACGCCGCTTCGCGACCAGTGTAAGCAGTCCCTTACGGGAACCGTGGTCCTTGCGATGCGTTTTGAAGTGCTCCGTCAGCATCGTGATCCGCTGACTCAACAGGGCAATCTGCACTTCTGGCGACCCAGTGTCGGATTTGTGGCGCTGATTGGAAATAAAAATCTGCCGCTTTGCTTCAACCGCCAGTGCCATTCGAGGGGTAAAACTCCTTGTCTTCTCTTAATCTCGTTTTGATACAGCCAACAGAATAACACAAATGGAAAGTGGGCAAGCTGCCGGCGAGCTGGCTCCTCGCCTAAAGCTTTTGCGGAAGCAGGCTCTCGTGTACGGGGTCGAACAGTGCGAGATCCGCGAATTGCCTGAAATCCGCCACGTTAGCCGTTCTTCAGGGTGGGGCTATTGATGGTAACGGCCCCGCCGAGAATAGTCGCGCCGGGTTAAACCGCGAAGCCGTGCCCAGGCAAGTTCCGGCTGGAAACCGACTCGGGAAGCGGCTCATTGAAGCCGATGCCGGCAGGCCGGCGGTCCGCCGGAGCAACCATCTACGGAGTCATCGACGGCGGGGCGGCATCGGGCGCCGCACCCCAAGTCTTATTTGGCATCGGGCCCATGCTGAATACGAGTCTGCCGCCGTTAGCAATATCCGAATGACTGAACCACGGCTTATTGAGCGGCCGGCCATTCAGAGTCGCTGACTGAATGTAGATGTTCTTCTCCGAGTTATTAGTGGCGACGATCGTAAAACTCTTGCCGTTGCCCATGTGGATGGTCGCTTCGTCGAAGATCGGGCTGCCGATAATATACTCCGGGCGGGCCGGATCCACAGGATAGAACCCCAAGGCGCTCATCACATACCACGATGAGGTGGAACCCTGGTCATCCATGCCGGGAAATGCGAGCCCGTACTTATCGCTGCCGTACATCTCTTTCAGTATCCGGCGCGCCAATTCCTGGGTCTTCCAGGGTTGACCCGCCCAGTCGTAGTAATACGCAGTCTGCTGATCCGGTTGATTTCCCTGCACATACTGGCCGATCATTCCCGTGCAATCGCGGCAGATGCCTTTCGGGTT
>Ga0302324_100021128_pt1 | contig 12702 bp, 16 predicted proteins | sample Palsa_T0_1_FD_201949 | JGI IMG/M metagenome (GOLD analysis project Ga0302324, IMG submission 201949) | Peat permafrost microbial communities from Stordalen Mire near Abisko, Sweden - Palsa_T0_1 | ecosystem: Environmental > Terrestrial > Soil > Palsa > Peat permafrost | place: Sweden: Abisko...
GCCTTGGGCACCCCCTCCGCCGCAAGCCGCCTGATCAACGCCCAATCCTCCAAAGTGATCACACTCCCATCGTTGAGTGTTCACTTTTCGAACGTCATCACCGTCCAGTTTTCAAGCGTCGCCGACAGGTGTGAGCGGCTGCCACCCAGATGGAGAAATCGGTACTGCTGGGCGGCTAGGGGCTTTGGTTGGTGGTCGTTGGCTGAAGAATGTGACCCAACTACGAAGGCGCTAGCGACCGAGATGAGCCTGGTGAGGGTGGCGAAGCTTCGCCATGTCGTCTGGCGTCGAAACCGTTGTCAGGCCCGACGATGTGGGGTGGGGGTGGTCAGGTATCGTTGTTGCGATGGCGGCGCGCCGGACGTGGGCTGTGGCAGCTATGGCGTTTCTAGTAGCGGCTGTGCTGGTCGTTGGAGGTTCGGTGGTGGCTTTGCCGGCTGAGGCCGCTTCATACGCGGTTCAGGCTGGCACCGGTGCTCGGTCCCATCCAGATGAGCCGTCGTGCGCGGTGAACGTCAACTGTGGAGGGGGCGGGGCGTTGTCTGGTGGGTCGGGTTTCGCGAGTCCGGCCGATTGTGCGAGTGGGTCAGTGTTCGCGGTGGTACCAGTCCGTGGCTGGATCGCTGTGCCGGCGGTGACGCGTCTGCCTGTTGGCGTGTCAACGGCGGTGTTTCGCCCTCCGCAGAGTTCCTGGGTTTAGAGCTACAGCAGGCGTCGATAGACGTCTGAGTTGTTGTCCCTCATGCTCTAAGACAAAGGAACCCATCTGATGCCTTCTTCTGTGCCTTCGCGCCGGTCCTCTGGCGCTCGTCGTCGACCGTCCTCCCGTCACGCGGCCATCCGTCGCCGACGCCATCGAATTCTGGCCGTCGTCTCGGCGGTCACCGTAGTGGCCGGACTCGCAGGGCTCATAGGAGTGAGATCCCTTATCGGACCATCCTCTAGCCCGAAACCGGCCTCGAACCCCCCCATCGACCCCGCCCCCGCCCAAGTGGTCAACGCAGTCACCACCATGCCCCTCGCCCAGCAACTGGCGGCCGCTCGGACCACACCAACGGTCGAGCCCAGGCTGTTGCACGGCCCGGCTTTGACCCTGGGTGGGAAACCCGAGCTTCTCTACATCGGAGCCGAGTTCTGTCCCTACTGCGCCGCCGAACGCTGGGCAGTCGTCTCGGCCCTGTCGCACTTCGGAACCTGGAGCGGGCTGCAAGTGACCCACTCGTCATCAACCGACGCCTACCCCAACACCCCCACCCTGTCGTTCCGGTCTGCCACCTACACCAGCAGCTACCTCTCTTTCCGTGGGGTGGAGGAGACGACCAACCAGCTATGCCAGCCCGGCTCGGGGGTATGCGCTTCCAATGGCTATCAACTGCTTCAGGAACCGACCGCTGCTGAGCAGAGACTGATCGACATCTACGATCCGCACGGGTCGATTCCATTCATCGATCTTTGCGGTATCGCCGATCTAGTGGGGGCGTCCTACGACCCTGCGATCCTCGCCGGTCAAACCCCGGAGCAGGTGGCCAAATGCCTCGGGGAACCCGATACGGCCGACGCCAAACAGATCGGAGCCGCCGCCGCGACGATAACCAAAACGCTCTGCCAGATCACCAAGGGACTACCCGCTCGGACGTGCTCAGAGGCCACTGCTTGAGATCACAGAGCGCGATCAGCCCAGCGCTGGGTTTGGTCGCCCCGGAGGGCTCCGGCATCACCCTCGCGCGTGCACAAGCCCCCCTGACCGGAAGCGCAGAACGTTCAACACGTCCACAATCGAGAAGATGAACGCGAACGCGGAGCCGGCGCCATGCACCGGACGGCCAACTTCGACCCGACCGCGAGCAGATAGTCTTGTGGCTGATATATCGGTTGCTGTAGTATAGGAGCGTGCCTGAGGAAGGACTGCGCGAGCCGACGTTCTTCATCTTGACCGCGCTTGCTGGGGGTCGGCTGCACGGCTACGGGGTGATCCAGTCGGTGCTTGGCCTTTCCGAGGGTCGGGTCAAACTGCGACCCGGGACTGTGTATGGGACGTTGGATCGGCTTGAGACCGACGGCTTGGTGGCTGCCGACGGCGAAGAGATCGTGTCCGGCCGCGCCCGACGGTACTTTCGTCTCACCGGGCTGGGGCAGGAGGCGCTGGCCGCGGAGACGGATCGTCTGGCCGCCAACGTGCGGGTGGCCAAGCGGGCTCTGGTCCGCCTCGGCGGCCGTCCGGCAGGAAGGCTGGCATGATCGGCTACGAACGCCAATGCGAGTGGTTGTTGATGGCGTTTCCGCCCGAGTTTCGACGCGACCGCGGCGCCGATCTGGTTGCCGCGTTGGTGGATGATGCGACCCCCGACTTACGGTGGGTGCCCCTGGGGACGGCACTCGACGTGGTGCGTGCCGGGACCGGTCTGCGGGTTTTCCGCGCCGGGGCGGCCCGCAGCATCCGGGCATCTGCCTCCCAAAGCGTTGCGCTGGCGGCGCTGATCGGCTTGGGGGTGCAGGCGGCTTTAGCGGTCGCCTCGATGGTGTATTTCGCCGAGCACGGACTGGTCTTCTTTCTCCCCACTGACGTCAACCCAGGCTTCAACACTTGGGGTGCTTGGGGTGCCTGGGGTACCCTGCGACTGGGAACGTGGGTGGGCCTGGCGCTGGTGTCATCCGCTGCGTTTGCCGCCGCGGTGCGCGGCGCATGGCGTATCGCCGCCGGCTTTGCCGTGGCTGCGAGCGTCTACCTGGTCAGTGTGGCGGTCTGGCTGGCCGCGTCGGTGCCCCCGGCCCCAGGTGGGGTGCGATACGAGGAGTTCATCGCCACCCCCGGTTTCTTGGCCATCGGCGCCATCGCCGCCGCCTGTGCGGTCGTAACCGCATGTCGATCGTTGCAGCGGAGTCGATCGCCGAGAACCTGGTGGTGGCTGGCGCCCACCGCCGCCGTGGCGATCCTGCTCAGTCTCGTCGGTGACGGAAACGCCGTCAACGGCACCTACCTCAACGACGGGTCCGTGTCCCCCTCATACCCGCCCCAAGGCGGGATCATGACCGTGTTCCAAGTTCTCTTCGCCTGCACCGTGATCATCGCTGTTCTCTGGAGCCCATTGGACCCACGGCCAGGGTGGGCCATCGCGGTTCTGTCGGTGCCCTTTATCGCCTACCAGGTCAGCGACATGACCATCGGAAGCTTCTACTACGGCCACCTCTACCAACCCGGCTGGGAGACCGCCCTGCCCCTCATCCTGGCATGTACCAGCCTTGCCATCCTCGTCGCAACATCTGTCCGCACCAGCCTGCGTCTTCATCGCGGGTAGCTCTCAGAGCCGGGTAAGAGGTACTGCCCGTCTGCTGACGGTGGACTCCTGACGCCGAACGATCTGATCCCGAGCTTTCGGCCTCGCGGCAGAGCGGTCACCTGGCCAGCGCCGAGTCGGCAGGGTTTGTCACCGGGTCCCGGCCGTAGTCCGGTTCTGGTGTTGTTGTCTTCTGTCAGGTCCCTGGCTGGTGCGGATGGGCAAGAATGCGCTCAAGGCCCAGGCAGGCTACGGGTGGCTAGGTCTGAGCAACTCAAAGATCCATGACCACTCGATGCGGGTGCCGACCTATGACGGCGTACCGAGGTCAACGCGGCAGAACAGGGGCGCATTCTCTTCTCCCGCTGGGGCCTGGCGGAGCGCGGAGTCGATCAGGGCGCTTCGAGGCTCACCAAGGCCACTTGGCGATGAGGTGCTCGAACGATGTCGACTCGTCCTCGTAGCGCCCCCCGAGTGCTGTCACCCCGTCGATGAACTTTTGGCGGTAGCGGATTCCGGCCGCGATGTCCTCGATCGAGAGGAGGACCTGGTACTCGACCAGTTTCTCGTGGTCAACGGTGCCGTCTGGGTGGAGCAGTCGCTGAATGTCGTCGATCAGTCCGAAGTCGATGGCCCACTGGGTCTCGTGACGTGGTAGGGACTCGTCAGCGAAGTCTACGAACAGGATGGAACCGAACTCGTTGAGGGTGGTCGAGTCCCAAGCGTCATCTGATTTCCGGGGCTCTCCGCTAGCTGCTCGTCGCTGCGGAAGCTCAGGAGTTGCACTCGGCCCGAGGATACGGACAGGTCGCCGAGCCCGTGATGGTGCAGCATCGGGTGATGGGGATGGCCCTTCATAAGGACTACCCCCGAGAAGTGGAGGCCGCTCTTATTGGCGGAGCCAGTGGTGGGTGTTTCCATGTCACCATCGTCGCACAGCCGTTCCGGCGCCATTTGGACAGCGGTGTCAGGGGCCCGGGGGCGGGTGCTTGGTCAAGGGGCGGCGAACGAGGAGCTGCCATGGGCCATCGCGAGTGCGCAGTACCGCCGCCGGGCATACACAGGGTTGGTTCACGGCGAGAGCGATCCGGACCAGTTCGCCTGCCCGGGTGGAGTCGCTGCTTGGAAGGGACCCGATCGGCAGTTCGGGGGGCGGCTCGTCGGGGCGATAGTCCCAGACCTCGATCTGTCCATCGTGTGAAAGTCGCAGCTCGACCTTCGCGACGGCCATAAGCGAAGGCAGCGCTACCGCTCTCCTTGCGATTCTGTCGAGCTGAGCCGCTGAACCCGACGCAAGGTGGACCTCAACAGGATCACGGCCGGTGGCCATTTCGTAGACCTTGCCTCGGTCGCGTCCGGCTCGCTCGATCGTCTCCCCGAGACCACCCCGCGTCGCCTTGTGGAGCCGGAGTGGCATCCCGACGAGGTCTCTTGCCAGGCGCAACCGTCTTTGGGCTCGCTCGACTGGCCCCGGTGGGTGGGCGATCTCATCCGCGATCCGGTCCGCCGCGACGGTTCCGGGGGGATCGAGTCCGTGATTCGCCCACTCCTGGGCGACCAGCTCCCGAACCTCATGGTCGTCCAGCTCGGCGCTGCGCCGCTGCACGGCATGGCGAGCGGCTCGCTTGTGCAGAGTTTCCCTTATCCCGGTCGAAACGATTCCGCCCAGGTTGATGGAACGCGCCTGTTCGCCGTCTCCGGAGTCTTTTCTCTGCGCCTTGTTATCCAGCATCCGTAAGGTGCCATTACAAGTGCACGAACCGGGCCATTGCGACGGATCAAAGCTTGCGAGCGGGCAGGCTGCATGGCACCTGCAAATGCACAGGAAGATCGCCTGAGACGGCCTCGCTGGCCAGCTCGCCGTCAACCCAGGATTCAAGCGCACGTAAGCATCATGGAACGGCACATGAGGACAACCCGAATGATCCTCGTCATCACAGTTCATGAGAGCGGGACAGCCGACCTCATCGAACTCATCTGAAGGCATCCCGAACAGTGTCCCACCCGAACCCCGTTCGGCCCGGCCTGCGGACACTCCCTTCGATCCGGATCGGGCGGGACCTTCACCAGGAGTGTCGTTCCGGGCGTCGTTGGATGCGCTCGCCCTGGGTGTCGATACCGGTCAGTTGGCGAACTAAGCCAGTTCTCCTCCGGCGCGTGGCGCGGTCGGGTGCGGGTGAGGGGGAATGTTGGGCGCTCGTCTCGTGTCACCTGGTGAGCAGGGCACAGCTATCGTCCCTCACGGATCTTGTCGGCTACCGAGGCTCGGAGGTGTGATGGAAAAGGACTTGGTCGATCAGGTAGTTGATGTCGCTCAACGGGTGGTGGCCAGCGGAGCCATCTCCGCCAACGGACATGGAAACGTGAGCCTCCGGGTTCCAGGGGCGGAGGAGATGTACTTCACCGCGGGCCCATCGCTGCGAAACCACGCTGCCTCTGCCGTCGTGCGGGTCGGGTTGGACGGGACCCTGCTGGAGGGTGAGCTGCCGCCCATCCAGGGAGCGGTGGTCGCCATGCACACGGCGATGTATCACGACCACTCCGATGTCGGCTGCGTCCTGCACACGCATTCGCCCTACGCGACCGCCTACGCTGTTGCCCATCGTTCGATCGGGTGCTGGGTCGAAGCCCTGGCCATGTTCGGCTTACCGACCGGGGTGCCCGTAGCTGGCTACGGGCCGAGGGGGTCCGACCAGGCGGTGGCCAACATCCGGGCCTCGATTATCCCGGGCGTTCCTGCGGTGCTGCTGGCGAACCACGGGGTACTGGTGTTTCTCCGCACCCCTGAGTTGGCCATCCAAGTCGGCGGAATAGTCGAGGAAGCCGCTCAGGCAGGGCTCAACGCCGGCAGCCTCGGCGGCCCAGTCGAAATCCCCGAGGAACTCCGGGCCGCCGCTCTTCAGCGCGCCATGGTCTTTGAAAGCAAGGGAACGGCGCACGCCTGATCCGAGTATTTGGCGCCTTCGAGCAAACAACGTTCACGAGTACGACCTGAGTTACTTCAAAGTGGGAGCGAACGGACGCATTCAGTTGCGGCGACACGGGCGGCCGCCACTGAGCGGTCGAATCGGTGCGCGCCCCCCGCATTATCGAAAGCTGGCCAGGATACCGCTCGGTGTCGGGTCATAAGAGGTGGGGCTCGAGGCAGCCGGCACTAGCCTGCTCGTCAGATCACCTTTCCTCGGGAGGACTCGGTGCGGGTCATCGTCAGCTGCGTGCCACAGACCGGTCACATAATGCCTCTCCTCCCGCTTGCCCAGGCCTTCGCGGGCCGTGGCGACGAGGTCATAGTCGCCAGCGGACCTGATGCGGCGGAAGCAGTCACCAGCCGTGGGCTCTCCTTCCGAGTCGTCGGTCCGGCGTTCGATTCCTGGTTCGCTGCGCTTCGCGCACGAACGCGGGGGATACCCGGCGACGGGCTGGCTCCGTCGCGGGTGGAGAGCTATTTCGTCCCCCGCCTTTTTGGCGAGATCGGAGTGGCTCTCATGGTCGATGACCTGCTCGAACTCTGCAAGGCGTCAGAGCCGACTCTGCTCGTCTTCGACCCGTATCTTTTCGCTGCCCCGCTTGTCGCGGCAGCCACAGGGACCCGCGCCGTCCTCCACTCCGTAGGGCCGCTCATAGATCGGAGCGTCCTCGACCTCGCGAGCGACGCAGTATCTCCGATCTGGCGGGAGTTCGGGCTTGAGGTCCCACCGGCCGCAGGGGTCTACTCGGGGATCACGCTTACGATCTGTCCCCCTTCGCTCGACCCGACAGCCGTCGGGCTCCGCGGGATGCAGACCTTGCGTCCGACTCCCGTGCCGCTGGCCGAGCCTTCTGGGATGTCGGTTTCACTAGCCAATCCGGAACATGCTCTGGTCTACATGACTCTGGGAACCTTCTCGAACAACGATTTGGACCTATTCCACCTTGTGCTGAGTGCCTTGGAGAATGAGCCCGTCAACGTGTTGGCCACGATCGGGCGAGACAACGATCCCTCGGCCCTAGCGCCCATACCGAAAAACGCCCGCGTGGAGCAGTACATCCCTCAGGCAGAGGTGCTCCCGTACTGCGCCGCGGTGATTCACCACGCTGGAGCCGGCACGATGTTCGGCGTCCTCGCACACGGGCTTCCCTCGGTGACACTCCCGCAGAGCGCCGACAACTTCATCAACGCCAACTTGCTTGCAGAGGCTGGCGCCGCTCACACCCTAATGCCCGGAGAAGTGACGGTCGCGGCTGTACGGGCCGCGCTCCGCACCGTGCTCGGCACCGACACCTATCGTCAGCGGGCGCGGAAGCTCGCGGAAGAGATCGCAGCCATGCCTTCGGCGGATGATGTCGCCGCGGCGCTGCGGTTCTAGCCAGGCGGTCGACTTCGCCGAAACGCCGTCGACCGAGGGCGACTGATCAGCTCTCCGCCGATCGCGAACAGTTCATCAGAGTCGCGCCAGAAGGCTCGGGTCGCCTGAATCTCTTGTCAGGCATTGTTTCCTGCTGTCCCATTAGGTGATCTGCTGGCCCAGGAAATGCAGGGAAGGGGGCTGCTGGGATCGGAAGAAGGGGCTGGTGTGGCAGCCGTGCGAGTAGACGAGCACTGCTTGGGGCGGTAGCACCCGAGCCAGGGCTACCACTCCGGGATGGAAGGGGTCGTCGTTGCCGATGGCTACCCGAATGGCTGTGTCTTTTAGGGCGGCGGTGAGGGTGATGGCGTCGTCGGCGGCGAAGTCGACGGCGGTGGCGTAGGCGCCAGGGTTGGCGTTTCGGGCTTGGGTGTAGGAGGTCCAGATGGCGGGGCTAATGGCAGCCACCGCATTGATCAGGTGAGGGAACCGTTCAGCCAGCAAAATGGCTCCGTAACCACCCATGGAGATTCCCATGGTGGCGATCGGTTGGGGTGGCTGGCCGAGTCGGAGGAGCTGGCACATTGGGATGAGCTCGTCGGTGACCATGGCCATGGGGTTGTCACCAGGGTGGGGGTTCCAGTAGCCGCCGCCACCGTCCACGGTGACCATGGCCATCGGCGGCAACGGACGGTCATCTGGTCGGAACGCCAGTGCTCGGGCGGGTGTGGTGCCATCCAGGGCGTTTATGTGATTGCCGCCGTAGCCGTGGAGGGTCACGATCAGGGGTAGGGAGTCACCGGGGTGATGCCCAGGCGGGTAGGCGATGGTGTAGCCGACGTTCCGTTTGCGGGCCTGCGAGTAGAAGCTGCCCGAGACTTGAGGTCCTGGTGTTGAGGACGAGATGGGCGCAGCGGCCACGGAGCAGGCGCCGTCGAGCTGGTCGAGCAGCCGCTTTCCCGGGAGCACCTGATGAGAGATCAGCTCGATACCGGCAGCTCCGGCGACGGTCACAGCGGCTGCGGTGGCCGCACCGAAGGTGAGGACTCGCCGTCGAGTCCAACGGGCCGGAGACCTCCCCGTCTGCGGCTGGGGTCCGTCAACTGGGGGAGCGTCGATGGAGGGGCCGGTTGGAGGTGGTGGCATCGGTTGTGGCGGTCAGGGGGCCGTCAATGACCGATGGAGGGATGTTCGTGACACGGCCTGCGCCGCTACTGCCAGGGTCACGCACATGACCGCCAACCCGATGACATCCACGGTGCCGGCCTGAAAAGTTTCGCCTGGTCCAGGGGAGCCGTCGACCAGCCACATGAGCGTTCCAACCACGAACAACCCGAACCCAGCGACAGCGGTCCGGGAAGCGACGCTCACGAACGGCACTAGCTCGGTTGGCAGATCGACCCGGCGCAGCGTGCGCGCTGCCCCGCTGGTCGCAGCCACGACAGCCAATGGACTGACGATCATCCAGGCGATCTCGCTGATCGGGAACTTGAACAGCATCGACGGGTGCACCCAATAGGCCGACACCGCCACCGTCGACGCCCACAGCACGCCAGCGGCCCCGCCCGGGCCCGTCGAAGCATGGGACCACGGGTGGGCGCCGCCGGCCCATCCGTGCCGGAACATGACTGCACCCGCCAACAGCACCGTCGTTGCGAACAAAAACAGCCCGACCGGTCGCCGCAGCCCGAGTTCCGGCCGGCGGACCGACTTCAACGCCGCTGTCCAGGCCACCGGGACCGTCGCGATCACCGTGGCCGCGACGCACACGGCCAGTGCCAAGGTCATGACAATGATCGCCCGGCGAGTGTCGCTGGTGGTCGGATCGGACGACCTGCGGGCAATATCGAGCTGAGACCACATCGACAAAGCGAAGGCCATGAACACGACCACGGCGCACTCGAAGGTCGCCAGGCTCCGCCGGGACCGGTCCGACCCATCGACCGTGCCGCCGGAAAGACCGATACCGGCGAGGTGGGCCATGACCGATCCGCCCGCCACATCGACGGTGCGCGACCAACGTTCTGGTCGCTCGGCGATATCTGCCGCCAACAGTTCAACGAATTCGTCGCCGTAACGGGCCCGCCACTCCCTCGGATACCAGCGCAGCAACCGCTCGGCTCGCCGCAGGGCGATGGGTGACGGATCGCTCACGCCGTCCCCCAACTTCCGGCCAACCGTCGCAACCCCACATCGGCCACCCGGCGCTGCGCCGACAGATGGGACCGAAGGGCAGCCGCCCCCGCTTCGGTCAGCTGGTACGGGCGACGACGGTCGTCGCTCTCCAGCGCCTGCACCAAACCCTGCCCGTCCAGACGCACCAGCGCCTCATACAACGTGCCCGGGGCTAAGCGAACACCCGCAAAACCCTCGATATCCTTGGTCAAGGCGTAACCGTGCTTGGGTCCATCGGCCAGGCTTGACAGGATCAGAGTGGCCGGCCCCGCGTAGCGCCCGAAGCCTCCCAACTCGCCAGACTTTGCCCGCTTCGACATACCACGACCCTACTCCGTAGACCGATACATCGTCAAGCGGTATACCGCGTCACGGACAAGCTACCCGCCAGCCTCCACCCGGTTACGTAGCGCCTCGTGGCGCACCAGAACAGCAGCGCGGTAACGCCGTCCGGCAACTCGAATTCCAAGCCTGATTGGCCAGCAGTGGCCGGTGTACCGGAGAGACGGGGCGTGGCCGGCTCCCAACGGATAGGTCCTAGCCTGCCGGATATGACCAAAGCAGGAACGATCGGCCTCGGAAGGCACCAGGTCGACCGGATGGGCTTCGGTGCCATGCAACTGCCGGGACCTGGTGTTTACGGCCCCCCTCGCGACCCTGAACAGGCTGGCGCCGTACTACGACGGGTAGCAGAACTTGGCATCGATCACATCGACACAGCCCAGTTCTATGGGCCCAACGTGGCGAACGAACTGATACGCGACGTCATGTACCCCTATCCTCCCCACCTTGCTCTGGTGAGCAAGGTGGGAGCCCGCCGCGCCGAGACGGGTGCCTGGTTACCAGCGCAGACTCCCGATGAGCTCAAAGCTGGCGTCGAGGAGAACCTGGTCACACTCGGGGTGGACCGGCTCGCAGCTGTCAACCTGCGCCGCCACGACGGAGGCAGTACGGACTTCGATGCCCAACTCGATGCAATGATCGGCATGCGCGACGAGCGGGTGTTCGACGGCATCGGATTGAGCAACGTCAGCCTCGAGTACCTGGACCGGGCCCTCACCCGCACCGAGATCGTCTGCGTGCAAAACGCCTATAACCTGGCGGACCGCACGTCGCAACCGGTGCTCAGCCGTTGTGAGGAGCTCGGCATCGCATTCGTACCGTTCTTCCCACTCGGTTCGGCCTTCACCGAGGAGAACCCCGTCCTTGGACATCCCGGCGTGCTAAGAACGGCCGATCGCATAGGCGCCACGCCGGCACAGGTCGCGTTGGCCTGGCTGCTGGCTCGGTCTCCGTCTGTCGCCCTCATACCTGGCACCTCGTCGGTGCGCCACCTCGAAGAAAACTACGCGGCAGCCGATATAGAGCTAGACGACGAGGCCATATCCGACATCCGATAATGACAACCGCCGGACGGCTGTCGGCTCGGCCGGATAGACCGCCGTTCAGGTTGTCAAGAGGACGCCACTTCTGGCTGTGGTGTGGGACGTCTTGCCGTCGGCCTTGACGACGTGGACGCCTGGCGCTCCAGAGTCGGGTCCTGTGGGCAAGTTGCCGGCACAGGAGAACGTCCCATCGGCGGCGACGGTTGCTTCGCACAGCAGGACGGATTTGGGTGACAGGAGCCCCGTCTCGTAGTGCACCGCTACCCTCTCGCCGCTGGCAAAGCCGGCGCCGGAGATGGCCGCGGCGGTGCCGGCAGACCCCTGGGAGGGAGCGATGGTTACGCTGTTAGAGGTCGTGATCTGTCCGATGGTGTCGGCGCCAGTGGTAAACCAGACCGCGCCGTCGGGACCGGGCGTCAGATCGCCCACGCCGTACTGGGGGTCGGGATAGAGCGACACGGCCCCTGTCGTGGTGATCCTGCCGACGGCTCCCCGACGCCGGTCCCTCTCTGAGTCACTGAACCTTTCATGCCCGACCCCCCAATCCTCAGAGCGAGCGCTGGGCCCCAATCCTGACGGAGTGGCGCCACCGGCAACGCTATCCGGTCAGGACCGACATTTCCTCGCTGGCCTCACTCGCGGCTTGGCCCGGAGCCGAGGTAGCCGAACAGACCGTTAGTCCAGCTCGGTCGCTAGGAAAGTGGTCGCCCGCGGTCATCGCGCTTCACCCCTTCTAGAGTTCTGGTGTCATGCAGCCTGACTCCTCCCTGTGGTCATGGTTCACGTCGAGTGATGACGTGACAGCGCGCAGTCTTACGTTCGCGAAGGGCATCAGTGTGGACGGGATGATTGCTGCATTCGGCATGGACCCGGCGGCCGCCGAGCCGATGACCTGGTCTGATGCTTACCAGCGCTTTGTTGAGGGCGTCGAGCACGATTTCAACGATCCGCCTTACTACGTCCGGGTTGCGGACCTCGGAACCTGGAGCGTCGCCTTCGAGGACAACCAGGCTCTCTGGGTGCACCCACGCCCTGCCGAGTGGCCGCAACTGGGTCTAGATGTCGAGGTTCTCGTGGCGACCTGGACCATCACCACAGGCACAATATTCACGGCCCACTTTTCCGGCGGGTTATCGATATATGACCCGTGGACGAGCAGTGATTCCGACCCCGACTTTCTGGCGCAGCTGGCCGAAGCTTGGACGGGGCTGGCCGACGACTCATCTGACCTTTACGAACCGACCCTGCTCGCGGTGTTCACCCAGGCCCTCGGCATCGCACCCTTCACGATCGAGATGGCGAGAGGACCCCTGATGACCGCGTCGCGGGAATGAGTCCGAACCGACGATCCCAGGATGATCGGCATAATGCCCGGCCTGGCCACCGCAGCACCGCATCGCCGGGCTGTTCCAGATCGGTAGATATGCCGGTGATCCCTGATGCTTCTTATGGCCTGCCACTGGGGTGGGTCGTGGAGCTGAAAGGAATCGCTGAGTGTCTTATCGAGAGCAGAGATCGGGGCCGTTGAACGATCCGCTGGTG
>Ga0302324_100021132_pt1 | contig 12702 bp, 6 predicted proteins | sample Palsa_T0_1_FD_201949 | JGI IMG/M metagenome (GOLD analysis project Ga0302324, IMG submission 201949) | Peat permafrost microbial communities from Stordalen Mire near Abisko, Sweden - Palsa_T0_1 | ecosystem: Environmental > Terrestrial > Soil > Palsa > Peat permafrost | place: Sweden: Abisko...
CGAGGATAATTTCGTGCGCCGGCAGTGGGATTTCGAGCTCGGCGCTCAGAGCCTGACGCCGATTCAACCGCTGGCGGATCGGCTGCGGGTATGGCAACAGCTCTCGGGAAAGTCGATTGAGCTGTTCCCGGGCGACGTCAACGACTATGATTTCCTGGCGGGTGTGATCGAGAGCTTCCAGCCGGAAGCGGTGGTTCACTTTGCCGAACAGCGCTCGGCGCCGTATTCCATGATTGACCGCAAACATGCGGTTTTCACGCAAGTGAACAATGTCGTCGGAACTCTCAATCTTCTTTTTGCTCTCCAGGAGCTGCGGCCCGATTGTCACTTAGTGAAGCTCGGAACGATGGGCGAGTATGGCACGCCGAATATCGATATCGAAGAGGGCTACATTCGCATCGAGCATAACGGGCGTTCGGACTTGCTGCCTTATCCGAAACAGCCGGGTTCGTTTTATCACCTCTCGAAGGTTCATGACAGCCACAACATGATGTTCGCCTGCAAGATCTGGGGGCTGCGCGCCACGGATCTGAATCAGGGGGTGGTGTACGGCACGGTGACGGACGAAGTGGTGTTGGACGAAGCGCTGATCAACCGTTTCGATTACGACGACGTTTTCGGAACGGTGTTGAACCGTTTCTGCATCCAGGCCGCGGCGGGACATCCTTTGACCGTGTATGGAAAAGGTGGGCAGACGCGCGGTTTCCTGGACATCCGCGACACCGTTCGCTGCATTGAGATCGCCTGCCTGAATCCAGCGAATCGGGGCGAGTGCCGGGTCTTTAACCAGTTCACGGAGCAATTTTCAGTGCTCCAACTCGCGGAAATGGTTCAGGCGGCGGCCTGGAAGCTGGGCATGCGCGTCACGATCGAGCACCTTCCGGCGCCGCGCGTTGAATCCGAAGAGCACTACTACAATGCCAAGCACTCCAAGCTGATCGACCTTGGTCTTCAGCCGCATTTCCTCTCCGACTCGCTGCTGGATTCTCTCATGAACATCGCCATCCGTTATCAGGACCGAATCGACACTGCGCTGTTCATGCCTCAGGTCCAGTGGCGTAAGTCAAGCAACCAGCGCTCCCGTCAGTCGAGTGTGACCGCCTCGGTGTCAGGGGTAACCTACTGATGGGGGGATACTGCTGATTTGTGCGGCATAGCGGGATTTACGCACGGACGTCGCGCGGCGATGCCCGGCCGCATCCAGGATGCGGTTGAGAGCATCGTTCATCGCGGCCCGAATCAGCAAGGCGTGTTTGAATCCGAAGCCGTGTCGCTGGGCGCGGCGCGCCTAAAAATTATCGACATTGAGGGCGGCGATCAGCCGATCTTCTCAGGCGATGACGACACCGTCATCGTATTCAACGGCGAGATCTACAATCACCTGGAATTGCGCCGGGAACTGGAACAGCGCGGACATCGCTTCCGCACCCACAGCGACACCGAAACGGTCCTCCATGCGTTCCTCGAGTGGGACACGGAATGTTTCGCGCGGCTGCGCGGGATGTTCGCGGTGGCACTGTGGCAGGAGCGAGATCGCAGGCTGGTGCTGGCTCGCGATCGCATGGGCATCAAACCGCTCTATATCTCGCGCCAGGGTGATGACCTGTACTTCGGCTCGGAGCTGAAAGCGATCCTGATTCATCCCGAAATCGAGCGCTGGTTGAGCCGGGATGGCCTGGATTGCTATCTATCGTTGAACTATGTGCCAGCGCCATGGACCCTGGTGGAGGGCATCGAGAAGCTGCTGCCCGGTCACTGGATGGAGTGGAGGCGGGGCGCCATCCGAACCGGGGCCTACTGGAGCTTGCCGCAAGGCCGGGAAGAGAAGTGGACACCCGAGGACGCGGAAGCGGAGCTGGACCGGCTTTTGAAGCAATCCGTCCAAGAGCACCTGGTGTCCGAGGTGCCGTTGGGTGTCTGGCTGAGCGGCGGCCTGGACTCGTCCAGCCTGGTGCATTACGCGGCTGAAGCGTCAGCATCGCCTCTCAAGACGTTTTCCATCACCTTTCGCGGACGCAGTTTTGACGAAGCGAATTATGCGCGTCAAGTGGCGGATTTCTACGGCACCGATCATACGGAGCTCGATCTCAATCTGGAGCAGGATTTGCCGGGCGCAATTAGCGAACTGGCTTATTATTGCGATGAGCCGAACGCGGATTCAGGCGCGCTGCCGGTGTGGTTTCTTTCCCGGCTCACCAAAGCCGGCGCGACGGTGGCGCTCAGTGGAGAAGGCGCGGACGAATTGTTCGGTGGATATCTCATGCAACGCGCCAGCCTGCTTGCGCGGAACGCTCGACGACTGCCTCCTTCCGTGCTGCGCGCGATGCTGGCGATGGCCGAGATCTGGCCTGTTTCGAACGATAAAATCGGATTCGAATATAAGCTGAAACGGTTCTTGAAGGGCTGTCTGATGCCGCCGGCGCGCGCGCACGTGCATTGGAGCGGAACGTTTGACGACACCGAAAAGCGCTCGCTGGTTCAGCCCACGCTGCCTCCGGCGCTCGATTCGGTTCTGCGCCAGTTGACGCGGGATGGCGATAACCTGCCGGCTTATCTGCGCTTCGATCAGCAATATTTTCTTTCGGACAATATCCTGACCAAGGTGGATCACACCAGCATGGCCCATGCCGTGGAAGTGCGTCCGCCGTTCCTGGATCATCGCATTGTGGAATTCGCCGCCTCGTTACCGGCCGGGATGAAAATCCAAGGTTCCCGCCAAAAAGTGATTTTGCGAAACCTGATGCGCGGGAAATTATCTCCGGCCATCCTCAACAGGAAGAAAATTGGTTTTGACATTCCTACGCACGACTGGTTTCGCGGCCCGCTGCAGCCTTTGCTCCAGGAAGCCGTGGCATTCGCATCCGCGGAACATAGCGACTTCTTTCGGATCTCAAAAATCGAAGCTGATGTGCGAGAGCATCTCGACCGGCGAGCCAACCTGGGATATCACCTGTGGGGATTGATGACTTTGTTCTTTTGGATGAAAAAATGGGGAATCCAGACCAGGACGCCGGCGGGGTCGGCGCGCCAGGCGATGGAAAAAGTTTTCATTTCTACAGCCTGATCGTGGTGCTGGTTGCCGCCGCCGTTTATGCGGGCTGCATGATTTCACCTCCGTCCCTGATGGACGACGTGGACGCAGTGCAGGCGCAAATCGCGCGCAATATGCTCACGTCCGGCGATTTCGTCACGGCGCGGCTGGACGGAATCCCGTATCTCGAAAAAGCTCCGTTGATCTACTGGCTGATTGCTGGATCGTTCAAAGTTTTCGGCGCCACGGATTGGGCCGCGCGCATTCCCATGGTTCTGGCAGCCATCGCGCTGGCCTGGCTGACCACCGCGTTTGGCACCTGGGCGTTCGGCCGCAAAGCCGGATTCTACGCGGGTCTATGCATATCCACTTGCTTCGGGCTCTTTCTCTTTACCCGCATACTCATCCCTGACGTGATGCTGACGGCGAGCATCGCGCTTTCGATGTGGGCGTTCTTGCGCGCGATCGATGAGAGTGAGCCGAGGCAGCGTTGGTGGGCGCTGGTGTTGGCAGCAAGTTTGGGAACCAGCTTGTTGTTCAAGAGCCTGGTCGGCGTGGTGTTCCCGATCGCCTCGGCGCTCCTCTATCTCGGCGTCACCGGACAGTTGTTTCAAGCGAAGGTGTGGAGAGCCCTGCATCCCTGGAGCGGTCTTCTTGTGGCGTTGGCGGTCGCGGCGCCCTGGCACATCCTGGCGGCGCTGAGAAATCCACCCTATTTCGATTTCACCATGCACAGCGCCGCGGGGGAATATCACGGATTTCTGTGGTTTTATTTCATTAACGAGCAATTGCTGCGGTTTTTGAATCTGCGCTACCCGCGCGACTACGATACGGTGCCGCGCCTGTACTTCTGGCTGTTCCATCTGCTGTGGCTGTTTCCCTGGAGCGCCTTTCTCCCCGCGCTGGTGAAGCTAGGCTACAAACCACTAGACCGCGCTGGCAAGGCACGTTTGCTGGCTCTGTGCTGGGTCGGTTTTATCCTGGTATTCTTCGCTTTTTCGACCACGCAGGAATATTATTCGATGCCTTGTTATCCGGCGCTGGCGCTCCTGCTGGGGTCGGCGATGGCCGCGGGCGGGGATTGGGTCCGGTACGGGACACGCGTACTGTGTGGAATATTTATTGCCGCGGCGGCGACGGTGCTGGCGTTGTATTTTCTAGCCTGGAACCTCCCCACTCCCGGAGATATTTCCCAGGCGCTCAGCTCCAATCCGGGCGCCTACAAGCTATCGCTCGGTCACATGGAAGACCTGACCATCGCGTCGTTCGCCTACCTCCGGATGCCGCTGCTGGTAGCCGCGGCTGCGTTTCTGGTAGGAGCGGCAGGCACGCTGCGCGCGAATGGACAACGTGCGTTCCTCGCTATTTCACTCATGGCGATCCTGTTCTTTCAGGCCGCTCGGATCGCCATGGCCGCGTTCGACCCGTTTCTTTCCTCGCGGCCGCTGGCGGAAGCTTTGCTTCGGTCCCCTTCTGGAAAGTTGATCGTGGATCATCACTACTATTGGTTCTCGTCGGTGTTCTTCTACACCAATCGGGATGCACTATTGCTGAATGGGCGTTTCAATAACCTGGTCTATGGTTCTTACGCGCCGGGCGCGCCGAATGTATTTATCGATGACGGGCAATGGAAAACATTGTGGCTGGAGCCGCAGCGCTACTATCTGGTGATTAAGGAGGAATCAGTCGAACGCTTGAGGAAATTGGTGGATCCCAGAGTGCTCAGCGTGGTGGCGCGGAGCGGAGGGAAACTTCTGCTGACGAACCATCCGGGCGTCCAGTAGCCTAGAGATATGCCGCACGTGAGCGATCTGTTCCTGGCCGTTGCGGCTATACCATTCATTTACTATTGCATCGCGATCTACAGTTCGTGGAGATATTTCCGGCAGCCGGTGGCCGGGCCGGACGCCTCGTTTACGCCGCCGGTGAGCATTCTGAAGCCAATTCGCGGACTGGATCCGGACGCTCGGGAAAACCTGGCCAGCTTCTGCCGCTTGGATTATGCGGAGTACGAAATCGTTTTCTGCGTCGATCCCGACGATGAGGCGGTGCTGGCGGTCTTGCGAGATCTTACGGTCGAGTTTCCCCAATGCCGCATTCGTGTGCTGTACGGTTCGGGGCGTGTTGCCACTAACGACAAGGTCGCTAAGCTCGCGCGCCTGGTGAATGACGCCGCGCATGAAACAATTGTCATCAGCGACAGCGACGTGCGAGTGCGTCCGGATTATCTGCGACAGATCGTCGCGCGCCTGCGGGATCCCAAGGTGGGCGCAGTAACCTGTTTCTACGTTCCCACCGAGCTCACGACCTTCACCGACCGTTTGCAGAGTGTCGGGATGATGTCGGATTTCTATGCCGGCATTTTGGTGGCCTGGCAATTGGACGGCGTGAAATTCGCACTGGGGCCGACCATCGCCACTACCCGCGAGCGCCTGGCCGGATTCGGCGGTTACGCCGAGTTGGAGAACCGTCCCGCCGACGATCTATTGGTGGGCCGGTTGATCGCCGAACAAGGCTTCGAGGTCGTGTTGCTGCGCTACTCCATCGAGACTGTTTGCGATTACGGGTCACTCAGCGACCTTCTGCATAAACGCTTGCGATGGATCGTTGTGATGCGCCACATGCGCCCTTGGGGCCATTTGGGTTTGTTGCTGACGCAAGGTCTGCCCTGGTCGCTGGTGGCTGTGGCAGTGCATCCTTCGACAGCGGCCGCGCTAGGCTATTTAGGCGTCTACATGGCGTTGCGCGTAGCCATGACCTGGATCATCGGGATACATGGATTGCGCCAGCCAGGCTTGTGGAAACAAATGCTGCTCATTCCGGTTTGGGACGCGGTAGCGTTTGCCATTTGGCTGACCAGTTTCGGACGCAACAGCATTCGGTGGCGCGGCGCGGATTATCATATCCGGGATGGGCGCCTGGTGCCGGTGGCTTCGGCGCGCTCCGGAGATTGATGTAAAGTACGTGGGAGGGTTATCTATGAACAAAGTTTTTAGAGTGGGACTTCTGGTAGCCGGGCTGGTTCCGGCCATGTTCGCCGAGGATCATTGGGTCGCAACCTGGGCCGCTTCTCCGCAGGCTCCGCGAATGAACTTTCCGGTGCCGAGGCCCGCGGCTGCTCCGAGCGCGCCGAATTCGGCAACGCCCAACCCGCCTCCCATTTTCCCCGCGCCGCCTGCCTTCAACAATCAGACGGTGCGGATGATCGCGCGCACCAGCATCGGCGGCCGCCGGGTGGTGGTTCACTTGTCGAATTCGTTCGGTTCCGCGCCGCTGCGGATTGGCGCCGCACACATTGCCCTGCGCGACAAGGAGTCGGCGATTGTGGCGGGATCGGACCGCGCGCTCACCTTCAGCGGCAAACCGTCGTTCACCATTCCGGCGGGCGCCGATATTGCGAGCGATCCGGTGGATCTGGAAGTCCCGAAGTTAGCGGACGTCGCGGTCAGCGTCTATGTTCCCGGAGACGCGCCCGCGCCCACCACGCATCTGACGGGCCTGCACAATACGTACATTTCAAAAGAAGGCGATTTTTCGGGCGCTCCCTCCATTGCAGATGCAACCACGCGGCAATCCTGGTTCTGGCTGTCGGCGATCGATGTCCTCGCGCCAGAGAAGGCTGGGTTGATCGTGGCCTTTGGCGATTCCATAACCGACGGCGCCACTTCGACGCCGGAAACGGACCACAGTTGGCCCAGCTTGTTGGCGCAGCGGCTAGCGGCGAACAAGGCAACGGCACACCTGGCGATTGTCAATGAGGGGATCTCGGGGAACCGGCTGCTGGCGGATGGCGCCGGGGTTTCCGCGTTGACACGTTTTGACCGTGATGTTTTGAGCCAGCCTGGCGTGAAGTGGATCATCGTGCTGGAAGGGATCAACGACATAGGAATCAGCTCGCGCGGCGCACCCGCGGATGCCGTTACCGCCGACGATCTGATCGGGGCGCACAAGCAACTGATCGAACGCGCCCATCTGCACGGAATCAAAGTGGCGGGCGCGACGCTCACGCCCTACGAAGGCGCGGCTTACTACAGTGTGGAAGGCGAGACCCTGCGTCAGGCGGTGAACCAGTGGATTCGGAGCTCGGGCGCCTACGATGCCGTGATCGACTTTGATATGGTGACACTGGACGCAGCCAACCCTAAGACCATCCGCGCTGACTACAATATTCGCGACCATCTGCATCCGAACGACGCTGGCTATCAAGCGATGGCGGATGCGGTGGATCTGTCGATTTTCACCAAGAAATAGGCCGGGCGCGGCGAGCGCGGGAGGTACTTCATGACCGGCCTGATGATGGATTATCCGCTAACGCTCACGCACATTCTGGAGCGGGCGGCCAAAATCTATCCTCGCCAGGAAATTGCTAGCCGGGTATCAGGCGGGTCAGGCTCCGGCTCGATGCACCGTTACACCTATCGCGACTTCTACCTGCGAGTACACAGGCTGGCGCACGTGCTTCAGGAGCTCGGCCTCCATGAGGGCGATCGGGTGGGGACGCTGTGCTGGAATAGCTACCGTCATCTGGAGTTGTATTTCGCGATTCCCTGCGCAGGGATGGTTCTTCATACGTTGAATCTTCGCCTCGCGGCGGATCAGTTGGCATTCATCGCAAATCATGCCGAGGACAGCGTGATCTTTGTGGACTCGTCACTCTTGCCGATTCTGGACGCTATCCGCCATGAATTGAAATCGGTTCGCAAGATCGTCGTGCTAAGTGATCCTGTCGTGCCGAATCCTGAAGACGCGCCGCCCGCTCCCGATACGCTCGATTACGAGACGCTTCTTGCGTCGGCGCCCGCCGTTCCCTATCCGTGGCCCAAGCTGGATGAGAATGCCGCGGCGGCCACCTGTTACACGTCGGGTACGACCGGCCATCCCAAGGGCGTCGTGTATAGCCATCGTTCGTTGTTCTTGCACAGCTACGCAACCTGCATGGCCGACGTGTTCGCACTGAGTGAGCGAGACACGATCCTGCAACTGGTGCCGATGTTTCATGCCAACGGGTGGTGCATCCCGTTCGCCGGCGTCATGACTGGCTCGAGGTTGGTCTTCAGCGGCCGTCAGCTGCAACCGGCGGACGTCGCCCTGCTGATCGAACAGGAACGCGTGACCTTCACGGCGGGCGTCCCCACGCTATGGATGACGCTCTATAGCTATCTGGAATCCAACCCGCGCGACATATCCAGTATCCGCAGCATCGTGGTGGCAGCCTCCGCGCTACCGCGCCAGTTCGTGGAACTCTACTACGGGAAATACGGGATCAGCCTGATGCTGGCATGGGGCATGACGGAGCTCACTCCCATCGGCACGGTCACATGCCTGAAGGCGTCCATGGAATCGCTACCCGAAGACCAACTTTTCGATGTGATGTCTCGTCATGGTATTCCGTTGCCGGGAGTCGATCTTCGCATCGTGGACGGCGAAGGAAACGAACAACCCTGGGACGGGATAACCATGGGCGAACTGCAGGTTCGGGGACCGTGGGTGACTGGCGGCTATTACCACGATCCGGATCCCGATCGTGCATTTATGGATGGATGGTTTCGCACCGGCGACGTGGCTACCGTGGATTCGGAAGGCTACATCAAAATCATGGACCGCACCAAGGATTTGATCAAGAGCGGCGGAGAGTGGATTTCAAGCGTCGACCTGGAGAATGCGATCATGGCGCATCCCAAGGTGGCCGAAGCGGCGGTCATCGGCGTGTTTCATCCCAAGTGGCAGGAGCGCCCCATGGCCTGCATCGCAGCGCGGCCCGAGTATAAAGACCTCTTGACGAAAGAAGAAATCCTCGATTTTCTCTCTTCGCGCGTTGTGAAATGGTGGCTGCCGGACGAAATTGTGTTCATCGAAGCGGTGCCCAAAACAAGCGTCGGAAAATTCAACAAACGAGCGCTGCGCGAGCAGTTCAAGGAGTACGCGCTACCGACGGTCGAGAGCTAGTCGCCCAACGTGTTCGCCAGTACCGGCACTTCGACATCCTTGAACACCGCCGTGCTGTCGGAAGTCTCCGGCATCACTGGAAATTGGAACCCACACTTCGGACAACGCTCCGCCAGCGCCTTCTGCTCCTGATGAAGATCGTAAGCCTTGTCTGTGATCAGGGCGCAGCAGGGACACACGCGAATCAGGCGTGTGTTCTTCAATTCGAAGTTGGTGATGATGTCCTCCATGATGGCGCCGCTGCGCACCGCCCACTCCTTGGCTGCTTTATGGTAGGTGTTCATGTGCCAATCCTTGAGGGCCTCATAGCCGGTCCAGAAACTGACCTCGTTGTACCAGGAGGGATCCTTGGGGTGCACCCACCAGGTGAGGTGCAAGAACCCTGGCAACGTCTTTAGCTGGTTGCGCGTTTCTCCAAAGAGCAACTTGAACTTCTCGTAGCCGTCCGGGCTCGAGAAGCGAACTCTCTGCATGCTCTGATAAATGGCCATCCCATCTCCTTAGTAGTCGAAAGTAGATTGTGCAGCTCAAAAATCCATACGCAGCGCCAACTGTCCGGTTCGATTGCCACCCTGTCCAGCGGTCTGCGCCGATTGCAGAACGCCAAACGTCGAGGGGCTGCTGATATCGGCGGCCGGCGGCGCGAAGTTGGTGTGATTCAAAGCGTTGGTGAAGGTCGCTTCAAAGCGAAACCGAAGCCGCTCCCGGACCGGGAAAATCTTCGACAGCCCCGCCGACACTGCGATGGTCCCAGGACCCTCCAGGATGCCAACGCCCGCATTGCCGATTCGTCCGGCGCCGGTGGGTGTTGGGGCAAATGCATTGATGTTCCACAAAAGATCACCCCCGACCCCCGAATAGGGATTTCCGACTGCGTCGGGCCGCGCGGTGATACCGCCGCGTCCAATGATGCCGGTATTCGACTGATCCTCGGTGGGGCTGATGGTGGGGGTGAGAAAAGGCCCGGTCTGGATGAGTGTGACCGTGTTGATATTCCACCCGCCCAACGCTCCGTTGACGAACCAATTCTTACTTTGCCAGGTCCGGCCGTTTCCAAATGGAAGCTCGTATGTACCCGTCAGCAAGAAGCGCTGCCGAGGCATACCTGCCACATTACCACGAGCGGCTCGCAGGTCAAACTGATCGTAGGAAGGCGTAAACAAGAGGTTTTCCGAGGTAAAGCCGCCTGGGGCGTCGCCCTGCGCGTCGCTGATGTTATGCGCCCAAGTGTAGTTGGCTTGGAAGTAAAGCCCATGAGACAGCCTCTGGGTGGCATCCAGAGTGAGTCCTTGGTAGTTGGAGAAAGCCGCGTTCGCGCTATAGTTGATCTCGTCCCAGTTCTGATAGGGCGCGCGTGGATCGACGTAGGGACTGGGTACGTAGGGCTGCTTGCTGGGCGGGATGGCGTTGTAGTCCTCCTTCACGTTCATGCGGTACGAATTCATCCCCGAATAGGTGATTCGCGCCGCCAGGGAAGATGTCAACTGGCGTTCGATGGTGGCATTCCATTGCGCGGTTTGAGGATCCTTGAAATTCGGGCTCATGCCATCGTAGAGCCCAGTTCCTCCATACTGTGCGGTTGTGGAAGCAGGAGACGTTTGCGGAAAAGTGAACAGCGGCACGCCGCCGTTGTTGTTCGAATAGGTGTAAGGCGCTCCGAGCGGGATGCCGAGAAAGTCGTAAGCTAACTGGCCCAAAGGCGTCTGGGTGAAAATCCCAAAGCCGGCGCGGAAGACCGTCTTGTTATCTCGAAACGGCCGGAAAGCGATGCCGACACGCGGATCGTAATCACCCCAGTAAGTGTTCCGAAGGCTCTGAGATAAGTGATCCTGGCTGGCTGTGACCACATTGGTGCAAGGGAGCGACATGTTCCTGGTGGGGAGACTGCAAGCATTGAAGGAGACCAGAAAGGCGTTGTAGTTGGCCTGCAGCAACGGGCTGGAGGGTACGGTTTTGTTCAAGAGAATGTCAGGAACCACAATATCGCCGTTGCGCGGGTCGAAGTTGGCGATGTCGCCTTGGTTCTCCGTAAATTCCGGAAGCACTTCCCATCGCAAGCCGAAGTTCACCGTCAGACGATCGTTCACCTGCCACTGATCCTGGGCGTAGATCCCCCATTGAACGCTCGGTTCGTTCGTGTTGGGACTGCTTGCCACGATAAAATCCGTGTTCGGCGCTCCCAGCAGGAAATCGCCGAATGAACTGCCCGTGAAAACGCCCTGGTTGAATGTAAAGGCGCCAAAATCGTCCGATTGGCCCCATCGAACCACGGTCTCGTAGAACACCCGGCGGGCGTCTATACCCAAGCGTAGGGTGTGCTTGCCCATGGTACGGCTGAGGTTGTCGGTGAACTGCATGGTCTTGGACTGGCCCGGCCCGTCCTTGTCTCGGCCGATCGGCGTAAAGCCGGTGCCGTCGGAGAAGTTGAAGGTCGGAAACGCTCCCGTATTCGGGTGATTGGCGAAACTGATGCCGGTTAAACCGAGTGAGTTGTCGGCCGTTGCGCCCTGGATTGGAAAACTAGTATTGATAAGGCTGTTCGTAAAACCGAAGCGAAACTCGTTCACCATCTTGGGAGTAATGGTGTAGTTATAGGAAACGATCAGACTTCGGTCATGTTCCACATTTATATCGTTCGGCAGCAGAGGATTCGCTGGGAGGCCCAATTGACCTGTGTCCGAGAGCAGGTTCTTCCAACTGAAACGGGCGTAGATCTGCTGGTTCGACGTGATGTAGTGATCGAGCCTGGCGTCAAAGCCGTTGGTGTTGGAAGGGATCGGTTGCAGCGTTTCATAGTTGTAGCCGCTCCCGGAGCCACTGACATTGGGCAGCGGATAATATCCGTTGAGCAACTTCAGCGCCACCGGATTCAGCATCGATGCCGGAATGGTGTTGTTGGGAAAAGGCGTTCCATTGTACGGATTGATCGCTACATTGGTCGGCTGACCTGTTGTGGGACTGATGATCGGTAGCCCGCTCAAATCGCCATTTCGCTCCGCCAGCGTTGGTACAAGATATTGTTCCGGAGTTGCCGTTCTGCGGCGATTCCCCTCGTAATCGACGTAGAAAAATGTTTTGTCCTTGCCGCTGTAGAGATGCGGAATGGTCACCGGTCCGCCCAAGCTGCCCCCAAACGTATTGAATCGTTTGGGCGCCTTGGAAGTGAAGTTCAGAATGGTCGCGTCAAGAACGTCGTTCTGCAGATATTCGAACAAACTGCCGTGAAACAGGTTAGTCCCGCTTTTGGTAATGAACGTGATGTCGGCCACTTGCGAAAATTCAGCGCTGTTGTTGAACGCCGTAACTTTGAGTTCGGCCAGCCCTTCTGACGACGGGTAGGCGTTCTGTAGAGAGCCGTTGGCGGTGACATTGGCCGTGGAGATTCCATCGACGGAATAACCAGTCATCGAGTATGTAGCGCCACCCACTTGTATGTTCCCCTGGCTATCGGTGACGATGCTGGGAGAAAGCGCTAAAGCAGCCAGCGGACTGGTAGTCTGGGCTCTGAAATTAAGCGGCATCTGCACTAATTGGTCAGTGCCCCTGGTATCGCCCACCGTTGCGTTCTCGGTATTGATCTGCTCCGCCGAGCTTTCCACGTTAACCGTTTGCTGCAGGCTCTCGATCGACAACGTCACGTCTATGCGGGCGCTCTGACGAGCGGTGAGTTCTATGGTGGCCGTAGAGGAGGCGGAGAATCCCGTTTTGGAGGCAGACACTTCGTA
>Ga0302324_100021133_pt1 | contig 12701 bp, 8 predicted proteins | sample Palsa_T0_1_FD_201949 | JGI IMG/M metagenome (GOLD analysis project Ga0302324, IMG submission 201949) | Peat permafrost microbial communities from Stordalen Mire near Abisko, Sweden - Palsa_T0_1 | ecosystem: Environmental > Terrestrial > Soil > Palsa > Peat permafrost | place: Sweden: Abisko...
AATATGTTTACGCTGATTTCGATCGGCGCCGGGTCGGCTTATCTTTACAGCGTAGTCGCAGTCGTGCGGCCACAACTCTTTCCTCCGTCTTTTCGAGATATGACAGGCCAACTCGGCCTGTACTTCGAGGCGGCGGCCGTCATTACCGCGCTCGTTCTCCTCGGGCAGGTTCTGGAACTGCGGGCCCGGAGCCAGACCAGCGGTGCAATCAAAGCACTCCTCGGACTTGCACCGAAGACAGCCCGTCGCATCGCAGCCGATGGTACCGAGCAAGACGTGGACTTGAATACCATTCAAGTCGGCGACAAACTCCGTGTCCGTCCGGGCGAAAAAGTTCCGATCGACGGTGTCGTGCTCGAAGGCAGCAGCTCGGTCGACGAATCCATGGTCAGCGGCGAAGCCATTCCCATTGAGAAGACGATCGACGACAAGGTCACCGGGGGAACCATCAACGGGACGGGCAGCTTTGTCATGAGGACAGAGCGGGTTGGGGCGGACACTCTGCTCGCTCAGATTGTGAAGATGGTGAGTGAGGCCCAACGCAGCCGCGCTCCTATCCAACGACTTGCAGACGTCGTCGCGTCCTATTTTGTGCCGGCCGTTCTATTGTCGGCAGTCATCACCTTTGCCGTGTGGGCAATCTACGGACCCCAGCCGCACTACGCGCATGCGCTGGTCAATGCAGTCGCGGTGCTTATCATCGCGTGCCCCTGCGCGCTTGGGCTGGCAACTCCTATGGCGATTATGGTTGGCACCGGCCGGGGTGCTGGAGAAGGCGTCCTCATCAGCAATGCTGAAGCCCTCGAGATCATGGAGAAGGTCGACACGCTGGTCGTCGATAAAACCGGCACGTTGACTGAAGGCAAGCCGAAGATGACGGACCTGGTTCCCGCCGAAGGCGTCAACGACACCGAGTTGTTACAAGCCGCGGCCAGCCTCGAAAAAGCCAGCGAACATCCTCTCGCCGCCGCGATCCTCGCGGCCACCAGGGAGAGACACATTGAGCTGGTCGCGATTGATGGCTTTCAGTCGATCACAGGCAAAGGGATTCAGGGCACGTTGCACGGCAGGCAAATCGCGATAGGAAATATGGCCCTCCTGACCGATCTCGGTGTTTCTCCTGAATCATTGCGGAACAAAGCCGAGGCCCTTCAGGCAGATGGCCATACCGTGATGTATATCGCGCTGGGAGGAAATTTTGCCGGCCTCATCGCCGTCGCTGACCCGATCAAAGACTCAACACCGGAGGCCATCGAGCAGTTGAAGCGCGAAGGCGTCAGGGTTGTCATGGTCACCGGCGACAATCATGCCACTGCGGAGGCAGCTGCGCGCAAGCTGGGCATTGCTTTTGAAGCCGATGTGCTTCCTGACAAAAAGGCTGCAGTCGTGATGAAGCTGCAGGACGCCGGCGCAATCGTTGCCATGGCTGGCGACGGCGTCAACGATGCCCCGGCGCTGGCGCAGGCTCAGGTTGGAATTGCGATGGGGACGGGAACCGACGTCGCGATGAAGACCGGTGGGATCACTCTGGTGAAGGGCGACCTGCGCGGCATTCTCAAGGCCCGTCGCCTCAGCCATCTGACGATGAACAACATTCGCGAGAACCTGTTCTTCGCGTTCTTCTATAACGCCCTCGGCATCCCGTTAGCCGCGGGCGTTTTCTATCCCGCCCTCGGGCTGCTCCTGAACCCGATGATCGCCGCGGCGGCCATGAGTTTCAGCTCTATTTCCGTGATCCTCAATGCCCTGCGGCTGAAATCTGCGAAGCTTTAGCCTTGGATCGGCAACTATATATATGGGATCGTTATGGGCGAGCCGCGATAACCGGCCCGGCCCGCTTCAAGCGCTCCATTTCCAGTTCCGGATCTCCGGCATATCCTCGCCGTGGGCGTCGATGTAATGCTTGTGCTCGATGAGCTTGTCCTTCATCTGCTGTTTCAAGTAATCACCCTGCGAGCCGAGATTCGACACACGATCGATCACATCCATCACCAGGTGGAAGCGGTCCAGATCATTCTGCACGCGCATGTCAAATGGCGTCGTGATCGTTCCTTCTTCTTTGTAGCCACGGACATGCAGGTTGCGATTGGTGCGAGCGTACGTCAGGCGATGTATCAGCCAGGGATACCCGTGGAAGCCGAAGATGATGTGCTTGTCTTTCGTGAACAGCGAATCGTAATCGCATTCTGACAGGCCGTGGGGATGCTCGGTGCAGGGCTGCAGCTTCATGAGGTCGACGACATTGACAACACGAATTTTTAACGCAGGCAGATGTTCGCGCAGGATCGAGACCGCCGCGAGAATCTCGAGTGTCGGCGTGTCTCCACAACACGCCATCACGACGTCGGGCTCGCTGTCCTGATCATTGCCGGCCCATTGCCAGATGCCCACACCCTCGGTGCAATGCACAACCGCCTGGTCCATTGTCAGCCATTGCGGCAGTGCGTGTTTTCCTGCCACCACCACGTTGACATAGTTCCGGCTGCGCAGGCAGTGATCTACGACAGACAGCAGGCAGTTAGCATCCGCCGGCAGATAACAGCGAACGATGTCAGCCTTCTTGTTGATGACGTGGTCGAGGAAGCCGGGGTCTTGATGCGTGAACCCGTTGTGGTCCTGCTGCCAGACATGTGAAGCCAGAAGATAGTTCAGCGAGGAAATATCGCGCCGCCACGGCAGTTCGCGGCATACCTTCAGCCACTTCGCATGCTGGCTGAACATCGAGTCGATGATGCGAATGAACGCCTCGTAACTGTTGAACAGACCATGTCTCCCGGTAAGAAGGTAACCCTCCAGCCAGCCTTCGCACTGGTTCTCACTCAGCATGGAATCAAGCACGCGGCCATCAGGCGCAAGAAATTCGTCATTGCTGAATTTGCGCGCGTCCCACTGACGGTTGGTCACGTCAAACACGGCCTGCAGCAGGTTCGACACTGTTTCATCCGGGCCGAAGACGCGAAAGTTTCGTTTGTCATGGTTCAGCTTGGCAACATCGCGAAGGAATCTGCCGAGTATGAGCGTGTCTTCAACTTCGACCGCCCCCGGTGAGTTCACTGTCACGGCGTGCGCGTGAAAATCTGGCATGTCGAGATCGTGAAGCAGAATGCCGCCATTGGCATGCGGGTTAGCTCCCATTCGGCGATTTCCCTTTGGTGCCAGCTCTTGCAGTTCCGCGATCAACCGGCCATTTTCGTCGAACAATTCTTCAGCCTTGTAACTCTTCATCCACGCTTCGAGAAGTTTTATGTGATCGGGATGCTGCGGATCGACCAGCAGCGGCACCTGGTGCGATCGGAATGTCCCCTCAATCTGCAAGCCGTTGACGACCTTCGGCCCCGTCCATCCTTTGGGAGATTTCAAAACGATCACTGGCCAGCGAGGCCGCGTTATATCGTTGCCGGAACGCGCATTGCTCTGGAAGCGATGAATATCCTCGATAGCCCGATCAACAGTAGCGGCCATCAGTTCATGCATCTTCTCCGGCGCTTCGCCTTCCACAAAATATGGCGTCCACCCGCAGCCTCTGAGGAATTGCTCCAGCTCCTCGTGCTCAATGCGAGCCAGCACAGTTGGATTGCTGATTTTGTAACCGTTGAGGTGCAGAATTGGCAGCACCGCTCCGTCTGTCTTCGGGTCGAGAAACTTATTCGACTGCCAGGAAGTTGCCAGGGAAGCGGTCTCCGCCTCACCATCACCGATGACGCAGGCAACGATCAGGCCCGGATTATCGAACGCCGCACCAAAGGCATGGCTCAGCGAGTAACCCAGCTCGCCGCCTTCGTGGATAGACCCCGGCGTAGTCGGCGCAACGTGGCTGGAGATTCCGCCAGGAAAAGAGAACTGCTTGAACAGCTTCTTCAGTCCGGCTTCATCCTGCGTGACGTTCGGATACACCTCACTCCAGGTTCCTTCGAGATAGACATTGCCAACAATCGCAGGTCCGCCGTGACCGGGGCCGGCGACGTAGAACATATCCAAGTCGTACTTCTTGATGATCCGGTTCAGATGGACGTAGATAAAATTCTGCCCCGGGGTTGTACCCCAATGTGAGACCACCAACGGCTTCACGTGCTCGAGTTTCAGCGGCTCTTTCAGCAGCGGATTGTCGTACAGATAAATCTGGCCGACGGACACGTAATTCGCTGCCCGCCAATAGGCGTTCATCCGCCGAAGCATGTCCGGAGTGAGCGTCGTCGTGACGTCGAGCGTTTCCTCTTTGGCAATTGCGTCGGGCGTTTCGTGAAGTAAATCTTCAGTCGTGAGTATGTCAATTGGCATGCTGGTGCTCCTGTTCGAACAGGTGACGCGGCTAAGCTGCTTTTGTACCTCGACTGCGCAGTAACCTGTAAAGCTGCGGACTTGTGTCTCGCAGGATGAGGAACGTTACCGCTGTCCGCACACGAGCACGTCTGAACAATTCTCGGCAGACCGTGCGCGAGACACATATTGGCGAGTGATCAGGAAGAGGCCGGCACGTGCGTGACGCTTCGGATGGATCGCCAGCCCAGGACACAACGCATCAGTTCGGTATCACCGTATCCACTCTCGCAGTTAGGAATACTTTCAGTCTGAGCATTTCAGCACATAGCGAGTGGTGGATACCCACCTGAGGGCGCAGACGACTGTCCCATCGCCCGGACAGCGACTGACGAAGAGGGAAAAATAATGACCGCGTTCAGCGCCGAAAGCGCTTCACGCGCCGTGCTTCTTGGCAAATTCTTTGAGCCGCAGGCTGAAGAAAAAAGCGAAGCTTACAAAGAACAGTGCGTATGCGAACTGAGCACGAGACACACCAGTTCCAAAGGGAAACCATATCCCCGGCACTCCGATTTGGGAGAGTTCGGTCGCGAATTGTCCAACACTCACGAGAACGAGCATTGCTCCAGTAAGCCAACGATAGCGGCTTCGAGTCGCGAGCCACTTGCAGAGAAACCAACCTGTGGACGCGAGATAGAACAAGCGACAAACTATCGTGAGAACTTGCAGAAATGCTGAAGCGGGCGGATGGGCTGCACCGTGAAAGATGCCATGTTGTACGAGCGCGCATGCAAGATATGACGCCGTCACCGCTGCGAAGACCTTCGACCATAGGGAACTCTTGAAGCGAAGGAGGCGAGCCCACGCAATGGTCCAGGCAGCGAGCCCGAGTGGGTAAAGAAGAGCCTGGCTGATCCATTCGAAAGCAGGAACGCTTTCGAATTGTCCCCAGAAAAAGATCGCTTGATTCAGCCGGTAAGCGCCCGTAAGAAGAAGGGCTGCATATAGCCACCGATATTGCTTTGGGTGGGCGTCAAAACCAGCAAGCAGCCAGGCCCCCACGCAAACAAATGCAAATCCCAGGGCCTCGATGACTTCGACCACGTACCCTCGCACCGTTTCCATCCACTCGGATTCATAAACTTGCTGGACAGCTCGCGTTGTGCCGACTGTAGGTGCAATTCGAATGCCACCCCCGTTCGGATCTGCGAGATCCCACTGCGCCATCCAGACACGCACAGCGAGGACATCTTCGCCAGTTTCCGAACTGGAGCCGGCGGGTGTAACTGAAAAAATACGCGGTTGAATACTGAACACTTGAGGAGGCGTCGTACGAAATGCTCCGGCGCTACCCAAAAGTTGACCGTTCCAGAAAATCTGATACGCGCTATCTACGGCCGGCGGGCCTGTAATTGAAAGCGTCTGATCATTCGGCAACCTCACGTCCAGATGCAGACGGTACCAGCCATATCCGCTCATACCCCGATGTCCGCGACCGCCCCATCCGTCGACATAGCCGCTCAATCCTACGTCTGCATCATGGGAGCCGGCGGGTGCGGTCAGGTCGACTTGCTCCCACTTACTGTCGTCAAAGTTCGGATTGGCCCATGCGACATTGTCTCCTTCGTGAAATTTCCACGGTCCGTTCAAAGCCACAGCAGTCCGGCCCAACACGATTGATGCAACATCGCTCCGCTGAACTATTTGAGCAGCGCTTGCAGACTGCGGCCATGAGAAGGTCGAAGCGCAAGGGAGTAAGACGACACCCGCCAGCAACGCTGCTGTTCTTATCAGGAAGCGTTTGCAGGGGGCGCCTTTCATCGCGGAGATGAGTCGAACAAGCTGCCGTATCACCATACTCATGGTTGCGCGGCCAGGTGGATGACCCACTGTTCAAGTTTTGCTGTATCCGCGATGGCGCCGGGATAAACGATCTTCGGTTCAAAGGGTCCCTCACGCTCGGGGCCATCAGGATCGCCGACGGCTTGCAGCGTCGAGAACATGGAGTACCCCGAAGGTAGATATGCTTCCCGGACTTCGGTGAAGTGAGTGGCTGCGTCAGTTGTCTGTCCGATTTGTATTGCCCCAAGAGTTCGAAATGCCTCCGTCACAGAAAGGCAGGAACTGAAGCAGAGATTGTCAGTCAGGAGAAAAAGCTTGCCGCGCAGAGCGGAGGCGATTTGAGTCTGCGCAGGAGGTGCAGGCGCTGTGGGGCAATGGATGGAAGCGGAAAATTCATCTCCACGAGCGCGAGCCGCCTTTGCATCGCGCAGGATTTCGCTGAAGATGCGACGAGATTCAGACCCCCCTGGCAAAACAGTGGTGAGCAGGTAGTCCATGTCCGCGATATTGCCGGGTGATGTCCGCCACGCACCATCGGCACCACCGCAATTGGATTGCGACTGCTCTCCCAGACGGGCAACGACAAAGTCTTTCCCCATCAGCGACTCAGCAATTTGGCGTCCCACCTCCGATGAGCCACCGCCATTTCCTCGTACATCGAGCACGACGAATGGCGCGTCCCGCATCTCTTGCTTCTGCGCCTCTACTGCCTTCGTCACGTCTTCGGTTTGAGGTGCGGAAAGATCCTGCAGGGCGATCCACATTCCATCACCCACCTTACGCACGCCGAAGCCGGCATCCCCGGCGCCAATCGCCGCTTTGAGCCGAGGTAACAAGCTTTCCCGCCGGATGCGCGTCCAGTGCAGAGTCACCGACTCCTGCGTTGGGCCGTGCTGGAGGATGCAGGTCGAAGGACGATGAATGAAAGGATTCATCTCGTCGACGAGCAACCATGGCGCTGATTGAACTTGTTGCGCGCCGACCGACCAGTCTGCACGAAAGCCTCCAAGATTGGTCCGGGCAAATTCATCCGCGGGCGTGCCATCGCACGAAACCAGTGTCGCGTCCTTCAAAGGGGAATGCTCGTCGTCCGTGTCGGTAACGACAAAGCTGTTTCCTCGCAAGGAGACGATGAGCCCTGTCCAAAGGGGGAAGCCGACATTAAATGTCGGTCGTGACCAGATATGTTTGTCGCCCATGCTGGTGGCGAAGCCAGAGAGCGTGAAGATATATCCCGGATAGGAATGCACAAGGAGCGCGCGCCGCAAAGCCTTCGTATGTGCATCAGCGAGTCGGCGCTGGAATGCAATGTCCTTCAACGATGGCGCGGCGCCCGGATGATTCTCCAGAAGCAGCTTGAATGCCGCATCGACATCTCGCGCGGTGATGCCGACCCAACGTGGGTCGGGCGGAGGTACAAAGCCGTCGATGCCCACGGAAGGAATCTGGGCAATGGATGTCCCGCAACAAAGAAGCATAAAGGCGAGTAGATTGAATTTCAAGAACTTCATAGATTTGTGAGACCTTCTTTTCCCAATACTCGTTTATCAATTCTTGGACCAGCTAGAGCCATTCACGGCAAGCAAACTATTCCAGCGGATAGCGCTCCCGGTATACCGGCCGTACAACAACGCGATAGCAAGTGCCAGAAGCATCGACAGCAAATAAAGCAATCCGAAATCGTTATCGCCGCTGGCCCAAAGAGGGGGACCACTCAGGTGAAAGTGAACCAGGGAGGGATCGGGACCACTGCCAACCGTAAGGCCAAACGGGAATGTTTGCGTCCAATCGAACATGGCATGAAATCCGATGGGAAACCAGAGCGACCCAGTGACAAAGCGCATAACAAGAAATGACAACCCGACGACCATGATGCACAAGAGCGTCGTTAGGTTGAGACCCGGCGCACCCACCATGTGGACGACTGCAAAGACAAACAGACTCACCAGCGCGGCGACCCACACTTTCGTTCGCTCAGCCATGGTTTGGAAGATGTAACCCCGATACACCAGCTCTTCACTGAAGCCGGTGCCGAGCGAGGGAACGAGTTGAAGCCAGATCATCCACTTATTCGAAATCCCTCCGCGCGGTTCAGACGCGATACGCGCAAAGTGAATCCAGCCCAGTGCGGCCTCCACTCCCATCACCAGCAGAATGGCGGAACAGCCGCAAATCGCGCCCGACCACAGTCTCCCCGCCTGTAAACGAGGAAGTCCGATCCCGGCCCAAGGGCTCCGGTTCACTTTCACACGCATCACCCATACCAGCAGGAGGACTCCGCCAATCGCAAACACGCCGCGTGCGGGAGTTGCCAGCCATGAAACGGTTTGCTTGCCCAAAGCCCGTCCACCAAGAAACGATCCTGCGGCGATGCCCAGGAAAAGTGCCGAGCACAGAAGCGACCAACCCACGCCAGCCAGCACACGGCGCAAATTCATCACGCCTCCGTCCCGGCTAGTTGGACAAGCGCAGCAAGTTCCTCTTCGAGCGTGTCAGCTAACTCTTCGTTCGAAACATCTGCTCTCGTTAGTAACGTCATGATCACGACGCTCCCACCTCGCAGCAGAGGAAGCACACGGATATAGGCTCCTCCTCGATTGCCATCAGGGAGGTCCCGGAGATAATCGACTGTGGATGCGGCCGCGTTCTGGATCAGATCAAGAAAGAATGCTTGCTTGCCCTTGGAGGCGCGATACCGGCCAGATTCAACCAGTTGCACTGAGTCAGCAAACTCAGGCGCCCATTGCGGAATCTTTTGCGCATCAGAAAGAATGCGCATAAATACTTCCGGATGCGCGCTTGCTTCAATCGCTCGAGTGACGCTCTGTATCGATAGTTCGGTCATTTATCTTTCATCCAGCTCCGACATGGTTGGGCTATATAAGTGTCCGAGTCGCCTTCAAGGTGCATGAAGGCGGAGTATCTGCTGCCATTCCACCGGCATTTCCGGCACATATTGGCGCGCCGGTGCGTCGAGCGCGATGAGCCCGCGTTCAACAAGCGTCATGATGAGTGTGCCGGTGAAGGACTTGGATACCGAGAATATTTTGAACTTGGACGCCTCCGTGATAGGGGCACCATCGGCGAAATTTGCAAAATCGCAAACGTGCCGGAAAACGATCTGCTTCTCTCTCCGGGCTTCGATCACGCCCCAGAAACGGCCCGCAAGCTGAGGCAGAGTTGTCGGCTCGTGAACGGGATCGCCGCCCGCATGTGCAGCGATCGCGGCGATTAGGAACGAACCAATGCCAAGACTTAATGTCAGTTTCATCCGAAACCCTCAAATTTCCGTGACAGGCCAGCATTGGTTTCGGACACGATTGCCAGGCGTCCGCAGAGCAGAACGGTTCCCGCCGCGAGCATGGTGTCGAAGATGTAATTGATGGCTTGAAGCGCCTTCGGCGATCTGAACTCTGCCAGGAGAATCGGCAGATAGAGGAATACTGTGAGCGCGAGCAACGTTCCGCCTGCGAGCAGAACGGATCCCTTGAGAGTTTGTTTTCGAACAAGCCCCAGTGCCGCCGCCAGGAAAGCGACACCTGTGAGATAAGCCCAGACTCTGGGTAATGGAACCCACGCAGGAGTGCGCAACGGCAAAGGTATTCCTGGAGCGAATTCGGGGAACAAAAAGTGTTCGACTGAAAAAAACAGCAGCACGGCCGCGATCAACACTCGCCCAACAACTGCGAAGCGAGACACAAGCCCAGGGAACGGGTCCCGACGCCAAAGATCTAAGGTAAGGACAAGCGTGCCGGCGGTGAACAGTGTGTCCCGCGCCAGCACATTCCAATAAAGTCGTTCTTGCCGATGGGCCCACGCGTTGGGCACCTGGATTGTCAAGACGATTGAAGTGAATAGAATTGTCAACGAGAGCGCGGACCAGCGCATTTCTTTCCGGATCACAAAGCTCAACGCAGCAGCGAGTAGGGCCACGCCCACGGCGTATGTCCAGAAGAGATGAAACGGCATCCACGCTGGCACGAGGCCGGCAATGTCGGAAGCATCTAAAAAATGCTCCATGGAAAATACCGAAAGCGGGGCGGCTACGAGCACCGGAGAGAATGCAATCAGAGCATGCCCCACCGTCGCACCGCGAAGAACAGGTCGATATGTCAGCGCGCCCGCCAACAACGTGACGCAACCGGCGAGTTCGCAAGCTAAGACGAGCATTTGTTCCAAAATTCCTCTTTCAGCGCCGTGCGGCAATTCGAATTCCGAACTGTTACCGTGACTGGACCACACGAGCAGGTCCAAATCTGGGATATAGCAATCCTGTCGGCTGGCCCAGCTGTCAGTGCACATGCGCAAGATCGCCATTCATCAGAACTGACTACTTAAAGTCTTTCTCATATTTGGGGGATACGACGTGCGTCGTCGGACGCACAATGTTGAACGATCATCGTCGGCGGGTTCGTTTGTGACCATATCCAATCACCCCGATGTATGCATGGCCACACCCACGCTCGTACCAGCTCGAGCAGTTATCGCTCACGGGGTGGCTTCCAGCCCGACTGGTCCGGCGTAAGTCGCGCAAAGTGGGTATGGGCGCCAGCTTTGCGTCGCGAGACATTGGAATCATCCCTCGATGACAAAACAACGGAGCGTCGCATCGAATCTCGGTCTGTACACCTACGCCGGAGCCGCAATTTTCCTCGGCGTCGTCGGCGTGGTCTCCAGAGATTTCGCCACTCCCTGGCAAAATGTCGGCCCTGATGTTCCACTCCGCGTGCCGCTGGCTTGCATCGCCGGCGTAATTGAACTAGCTGCCGGCATTGCACTCCTCATACCCCGCACCGCACGCATCGGCTCGTTGATCTTGACGATTCTCTACTCCGTCTTCACGCTCCTCTGGTTGCCGAAGGCGTTGGTAAATCTCGGGAGTTACGATGCAATCGGAAGCGTGTTTGAAAACTTTTCCCTGGTCGCCGCGGGCTTGGTCCTGTGTGCAAACTTCTGGCCCGCCGGTTCAGCCATGGCGCGCCGCCAGCGATTTTTCGTGCTCCTCTTCGGTATCTGCCCCATCTCGTTCGGGATCGTTCATATTATTGACATGCCCGGTCTGCTGAATTGGATTCCGGGATGGCTGCTGCTGCCGAAAATGTTCTGGGCCTATGTCACCACCCTGGGATTTTTCGCGGCGGCAATCGCTATTCTCACCGGCATCATGGCACCGCTTGCCGCGTATCTTCTCACGGCGGAAATTATCATCTTCGAGTTACTTATCTGGATTCCGACGCTCCATCGCGACCCGCACAAGCACTTCAACTGGTCAGCAAATGCCATCTGCATCGCTATTGCAGGTGCAGCCTGGGTTGTCGCTGATTCGATCAGAACCGCAGCCAATCAATCCCGGCAGAATCCTCGCGAGTTTATGAGATAGCAATTCCTTCTCGTGTTTAATGTCAGAAACGCTGCTGCACGAAGTCTTCGGTTCCGGGTCAGACACTTCACCGGACGACCCTAAAGTATCTCGCCCAAGAGTCGGATTCCTTCTCGGATTTCCTGCTCGCCGAGCCGCGCATAGCCAAGAATAAAACCAGGCCGAGGCGGCTGCTTTAGCCAACAATGCGCAGTCCCGTAAATCCCGACACCCTTCCGGAGTGCCGCGACCACCACTGCCCGCTCCTCGACCTTCTTCCTCGGCCACAAAGCGACTTGGGCCCCCGCGCCTTCACCCGTCACCTCGACACGATCTCCAAGATGTTCCGCGATCGCCTCTAAGAGCGCTTTCCGCCGCGCGGTGTTTTTTCTTCGCAACCGGCGCAGATGGCGCTCGTACATCCCCCCGTTAATGAAGTCCGCCAGCGTCTGTTGCTCCAGGGACGCTGAGTGCAGATCGCTCAGCCACTTCGCCGCGGTCAGCGCGGGGACCAGCGACGCCGGGGCGATCAGATAGCCAATGCGCATGGATGGAAATACCGTCCGCGAAAAAGTTCCGATGTAGACGATGCGGCCTTCGCGATCGAGCCCCTGCAGCGATTCAAGAGGCCGTCCGTCGTAGTGAAATTCACCGTCGTAATCGTCTTCCACGATGACCGCGTTTTGCCGGCGCGCCCATTCCAGAAGCGCGAGACGCCGATGCAGCGGCAGAACCGCTCCGGTTGGAAACTGATGAGACGGGGTGACGAACACCAGCTTGGCATCGTTCGGCAGCTGGGTCGGATCGAGTCCTTCTCGATCGACCGGAACGGGTCTAAGCCGTGCCCCCGCTGCGCGCAGGGCTTCGCGAATCCCGTCGTACTGTGGATTTTCCAACGCCACGGCGTCACCCGGATCGACCAACACCCGAATCACCAGGTCCAATGCCTGCTGCGATCCGTTCACCACGATCACCTGGTCCGGAGTGCAGACCACGGAACGCGAGCGCCGCAGATGCGCGCAGATCGCCTCTCGCAATTCCGTACTCCCCTGCGCCGCCCCGTAGTCGAATTGCCGCATCGATGCTTCGCGCGCGTTCCGCAACAGCAAACGTCGCCATACAGCGAATGGAAAAGTCGCGAGATCACTGCGGCCGTAGATGAAGTTGTAGCGAGGGACCACTGGTCGTGGCAGAGGAGTATCCACCGTCGCTGCCGATCCACTTACGGCGTTGCCTAACCTTG
>Ga0302324_100021134_pt1 | contig 12700 bp, 9 predicted proteins | sample Palsa_T0_1_FD_201949 | JGI IMG/M metagenome (GOLD analysis project Ga0302324, IMG submission 201949) | Peat permafrost microbial communities from Stordalen Mire near Abisko, Sweden - Palsa_T0_1 | ecosystem: Environmental > Terrestrial > Soil > Palsa > Peat permafrost | place: Sweden: Abisko...
TGATGCCGAAAGCATGCTGGCGTTGAAGGATTTGATGGCCGCGCTTGGTTCGCGGAATATCGACTGCCGGCAGGACGGCGCGGTGCTGTCCAACGCCCGGCGCGATCATTACCTGTTCAACTCGCAGATCGCCGGGATCGAGGATGCCGGCGCGATCCTCATCATCGGCTCCAATCCGCGGCGTGAGGCGCCGGTACTGAATGCACGCATTCGCAAGGCGTGGAGCCACGGCGGCGCGAAAATCGGCCTGATCGGTGCCGAGCCGGACCTGACATATCCGCTGACCCATATTGGCACTGGTCCCGCCGCTTTCGCTGACGGTGAGGCGTTCCTGCGCGGTGCGAAACATCCAATGGTGATCGTGGGGCAGGGGGCGTTGGCTCGCGCCGACGGTGACTCGATTCTCGCCGCCGCCTGGGGGATCGCCGCGCGGGCCGGAGGGCTCACGTCCGAGTGGCATGGCTTCAACGTGCTGCACACGGCGGCGGCGCGTGTCGGTGCCCTCGATCTGGGGTTCCTGCCTGGTCCAAACGGCATGAGTCTCGACGAAATAGACGTGCTGTGGCTGCTGGGTGCCGACGAATTCGATACCAGGCAAATCAGCCCCGAAACGTTCGTCATTTATCAGGGTCACCACGGCGACGCCGGAGCGGCGCGCGCCGATGTGATCCTGCCCGGTGCCGCCTACACGGAAAAACCCGGCACCTACGTCAACACGGAAGGCCGGGTCCAACGCGGCTTCATGGCCACGCACCCACCCGGCGAGGCGCGCGAGGACTGGAAGATCATTCGTGCCCTGAGCGCCCGCCTCGGACACACCTTGCCATACGACACGATCGAGGCGGTTCGCGCGCGGCTTGAGCACGTCAATCCGGTGTTCGCCAACATCGGTTTTCTGCCGCGCTTCGGTTGCGCCGATCCAACAGGTCCGCGTGGTGATCCCGCTGCCGTCACTGCTGCTCCGTTCCTGCCGAAGATCACGCATTATCACCAGACCGACGTGATCAGCCGTGCTTCGCCGACCATGGCGGCCTGCGTCGCCGCGCTGGAGCCGGCCCCGGCCTTGGCGGCGGAATAGCGGCGATGGTCGACGCCATCAGGGACTTCCTGTTGAACAACCCCGTCGGCATCGTTATTCTGACGGTGCTTGAGGCGCTGGCATTGCTGGTGCCGGTGCTGATCTCTGTCGCTTATCTGACCTATGCCGAGCGCAAGGTGCTGGCTGCGATCCAGTTGCGCAAAGGACCCAATGTGGTCGGCCCGTTCGGCCTGATGCAGCCCTTCGCCGACGCGATCAAGATGCTGACGAAGGAAACCATCATTCCTTCCGGGTCGAACCGGGTCCTGTTCATCATGGCCCCGATGCTGACCTTCACCCTCGCCATGTTGGCATGGGCGGTCATTCCGGTGAACAACGGTTGGGCCATCGCCAACATCAACGTTGGTGTCCTGTATCTGTTCGCGATCAGCTCGCTTGGCGTCTATGGCATCATCATCGCCGGTTGGGCCTCGAACTCGAAATACGCGTTTCTCGGCGCGCTGCGCTCGGCGGCGCAGATGGTCAGCTACGAAGTCTCGATGGGGTTCGTGCTCGTCACCGTGCTGCTGTGCGCCGGCAGCCTGAACCTGACGGACATCGTGCTGGCGCAAACCAGAGTGTGGTTCTTCATCCCGCTGTTTCCGATGTTCATCATCTTCTTCATCTCGGCCCTGGCGGAATGCAATCGAGCCCCGTTCGACCTGCCCGAGGGTGAATCGGAAATCGTCGCCGGCTTCTTCGTCGAATACAGCTCCATGAGCTTCGGCCTGTTCTTCCTTGGCGAATACGCCAACATGATCCTCATGAGCGCGATGACCTCGATCCTGTTCCTTGGCGGCTGGTTGCCTCCGGTGAGCCTCGCGCCGTTCACCTGGATCCCCGGTCCGATCTGGCTGATCCTGAAAATCTGTCTGTGTCTGTTCACCTTCATCTGGGTCCGCGGAACCTTTCCGCGCTACCGTTACGACCAACTGATGCGGCTGGGATGGAAGGTGTTCCTGCCATTCTCGCTATTCTGGCTGGTGCTGACCGCGGGCGTGCTGATGGCGTTTGGATGGCTGCCGAATGCGTGACCAATGGGGCGTGACATCACGAATGGGGCGAAAGGAGCCTGATTGAATGGCCTTCCTCGACCGTACCGCGCGCGGCCTCCTGCTCTCCGAACTCCTCACAGGAATGGGCCTCACGCTGCGCTATATTTTCCGGCAAAAGGCGACGATCAACTATCCTTACGAGAAAGGACCGCTCAGCCCGCGCTTCAAGGGCGAGCACGCGCTGCGCCGGTATCCCAACGGCGAAGAACGCTGCATCGCCTGCAAACTCTGTGAGGCGATCTGTCCCGCTCAGGCCATCACCATCGAAGCCGAGCCGCGGGAAGATGGATCGCGCCGCACCACCCGCTACGACATCGACATGACGAAATGCATCTATTGCGGACTCTGCGAGGAGGCCTGCCCAGTGGACGCGATCGTGGAAGGGCCGAATTTTGAGTTCGCGACGGAGACGCGGGAGGAGTTGCTTTATAATAAGGACAAGCTGCTGGCGAACGGCGACCGGTGGGAGCCTGAACTCGCGCGGCGGCTGGAACTGGACGCGCCCTACCGATGATCGTCAACTTCTTCTTCTACCTGTTCGCCGCGGTGATGCTGGTCTCGGCTACGCTGGTGATTGTCTCGCGCAATCCCGTGCACTCGGTGCTGTTTCTGATCCTGACGTTCTTCAACGCGGCGGCCTTGTTCCTGATCGCGGGTGCCGAGTTCCTGGCGATGATCCTGGTCGTCGTTTATGTCGGCGCGGTCGCTGTGCTGTTCCTGTTCGTCGTCATGATGCTGGATATCGACTTCGAGGAATTGCGCGGTGGATTCCAGCGATACGCGGGCGTCGGCGCCGCCGTCGGCGTGGCGCTGCTGGTTGAATTCGCACTCACGTTTGGCGGCTGGACCCTCGCGCCAAACGTTGACGCGCTTCGCATGTCGCCGACACCCGCCAACGTCAGCAACACTCAGGCTCTGGGCCAGGTCCTTTACACCGACTACATCTTCTTGTTTCAGATGGCCGGCCTCGTGCTTCTGGTGGCGATGATCGGAGCGATCGTGCTGACCCTGCGCGACCGCAAAAGCTCCCGGCATCAGAACATTCGCATGCAAAACAGCCGGACGGTCGCCGAAACTCTTGAGGTCGTCACGATTTCGCTCGGCGCGGGGACGACCGAAAGCGGCGGCTTCCTGCGCCGGCACGCCACCCCGGAACCCGAGCCGGAACCGGTTGACGACCATGGCCATCACTAAAGGCATCAGCGCATGACATCGGTCAGCCTCACGCATTACCTGATCGTCAGCGCCATCATGCTGGTAATCGGGGTGTTCGGCATCTTCCTCAACCGGAAGAACGTGATCATCATGCTGATGGCGATCGAGTTGATCCTGCTCGCCGTCAATCTGAACCTCGTCGCGTTCTCCGCCGCGCTGAACGATCTGGCCGGGCAGGTGATGGCGATGTTCGTGCTGACCGTCGCCGCCGCCGAGGCCGCGATCGGACTGGCCATCGTTCTCGTGTATTTCCGCAACCGCGGCTCGATCCAGGTTGAAGATGTCAACCTGATGAAAGGCTAGCATGGTTTACGCGATCGCCGTCTTCGCGCCGCTTGCTGGCGCGCTGATTTCCGGGCTGCTCGGCAAGGCGATCGGCGATCGCGCGTCCACCGGCGCATCGATCCTTGGTATGTTGATCGCCGCGGTTTGCGGGTCCTATGCGTTCTTCACGCTGGTCATGGGCGGCGGCGAGCCTGACGTCGTCGATCTCTCGACCTGGATCGAGGCAGGCAAATTCCACGTCTCATGGGCGTTGCGGTATGACACGCTGGCGGCGGCGATGGTCGCGATGGTGACGTTCGTATCGATGCTGATCCATGTTTATTCGATCGGCTACATGGCGCACGACAAATATCCTCGCTACCGCTTCTTCGCCTACCTGTCGCTGTTCAGTTTCTCGATGTTGATGCTGGTGACGGCCGATAATCTGGCGCAGCTGTTCTTTGGCTGGGAGGGCGTCGGCCTCTGTTCGTATCTGCTGATCGGCTACTGGTATGATCGTCCGGCGGCCTGCGCGGCGGCGATCAAGGCGTTCGTCGTCAATCGCATTGGCGACCTGCCGTTCGCGGTTGGCATCGCGCTGATCTTCATGACCTTCGGGTCCGTCGAGTTTTCATCGATTTTCGGCAACGTCACGAAACACGGGGCAGATACGTATCATCTGTTTGGCCGCGATCTGCCGATGCTGGAACTGATCGGCTTCCTGCTGTTCTTCGGCGCGATGGGCAAATCCGCGCAGCTTGGTTTGCACGTGTGGCTGCCTGACGCGATGGAAGGACCGACGCCGGTCTCCGCGCTCATTCATGCCGCGACCATGGTCACAGCCGGCGTGTTCCTGATGGCGCGGATGTCGCCGCTGATGGAGTACGCGCCTTACGCGCTGGCGTTTGTTACCTTCATCGGTGCATCGACCGCGTTGTTCGCCGCCACGGTTGGTTGTTGCCAGAACGATATCAAGCGGGTCATCGCCTATTCGACTTGCTCACAGCTTGGATACATGTTCGTCGCGGCCGGCGTAGGGGCCTATCAGGTATCGATTTTCCACCTGATGACACATGCTTTCTTCAAAGCCCTGCTGTTCCTCAGCGCCGGCTCGGTCATCCATGCGATGTCTGACGAGCAGGACATGCGCCGGATGGGAGGGCTGGCGAAACTGATCCCGGTCACCTGCACGGTGATGTGGATCGGCAATCTGGCGCTGGCCGGCATTCCGCCATTGGCGGGCTCCTATTCCAAAGACGCGATCATCTCGGCGGCGTATCTGGCACACACCAACATCGGCGTTTATGCCTTCGTCTGCACCATTCTCGCGGCGTTTCTGACCGCGTTCTACTCCTGGCGGCTGCTGTTCATGACGTTCCACGGCAAGCCGCGCGCCGACCAACATACGTTGGAGCATGTCCACGAATCGCCTTCGGTCATGCTGGTCCCGCTGCTGCTTCTGGCCGTCGGAGCGATCGTCGCGGGCTATTTGCTCAATGGCTGGTTCATCGGCGAAGGACAGGCGGAGTTCTGGAATCATTCGATCTTCAATCGCCCGGACAACACGATCATGGAACAACTTGAGCACGTTCCGGCGGTTGTCGACTACGCTCCGTTGGTCATGGCGATCCTCGGCATCGCGCTCGCCTGGGTCATGTACATCAGGCAGCCGAATCTGCCGCGGGCGCTCGCGAAGCGTTTCCCCGTCATTTACTTCTTCCTGCTCAACAAGTGGTATTTCGACGAGCTTTATGATCGCGTCATCGTGCGGCCCTACTTTTGGCTCGCCGGTTTCTCCTGGCGCGTCGGCGATACCACGATCATCGATGGTGTGCCGAACGGCCTCGCCGCGATCGCCGCCGGCGGGTCGCGTGAGGCGGTGAAAATCCAGACTGGTTCGCTCGCGGCTTATGCCTTTGTCATGCTGATCGGCGTCGTCGTGCTGATCGGCGTCTTCATGTTCTTCCGGTGATCCAATGAACGCCGCGGGCTTTCCCATTCTGTCGCTCGTCACCTGGCTGCCGTTGGCCGGCTGCATCGTGATCATGGCGGTGCGCGGCGATGAGGAAACGGTCGCCTCCAACGCCCGCTGGACCGCACTGTGGACGAGCCTGCTGGTGCTGGCGTTGTCTTTGGTCCTCTGGGTGAAATTCGATCCGCGCGAGCCGGGATTTCAGTTCAACGAATCGGTGACGTGGCTGCCGCACTATCGCATCGCCTACAAAATGGGTGTCGACGGCATTTCGGTGCTGTTCGTTCTGTTGTCGACCGTTCTGACACCGATTTGTATTCTCGCGAGCTGGGAGTCCATCCACACCAAGGTTCGCGAATTCATGCTCGCGTTTCTGGTGTTGGAAACCATGCTGGTCGGCATGTTCTGTGCCGCCGACTTCGTCATATTTTACATGTTTTTCGAAGGCGTGCTGATCCCGATGTATTTGATCATCGGCATCTGGGGCGGTCCGAGGCGGGTTTACGCGGCGGTAAAATTCTTTCTGTTCACATTGACCGGCTCGGTGCTGATGCTGTTGGCGCTGATCGCGATGTGGCTGCACGCCGGAACGACCGATATCTCGGTGCTGATGGACACACGGTTCCCGGTCCAGATGCAGACCTGGCTGTTCTTCGCGCTGATGGCCTCTTTCGCCGTCAAGGTGCCAATGTGGCCGGTCCACACCTGGTTGCCCGACGCCCATGTCGAGGCGCCGACCGCCGGCTCGGTCATCCTGGCGGGCGTGCTGTTGAAAATGGGCGCCTACGGGTTTCTGCGATTTTCGGTGCCGATGTTGCCGGACGCCTCACAATACTATGCACCGCTCATCTACACGCTGTCGGTCATCGCCGTGATCTACACGTCGCTCGTCGCGCTCGCGCAGGAGGATATGAAGAAACTGATCGCGTATTCCTCGATCGCGCATATGGGCGTGGTGACGATCGGCATCTTCACGTTCAACGAGCAGGGCATTCAGGGCGCGCTGTTTCAGATGTTGTCGCATGGCATCGTTTCGGCCGCGCTGTTCCTGGTCGTCGGTGTGGTCTACGACCGGATCCATTCGCGCGATATCGTCCGTTATGGAGGGCTCGCCGACCGGATGCCGGCTTACGCTTTGGTGTTCATGGTCTTCACCATGGCAACAATCGGATTGCCGGGCACGTCCGGTTTCGTCGGAGAGGTCCTGGTCATCATCGGCTCGGCTCAAATCAATTTCTGGTTGGCCTTGCTCGGCGGTCTCGGCATGATATTGGGCGCCGCCTACATGCTTTATTTGTATCGCAGGGTGATTTTCGGCACCATCACGCACGCCGATCTGAGGAACATTCTCGATCTCAGCCCACGCGAATGGACCGTGTTCGCGCCGTTGATCGCGCTGACATTGTGGATGGGCGTTTATCCCTCCAGCTTCACCGGCTTCTTCGATGAGAGCGTCGCTGCGATGGTGCAACACCATCACGCCGCTGTCTCGAATACGGTAAAGTTCGCCCAGGGAACGCAGGGGGATAAACAACAACGATGAACTGGACCCTGGCACTGCCGGAGATCGTTCTCGCCTGCCTCGGCATGGCGATTCTGATTTTCGGCGTCGTGCGTAAGCAGGACAGCACCGTCCTCGCGACGATGTTCACCATTGGTGCATTCCTGGTCACCGGCTTCCTGGTCATGACGCGAGCGAGTGGGACTGGCTTCAATGGTCAGTTCGTGACCGATGCGTTCGCGTCGTTCAACAAGGAGCTGATCCTGCTCGGCGGTGCGCTCTCGCTGATCCTGTCGCTCGATTGGAACCGCACGCAAGGCATCGCCCGGTTCGAGTATCCCGTGCTGGTGCTGTTCGCCACGGTCGGGATGATGGTGATGGTGTCGGCATCGAACATGATGTCGTTGTATCTCGGTCTTGAGCTGCAATCTCTCGCGCTTTATGTGCTGGCCGCTTTCGCCCGCGACGATCAGCGGTCCTCGGAGGCGGGCCTCAAGTACTTTGTGCTGAGCGGGCTTGCTTCAGGTCTGCTGCTTTACGGCATATCGTTGGTTTACGGCTTCTCCGGAACGATGGATTTTGAGGCGCTGCACGGCGCGCTCATGACGCCGTCCGCCGCGCCCGCGGGCCTGATTGTCGGCCTTGTGTTCGTGGTGGTGGGGCTGGCGTTCAAAATCTCCGCCGTGCCGTTCCATATGTGGACGCCTGACGTCTACGAGGGCGCGCCAACGCCGGTCACCACATTTTTCGCGACCGCCCCAAAAGTCGCGGCGATGGCGTTGCTGCTGCGCATGATGGGCACGTCGTTCGCCGAACTCGTACCCGCCTGGCAATCGCTGATCGTTCTGATGTCGATTGCCTCGATGGTACTGGGCACGCTGGCCGCGATCGGACAGAGGAGCATCAAGCGGCTGATGGCATACTCTTCCATCGGCCACATGGGTTACGCGCTGATCGGCCTCGCGGTCGGATCGTCCGACGGGGTGCGTGGCGTACTGGTCTACATGACAATCTATGTGCTGATGTCGGCGGGAATGTTTGCTTGCATCCTGGCAATGAAGCGCGGCGGCCGGCCGGCCGAGCAAATCGCCGATCTGTCCGGGCTCGCGACGAGCGATCCAGGCCTGGCTCTGGCGATCAGCGTGTTCATGTTCAGCCTCGCGGGGATCCCGCCGATGGCAGGCTTTTTCGCCAAACTCTACATCTTCCTGGCCGCCGTGAAGGGGGGATTATGGACCCTGGCCATCATCGGCGTACTCACGAGCGTTGTGGGAGCATTCTATTACATCCGCGTTATAAAGGTGATGTATTTCGACCCGCCGGCCGAGGCATTCGATCGACGGCCGCCAGCCCTTTCGTTCGTCGTGGCGGCGACCGGCCTGTTTACCGCGTTCTTCTTTCTGTTCCCCGCGGCCGTCGTGGATGCCGCCGAGATGGCGTCTCGGGTTTTGTTCCGATAACGCACCAAAGGGGCTCTGCCCCTTTGATCCCCGCCAAGGGCAGTGGCCCTTGGAACCATTAATTTGGTTTGGTTGTGAGGGGAGGGTCGACCGTGACCGATAGCGATCCGTGTAGGCCCTCCCTCACACCCAAACCAATGGATAGATTGCAAAGGGCCTCGCCCTTTGCTGGGGGTTCAAGGGGGCAAAGCCCCCTTGGGCGGTAAGCATTTGCATCATCGGCCGTGCGATCATAACGTGACTGCCTTTCAGGGACCGGAAACGAATGAACGACAGCATCAGCACATCTCAGCCAGCTTCCATTGAGATGCCCGCGACAACGGGCTGGGAACCCGAACTCGCCGAACTGCGTCGGCGCCAGGCGCTCGCCCGCGAGATGGGCGGCAAGGAGCGTGTCGCGCGTCAGCACAAAGGCGGCCGGCTGACAGTGCGGGAGCGTATTGATCATCTGCTCGACCCCGGCACGTTCAAAGAGATCGGCAGCATCGCCGGCAAAGCCACTTACGACGCCAAAGGCAACATCATCGACTTCATGCCCGGCAATTGCGTATTCGGCCGCGGCACCGTGGACGGCCGGCCGGTCGTGGTCGCCGGCGACGATTTTACTTTACGCGGTGGATCCGCCGATGCCTCGATCAAGGGCAAGCCCAAAATGTCGGAGCAGATCGCGGCGCAATTCCGCATGCCGATCATCCGATTGATCGAGGGCTCCGGCGGCGGCGGCTCGGTCAAGACAATTGAAACGACCGGCCGAGCCAATCTTCCCGGCGGTCTCAGCGAGACGACCGCCTTCGACCTCGTCGCCAACAATATGGCCGAGGTTCCGGTCGTCGGTCTCGGCCTCGGCTCGGTCGCCGGTCTAGGTGCGGCGCGTCTCGTCGCGGCGCATTACTCCATAATGGTGAAGGAGATCGCCGCCGTATTCGTCGCCGGTCCGCCGGTTGTCGAGCGTCTCGGCGAACCCCGCACCAAGCAAGAACTCGGCGGTTGGGAAATTCAACTGGGCTGCGGCGCCGTGGACGAAGCGGTCGATACCGAGGATGACGCGTTCGAGATGGCGCGGCGGTTCCTGTCCTATCTCCCCAGTTCGATCCATGACGTGCCGCCGAGGACCCGCGGCTGGGACGATCCGGCCAGGAGCGACGATCAGCTGATCGGTATCGTCCCGCGGGTCCGGAAGCAGGCGTATTTGATGCGCCGCATCATTTCCTCCGTATTCGACAAAAACAGTTTTTTCGAGATGGGCCGGATGTTCGGCCGCTCGATCATCACGGGGTTTGCTCGTCTCGACGGCTGGCCGGTCGCGGTGATGGCGGGCGATCCGTTGTTCGAGGGCGGTGCCTGGAACGCCGATGCCTGTAACAAAATCATACGTTTCGTCGACACCGCGCAAACCTTCCATTTGCCAATCGTGCATTTGGTGGATTGCCCGGGGTTCCAGGTGGGACTGAGGGCGGAGAGCAGCGCGGTGATCCGGTGGGGCGTTCGGGCCTTATCGGCGATCAATCAGACGACCGTACCGTGGTGCTCGATCGTGGTGCGCAATTGCTACGGCGTCGGTGGGCTGGGCCATCAGCCGGTCGGCCGTTTGTGTTTGCGCTACGCGTGGCCCTCGGCCAGTTGGGGGTCGCTGCCGCTGGAGGGAGGCATCGAGGCCGCCTATCGAGCCGACATCGATGCCGCCGATGACCCTCAGGCGAAGCTGGAGGAAATCGAGGAACGGCTCAACCGGTTGCGTTCTCCTTTCCGCACCGCCGAGTCATTTTGGATCGATGAGGTCATCGATCCACGCGACACACGGCGGTTGCTGTGCGATTTCGCCACCCTCGCGGCGCCTTTGCGCGAGCCGGGTCCGTCCCGCTTCGGCATGCGTCCGTAAACGCGGGTAGCTCTGGAGCGATTTCAAGCGCTGTTGCGTTTCGATTGCGGGAATGGCTGCTAAACGCTATAATGTATTGACGAAATCCGACGGGGGCCTCAGAAGCCCCCGCGCGTACGACTGGGGAGTGATTCATCATCCGGTCGGGACGGAGGAACCAGGTTGCAGCAAACTAACATTCAAGACCCGGATTACTTCCACAAGGTTGTCGATTGTCAGTGGGCTTGCCCATCCCATACGCCGGTTCCGGAGTATATCAGGCTGATCGCGGCGGGCCGCTACGCCGACGCTTTCATGATCAACTGGCAGTCGAACGTCTTCCCCGGCATCCTCGGCCGTACCTGTGATCGTCCGTGTGAGCCCGCGTGCCGTCGCGGCCGGGTCGAGGAAGAACCCGTCGCCATTTGCCGCCTGAAGCGAGTCGCGGCCGATTACAAAGGCGACATCAGCGACCGTCTGCCGCCAAAGCCGACGTTCAAGAACGGCAGGAAGATCGCGCTGGTCGGTGCTGGCCCGGCGTCACTCACTGTCGCGCGTGACCTGGCGCCTTTGGGTTACCACTGCGTGATATACGACGGAGACACCCGCGCCGGTGGCATGATCCGCAGCCAAATTCCCAAGTTCAGGCTGCCCGAGGAAGTCATCGACGAAGAGGTCGGCTACATCACCCGTCTGGGACCCGAGATGCGGTTGGGCCAAAATGTAGACAGTCTGAAAGCACTGCTGGCCGATGACTACGACGCGATCTTCGTTGGCTCCGGTGCACCGCGCGGGCGCGATCTGGACATCCCGGGCCGGACGGAATCGGCTGCCAACATCCATATCGGGATCGACTGGCTGTCCTCGGTGTCGTTTGGCCACATCACGAAAATCGGCCGTCGCGTGATCGTGCTTGGCGGCGGCAATACAGCCATGGATTGCTGCCGGTCGTCACGCCGTCTGGGCGGTGATGACGTGAAGGTGATCGTTCGCTCCGGGTTCGAGGAAATGAAAGCCTCGCCGTGGGAAAAGCAGGATGCGATCCACGAAGACATCCCGATCCTGAACTTTCTGGTGCCGAAGGAATTCAAGCATCAGGACGGCCGTCTATATGGCATGACATTTGAGAAGGTGCATGCCGAGTACGATGCGCGTGGCCGGCGCCGGCTGGTCCCAACCGGGGAGCCGGATCACTTCTTCGAATGCGACGACGTGCTGGTCGCGATCGGACAGGAAAACGCGTTTCCGTGGATCGAGCGCGATATCGGCCTCGAATTCAACGAGTGGGAGATGCCCGTCGTCAACGAAACGACGTTTCAATCCACCAACCAGCGCGTGTTCTTCGGTGGCGACTCGGCGTTTGGTCCGAAGAACATCATCTGGGCTGTCGCGCACGGCCACCAGGCCGCGATCTCGATCCACAAGATGTGCGAAGGCGAGGACATCAACGATCGTCCCCCTCCGGGTGTCAACATCACCAGCACCAAGATGGGCATCCACGAGTGGAGCTACGACAACGACATTTCGCTCGATTTGCGCTTCAAGGTTCCGCACCGGGACAAGCTGATCGCGCTCAAGGACATCAAGGCCGAGGTCGAGCTTGGGTTCGACGAAAAGCTGGCTTACGCCGAAGCCGAGCGTTGCCTTAACTGCGACGTGCAGACGATATTCACCGACAAGCTGTGCATCGAGTGCGATGCCTGCGTCGATATCTGCCCGGTGGATTGCATCAGCTTCGTGGATAATGGCGAGGAAGCCGAGCTACGGACGCGATTGAACGCTCCGGCGACCAATCTGACGCAGGCGCTTTACGTTTCCGGTGGATTGAAGACCGGCCGCATCATGGCGAAAGACGAAGACGTTTGCCTGCATTGCGGATTGTGCGCCGAACGTTGCCCCACTGGCGCATGGGATATGGAACGTTTCCTGATCGACGTGGCACAAGCGGAGACCGCATGCTGCAGCAAGTAGACCGGGTCGAAGGCCTTCAGCGGGTCAACGATTTCGTCGTCAAGTTCGCCAACGTGAACGGGTCGGGCTCGGCGAGTGCGAACTCGCTGTTCGCCAAGGCGGTGTTGCGCATGGGCGTGGCGTCGACCCCGCGCAACATTTTCCCCAGCAACATTCAGGGGCTTCCGACGTGGTACGAAGTCCGCGTGTCGGAGTCCGGACATCTGGGCGCGCGCGGCGGCGGGGTCGACCTGATGGTCGCGATGAACCCGCAGACCTGGGATGAGGACGTGCGCTCGATCGTTACGGGCGGGTATTTGTTTTACGACAACACCAAGCCGATGCCG
>Ga0302324_100021135_pt1 | contig 12699 bp, 6 predicted proteins | sample Palsa_T0_1_FD_201949 | JGI IMG/M metagenome (GOLD analysis project Ga0302324, IMG submission 201949) | Peat permafrost microbial communities from Stordalen Mire near Abisko, Sweden - Palsa_T0_1 | ecosystem: Environmental > Terrestrial > Soil > Palsa > Peat permafrost | place: Sweden: Abisko...
AACAGGGTGTTCTCCCCCTGGGCCTCGCTCGATCCCTCCTCGGCCTCGCACTCCCCCCAAGAGGTCGAGATCACGTTCGCGGTGTCCTGGCTGATGATCGCGTTATAGGTGTCGTAGGGCCCCGAGCCCGAGTTCGGTCCCTGGAAGACGATGATGTTCGCCGTCGGCGCCAGGCCGATCACGTCCTCGATATCCAGGGCAGCCTCGCCCTCGCCCGGGCCCGTCTGCGCGAAACCGTCGACCTGGTCATAGCTCACCGACGTGCTCGTCCCGTAGCACGCCTGATAGGCGGCGATGTCCGACCTGAGGTTTGGCTCGAGCTCGTACAGCGCCACCGTCTGTCCCGCGCCCAGGTCTCCCTCCCCGTAGAGGCTCGAGAAGTCGTAGGCCGAAGCGAGCTGGTCGGCGGTGTACGCGCCCTGACTGTGAGCCTCGTCCACTGCGGTCGAGCACGGCTGCGGGCCGCCGGTCACGACATCGGGAGTCGAGACCCGCGGCGCAGCATCAGGTCGGGCCCGCGACATTGACACCGGCTGGGGCACGGCCAGCGTGTCGAGACCCACCGCCCCCTGCACATACCCAGCCACGCTCGCCGGCAGCGATGGCGCCGCCGTGTTGGCGAATGCCGTCCGACCGCTCGGTAGGGCGATGCGCTGCAAGCCGATGGCGAAGGCGTGTTCGAGCTGCCCGGCGGTCGTGCTCACCGGGATCGCCAGACCGTTGGCGCTCACCGCCCCGGGATCGAGGCCTTCCGAGCGCAGCGCCGCCTCGACCGCCTCGATCTGGCCCGTGGACGGCCCGAACTCCTGCGCGAACTGCGCCACCGTCAAGTAATGGCGATAGACGGCCGACCCCGGCGTCGCTACTGCCGTTGCGTACGCCGCGAGCGCAGCCGGATCACGCGGCTGGAGCGTTACCGCGATCCGCATACGGGTCGGGGGCGCCAGCGTGCCCACGGCCTTCGCGCGCGCCGGGAGCACCGGCACCACCCCGACGCGGACCGCCCGTGGGGAGGAGGCGAAGGCGGGTGCGACAGGCACGCCCGCGAAAGCGGACAGGCAAGCACCCAACACAAGCACCCTTGACCAACGTGACATCAGATATCTCAGCCCGGCCGCCCCGGCGTGAATTGACCCGTGCCTACGGTACCGACATCGCAGCCAGATGGCGGCACGCCCCTCCGATCAGAGCCTGAGCTTCACTACCACCGGGGTCGTGATGTCGCCCGAGCTCGTCGCCCAAACGGCGCTCGAGAGCGACTTGATGTGCTTCTCGGCGACCTCCTTCTCGAGGCTCTTACTCTCGGACAGCTCGGCGTTCGAGACCGTGACCGTGACGCTCGGGGCGGCCGTCTTAAGGGTGAGCGTGAGCGCGCCCTGCCTCACCTTGGCGGTGAACTTGACTCCTCTGAGCGAGACGCCCTTGACAAGGAGCTTGGCCGCGCTCGAGAACTTCAGGCCCTTCGGCAACCCGACTACGATCGTCCTGATCGACGGAGCACCCGTGGCCGCGGTGACCTTGAACGACAGCCTTGGTTCGCCCTTGCCCATCCCGGAGAGCGAGCCGTTCGATACGGTCGCCGCCGCGGCTATCGCCCAGGTGAAGGTCGTCGTCGCCGATGGCGCGGTCGCGTCGGTGGCCGTGACGGTCACCGGCGAGCCCCCGAGCGTGGTCGGCGTCCCGGAGATGATGCCGCTCTGCGCTCCAATCGAGAGACCGGCCGGCAGCCCGGCCGCCGCATAGCGAAGCGCGCCGCCGTTGTTATCGGAGGCGTGAATCTGCAGCCCGGTGACGGGAACCCCAATCGTCCCGGCCTGATTACCGGGACTGGCGACCGCGACGGAAGTCGTCCCGGCCTGATTGACGGGACTGGTGGGCGTCCCGCCCTGATTACCAGGACTGGTGGGCGTTACCGGGGTCGCGACCACCACGTTCCACGTGAATGAGGTGCTCGCCGAGAGATCGTCGGAGGAGGCGACGTTGACGGTCGCGCTCGAAGCGCCGACCGTCGTGGGCGTGCCCGTAACCACGCCGGTCGAGGCGTTGATCGACAGGCCGGCCGGGAGCCCGGTCGCGGTGTAGCTCAGAGTCGCACCGCCGGTGCTCGTACCGGTCACCGGCACGCTCACGGATGCGCCCACGGAGAAGGTCTGCGAGCCCGGGTTGGCCACCGTAAGCTGATCGCACAGATAGCCGCCGAGGGTCGAGGCGATCGGCGTCCCCAGGCCGCTTGCCATGTCGTAGCCCGTACCTGCGGGGTACAGGCCGGTGTTGGTACCGAACTCGTCGTTGTTCCCCGAGGTGATGTCGTTGAACGCGCTCGCGTATGCGCTGCTCCCCCCCACCCGGTACAGGGCTGGATTCGCGAACCCGATCGGCGAGCCATGGCATGCGCCGGAGGCGTTGGCAAGCGCGGTGAACGCGGCCCAGAGCGGAGCGGCGGCGCTCGTACCGCCGATGGCCGTCCAGCCGCCGCCGTAGTAGACGACGTAGCCGGTGTCCTCATCGGCATCAGCCGAGACGTCCGGATCCTCGCGGCAGTAACTGCCCGCCGGCGCATGGGCACTGCACTGCGACTTCGAAGAATCTGCATTGATCACGTTCAGCGACGCGGGCGCGCCCGACTGGTAGGAGGGCATCGGCCAGAAGCTGGAGATCCCGCCGCCGCCGGATCCCTCGGAGGGGCCGTCGTTCCACACCGTCTCCGCCGGTGGAGGACCCACCGTCGCCAGGCTCGTCCCGCCGACGCCGGTGACGAACGGCTGGCTGCCGGGGTCGTCGACCGCCAGCGCGGTACTGCTGTCGTACCCGTAACAGTCCTCCGAGCCGTCATCGCCCATCGCTGCGAAGACCGACTGGCCCTGGGTCGCGGCCTCCTGGAAGAGCGTGTTCTCCGAGCTCGCGGCATTAAGCGCCGTGCCCGGCTCGCACTCCCCCCACGAGGTCGAGACCACCTTCGCCGTATCGTCGGTGACGATCTTCGTGTATTCGGCGATCAATCCCTGCTCGCTGTTCGGAGCCTGGTAGACGACGATGTTCGCCCTAGGCGCCAGGCCGATCACGTCCTCGATGTCGAGTGCAGCCTCGCCCTCACCCGGGCCCGTGCCCGCGCCGCCGTCGACCTGGACGTAGCTCACCGACGCGCTCGTCCCGTAGCACGACTGGTACGCCGCGATGTCGCCTGGATCGTTCGGCTCGAGCTCGAACAGAGCCACCGTCTGGCCCGCTCCCAGGTCTCCCGCTCCGTACTGGCTCGAGAACTTGTAGGCGGAGGCGAGCTGATCGGCGGTGTAGGCGCCGTAGGACTCGCCATCGGAGCTCGCCGCCGCGCACGGCTGCGGGCCACCGGTGACGATGTCGGGCGCCGCCGCGCTGGTGGCGTGCCGCGCCACCGACTGCAGGCCCTCCGGCAGCGACCGTGACAGCGTGTCGAGCCCGATAACTGCCTGCACATCGCCGGCCACGTTCGCGCCGAGCGCCGGCGCCGATGTGTTTGCGAACGCTGTCCGCCCGCCCGGGAGCGCCACTCGCTCGAACGATGTCGAGAATGCCTGCGCGAGCCGACCCGCGGTCGACGTCACCGGAATCGATAAGCCGTTCGCGGTTACCGCTCCCGGATCCAGCCCGTCCCCTCGGAGCGAGGACTCGACGGCCGCGATCTGCGCCGCGGTCGCGCCGAACCGTGCGGCGAACTGCGGCACCGTCAGATAGTCGCGATACACGCTGGAACCCGCGGTGGAAACGGCCGTCGCATACGCGGCCAGGGCAGCGGGCTCCCGCGGCTCGAGCATCACCGTAATGCCGATTTTCGTATTGCTCGGCACCGAGCCCATGACCTTCGAGCCCGCGGAGATCTGCGGCGCGGGGCCGACCAGAACCAGGGGCGTGGAGGCAAGCGCCGAAGAGAGCGAACCGGCGAGCGCGAGCACGCAGACACCGGCTAGCAGGAAGACCGACCGCCGCATGCGCCCCATTTACTACCTCCTGAGAAATCGATGACCCGGAATCCGTTGCTCCGGGACCGACCAGCGTACCGCGTTCGACGAGGCGCTCGGAGTTCTGGTCGCTACGCTCTGGGTTCACCCCATGGCCAGCCAATACATCTTCACCACCCACAAGCTCTCCCGCCGCTATCCGCCATCCCAGCAGGTGCTGAGCGACATCTCGCTCTCGTTCCTCCCCGGCGCGAAGATCGGCGTGCTCGGATACAACGGAGCGGGCAAGTCGACGCTGCTGCGGATCATGGCGGGGCTCGACACCGAGTTCGACGGTCACGCTCAGCTCGCCTCGGACGCGACCGCGGGGATGCTCGAGCAGGAGCCCGGGCTCGACCCGGCCAAGGACGTGCGCGGGAACGTCGAGGACGGCGTCGCGGAGATTCGCGCGCTCCTCGATCGCTTCAACGAGCTGTCGATGAACTACTCCGAGGACACGGCAGACGAGTTCTCCGCCGTGCAGGAGAAGATCGACGCGGTCGACGGCTGGAACCTCGACACGACCCTCGAGGTGGCGATGGACGCGCTGCGCTGCCCGCCTCCCGACGCCGACATCGCCACGCTCTCGGGCGGCGAGCGCCGCCGGGTGGCTTTGTGCCGGCTACTCCTGCGCCAGCCGGACCTGCTCTTGCTCGACGAGCCCACCAACCATCTCGACGCCGAGTCGGTGGCCTGGCTCGAGACCCACCTGCGCGACTATCCCGGCACCGTGGTGGCGGTCACCCACGACCGGTACTTCCTCGACAACGTCGCCGGCTGGATCCTCGAGCTCGACCGGGGCCGCGGCGTCCCTTACGAAGGCAATTACACGGGCTGGCTCGAGCAGAAGCAGAAGCGTCTCGAGACCGAGGCGCGGCAGGAGACGACGCGCCGCAAGACGATCGAGCGCGAGCTCGAGTGGGTCCGCATGAACGCGAGCGCCCGCCGCAACAAGCCCAAGGCTCGCCTGAACGCCTATGAGGCGCTTCTGGCCCAGGATCGCAACGTCAAGCTCGATCAGGTCCAGATCCACATCCCTGCCGGCCCTCGCCTCGGCGAGGTGGTCGTCGAGTCCGAAGGGCTCTCAAAGGCCTACGGCGACCGGCTGCTCATCGACGGCTTGGACTTCAAGCTCCCCCGCGGGGGCATCGTGGGCGTGATCGGCCCCAACGGCGCCGGTAAGACCACGCTGATGCGGATGATCGCCGGCCAGGAGCAGCCCGACAGCGGCGCGCTGCGGATCGGCGAGACGGTTGAGCTCGCCTATGTGGATCAGTCACGCGACGCCCTGGACCCCGAGAAGACGGTATGGGAGGAAGTCTCCGGCGGCATGGAGCAGATCTCCCTGGGCGACCGTCAGGTGAACAGCCGCGCCTACGTCGCAGGCTTCAACTTCAAGGGCTCAGACCAGCAGAAGAAGGTCGCCAAGCTCTCGGGCGGCGAGCGCAACCGGCTCCACCTCGCGAAGCTGCTCCGGCGCGGAGGCAACCTCCTGCTCCTCGACGAGCCCACCAACGACCTCGACACCGACACCCTGCGCGCGCTCGAGGAGGCACTGCTCGCCTTCGCCGGGTGCGCCGTCGTCGTCTCCCACGACCGCTGGTTCCTCGACCGCATCGCCACGCACGTCCTCGCCTTCGAAGGCGACTCGCAGGTGCGCTGGTTCGAGGGCAACTTCGAGGCCTACGAGAGCTTCCGGCACGAGCAGCTCGGCGCCGAAGCCGACCGCCCGAAGCGCATCACCTATAAGAAGCTCGTCCGCGGCTAAGGGCCGAGCGCGCGGATCGCTTCCATGAGACCACCGGCGTCGGCGGCCACGGCGTCGGCCTCTTGGAGCTCCTCGACCCCGAAGGGACCCGTCGCCACGGCCACGCAGCGCACCCCGTCGGCGTGCGCGCAGACGATGTCGAGCGGCGTGTCGCCGATCACCACCGTCTCCCCTGGGGGTTGCGGCACGTCGTCTTGCCCCGCACGACGGCGGGCGATGGCAGGGAGCTCGGCGCGATCCTCGGCATCGGACCCGAAGGCGCCCTGACCGACGGGGAAATATTTGCCGATACCGGCGCGTGCCAGCTTGATCCGGGCGATCGGCTCGAAGTTCCCGGTCAGGAGCGCGACGCGCACGTCGTCGTCGTAGAAGAGCGAGACGAGGAGCTCGGGGATTCCCGGAATCACCGTGTGAGAGAGGTCGTAGGGGCAGCGGCGCGCGTACTCCCGGCAGCACACCTCGCGCACGGCGTCTGAGCCGTCGTCGATCTGTTCGGCCGACACCCCTGCGAGGAGGAGGATCATCCGCGCGATCTCACCGTCCGTGCGCCCCGCCGGGTGCACCGAGGGCCGGAAGGCCTCGGGGTCCTCGACGCCGTGGACCTCGCGCAGCGCCGCGTGCAGAGCCGCGCGGTGCGCCTTGGTCGCACCGGCGAGGAGGGTGCCGTCGATGTCGAAGAGCAGAAGCATCGGGCCGGGCACTCAGCGCTCGAACGACATGCCGGGCTCGAGTCGCTGGGCGAACGCGGCGATCAGCCGCGCGGCCGCGTCGACATCGGCGAGCGAGACGGTCTCCACCGGCGAGTGCATGTAGCGCAAGGGGACGGATACCAGGCCGGTGGGAATGCCTTCGCGCGTGAGGTGGATCGCGTCGGCATCGGTGCCCGTGCCGCGCCCGAGCGACTCCACGGTGAAGTCGATCTTGGCCTCCTCGGCCGCGTCGTGAAGGAGGTCGGAGACCCGGGGATGCAGGATCGAGCCATAGGCGATGACCGGCCCCGAGCCGAGCGTGTGCTTGGTGATCTGCCCGAGCTCGACACCGGGCTGGTCGGTGGCGAAGGTGACGTCGACGGCGATGGCGACGTCGGGGCGCAGCGCGTAGGCGCTAGTGCGCGATCCGGCGAAGGTGATCTCCTCCTGGGCGACCGCGAGCGCGACCACGTCCCCGGGGGCACCGCCTGCCTCGGCGACGAGCCGCAGTGCTTGTGCGGCCACGTAGCAGCCGACCCGGTTGTCGAGCGAGCGGGACGCCACCCTGCCGTTGGGCAGGTCCATGGGCTCGACGTCGATGACCGCAAAATCGCCAATGCGCACGAGCGTCTTCGCCTCGTCGCCGTCCTTGGCGCCGACGTCGATGACGAGGTCCTTGAGCTCGGGCACCTGCTTGCGATCTTCCTCCTTCATCAGATGGATGGGCTTGCGTCCGATCACCCCTGCGACCGGTCCCCCGCGCGTCGTGACGCTCACCCGCTGGGCGATGAGGATTACCGGATCCCAGCCACCGATGTTCCCGAAATGGAGGTATCCGTCGTCGTCGATGTGCGTGACGTGCAGGCCGATCTCGTCGATGTGCCCGACGATCGCGAGGACCGGCCCCGCCTGCCCGCCCCCGGGCGGACGCGCCGCTACCCGAGCCGACGAGGACCCGACCTTATCCCCCTTGACCTCGGCGAACTCTGCGCACGCCGAGCGCCACACCTGGGCGGCGCTCGACTCGTGGCCCGACGGAGCCGGCGCGGTGAGGAGGCGCTGAAGGAGGGGAGGGGCTGGCATCAGCCGAGAAGCTCGCGGAGCACGAGCTGGAGGATGCCACCGTGGCGGTAGTAGCGCTGCTCGTTGGGAGTGTCGATGCGGACGGTCACGGTGAATTCGACCGGCTCTCGCTCGGTGGAATCGGCGCCGGCCGATTCCACTTTGACCGTGAGCTCGCGCGGCACCTCCTCGGCACCGGCGAGGCCCGCGATCGCGAACACCTCGTGCCCCGTGAGACCGAGCGACTCAGCCGAGTCGCCGTCCTTGAACTGGAGCGGGAGCACTCCCATCCCGACCAGGTTCGAGCGGTGGATGCGCTCGAAGCTCTGAGCGATCACGGCGCGTACCCCGAGCAGGCTGGTGCCCTTGGCCGCCCAGTCGCGCGAGGACCCCGAGCCGTACTCCTTACCGGCGAGGACGACGAGGGGCGTGCCCTCCTCCTGGTAGCGCATGGCGGCATCGTAGATCGACATCTGCTCCTCGTCGGGAAGATGCAGCGTGACGCCGCCCTCGGTTCCCGGGGCGAGCTGGTTGCGCAGGCGAATGTTGGCGAACGTCCCGCGCATCATCACCTCGTGGTTGCCGCGGCGCGAGCCGTAGGAATTGAAGTCCTTGGGCTGCACGCCGTGCTCGATCAGGTACTGGCCCGCGGGGCCGTCGCGCTTGATCGATCCGGCCGGCGAGATGTGGTCGGTGGTGACGCTGTCGCCGAGCACGGCGAGCACGCGCGCGCCTTCGATGTCCTCGATGGGCTCGGGCTCAGGCGCGAGGTTCTCGAAGAACGGCGGCCTGCGCACGTAGGTCGAGTCCTCACCCCACGCGAAGCTGTCGCCGGTCGGGACCTCGAGCGAGTTCCAGCGCTCGTCGCCGTCGAACACCTCCGCGTAACTCTTGCGGAACATGTCGGACTGGACGGCGTCGAGCACGGTCTCCGAGACCTCGGCCGCGCTCGGCCAGATATCCCGCAGGTAGACGGCCTCGCCGTGCTCGTCCTCGCCCAGCGGCTCCTCGTAGAGATCGATGTCCATCGTCCCCGCGAGCGCGTAGGCCACGCACAACGGGGGCGAAGCGAGGTAGTTCATCTTCACGTCGGGGTTGATCCGACCCTCGAAGTTGCGGTTGCCCGACAGCACCGAGACGACCGCTAGATCGGCGTCGGTGACCGCTTCTGAGATCTCCTCGGGCAGCGGCCCGCTGTTACCGATGCACGTCGTGCAGCCGTAGCCGACGAGGTTGAACCCCAGGTCCTCGAGGTACTCGGTCAGGCCCGCTCGGTCCAGGTACTCGGTGACCACCTTCGAGCCGGGGGCCAGCGAGGTCTTGACCCAGGGCTTGGACTTCAGCCCGCGCTGCACGGCGTTGCGCGCGAGCAGGCCCGCTCCCACCATCACCGAGGGATTCGACGTGTTCGTGCAGCTCGTGATCGCGGCGATGACCACGTGACCGTGATGGAGGTCTGTCTCGGTGCCGTCGGCGAGGGTCACGGTGGCGGTGGCGCCCTTGCGCTCGGCGATCTGCGCCGAGCCGACGCTGCCCGGCTCGTGGCCCGCTCCGTTGGGTCGGTGCGAGGACACGGGATCGCTGGCGGGAAAGCTCTCCTCGATCGCCTCGTCCTCTTCTGACTCCTCGGGCAGGTAGCCCTCGAGCGCCTCGCGGAAGGCGTCCTTGGCGTCGGTCAGCGAGACGCGATCCTGCGGGCGCTTGGGTCCGGCGATGCTCGGCACCACTTCGGCCAGGTCGAGCTCGATGGTGTCGCTGTAGGTCGCCTGCTCAGAGCTCTCGTCGTGCCATAGCCCCTGCTCCTTGGCGTAGGCCTCCACGAGCTCGATCAGCTCCTTGGGCCGGCCCGAGAACTCGAGGTAGCGCAGGGTCTCGGCGTCGATCGGGAAGATCGCGCACGTCGATCCGAACTCGGGGGACATGTTCCCGATCGTGGCTCGGTCGGCGAGCGGGAGGGCGGCGAGCCCGGGGCCGTAGAACTCGACGAACTTGCCGACGACGCCGAGCTTGCGGAGCATCTCGGTGACCGTGAGCACGAGGTCGGTGGCGGTGGCGCCCTCGGGCAGCTCGCCGGTGAGCTTGAACCCGATCACCTGGGGGATGAGCATCGACATCGGCTGCCCGAGCATCGCCGCCTCGGCTTCGATGCCGCCGACGCCCCAGCCGAGGACGCCGAGGCCGTTGATCATGGTTGTGTGCGAGTCGGTGCCGACGAGCGTGTCGGGGTAGGCGAGGCCGTGCTCTTCATCCACGAACACCACCCGGGCCAAGTACTCGAGGTTGACCTGATGGACGATCCCGGTGTCGGGGGGGACGACCGAGAAATTGTCGAAGGCTCCCTGACCCCAGCGCAGGAAGGCGTAGCGCTCCTGGTTGCGTTCGAACTCGAGCTCGGCGTTGCGCTGGAAGGCCTGCCGGGTGCCGAAGACGTCCACCTGCACCGAGTGGTCGATCACGAGCTCGGCCGGCACGAGCGGGTTGATCTTCTCGGCGTCGCCGCCGAGCTCGCTCATGGCGTCGCGCATCGCCGCCAGATCGACGATGGCCGGGACGCCGGTGAAGTCCTGCATCACCACGCGCGCCGGAGTGAAGGCCATCTCCTCGCTCGGCTCCGCCTTCGCGTTCCAGCTCGCAAGCGCCTCGATGTCCCCCGCGCGGATCGACTCGCCGTCCTCGTTGCGCAGCAGGTTCTCGAGCAGGACCTTGAGCGAGAAGGGCAGGCGGGCGACGTCGTAGGAGGCCTGGAGCGCGTCGAGGCGGAAGATCTCAAAGGACCGCTCGCCGACGACAAGCGTGGCCTTCGCGTCGAAGCTGTTGGTGGACATTCCGCCTCCTGGACTCGGGTGGAGCCACGTAACTCTAGGCGAGGGCGGGCTCAGCGCGCGGATTCGGGGCCGGGGGGGCGGCGCGTGGCGCGCGTGGGGGCGTGGCGCGCGCCGCGGGCGTTGCATTGCCTTCACAAACGTCACTGGATCAGATCGGCCGCGAAACTCGGGGTCGTGTTGCGTAACCCCCAACATTTGGGGCAAACGCAGCAACCCCCCCACCGCGCCAAAATCAGATCCGCCGCAGAACTCGAGGTCGTGCTGCGAAACCCCCAACATTTGGGGCAAACGCAGCAACCCCCCTTACCGCGCCGGCTCAGATCGGCCGCGGAACTCGGGGTCGTGCGACGTAACCCCCGACATTCAGGCTGCCGCAGACCCCGCAGACGATCCGCCGCCGAAATTCGGCCTTACCTGCGGCGTTCTAACGCCCTGTGCGCGCAGCGAGACTGATTGACCCCTCGTTTGCGGCATTTCGGTCGGCTCAGGAGCTCTTGCGACGCCTCTATATTCCGCTTTCTCGGCCAGGCTCGGGCGATCGCGGCCGCCGGCCACAGCCGTCACGCCGATGTGCTTGTCTTAATCCCCGATGGACTCGCTCGAACCGAGTGGCCGCCGCGCCGAGCGCGCGCGCTCGAATCGGAAACGGATTGAGCGACGCCGCCGCGTGCTCGCCGTCTCGGTCGTGGTCGTGTGCGCGATCGCCATCGGCGTCGCGCTGGCGAGCGGCACCGGCGGCCCGGCCCGCACCGGCGGCACGGGCCGCACCGGCGACCCGGGCCGCACCGGCGGCACGGGCCGCCTGGCATCCGCGGCGCAGCGCGGGCGTAGCGGCCACGTCCGGCGCGGCTGGACCGCCTACGCGCCGCTTCCCGCCAACAGCGCCCACACGCCCGCGGCCCGCGTCGTTACCACCGGCGGCGTGATCTCCACCGTGTCGCCCACCGCGCGCGGGGGCACGCCAGGCACGACGCCGGTCCCGGTGCTCATGTACCACGTGATCGCAGCGCCGCCGCCCGGGGCGCCGTTCCCCGGGCTCTACGTCCCCCCGAGCGAGTTCGCGGCGCAGATGCAGGCGCTCAAGGCCGCCGGGTGGCACGCGGTCACGCTCGATCAGGTTGAGGCCTACTGGACGCGCGGAGTTCCCCTCGGCCCGGGGAAGCCGATCGTCCTGACCTTCGACAACGGCTACCACTCGCAGTATGCCGAGGCCTTCCCCATCCTCAGGCGACTCGGCTGGGTGGCCGACGAGAACATGCAGCTGACGGGGCTGCCGCCTGCGCAGGGCGGACTTACCGATCAGGAGATTCAGGCCATGGTCGCCGCCGGCTGGGAGCTCGACACCCAGGGGATCAGCCACGCCGATCTCGTCACCCTCGACGCCGCCGAGCTCTACCAGCAGGTGTCCGGTGCGCGCAGGACCGTCCAGCGCCGCTTCCACGTGCCGGTCAACTGGTTCTGCTACCCGTCGGGCGACTACAACGCGACGGTGGTCGCCGCCGTCAAGGCGGCCGGCTACGTGGGCTCGACTACGGTGGTGCCGGGATGGGCGCACCCGAGCGATGACCTGTACGTGGTGCACCGGCTCCGCGTGCTCGGCGGCACCACCGGGCCCGGCCTGCTCGCCCAGATCGCGGGCGCGCAGGGCGACCCGCCCCCGCCGTCGTCTTACACGGCTTGAGTCCGGACCGGCCGCCCGTGCCGCCGCTCCCCGAGATCGCCGCTACGCGCTACGTCTCCCCGCTCCGCGAGGGCGGTTCGCTGCCCGGCCTGCTCGAGGCCGACGACGACGGGATCTATGTCGTGAAGTGGACGGGCGCCGGCCAGGGCCCACTGGCCCTGGTGGCCGAGGTGATCGGCATCGGGCTCGCGCGCGCCGTGGGCCTTCGCGTCCCCGAGCTCGCCATCGTCGAGGTCGACGCGCGCCTGGGCGAGGCGGAGCCCGATCCGGAGATCCAGGATCTGCTCCGGCTGAGCGCCGGCATCAACCTGGGCATCGACTTCCTGCCCGGTGCCGCTCCCTTCGAGCCTCCCGCGCCGCCCTCGCTCGCCGCGGACGTGGTCTGGCTCGACGGCTGGCTGCTCAACGTCGACCGGACCGCGCGCAATCCCAACCTGCTGAGCTGGCACCGCGAGATGTGGCTGATCGACTTCGGCGCCGCGCTCTACCCCCAGCACGGGACCAACGACCTCCCGGCCGAGGCGCTGCGACCGTTCCCGGCGCTCCGCGAGCACGTCCTCGCCGACACCGCCAAGTCGCTCGAGGTCGCGCACGACCGCCTCGCGGCGCCGGCCCTGGCGGCGATCGAAGAAGCTGTGGCGATGGTTCCCGAGAGCTGGCTCATCAGGCACCCGCGCGAGGCTTACGCCGAATTTCTCCG
>Ga0302324_100021136_pt1 | contig 12699 bp, 11 predicted proteins | sample Palsa_T0_1_FD_201949 | JGI IMG/M metagenome (GOLD analysis project Ga0302324, IMG submission 201949) | Peat permafrost microbial communities from Stordalen Mire near Abisko, Sweden - Palsa_T0_1 | ecosystem: Environmental > Terrestrial > Soil > Palsa > Peat permafrost | place: Sweden: Abisko...
CTGGGCAGCAGGCAGGCGGTGGTGGAGGACGTCCCCGGCGTGACCAGGGACCGGGTCACCTACGACGCGATCTGGAACGGCCGGGCGTTCACTGTCGTGGACACCGGCGGCTGGGAGCCCGCGGTAGAGGGCAGCGGCAGCCTGGCCGCGCGGGTCGCCGCCCAGGCCAGGGTCGCGGTGGACGCCGCGGACGCGGTGCTGTTCGTGGTGGACGCCACGGTGGGGGTCACCGACGCTGACGAGGCGGTGGCCAACGTGCTGCGCCGGTCGGGCAAGCCGGTCGTGGTCGCCGCCAACAAGGTCGATGACACCAAGGCCGAATCAGAGGTCGCGGCGCTGTGGTCGCTGGGACTGGGCGAGCCCGTGCCGGTCAGCGCCCTGCACGGGCGCGGCAGCGGTGACCTGCTCGACCTGGTGCTCAACGCGCTGCCCGACGCGCCGAAGGACACCGAGGAGACCGAACGCGGACCGCGCCGGGTGGCCCTGATCGGCCGACCGAACGTCGGCAAGTCCAGCCTGCTGAACAAGCTGGCCGGGCAAGAGCGGGCGCTGGTCGACTCGGTGGCGGGTACCACCAGGGACCCGGTCGATGAGCTCATCGAACTCGGCGGCACCACCTGGCGGTTCGTGGACACGGCGGGCATCAGGCGGCGGTTCCGCGAGAACCAGGGCGCGGACTACTACGCGGCGGTACGTACCGCGGGTGCGCTTGACCGGGCCGAGGTGGCCGTGGTGCTGGTCGACGCGAGCCAGCCGCTTACCGAGCAGGACCTGCGGATCATCTCGATGGTCATCGAGGCCGGCCGGGCCCTGGTCATCGCCTACAACAAGTGGGACATGGTCGACGAAGACCGGCAGCACTTCCTCGAGCGCGAGATCGAAAGGCAGCTGTACACGGCCCGCTGGGCGCCGCGGGTGAACATCTCCGCGACCACCGGACGGCATACCGACCGGCTGGTGCCCGCGCTGAACACGGCGCTGGAGGGCTGGGAGACCCGGGTGCCGACCGGGCAGCTCAACGCGTGGCTCACCGGGCTGGTCGCGGCCACCCCGCCGCCGGTGCGCGGCGGCAAGCAGCCCAAGATCCTGTTCGCGACCCAGGCGGGGATCCGCCCGCCGCACTTCGTGCTGTTCTCCTCCGGCTTTCTCGAGGCCGCTTACCGCCGGTTCATCGAGCGCCGGCTGCGGGAGGACTTCGGCTTCGAGGGCACCCCGGTCCAGCTGTCCGTGCGGGTCAGGGCCAAGCGCGAGTCCCGGGGCGGACGGCGACCCGCAAAGCCGGCGGCCCGGGCGGAGCGTCGGCGCTGAGCCGGGCGCAGCGGGCCCGGCCCGGGGCGACGCAGGTGCGCTGAGGGTGCCACCACCGTCCGTTCGGCCTGAGGATCTTGATCTTCTCGACACCGACCGCAGGCATGTCTGGCATCCCTACGGGCCTATGCCCGGGCGGATGGAGCCGCTGGTCGTGGAGTCGGCGGCTGGGGTGCGGCTGCGCCTGGCGACCCCGGTCGACGGGGTACGCGAGCTGGTCGACGCCATGTCGTCGTGGTGGGCGGCCATCCACGGCTACCGGCATCCGGCGCTAGACGAGGCGGCGGCCCGCCAGCTGGGGCGGATGAGTCATGTGATGTTCGGCGGGCTGACCCACGAGCCCGCGGTGCGGCTGTGCGAGCGGCTCGTCTCGATCTCACCCGAAGGGCTCGAGCACGTGTTCCTGTGTGACTCGGGCTCGGTCTCGGTCGAGGTCGCGGTCAAGATGTGCCTGCAGTACTGGCGATCGGCCGGACGGCCGGCCAAGCGGCGGCTGCTGACCTGGCGCGGCGGGTATCACGGGGACACCTTCATGGCGATGTCGGTCTGTGACCCCGAGGGCGGCATGCACGCCCTGTGGGACGGGGTGGTGGCGAGCCAGGTGTTCGCGGCGATGCCGCCCCCGGGGTTCGCCGCGGGGGTGGACCCCGCCTACTCGGCGTCGCTGACCGCGCTGATCGCCGAGCACGCGGACTCGCTGGCCGCGGTGATCGTGGAACCGGTGGTCCAGGGCGCGGGCGGGATGCGCTTCCACGACCCCGGCTACCTGCGGGTGCTGCGTGAGGCCTGCACGGCCCACGGCGTGCTGCTGATCTTCGATGAGATCGCCACCGGGTTCGGCCGCAGCGGCTCGCTGTTCGCCGCCGGGCACGCCGGCGTCAGCCCCGACGTGATGTGCGTAGGGAAGGCGCTGACCGGCGGGTACATGTCGCTGGCCGCGACCCTGTGCACGCCGGCCGTGGCGTCGGGGATATCGTCCGGCTCGGTGCCCGTGCTCGCGCACGGACCCACCTTCATGGGCAACCCGCTGGCCTGCGCGCTGGCGCTCGCGTCGCTGGCGGTGCTGTCCGACCCCGAATGGTACCCAGGCGGGTGGCAGGCCTCGGTCGCCCGGCTGGCTGACGGGCTGGAGACCGGGCTGGCGCCCGCCCGGGCCATGCCCGGAGTGGCGGACGTCAGGGTCCTCGGTGCGATCGGCGTGGTGCAGCTGGACCACCAGGTCGATGTGGCGGCGGCCACGGCGGCCGCCGTGCGAGCCGGCGTATGGCTGCGACCGTTCCGCGACCTGATCTACACGATGCCGCCCTACCTGACCCCGGACTCCGATCTCGCCCTCATCTGCCGGGGCGTGCTCGCCGCCGTCCAGGCCGAGTAACGACGCGAACGCGCCCGCCGGCGGGACGGGGGAGGGCCGGGCGGTCGCGTCGGTGACCGGTTTCGCGCCCGAGGCGAAGCGCACCAGGTCCTGACCGTGCACCACGCGCCCCGGCATCGGATCGGCGGCCGCCCGCCGGGTCAGCGCGTCGGTCGGCAGCTGGCTGGGGCTCGCCGCCAGCACCAGGTTGCCGAACCTGCGTCCGCGCAGCACCCCGGCGTCCGCGATCACGCAGGCGTGCGGGAAGACCGCCCGCGCCGTCGCGACCTGCGCACGGGCGTGCGCCAACGGCGCGCCGTCGGCCACGTTGGCGGCGAAGACCCCGCTGTCGCGGAGCGCGCGGCGGGCGGCGGCCGCGAACTCCACCGAGGTCAGGTGGGCCGGAGTGCGGCCGCCGGCGAAAACGTCCGCGATGACCATGTCGAAGGACCCGGCAGGCACCCGGTCAAGGACAGCCCGGGCATCGCCGATCTGAACCCGGGTCCGCCCGCCGGCTCGCCCGCTGGTCCGCAGCGGCAGCCTGCCCTTGACGAACCGCCAGAGGGCCTCGTCCACCTCGACGGCCAGCTGCGCCGAACCCGGCCGGGCCGCCGCCACGTAGCGGACCAGCGTCAGGGCCCCGGCGCCCAGGTGCAGCACGTGCAGCGGCTGACCCTCCGGCGCCGTCACGTCGATCAGGTGCCCCAGCCGCCTGACGTACTCGAACTCCAGGTACCCAGGGTCGTCGAGATCGACGTGCGACTGCGGGATGCCATCGATCAGCAGCATCCACGCCGCCTGCCGGTCCGCATCCCTGAGCAGCTCGGCGAGCCCGTGGCCGGTGTCCATCCGGTCCTCGCCGCTTGCCTGTCTCCGCCGGGTCATAGCTGCCATTATCGGCGGTTCCCGGTCCGGGTGGTGGGCGTCATGCGGGTGGCGGCTCGAAGAATCTGGTCCGGGTGTGCGAGGCTGTCATACGTAGTTCCTCAAGCCTAGGAGGCCGCATGGCTGTCGACAAAACCAGGCCCGCCGGTGCCCCGGCGGACGACGCGCCGGCTGCGCCCGTGCCCTCCGATGAGCACGAGGCTGATGAGCACGGGTCTGGCGTGAGTCCTGATCTCGATGAGGTGAAGCGCAAGTTCCGTGCTGCGCTCGACCGTAAGCGCGGCACGCACGCTGGCGCGAACGCGGAAGGGACGCAAGACACCGGCAAGGTGCACGGCTCGCACGGCCCCGCGGCCAGTCGCCGTTCCTTCCGCCGCAAGAGCGGCGGCTAGCCGGCCGGCGCTGCGCTGAGCCAGCCGTGGTCGTCGGTGAGGTAACGCTCCAGCCGGAGGCCGGCGTCGCCGAGCGCGCCCGCCAGTTCGGTCTCATCCAGGCGTGTCGCCGTGAACGTCTGCGTCCAGCGCTGGTGGCCGTCCACGTACTCCACCGTGGCCGCGATGAGGTTGGGCGCGGGCCGGGACACGTTCCGCATCCGGAAGATGATCCCGTCCCGCGTGCTCTCCGCGTCGGCTGCGGCTGCGAACCAATCAGGCGGGTGCTGCTGGATGATGACCCTGCCGTCGTCGGCGACGTGACGGCGGCAGGCGGCCAGAAACGCGGTCCGCGTCATGGGATCCGCGTTTATCAGGTGCGATGCGAGCAAGACCGCGTCGAAAGGCCGGCCGAGCGCGAGATCCTCGATTCTCGAGCACACCGTTTCCGCATCATGCACGTACGCCAGCATTTCCGGTGATTCGTCGACGGCGACGACCGGATGGCCGAGTGCGACCAGCGGGTGGGTAATCCGGCCCGTGCCGGAGCCCAGCTCCAGAATGGAAGCACCCGGCCGGAGCGCGTCGTGCACGATGGCAGGTTCGCCCATGGCGGTCATCCGCGCGTAGAACTCGACCGCGCAGCCGTCTGGTGTGATTACCCCGGGTCCGGTTCCGTGTGATGCCTGGTTCACACGGCCCATTCTGCCAGCGGGATGGGGCGCGGCACGGCCTGCGGGCCTGCTTGCGTCAGGGCCTGCTGAGGTTCATCTGGCGCCGGCAGGTGGAACCAGACGGTGGTACCAGCCGGCTCCCTGAGGTATCCCCACTGGGCGGCGAGGTTCTGGACGAGAAACAGCCCGTGCCCGTCGGTCGCGTAGAGATCGCCCTTGACCACGGGCGTGCCCGCCGCGCCGCCGTCGATGATCTCGATAAGAACGCCGCGCGGTATCCCGATCACGACGATGGTCACGGTACCGCCCTCGACCCCCGATTTGGTGTGCACGATGGCGTTGGTGACAATTTCCGAGGTCAGTAAGGTCGCCGTGTCGGCGTCCGTGCCGGGCCGGTGAGCGCTGAGCGTCCGCGTGACGAAGGCGCGGGCGGCGGAGACCTGCTCCGGCTGGCCCGGAATGGTCAGCGAGCCGAGAACCGTGGCACGCGCGCCGCCGACCCTCCCTCGGGCCCCCGCCCTCCTCCCCATGCCCTCTTCACCGCGCCACGGATCAGGCCATGATCGTCGGGAATTTCCTTCGGGTGTTGCCATGATGAGTCCCCTCCCATTTTGCCGAGACCAGGTCCTCGCCTGTGCTCGGCTTTGAGCCGTCACGCTGGCTATTGTTCCTAGTGCCACACTTGTAACACCGGTCACTATGGCCCGTGCATTCGCATCTACGGTCTAAAACATCTGGCCCATCACTCGTCCATTAGCGCTGCCGCAATTACGTCAGGCAATGCCAGGTATCGGGATATCCAGATACGGTCCAGATACCGTGAATTGTGTATACATTGTCCATCTAATGTTTCATACTATGTCCGAATTTGCACCTTTACGATTGAGGACGCGGACTAGCATTCAGAAACGATGATGATGCGGTGTGCGTCTCCACGCAAGTGCGTAGGGCAAATTTTCCGCCTGAAATCCCGGATGGGATTTCATCCACGGCGTGAGTGCGGTATCGTACTGCGTGTCAGGGACGATGTGGAGTGTTCTGGTTACACTCTGCTATGTAAATGCGGTCTCATCGGCTTTGGGTCCTGGTTCCCCGCGTCGCCCTGAGTACTGACCATCTGCTCCACAAGGAGGCGAGTTACTCGTGCCTCTTGGCCCTACCGTTCGTAGGCGCAGGCTCGGTGCCGAGCTCCGGCGCCTGCGCGAAGCGCATTCGCTCAAGCTCGAGGAAGTAGCCGAGAAACTCGGCCTGGCTGCTTCGACGCTCTCGCGCATCGAGACGGGAAAGGCGCCGACCAAGTCCGCGTACCTGACCGCCATGCTGGCCATGTACCAGGTCGATGACCCGGGCGTGCGGAAGGTTCTTGTCGATATGGCCCGGGAGGGTCATCGCAAGGGCTGGTGGTCGATCTACGACGATGTGCTGCCGAGCGGATTCGACATCTACGTGGGTTTGGAGGCGGAGGCTTCCGGCCTGCGCAGTTACGAATCCGACGTGATACACGGGCTGCTGCAGACCACCGACTACGCCCTGACGGTGCTGCGCGAACTGCGGCCGAGGGATAGCGAGGAACAGGTCGAGCGTGTGGTGGAACTGCGCATGCAGCGGCAGCGGCTGCTCGACTCCGATCCGCCGCTCGACGCTTGGATCATCCTCGATGAGGGCGCGATCAGGCGGAAAATCGGCGGCTCAGCGATCATGGCGCGCCAGCTCGAGCGCCTTGTCCAGGCCAGCCGATGGCCGAATGTGACTTTGCAGGTCCTTTCGTTCGACTCGGGCGCGCACGCCGGGCTGACCGGGCCATTCGCCATCCTGGAGTTTCCCGAGCGGACCGATTCTGACGTTGCCTATACCGAATCCCTGGGCGGCATGATGTACCTGGAAAAGGACCGGGAAGTTCGTGCCTGCGCCGAGGCCTTCGACCGGATGCGGGCCACGGCGCTTTCCCCGGTCGCGTCGGTCGAGCTGATCCAGCAGGTGGCTCGCGAGCTCACCTGATCAAGACTTACCTGAGAAAATCAACCGCACAAAAAGGAAAGGAAAGGAGAGGCCGATGGATAACTACCTCACCGGGCTCCACTGGTTCAAAAGCAGCGCGAGCAGCGCTGCGGGTTGCGTCGAGATAGCGCACCTCCCCGAAGGGGGAGTGGCGGTTCGTGACTCAAAGGATCGTGGTAAGAAAGCCCATATCTTCAACAGCCACGAATGGGAATGCTTCCTGATCGGGGCCAAGAATGGGGAGTTCGACCTTCCCGTTACCTAGACCTTCCCGTCGCCTCGGCGCCGGTGGAGGAAGGACGGGCGGGGCTCACCCGCTCCGGCCCCGTCCGTCTTAGGCGCAGCAGGTGAAGGGTTTAGGGGGGAGGAAACAGAGGGCGGTGGACCCATCGGGGTGCACCGCCCTCTGCGCACCTGGCCGCGGCCGGGGAAGGGCATCGTATTACGAATGTTCATCGAGTTCTTTATCTAGCTGGCTGATTATCGTGGTGAGTATATGAGGTGTCTCGCTTGGCTTGGCGCTCACGACGCTCAGCCGTTCCATGGCGAGCAGGTAGCGGTCGACATCGGATTTCTTATCGAAGTAGAGAGCGCTTGTGAGGTGTTCCAGGTACGCCACGTCCGGGAGGTCGGCCTCGCTGAACCGCAGGATGGCGAACCCGCTGGGTACGGCGTGACCGCCCTTGTCGGCCGGAATGATCTGCAGGGTAAGGTTCTGCCTGCTGCTGAGGCTGAGCAGGTACCGGAGCTGGTCACGCAGGACCTCCTTGCCTCCGATCGGCCGCCGCAGCGCTGTCTCCTCGACGATCGCCCAGAGCCTGAGTCGTCCCTCGGAGAACCGGCGCTGCCGTTCCTTGCGCAGGATGACGTGCCGCTCCGCGTCGCTGATCGGGATGTCGCAGAACCCGAGAACGGCGGCGGTGTACTGCGGTGTCTGCAGCAGGCCCGGTATGAACTGCGCCTCGTAAACGCGGATCGATGTCGCGGCCTCCTCCATCCCGACGTAGGACTGGAACCAGTCAGGCAGGATGTCGTTGTACCTGTGCCACCAGCCGGGGCGGTTGGCCTGCTCGGCCAGGGTCAGCAGCTGCTCTCGCTCGACCGCGCCGACGCCGTAGAAGGTGAGCAGGTCGAGCACGTCGATCTCGCGGATCGCGTTCCGGCCGAGCTCGATGCGGCTGATCTTGGACTCCGACCCGCGGATCGCCCGGGCCGATGCCTGCGCGGTGATCCCGCGGCTCTCTCTGAGCCGGCGCAGCTGGGTGCCGAGCAGGATGCGCAGTACAGTCGGCCCCTCCGTCGGCTCTGGCATGACGCCCTCCGAATGTCCGTTCCGGTACGGAATTGTCTGGCGCAATTGCGTGGCAAAGTGTTGCCATCTATCTTTCTTGATCGTGATGATATCTCATATGGGATTGCGTGCCACCCCCCAAAATCGGCTGTTTGGGCCGCCTGTCCTAGACACTTCCGTCTAGGACACTTCTGTCCAGCTGGAACCGACAATGACCGTGAGATTGTGTTGACTTGTGACAGCTCTTGGGTCTTGCGACCCCCCGGCCGGACGCGTCGGCCGCGGTCGGGCGCGGGGCCGCCGGCGGTCGCGGTCCCGGTCCCGTGGTGTGCGGTTCGCCGCCTAGGATGCCGTGGGTGCCAGGTTCGGGCCGTGGCTATGGTGCGCTTCGACTGCCCGGATCCTCGGGTCAGTGCGGGCACGCGTACAGCACGAAAGGAAACTCGGCGTTGACGCGCGGTGACGATCCCAAGGGCGGCGGTGACTGGCGGACGACGTTCCGACCCGATATCCCAAGTCCGGCCCGCATTTACGACTACCTGCTCGGCGGGAAAGACAATTATCCCGCTGACAGGCAGGCCGGGGATGAAATAGCGTCCTATCTACCGAATATTCGCGAGGCGTGCCGGTGGAATCGGGCCTTTTTGCGTCGTGCGGTAACTTTCCTGGCCGGCGACGCCGGAATTCGCCAGTTTGTCGACATTGGTGCCGGCCTGCCGGCCACGGGCCATGTGCACGACGTGGCGAGGCAAGCTGACCTGGCGACGCGGATCGTCTACGTCGACAACGATCCGGTCGTGCTCACGCACGGCCGGAATATGCTGCACGGCGTCCCGAATACCGCCATCCTCTCTCATGACCTGCGCCTGCCCGCCGGGATCCTGGCCGATCACGAGCTACGGCGGCTCATCGATTTTTCCGAACCCGTCGCCATCCTGCTCGTCGCTGTCTTGCCGTTCATCTCCGATGCCGACGACCCGGCCGGCATCATCAAAGAGCTGCTGGCGCCATTTCCCCCTGGCAGCTATCTCGCTCTTTCGCACACCACCGCGGATGGAACTCCAGCGGTAAAGGAGGCGGCGAAGGTCTACGACGACGCGACGGCTCAGGCTCATGTCCGGCGGCGTGACGCTGTCCTGGCGCTGGTGGACGGACTGGATCTCGTCCCGCCTGGCCTGGTGTGGACACCTCAGTGGCGCCCGGAGGCGGGAGCGGGAATGCCGCCACGTCCAGCGGACTCCTTGTGCTACGCCCTCGTCGCCCGCAAGCCCTAGCCCTAGCGTTCCGGTCCCAGTCTTGGACCTGGCCAGGGTCTGTCCGGCGCGGATCCGTAGAATGGCGGCCATGCGCTACAGGTCGCTCGGAAAATCCGGATTGCAGGTGTCGGTCGTCGGGCTCGGCTGCAACAACTTCGGCAGCCGTCTCGACGTGGACGCGACGCGCGCGGTAGTAGACGCGGCCATCGACGCCGGGATCACGCTGTTCGACACCTCGGACACTTATGGCCCGGGCGGAGGTTCGGAGCGCGCGCTCGGCGAGGTTCTCGCCGGGCGCCGGGATCAGGTCGTACTGGCCACGAAGTTCGGCAATCAGAACAACGACTTGGGATACGGGCCCGCCGCCGGAGCGAAAGGCGGCCGCGCCTACATCAGGCGCGCGGTAGCCGAGTCGCTGCGCCGGCTGCGCACTGACCATATCGACCTCTACCAGATTCACACCCCGGACCCGGTGACCCCGGTCGAGGAAACGATTGCCGCGCTGCACGAACTGGTAGCGGAGGGCAAGGTCAGGTATCTGGGTCATTCGAACTTCTCCGGCTGGCAGCTGGCCGACGCGGCGCACCTGGCGGCGCATAACTCTCGCACCCCGTTCATCTCGGCGCAAAATCACTGGTCGCTGCTCGAGCGCGAGGCCGAGGCGGACGTCGTCCCCGCGGCCAGGCATTTCGGCCTCGGCGTGCTGCCGTATTTCCCCCTCGCCAACGGCCTGCTGACCGGCAAGGTCAGGCAAGGCCAGGCCATACCGGGCGGGACCAGGCTGGCCGGCCGCGAAAGTTACGTCACCCAGGAAAAGCTGGCCAAGGTCGAGGCGCTGATCGCCTGGGCGCAGGCCCATGGCGTCACGATCCTGGACGTGGCGATCGGCGCTCTCGCGGCTCAGCCAGGCTGTTCCTCTGTGATCGCGGGTGCGACGTCCCCCGAACAGGTCAAGGCGAACGCGGCTACGGCCGAGTGGATCCCGTCCGCGGACGAGCTCGCCGAGATCGACCGAATCGTTCCGCCGCCGGCCTCGGCCGGATAAACCGGACCGGCTCAGCCTCCGGCCACCGCCGTCTTGTACAGAGCCGCGGCGTTCGCGCCGAGTACCGACGAGTACGAGACCTGGGGAGTATTGCCGCCCTGCTCGTACCCGCCGATGACCCCGATCACGGCGCCCTGACCGGTCGTCAGGTCGACCTCGGCGAGGAACGGGCCGCCGCTCGTCCCGTCGGTATAGGCGCCGCAGTCGAACTCCAGTTGATCTTTCATCGGCTCCTTGAGCCAGTTCTCGCAGGTGATCGGCTGGTTAGACGAGTCTGGGTAGCCGATGACCTGAACCAGCTGATGGTTGTACGGCTGGCCGGTAATGAGCCGCTCCGCTCCGGTGACGTCCTCGATGGGTACCGACGAGCCCCGCTGGCTGACCCGGAGGAAAGCGAAGTCGTCGTCGGGGTTTTGCGATGACTTCCACGCCTGGTCAAGGTAGACCTTGGTGACCGTCCACACGCCGTACGGCGTGGTGCCGCTGTTGTAGCCGGGGACGAACACTACGGTGCCGGAGGTGTGGCTGACGCAATGCGCGGCGGTGATCACCAGGTCTCCGTGCGGGCTGTTGATCACGCTCGCGGAGCAGAAGTGCTGGCTCAGCCTGCCCGCGGATGTAGAGAACAACGCCCCGACCGCCGGAGTGCCTGAGAACGCCTTCCCGTTCCGGGACGGCGACTCCAGATGCCGCATCGCCTGGACAAAGCCGGTCGCGATGCCATCCGCGGCGCCGCTGGCCGGGGTGACCGCGATGGCCGCGACGACGGCGAGCGCCGTAACGAAGACTGCCCGGCCAGATGTCCAGGAAAGCCAGCGGGCCCGCTCCCGCGGGTCGCTCGCGCCCGTGGCCGCGGTGATGTCCTGCTGGCCGCTGGCCCGGGAGCGGTGAGCGCTTCTCCGGCCTGATCGGAACAGCACCTGGGTTGGTCACCCGCTCTCGGCTCGCCAGGATTGAAGTAACGTTAAGGTCAAGTTCGATGCTTAATTGTGATGGAGAAGTTACCCCTGCACTAGGGGGAAAGGCTCCAAAGTTGATCAGAAGTCCCCCCAGTGAGCTGGGGATTTCCTGTGACGAGGCTGCGCGCCTGCTGTAGAGAGCGAGGATTGATCCTTGCTTCCGCGCTTCCTGACCAGGCGAGAGTCGCGCTAAGTTAATCATAATTACTTTGAGTCACTAAGCACGCCGGGCCGGAGAGCGAACATCCAGTTGTCGCAATCATCGGAATGTGTACGATTTGGCCCGATGATTTGCCGGACCTCGGGGCTACCTCGGGTCGGGCCTGTCGATGTTCCAGTGCCTGCTCTGGGATGCGAACCACCGCCGGTCGGGGTTTGAATCGGGGCGCACGGCCATGTGGCCGGGAGGAAACATGGTAAACCGCGTGACACATCGCTGTCCGCCCTCGTGGTCGCCGTAGAGAAGCTCGACGGTCCACGGCTCGTGGTCCTCGATGACCTTGCGGGCGGCGGCGTACCTGGGATCCCCGGGGTCACGGAAGGCGCCTTGCCAGAATCCGATGTCGCCGACGGGGATGTACAGATCGCGGGTCTGCCGTAGCCCAGGTGCTCCAGTTCACCAGCGATCGTGCACCTTCGCCCGGAAGTACTTGTCGTACAGGCCCTCGATCGCCTCCAGTTCCGCCTGCGAGAGGGGCGGCAGGGCCGCGGCCTCGGCGTTCTGCCGGGCCTGCTCGGTGCTCCGCGCACCGGGGATCACCGTGGTCACCCCTGACTGCTGGATCACCCAGCGCAGCGCCCACTGGGAGGGAGTCCCCTGGGCCGGGGAGCCAGGGCCGCCGGTGATAGCCGCGAACTCCCTGGCGGCCTCGACACCGGTCTCGAAGTCGATGCCGGAGAACGTCTCCCCGACGTCGAACGCCTCGCCGCGGGCGTTGAAGTTGCGATGATCATCGGCGGCGAACGTCGTGTCCCTGGTGTACCGGCCCGACAGCAGCCCGGACGCGAGCGGGACCCTGGCGATGATTCCGGTACCTGCCGCGGCCGCCGCGGGTAGTACCCGGTCAAGCGGCTTGCGCCGGAAGGCATTCAGGATGATCTGCACGCTCGCCACGCCCGGGCGTGCGATCGCGGTCAGCGCCTGGCCGGTCGTTTCGACGCTCACCCCGTACGCGGCGATCCGCTCCTCGGCGACCAGCGTGTCGAGCGCGTCGAAAACGGCGTCGGAAGAAAAGACCGGCGTCGGCGGGCAGTGCAGCTGTACCAGGTCGAGCCGGTCGGTGCCGAGGTTCACCCGGGACCTGTCGGTCCAGGCCCGGAAGTTCTCCAGCGTGTAGTTCTCTTGCTTCTGATCGACCCGGCGGCCCATCTTGGTCGCGACCGTGATGCCCCGTCCGGCGTTACCGGACAGGAACCGCCCGATGATCCGCTCGCTGCGCCCGTCGCCGTAAACGTCGGCCGTGTCAAAGAACGTGACCCCCGACTCGACGGCGGCCCGCAGCACCTCCATCGCGTCGGCCTCGGACACGTTTCCCCAGTCCGCCCCGAGCTGCCACGT
>Ga0302324_100021137_pt1 | contig 12699 bp, 13 predicted proteins | sample Palsa_T0_1_FD_201949 | JGI IMG/M metagenome (GOLD analysis project Ga0302324, IMG submission 201949) | Peat permafrost microbial communities from Stordalen Mire near Abisko, Sweden - Palsa_T0_1 | ecosystem: Environmental > Terrestrial > Soil > Palsa > Peat permafrost | place: Sweden: Abisko...
TCCGGCGCCTACACCTTGGAGGTGGTGGCGACGGACAATGCCGGGTTGCAAACCACCTCCAAAGCAGTGGACATCACGGTGACGACCAATCTGCCCGTCCCGCAAGTGCGAATCATCAATCCGGCCAAGGGCGCGGAGTTCCCCGACCAGGCCCCGATCCATCTTTATGCGGCGGCGGGAGAAACCAACGGCGTGGTGGATACGGTGGAATTCTTCTCCAACGGCAACAGCCTGGGCACGGCGAGCAACTATTTGGCGGCCGAGCCGGTGGGCCAGGTCCCGTTTCGCCTGCAATGGCTGCCCTATAACCTTTCATGGACCGACGCCCCTGTCGGCAGCAACACTCTCACGGCCGTGGCGACCGACAACAACGGCACCAAGGCGACTTCCGCGCCTGTCAACATCAATGTGACGACCAATCTGTACCATCACCATCATCCGTGGTGACCCGCGCCTGCCTGGTTGTCAGCCCAAAGATTTGAGCGATCACAAATGCGCGATGATGTTGTCGCCAAAGGCCGAGCATTTGACTTCGCTGGCGCCCGGCATCAAACGGGCGAAGTCGTAGGTGACTTTTTTCGACGCGATCGCGCCGTTGAGGCCCTTGAGGATCAAATCAGCCGCTTCCACCCAGCCCAAATGCCGGAACATCATCTCCCCGCTCAACACGACGCTGCCCGGGTTGACCCGGTCTTGATTGGCGTACTTGGGCGCCGTCCCGTGCGTGGCCTCGAAGATGGCGTGGCCGGTGATGTAGTTGATGTTGCCGCCGGGCGCAATGCCGATGCCCCCGACTTGCGCGGCCAGCGCGTCGCTTAAATAGTCGCCGTTCAGATTGAGCGTGGCGATCACGTCGAAGTCTTCCGGGCGCGTGAGGACTTGCTGCAATGCGATGTCGGCGATGGAGTCTTTGATGACCAGTCCCGCGCCGGGCTTGCCTTCGGGGATTTTGCACCACGGGCCGCCGTCGATTTCGACCGCGCCGTAATACTGCTTGGCCACCTGGTAACCCCAATCACGGAAAGCGCCCTCGGTGAATTTCATGATGTTGCCCTTATGCACCAGCGTGACACTTTTGCGCTTATACTTGACGGCATAACCGAGGGCGCTGTGAATCAGCCTCACCGACCCGCTGTAGCTGACCGGTTTGACGCCCACGCCCACGCGCACGTCGCAGGGGAAATCCTTCGCGCCCACGGCCGCCCAGAATTGCTCTGCTTTCTCCTTCGTGCCGAAACGGATTTTGGAGAACGACTTGGGAAATTCCTTGGCCAGAAAATCAAGCATCTTTTGCGCCTCGGGCGTGCCCGCCGCGTATTCGATGCCCGCATAAATGTCCTCCGTGTTTTCGCGGAAGATGATCATATCGACCTTCTCCGGATGTTTGACAGGCGAAGGAACTCCTTGAAAATACTGCACGGGCCGCAGGCAGACATAAAGATCGAGTTGTTGGCGCAATTCGACATTGAGCGAGCGGATGCCCCCACCGACAGGCGTGGTCAGCGGCCCTTTGATGCCGACCAGAAATTCCTTGAAAGCTTCGACGGTTTCGTCCGGCAGCCAGGAGTTAAACCTTTTGAAGGACTCCTCGCCGGCGAACACTTCAAACCATGAAACTTTGCGTTTGCCGCCATAAGCCTTTTCGACAGCCGCATCGAACACGCGCTGACTAGCGGCCCAAATATCCGGCCCGGTGCCGTCGCCGCGGATGAAGGGAATAATGGGTTGATCGGGCACAACGAGTTTGCCTTGGGCGTTGGTGATTTTGCCGCCCGCCGGAGGAGTGACGTTTTTGTAAGCCATGTCGGTTTAAAAATTTCGGATTCAGAGATAAAGGCTGCCTTCAGGAAAGCAAGCAGGGAATCAAATTCCAATCTGATTACAACTCGCCCGCATGGAGGGTCTCCTGCTGCAAGCGTGAAGCCATGATCGTGATGGGCTCGGCGCTGCATTTATAGTATCACCGGCATGTGGCACTCGAGCGTCGCATCTTAAGGTCCGCGCCGCGCTCCCTTTCGAATGATTCGCGCCTGCAAGATTTGATGAATAACTCCGTATAGAGGATGATTTGAAAACTATGAAAATGAATATTTGTGCCGCCTGCATCACGGCGTTGTGTCTTGTGAATTATACTGCCGTCGCGCAGACAAACCAAACAGCCATCCTTCCTGACAACGCCAATAACGCCGATTGGGCGCCTCCCTACGGCGGAGAGTGGAGGATGGGACTTTCATCTGAATACTCCTCCGTCGCCGCCGGCGGCGTTAACTTCAACGGAGTCAAGGGCAATTCCGGCGCTCAATCGGCCGATGCGAATCTCACAACGGAAGTTCCCCTAAATGAAGCGTGCTTTGTCCCCATGGGCATCACGTCGCGCAACTTTTTCCTCGGCACGGTCCCCGGCGCGCCGATCCCCAACCAAATCAACACGCTGGGCTTCAATGCCGGTCTCGGCTATCACATAAACGATCAATGGACGATTGCCGGCTCCCTGGGGCCGCGACTTTACCGTCTTGACGACGTCGAGAGCAGCAGCATCGGCATTGGCGGCTCCACGCGGGCCATTTACAGGTGGGAGCCTAATCTGACGGTCGCCTTCGGCATCCTCGTCGATCCAGACCGCGACGTGCCTGTTTTGCCCGCCGGCGGCTTGCGATGGGACATTCGGACCAATCTCACGTTGAGCGTGATGTTTCCAAAATCAGGGTTGGATTACCGGCTCAATTCCAAACTGAGCCTCTTCGCCGGCTTCGACGGAAATTTCACCGTCTTCCGCGCCGAAAATAATTTGGGCGACAAAATTGGGATGTCGCAATTCAACAACGGGTTGGGAACTTATCGCGATTTCCATTTCGGTGTGGGGGTGGAATATCGGATTATTCGCGGTCTTTCGGCGTCCGTTGAAGGCGGCTATTCTTTCGACCGTGAACTCGACTACCAGCGAATTGATCAAACCGTGAAATTCGACTCCGCTCCTTATGTCCAAGTCGGATTGAGGTGCCGGTTCTGATCGCATCAGTCGCCCGACCCGGGGAAGGCGGGAGTTAAGGTTCACAGACTTGCTCCTTGGCCGTTTAATACGAACCTCCTTGGGGTACCGCAAAATTCTCGATTCCAAGCCCGCAGTAGCCATACTGCGGTCATGACGAAGCGAGTTCAGATCGTGCTTGCCGTTTTGCTTATCGCTGTGGCTGGCGTCGTTGTGTGGCAGGTTTTGATGGGGCGGGAGCCGGTTTACCAGGGCCGATCTGTGGACTCGTGGCTGGGTGATCTTACCGTTTCCAACGGAATTATGAGATCCTCTCACTATTCCGAGGATGCTGCCGCCCTCAAGCAGATTGGCCCCAATGCCGTTCCTTTCATTTTTCGCAAGCTCCGACAAAATGATTCGCTTTTGCAAAACAAATATCGGGATGCTTGGCCGAATTTGCCCGATTTCGTTCACAGGTTTCTGCCCCAACCCAAGCCCATCGCATTCAATTCCAGTTGGGCGGGGAACGCCCTGGCCTGCTGTGGCACCAATGCGACCCGCATGGTCATAGACAAACTCAACGACGAAAATCCGGCGGTACGCGAAGCGGCCTGGTGGGCAGTTTCATCATTTTTCGCGGAATATTCTATTTCCACCAACGAGACGATTTCGTTATGCCTCGCTGCCTTGAAGGACGATGACGCGATGGTCCGCGTGCGCGCGACGATTAGCCTTGGTCGCATAGGCCGCGCAGCCTCAAATGCCGTGCCCGCCCTCATCCCGCTCCTTTCCGCCAGAGAGGCGGGGCGGGGCCCGTCCGAACGCGTGTTCGTCCGTGCAAACGCCGCCAGGATACTCGGTTTGATTGGTCCGGCGGCTTCCAACGCCATTCCCGCACTAACGAACTTGATGGTAACTGGCGACAGCTACGTCCGCGTCTCGGCGGCGGTTGCGCTCTGGCAAATCACTTCCAACGAAAACCTTGTCTTGCCCGTCATTATCAGTGAACTGCCGTCATTTGATAAATACGTCAAACAAACGCCAATAGATGCCCTTAAAGAAATGGGGCCTCGTGCGAAAGCGGCGTTTCCTTTGCTGGTTAGTGAATTGCACTGTACCGAGGACGCCAAGCTACGCGGCGCTATCACCAACGCGCTCAAAGCCATTGATCCCGATGCTGCCGCCAAAGCGGGTGTGGAATAATGCGCGTTTGCTTGCATCGAGAAATCTGAGAGGAATGAAGCACTTCAACGAGGCCGGTTTTTGTTCGAGCCCGGCTGGTTGGCTTTGCAGCGAGTAGCGACAACAATTTTTGTTGCCAGATGCAATCCGGCCATGCACATGCAAATCTTTCCTTTGGGAAGGATTTGCTTTGACTTGAACGAGGGTTGTGTTTCACTGCCATGTCTGCGGTTGCCGCCGCAGGAGCATGCAAGACGCAATAAATAGCAAAATGACTTCTGATGGTCTGAACAGGCAGACGACTGACCCTTCGAGAAGCTCTCCTCATCCCTCTTGTTGGGGCGGATTTACGCTGATCGAATTGCTGGTGGTGATTGCCATCATAGCCATCCTGGCGAGCTTGTTGCTGCCGGCGCTGGCGCTGGCCAAGGACCAAGCCAAGGCCACCTCCTGCAATAACAATCTGCGCCAGTTGATTGTTGCGACAGTGATTTACGAGGACGATCAAAAGGCGTTGCCGCTTGGCTACCCGCCCGACGTGAGCGCTGAACTTCCGTACTCCACCATCTGGTATATGACCCTTGAACCTTACTTGGGCAGGAAATTTAAAACGACCGACCAAACCAACCAGGTTTTTATATGCCCGTCCAGCCCCGACGGCGGCTTCTCAGGGTTCCTCACTTATGCCCAGAACAACTTAATTAACGCCGGCGATTTCACAACCATCATGTCCATGCGGAGCATCCCGCACCCCTCCTGGACGGTCATGTACGGGGAGACCGATGGGTACGACGCCTGTCTCTATGCCGATACCGACCCCGACTACGGCGGCAATGTCTGTTATCGCCACCTTGGCGGCAACGAACACAGCGTCTATTCAACCACCGTCGTTGAGGGCGGCGTGGTGGGCCAAAAACCCAAAATCGGCCGGGCCAATCTTGTATTCCTCGATTCGCATGTCGAACTGCGCCGGAATGCGCCGACGAATCTTTTCGACCCGTACACGCCGTCTCCGGCGGCTCCATAGATCATGACATTTTTATTGCTTCTGGCGGCGCGGGCCCTGGCCGGCGCGGGTCGCTGGATGAGCCGCCGTTGGCGGGTTTTGGGACAGGCCATGATGGGGCTGGGCGGCCTGGGGTTGATCGGCGTCATCGTCTTGCAGGTCCGGCAGAATGTCTTTCCGCCTCAGGAAAAGGCGCCACGCCGCTACGAGATGGCCGTCACCTATGGCCTGCTCAATAGCTTGCTGGGAGACATGCCCGGCCAGAGTGGCAATGTCGTCCTGCTCTTTCCCTCGCGGCGCGCCATGGACGAGGACACGGAGGCGAGCTACGAAGACGGTTTCATACCGCTGTTGCGCCACGCCCACGTAAGATTGGATCTAAAAGCTGTCCGGCTTGAAGGGGAGAACCGGGATCTTTCGGCGTTCAAACAGGCGCTGGCACAGACCAAAGAGGCCATGGCCGTCATTTCTTACGCGGGCGTGCCGGCCGGCTTTGAAACCCTTTTTCCAGCAGGGCAATCGAAACGCCCGCTTTTCTATGTATTTGACGGTGATGGAACGACTCATTGGCTTGGCGCGCTGAAAGAGGGCCGGATCAGGGCCGTGGTCGTGCCGCGGCCCGGAGTGGACGCTCGCAGTGGGGCAGGAATAGCGGGGATGCCGGAAACGATTTTCGAACGATTTTTCCTCCTGGCGACGCCGGCAAACGCGGATGAGGTCGCCGCCGGCCTAAAAACTGAGTCAAGAATACAACGCTGATCCTTCGGTTGTATTTTTATATGACCCCTTGGCTCAAAAATGTCAAAATTTCGGGACTGAGCCTGTGGTCACAGAAGCGAGGTCATTCCAAACCGCGAAAAGGATTGATCACCATCACTCCGTCGTAATTTTGGCCGTGCGCCATGTCCTCGGAATAGACGCGCCGTGCGCCAAGCTCTTGCGCGGCGGACAAGATGGCGGCGTCATACGGATGCACTCCATAGCGCTCTGCCAGCCTCACGGCTTGTCGGTAAAGCCCTGCCGTCCCTTGCACGCAGGGAAAGGCCAGAATCTGCTCCAGAAAGGCCGCCACCTTCTCGGGGTTGACGCGGCGCTTCATCTTGCGCGTAGCGACCACCCACGTTTCCATGAGCACTTGGTAGGACGTGCCAAATTGCTCCGTGGCGAGCAAATGCGCCGCCCGCTCCTGTTTGACCCGCTCGCCAGGCGCGGAGGACAATGCATACAACAGCACATGGCTGTCTAACAGCGCGTCAGCGGCGGGCATTTCTCTCCTCCCGCGAAGGCATGCGGCCCACCTTCCCGCCGAACGAGCCCACCATCCGCAGGATTTCCTGCCGGGCTTGTTGCCGGCGTTCATCGGTCCTGGTCAAATAGCCCAATGCTTCCCGCACCAGGGAGCTTACGCTCGTATCCCGCTCCGCCGCCAAGGCGCGGGCGGCGCGCCACGTTTGGTCGTCAATAGTCAAATTCACAGTCTTCATGCTAACAAAGTAACTTTGTTCCTTTATCATGTCAACGAGCAGACAACGCCGCGTTTAATCAGGAATGTGTCCGAATCATCATTCCTCTTCGAATTAGAACGCCACCCGCGCCCGGCGCCGCTTGCGCTCTTAGACAGTATGTGGCATTCTGATGGCGGATTTGCATGAAAACGAGAGTCAAATACGTCGCTCTGTTTTCGCCACTCCTCCTGGGATTGGCCGGCGGCGGCTGCATGACCGGTGCTCTTTGGGAAAATGATGATTTGGAAGCCTGGAGGGAACCAGCCGACAAACTAAACCTGCGGTTGTTCGAGGGCGCACCTCAAACCAACCTGCTGGTGCTCTATGATGAATACTCTGATCGCAACGAAGCCGTCCACACTCGCGCTTATTGGCTGAAGGAAAATCAAAGCAAGGTGGACCAGCACGTTCGCCCGCATTTCGCGGCCTTCAGCGCAAAAGACCATTTGCCGTCCGTGCCGGTTTTTTACGATCCCATTCCCGCCGGAATGAAGCTGCCCCCGGGCCTCTGCGCCGTGGTGTCAACCAATAAGCAATCTTTCACTCTCTACGCGGACAATCGAGCTATCGGCTCGCGCAGCTTGCCGATCTACAATGACGGCAAAGGACGAACTGAAAAAATTGCGTTGACTCCCCTCGCCGTCACCGCGGATGCCACCATCGTCGGGCCTGCTATCGCAGGTTTGCTCGTATATTGGTATGCATCTTCTGACGACGTGCAGGGGAAACTTAATCGGGGAGAATACGTGCCTATTTGGCCCCAATGAACGTCTGCTGTGATCCTGACGTTTGGGAGCTTGATAGACAAGTTACGGTTAATGTTTCGTTTTTGAGCGGGCAAGCGTAAAATGACAGGAGTGCCGTCGTCGGCCGGAAATTCAAGCGGCACCTCCTCGGTCGGAAGATTTCGCGATTAGGCGTGATTCATCGTTGATAACGGGCACGACATTCCTTTATGTTTGCCCCCGCCGTGATCGCGCGGGCGCCGGCTTTCGGTTTCATACGGAAAAAAAGACAGGCTCATACATGCAAAATGTTTATTTGACTGATACAGGACGGAAGGTTCGACGATGGTTCTGGCCCTCCGTGGGCCTGCTATGCGCGCTGCTGGCCGCCGGCTGCAAAAAATCCAACGAAGCGCCGGCCACCGGTGGCGGTGACTCAGGAGGAGGAGGCGGGGTGATCAAAGTTGGCGAATTCGCCTCGCTGACGGGCAAGGAAGCGACGTTCGGCGTTTCCTCACACGAAGGCACGATGCTGGGTGTCGAGCAAATCAACTCGACGGGCGGCGTCCTGGGCAAAAAACTGGAATTGCTCACCGAAGACGATCTTTCCAAAGCCGGCGAGCCAGCCACGGCGGTCAACAAACTCATTTCGCGGGATGGCGTCGTGGCCATTCTGGGCGAAGTCGCTTCCAGCCGTTCACTGGAGGCGGCGCCGATCTGCCAGCAAAGCCAGATTCCCATGATTTCCCCTTCTTCCACCAATCCCAAGGTGACCGAGACGGGCGATTACATTTTCCGGGTCTGCTTCATTGACCCGTTCCAGGGCACGGTCATGGCGAACTTTGCAGCCAAAACGCTCAAGGCCAAAAAAGTGGCCATTTTCACCGACGTCAAAAGCGATTACAGCATCGGGCTGGCCAAATTCTTCAAGCAAGGATTCTTGGCCAACGGCGGCCAGATCGTGGCCGAACTTGACTACAGCGGCGGCGACAAGGATTTTAAAGCGCAGTTGACGGAGATCAAGTCGGCGGGCCCGGACGCGGTGTTCGTGCCCGGGTATTACACGGACGTAGCCTTGATCTGCATCCAGGCCAAGCAACTCAATCTGACGGCCCCGCTCTTCGGGGGCGACGGCTGGGAATCCGATCAATTGGTCAAGATTGGCCAGGACTCGGTGGAAGGCGATTATTTCTCCACCCATTACGCGCCGGACGAGGACACGCCGCAAAGCCGGAGTTTTGTGGCGGCTTACGAAAAACGGTTCAGCGGTAAAGAGCCTGACGCCATGGCCGCGCTCGGTTACGACTCGGTCATGATCCTGGCCGACGCGATCAAGCGCGCCGGCACGACCGACGGCCCAAAAGTCCGCGACGCGCTGGCGGCAACGAAGGATTTTGCATGTGCGACAGGCAAGACAAGCATCAACGCGCAGCGGGACGCGGTCAAGCCCGCGGTCATTCTCCAAGTCAAGGACGGGAAGTTTAAATATATTGAGACTGTCAATCCTTAGCGGCCACCCTCCGCGCGCGTGAACTGGTTCTTGCAACAATCAATCAATGGACTGGCGCTGGGTTCCATTTACGCGCTGATCGCTTTGGGCTACACGATGGTCTATGGCGTGCTGCGCTTCATCAACTTCGCGCACAGCGACATCATGATGCTGGGAGCGTTTGCCGCCTATTTTCTGGCGCCGATCATGGTCCGAGTGTTTCCGGCCCAATCCTATTCCGGCGCTCTGGCCGTGACGGTGTTGGCGGCCGTCATTTGCGCCATCATAGGCATATTGATCGAATTCCTGGCTTACCGCCCGTTGCGCCGGCGGCCCAAGCTGACCGTGCTCATCACCGCCATTGGCGTTTCGTTGTTCATTGAATACACCTGCCAGCATGCGTCCGTGTTCGGCGCGGCCACGCGGCCGTTTCCCAAGCTGGTCCCGGAACGCGACTTTCAATTCGGCGGATTGTCTGTCAATAGCAGCGACATCGGGGTTCTGATCGTGACGGCGCTGTTGCTGGCCGGGCTGTGGTGGATTGTGCAGCGCACCCGCGTCGGCGTGGCCATGCGGGCGGTCTCCTTCAATGAGCGGGCGGCGGCGTTGATGGGCGTCAACATCAACCGCATCATCAGCTTCACTTTCGGCCTCGGCTCGGCGCTGGCGGCGGTGGCGGGCATCTTTTTCTCCATGCGCGCCCAGGGCATCGAGCCATTGATGGGCGTGCAACCCGGTTTGCGGGCCTTTACGGCGGCGGTGGTCGGTGGCATCGGCAATCTGCCCGGGGCGGCGCTGGGGGGAATTTTGCTGGGATTGCTGGAGACCTTTGCCGGAGGCGTGCCGGCGTTGTCGAATTACCGCGACGGCATTTCCTTTGCCATCTTGATCCTCATTCTGCTCTTCAAACCCGCCGGATTGCTCGGCAAGCCGCAGGTGGAAAAAGTATGAAGCCCCATGGAACAAAGCGATGGCTGCTGGCCGCCGTGGCCGCGGCTTTCGTCATTTCCTATTTCTCCCCCCACTACAATCGTTATTACCTGGGCGTGGCCATGGATGTCGGCATCGCTATCATCATGGCTGTGAGCCTCAATTTGATCAACGGGCACACCGGCCAGTTCAGCCTGGGCCACGCGGGTTTCATGGCCGTGGGCGGGTTCACCGCCGCCAAGTTGACCATGGTGACCTCCAATGCCGTTTTCCCGTTGAGCCTTGTCTTCGGGGGCTTGATGGCCGCCATCGTCGGTTTAATCGTGGGAGTGCCCTGCCTGCGTCTCAAGGGCGATTACCTTGCCATCGTCACATTGGGCTTCGGCGAAATTATTCGCGTTATCTTTCAAAACTCGCAGGCTTTTGGCGCGGCCACTGGTTTGACGGGCATTCCCCGGTTGACCACCATCTTCTGGACCTATGGCGCGGCGGCGGTGACTGTTTATGTCGTGACGAGCATGGTCAATTCGACTTATGGCCGCGGCTTTATCTGTGTGCATGACGATGAAGTGGCGGCGTCGGCCATCGGCATCAATCCCACCCGCTACAAGGTGACCGCGTTTGTGGTCGGGGCCTTCTTTGCCGGCGTGGCGGGCGCGCTCTATGCGCACCAAAAAAGCGTCATGCAGCCGGACGGATTTGGTTTTATCCGTTCCATTGATTTTGTTGTGATGGTCATTCTGGGGGGAATGGGCCGCACCGGCGGGGTGATCGCCGCTGCCGTGGTGCTGACGCTGCTGCCGGAATTCTTGCGCCAGTTCGCCAGCTACCGCATGATCATTTACTCGCTGATGATCATCGGCCTGATGATGGCTCGTCCGCAGGGCATTTTCACCTTCGGCAAAAAGAAGACGGCCAGCGTATGAGCAGCGGATTGATGCTCGAAGGCGTCACGATCCGTTTCGGCGGATTGACCGCCGTGTCCGAGTTAAACCTGCGGGTGGACAGCCGGGAACTGCTCGGTTTGATCGGCCCCAACGGCGCGGGCAAAACGACGGTCTTCAACCTGATCACCGGCGTTTATGCGCCGACGCAAGGCGCGATCACCTTCAACGGCCAGTCCACCGCCCGGCTCAAAGCGCCGCAATTGGCGCAATTGGGCCTGTCGCGCACGTTCCAGAATATCCGCCTGTTCGGCAGCTTGACTGTATTTGACAACGTCCGCGCCGCCGTCCAGCTTCATCGGTCGCACGGCATGCGCGACGCGTTGTGGCGCGGCGCCGGCTTTTATCACGCCGAAGCAGCCGTGGCGAAGGACGTGATGGAAATGCTCGAACTCTTCGGACTGGCCAAGTTCCGGGACGAGCCGGCCACCAGCCTGCCTTATGGCGCCCAGCGGCGCCTGGAGATCGTCCGCGCCCTGGCCACCCGGCCCAAGCTCTTGCTGCTGGACGAACCGGCCGCCGGCATGAACCCGACGGAAAAAATGGAATTGATGAAACTCATCCAGTTTGTCAAAGACAAGTACGAGATCGCCGTGTTGCTGGTCGAACACGATATGCAAGTCGTCATGGGTATATGCCAGCGCATTGCCGTGCTCGACTATGGGGTCAAGATCGCCGAAGGAACCCCCGCCGAGGTGCGGCAAAACCCGAAAGTCATCGAAGCCTACCTGGGTGACGATCATTTGAAAAGCGCCGGCCATGCTTGAGATCAGAAACCTCACCGTCAACTACGGCGCCATCACCGCCCTGCACGGCATCTCACTCGAAGTCGGTCCGGGCGAGATCGTCACGCTCATCGGCAGCAACGGCGCCGGCAAAACGACCACGCTCCGCGCCATTTCCGGCCTGGTCCAGGCCCAGGGGCAGATTCTTTACCAGGGCCGCGACCTGGCCAACCAGCCGCCGCATGAAATTGTGGCAGCGGGCATCTCCCATGTGCCCGAGGGGCGGATGATCTTTGCCAATTTGACCGTCGCGGAGAACCTGGACATGGGCGCTTACCTGCAAAAAAACAAGGCCGATATCGAAAAGGACCGCGCGTTGGTTTTCGGCATGTTTCCCCGCCTGGCCGAGCGCCGCCAACAAGTCGCCGGCACGCTCTCCGGCGGCGAACAGCAGATGCTGGCCATCGGGCGCGCCTTGATGAGCCGGCCCAAGTTTCTCATGCTGGACGAGCCTTCCCTGGGCATCGCGCCCTTGCTTGTCAAAACTATTTTCGAGAAGATCGTCGAAATCAACCGGCAGCAGGGGCTGGCCATCCTGCTGGTGGAGCAAAACGCCAATCTCGCCCTGGAGATCTCCCGCTGCGGCTACGTTTTGGAGACGGGGCGGATCATCCTGAGCGACGACTCGGCCGCGTTGCGGGAAAATCCGCGCGTAAAAGCCGCCTACCTCGGTGGCGCAGTGTGATTAGATTCAATTGGCCGTTCTCAAGAATCGCTCGACGCTTTGAGATTACGGTTACGATTTATGAGGACGAGGGCGGCGACATTTCCTGCTCAAGGCAGCTCGAAAAAAACGCGCGGAGCATGGGCCTTCCTGGCGCGCACCTTGGGGCCGAACCATCGAATGTCCCGCCAGGTAAACGGACCGGGCGCAGGCAGGCCCTGGCGGATTTGTTCCTCGCTGAATGGGATTTTTGGCGCCAAGTCCGACGGCAAGGCCTCGCACGGCTGGCTCGCTTCCGCCAGCCCTTCGCTCAGGATTCGCACTTGCGCAATGGAAATCAGCGGTGTCGCCATCACCTTTTCCACCAGCCAGCCCAGGGCGTAGTGGAACCAAACGGGCAGCGGAAACATCCACGGTTGCCGGCCCACCACCCGCGCCACACGCCGGACGGCTTCGCGCAACGTCAGTGTTTCAGGCCCCGTCACGGCCACAGTCAGC
>Ga0302324_100021139_pt1 | contig 12698 bp, 11 predicted proteins | sample Palsa_T0_1_FD_201949 | JGI IMG/M metagenome (GOLD analysis project Ga0302324, IMG submission 201949) | Peat permafrost microbial communities from Stordalen Mire near Abisko, Sweden - Palsa_T0_1 | ecosystem: Environmental > Terrestrial > Soil > Palsa > Peat permafrost | place: Sweden: Abisko...
CTTCGCGGCTAACGGCGTAATCGGATAGGGGAGGGGTCACGCGGTGATTAGCAGACCAGGCCTCAAAGGCAGCCGCTCGTTGCTCAGGCGATAATCCTTTATGCGTTGCTGGGAGAACGATGCCTTCCATCATCGAAAGCAGGTATTCTTCAACCGTCATTCCGCCCGCCTGTGCCTGGGCCCGGAGTGCGGCTTCGAGGTCGGGTTTGAGGTTGAGCGTAAGGGTCATCAGTTTCTCTCTTCTTGCCGCGTATGCTTACATTACCTGCGCAAAGGCGGCATTGTCCACGACAAAAGGCCGGTTCTTAGCTAGGCCGCTTCCCTTAGCGACCCCATCCGGTGGCGGGCATCGCCCTCAGGGGAAAACTGGATTCAAAATCGAATTCAATAAGCGCCCGTCAGGCCGAATTTGCCCACGAAACAGGGCAGGGGCCAAACGTGATATCAATAGCATGCGGACTGATGTGAAATTTCGTAATCAGCAGGTCGCCGGTTCGATCCCGGCGGGTGGCTCCAACATCGAAATGCATGCCCGCTTGCGTTTCACGCACTTTTTAAATCCCCGGCGCGGGACCAATTCTGACATTCAAAACGGTTTTTGAAACGGTTCCGACCGGGAATTTCCGCGTTGCTGAAGAGCGCTCGGTTGACGTAACATCAAGTTTAGGCCCGCTGCAGCGCAACCTTGCGCTGGCGGGCCTTTCCCGCCAGATGACCGCTTTAAAGAACCTCCTGCTTTTCGGATGCGGCGCAGCGATTGGCCTAGCTGGATGGTGGTTGCTTCGAGAACGGTGTCAGAAAGGAAGGAATATGGATTTCGAGTTTGGACAGAGCGATAAGGCTGAAGCCTTCTTTAACGAGCACCCCAACTTCTGGGACGCATTCGAGAAACTGACGAACATCTCCAACCGATGCTTCGGACGCATCTGTCACTATGAGAACCAGGCCGAGTCACTGATGTTCAGCCTCGGCCAAACCTGCCGCGACGACTACCTTGAGATTTCCTTCATGAGTGTACATGGCTTCAATGCCGCTACCACAAAGCTGCTGAGGGGACTTTACGAGCGAGCAGTCACTCATGCCTACATCATCAAGAATCCTGAGAAGGTGATGAGATTCATCCGTTTTGCGCGAATCCAGGACTACCGTGTCATGCAGGGCGCTCTCGAAGCTGGCATCTCGAAGGAAGACTTAGATAAAGGTGTTTCGCCTGACTACTCTATTGCCAAAGTCACAGAACGACGCAACGAGGTGAAGGATGAGTTCAAAGTAGAGGAGTGCGAAGTTTGCGGCATGAAAGCGCCTGTGAGTTGGGACGCGCACAGCGTCGGAGCGATGGCTAAGAAGGCTGGCGACCTTTACAAGGCGCTCTACCTGGGTGGATATGTCATGCCTAACCTACACGTGCACGCTACGTTCGCATCTGCTGTCCGTCTGGAAGGCTTAGACGAAAAGACCACAGCGATCTTTCGTAAACGTACAGCTTACTCCAACATGGGACAAGCCTCAGCAATCATGTTGCTCGTTTTGAAAGAGCAAAACGACCTCTTCAAACTCGGACTAGAGCAGGAGCTTGAAACGGCTGAGAAAGCTATTGCTGATGAATGGTTCTCAAAGCACGCGACAGCCAAATCATAAGTAGCGGCAACCAGCGCTGCCCGCAACATGCCCACTGAGGCGTGCTTCCGATCAAAGTGACGCGCCGCGCGGGCTGGTCATCTCGGGTCCCGCAACGCTCCCAGGAAATCGTGAAGGTCTGCCTGTCCGGTGTCCAATTGTCCCGGCGCCAATACTCCCGAGCGCCCGTCACAATATGGCCGAAAACTGAGTATAGTGACAGTCCGCCGCCCAAAAAGCTTGAGCATGCCGACTGTCACTAAAATGCCACTATAGAGGGGTCAAGTTGAGTGAAAACGAGTGAAATCAGGTGAGACGAGAAACGGCTGCAAGTCACTGGCGGGCAACAGGATTTGTTTGATTTTCCTGCACTTGCCGGAATGGGCCGAATCGGTTTTCAAGACCGCCGGTTTCAACCACTCACCCATTCCTCCGCTCCCATGGTACCCTCAGCGCCCGGCCCGCGGCCAGTCTATTGCCAGAGCGCCGGTTTGCCGATCAATCGATAGTGCCGCTCCGCCTGTGGACCAGCGTCCTTCGACTGCTCCAGCACAGCCACGCCCTGTTAGCCCTGCTTTTGCTAGGCTGCCTGCAGGCTGCCTGGCTGGTCAGCCATTACGCCGGGGCGACGGCCGGCATCGCCGTGCTCGGGCTGCTCGGCTGCATCGTCGCCCTCCAATGGAGCATCTCCAGGCAGGCGCATCGGCAGGTGGCGGAACACGCTCTTGCAGCGGAGGCGGCATTGCTTGCCGGGAACCATTTGGAAGCGCTCCAGTGCTGCGATGAGGCCGTCAAAATCCTGAAAACGCGGAAGCCGCCGGCGGACGACCTGGTGGCGATGGTTTTCGTGATCCGTTCAAAGGCGTCGCACAATCTCGGCAATGACGACGAAGCTCTGGCCGATGCCGCGCGGGCGTTCGCCTGCACCTGCGCGGCAAAAAGGCTTCATACGCAGGTTGCGATCTTAGACCAATTAGGGTCGCTGCTGCTCGAAATGGGCCACGCGCGCCGCGCCATCCCGATCCTCGAGGCTGCCGTGGGATTAGGCCAGCGCGCCGAGGGCGGGCTGTCGCGAACCACCCTCCGGCTTGAGCGCGTGGGCATGGCGTACCTCCGCGTCGGCGTGCATGCAAATTCCGTGGCGGCTTTCGGAAAGGTAATCGACATTCTCACTCGGGAGAAGGGCCAGGACGCATGCTTGCTTGCCAGTCCCTATATAAATTTGGGGAACGGCTACAAACGGATGCAGCAACTCCCAGATGCCGAGCGATGCTATCGCGAAGCGTTGCGTCTCTACCAAATCAACGGCGTCGAGGATGCGGAACGGCTGTCGATAGCGCTGCTCAACATCGGAGTGGTGTGCGCGGAGGCCGGCCGCAACGAACAAGCGGAGAGCTACTATCTCCAGGTTCTCCAGATGCGCATCCAGGCTTTGGGGCGCAACCACTGGCGCGTTGGGAACACCTATAACAATCTGGCCCATTGCCGGCGCAGGCTGCGCGATTTTGCGTCCGCCGAAGACTACGCGCAAAAGGCCGTCGAGATTTTGGATACCCGGCCGGAGTCGCTGTGTACAGCCATCGATACTCAATCGCGAATTTTTGAAGACCAGGGCCGTGTGGAGGAGGCCCTGGCCGCTGCGGCGAGGGCGCGTGAAATTCAGCTAAATCTCACATCGCCCGATTTAAGCGAACTTGCCGCTCTGTTTGAACGCGAAGGTTTGCTCGCGGGCCGCTCGGGCGATGAAGAAAGAGCGGCGGATTGCCGTTCCCGCGCGAGCCAGCTCCGGCAAACTCTGGCGGCTGCTCCCCCGGCCGATCGCGACTTAACCAGTATTCAAGACTCGCTCGAAACTCTGGAGCTGCATTTGGCGTCGTCGCTCGAGCGCGTGAGAGCGCTGCAACAGACAACTTAGGGCTCGCCCCTTCCACCCCGGCAATTTCCGGGAGATCATATTCTGGGAGAGCAGGGGCCAGCCGGAGCCACTAGTGATTCGTGTGCGGAATCGCTGGATTTGTCGCGATTGCTCCCGATGACGGCGCCGCCGCGACCCTGGCCCGAATGGCCGATGCGATCCGCCATCGCGGCCCCGACGACCTTGGGTTTTATCACGACCCATGGGCCCACCTGGCCCAGCGGCGCCTCAGCATCATAGACGTTCAGGGCGGCCACCAGCCGATGACCAACGAGACCGGCTCGCTCTGGATCACCTTCAACGGCGAGATCTATAATCACGCTGCGCTCCGTCCGGCGCTCGAACAGGCCGGACACCGCTATCAAACGCGCTCAGATGCCGAAACCATAGTGCACGCGTTCGAGGAGCACGGTCCCCAGTGCCTGCACCTCTTTCGAGGCATGTTCGGATTCGCGATCTGGGACGCGCGGCGGCGTCGCATGTTCTGCGCGCGCGACCGACTCGGCATCAAGCCGTTCTACTATTACTGGGACGGCCGGCTGTTCGCGTTCGCCTCCGAGATTAAGGCGCTGCTGGCGCATCCGGCAATTTCCCCGGCCCTCGCCGAGGACTTGCTGCCCGAAGTGCTGGCCTTTGGCTACACCAGCGGCGATCGCACGCTGTTTCGCAACATCAATAAATTGATGCCGGGCCACCGATTGGAGTTGGATATGACGGGCGAGACCCAACTCACCATCGAGCGCTACTGGGACGTCCCGCGATCCAGCGGCGTTGATAATCCGGACCCACGACACTGGATCGCCGAAACGCGCCGGCGCCTGGAGCAATCCGTCGAAATGCATCTGATGAGCGACGTGCCGCTGGGTGTATTCCTTAGCGGAGGCGTGGATTCGAGCGCCATCGCAGCACTAGCGCAACGCGCGGTTGCAAGGCCCGTCGAAACCTTCGCGGTGGGTTACTCCGAGACTCAATTCAGCGAGTTGAGCCACGCCCGGCGCGTAGCGGATGCCATCGGCGCCGAGCATCGCGAAGTGACTATGGGCATGGATGACTTTTTCAGCGCCCTGCCGCGGCTGGTCTGGCAGGAAGACGAACCGATCGCCTGGCCCTCCAGCGTCGCCCTGTACTTTGTCTCGAAGCTGGCGGCGCAGCATGTCAAGGTGGTGCTGACCGGCGAAGGCAGCGACGAGCTTTTCGGAGGCTATGAACGTTATCGTTGGCAAAGGCTCAATCAGCATTGGGCTCGGGTGTATAACATCGCGCCCGCACCGCTGCGCCGCTGGGTTCGGAATCAAACCGCGACGTCCCCGCTCCTCGGGGCCGGGCTGCGGCGCAAATTGCGGCACACCGTGCTCGGCCGGGATCTGGGTTTCGAATCGCTCTACCTCGAAAATTTCTATTGTGCGTTCGACGCGGGCGATAGCTGCGAGAACTACATGCGTCACTGGAACGCCCGCCCCGAAGATTCGCCATTGGCGCGCACCCTCTACGCCGACCAGAAAACCTATCTCGTCGAACTACTCATGAAGCAGGATCAAATGAGCATGGCAGCGTCCATCGAAAGCCGCGTGCCATTCCTGGATCACACCCTGGTGGAGTTTGCCGCGATGATCCCGGACGGCCTGAAAATCCGGGGGCGCACGCAAAAGTACATCCTGAAGGAAGCCGTTCGCGATTTGCTTCCGCGCGACGTCGTTCACCGCAAGAAGATGGGCTTTTCGACGCCGCTCCGCCAATGGCTACTCGACACCCGCGCCGAGCCGCTCTACGCTACGCTACGTTCGCGCGATGGGTTGCTGGCGGAATACCTTGACCGGCGCGAGTTGGAAGCGCTCATCCATCGGCATCGCTCCGGGCGCGAGGATGCCACCGATCGCATCTGGCGGCTCATCAATTTGCAATTGTGGGGCGACCTGTTCCTTACCGGCCGGCGCGCGTGGTCCTGGGCCAAAACCTCACCGGAAGTCTCCGCGGCGCTGGCATGAAAATCCTGTGGGTCAACTCGGATTTTCTGCATCCCACCACGCGCGGCGGCCAGATTCGCACGCTGGAAACTCTGAAGCGCCTGCATCGTCGGCACGAGATACACTACGCGGCCCTGCTCCGTCCGTCCACGCGCGGCCTCGAGCGCAGCGCTGAGTATTGCACCAAAGCATATCCAGTTCCGCACCAGGCGCCGCCGCAATTTACTCCGCGCTTCTGCCGCCACGTCTGCGAAAGCCATTTCTCGAAGCTGCCCGTGGCCGTGCTGCGCTACCGTTCAGAAGGGCTCAAACGGCAAGTGGAAAATCTCACCCGGCGCGAGAAATTCGACGCGATTGTCTGTGATTTTCTCTTCTCGGCGCCCAACATTCCGGATCCCGGCGCGGCGATCCTTTTCCAGCACAACATCGAGTCCATCATTTGGAAGCGGCACGCCGAACACGCGCGCACTCGCCTTCTCAGGATGTACTTTCAAGGCCAGTATGAACGCATGCTGCGATACGAGGAGCGGATGTGCCAGGCAGTGAAGCGCATCGTCGCCGTCTCTGAGGACGATGCAACTACTATGCAATCGCTCTACGGCGTCGCGACCGTTGCGGCAGTACCGACGGGCGTCGATCTGGACTATTTTGCCGCGCCGCCGAACGCGCCCCCGCCTACTACCGATCTCGTTTTTCTCGGTTCGATGGACTGGCGTCCCAATATCGACGCCGTCCGTTGGTTCGTGGCCGGCATTCTCCCGTTGATTCGCCGCCGGTATCCCGAATGCTCGCTGACCGTAGCCGGCCGCAACCCCACGGCGGAAGTCCTGCGCCTTGCGGAAGCCGACGCCCGGATTCACGTCACCGGCACGGTGGCCGACGTTCGCCCGTACCTGTGGGATTCCGCCGTGTCCATCGTTCCGCTCCGCATCGGCGGAGGCACGCGCCTCAAAATCTATGAAGCGATGGCCGCCCAGGTCCCGGTGGTTTCCACCAGCATCGGGGCCGAGGGATTGGACGTTCACGATGGAGAGAACATCGTCCTTGCAGATTCGCCCGAGGTTTTCGCCGAGCGCTGCCTAGCTTTACTCGGGTGCGCGCAGGCGCGTCGCAGGCAGTCCCAGGCGGCCTTGGAAATGGTCTCTGCATGTTATTCTTGGGAAGCAGTTTCTCACAAGTTTGAACTGCTTCTCGCTGATCCGTCTCCAAATGATTCGCTTCCTTGATCTGGCCGCCGAATATCGCGAACTCAAGACCGAGATTGACTCGGCGGTAGCGCGCGTACTCGAGAGCGGGCAGTTCGTCGGCGGGCCGGAAGTCACGGCTCTCGAAGAGGAATTCGCGAGTTATTGCGGCGCCCGGCACGGCGTCGCGGTTAACTCCGGAACCAGCGCGCTACATCTGGCGTTGCTCGCGGCCGGCATTCAACCGGGCGATGAAGTGATCACGGTTCCGTTCACGTTTTATGCGACCGTGGCGGCCATCGGTTACGCCGGGGCAATTCCGGTGTATGTCGACATCGATCCGATGACCTTCAACATCGATGTAACCAAGATTGAGGCGGCTATCACCGCGCGCACGCGCGCCATTCTTGTGGTGCATCTGTACGGCCAGTGCGCCGACATGGATCCGATTCTCGAAATCGCCCGGCGTCACGAGCTGATCGTGATCGAAGACGCGGCGCAGGCCCACGGCGCGGAGTATCGCGGACGGCGCGCCGGCAGCATCGGCGATATCGGCTGCTTCAGTTTTTATCCGACCAAAAACCTGGGCGCGGCTGGTGAAGGAGGCATGCTCACCACCAACAATCCGGAATATGCGCGCACGGCCGCGCTGCTGCGCAGTTGGGGCGAAGAGCAACGCTATCGTCCGCGTTTGAAAGGCTACAACTACCGGCTGCCTGCCATCCAGGCGGCCATTTTGCGAGCGAAACTGCCGCGCCTCGAGCAATGGATCGAAGCGCGCCGCGCCTTTGCCGCCGACTATGATCGCCTGCTCGAAGATTCTGCCGTAACGCGGCCGCAAGCGATCCCGGATTCGCGCCATGTATATTGCCTCTACACGATTCGCGCCGCGGATCGAGATGCACTGCAACGCAGCTTGGAAACGGCGGGAATCCAGACCGCGGTCCACTACCCGCTGCCGATCCACTTGATGCCCGCTTACACCCACGAGCGTTATAGAGCGGGCGATTTTCCGGTGGCTGAGGCCTGCGCGAATACGGTGCTCAGCCTACCGCTGCATCCGCGTCTGACCAGATACGAGGCGCAGCAAGTGGCATCCCAAATTTGCAAGCTGGCGCCCCGCGTGCTTAGTTATTCAAGCCGGTAATTCGGGGCTTCCTTGGTGATGATCACGTCGTGCACGTGCCCTTCGCGCAGCCCGGCCGAAGTCACTCGCAAGAATCTCGCGTGCTCCTGCATATCGCGAATGTTGCCGCAGCCGCAGTATCCCATCCCCGCCCTCAATCCGCCCACCAGCTGATACACCAATTCCGACAAAGGGCCTTTGTAGGGAACCCGGCCTTCGATGCCCTCCGGCACCAGTTTTCCTGTTGAGTCCTGCGGGTAACGATCGGATCCGGCGGTCATCGCGCCCATGGAACCCATGCCGCGATAACTTTTGAAAGTTCGTCCCTGATAGAGAATCGTCTCGCCCGGGCTCTCTTCCGTTCCGGCCAGCAGGCCGCCGATCATTACCGCATCGGCGCCGGCCGCGATAGCCTTGCTGATGTCTCCCGAGTATTTAATGCCTCCATCGGAGATCAACGGAACACCCGAACCGCGGGTAGCGCGCGAACACTCCCCAATCGCGGTAATTTGCGGCACACCGGCGCCGCTCACCACGCGCGTGGTGCAAATAGACCCCGGCCCGATGCCCACCTTGATTCCGTCGGCTCCCAGGCCGATCAAATCGCGCGCGCCCTCAAACGTCGCCACGTTCCCGGCGATCAAGTCCACTTCCGGAAACTGGCGCTTAATGGTACGGACGGCGTCCATCACCCGATCGCTGTGGCCATGCGCCGAATCCACCACCAGCACATCCACCTTGCGGGCCACCAGCTCCTGGGCGCGCTCGAGAAAGTCGGACCCCGAACCAACGGCTGCGCCGACGCGCAAGCGCCCCTGCTGATCCTTCGCGGCGTTTGGATACTTCAGCTTTTTTTGAATGTCCTTGACCGTGATCAAGCCTTTCAGCGCGTATTGGTCGTCAACCACCAAAAGCTTCTCCACGCGGTGATGGTGCAGAATCTTCTCGGCCTCTTCCAGCGTGGTTCCTACCGGTACGGTGATCAAATTGTCCTTGGTCATCACGTCCGAAATCGGAAGGTCGTGTCGCGTCTCGAATCGCAAATCGCGATTGGTGAGAATTCCCACCAGACGTCCGTGCTTAGTCACCGGCACGCCGGAGATGCGGTAGCGCTTCATCAAAGCCAGCGCGTCCGAAATCTTCAGCTCAGGTTCAATTGTTATAGGATCGACGATCATGCCGCTCTCACTGCGCTTCACGCGATCCACTTCCTCGGCCTGCCGGTCCACCGGCATGTTGCGATGAATAATGCCGATGCCGCCCTGCTGCGCGAGCGCAATGGCCAGATGCGATTCGGTGACGGTATCCATGGCCGAGCTGACGATCGGGATATTCATCGCGATATGCCGCGTCAGGCAGGTGCGTGTGTCGGTTTCGGTCGGCAGTACACTGCTGCGGGCCGGCTGGAGAAGTACATCGTCGAAGGTGAGACCTTCTAAAATTGTTTCTTGCATGAAGGAGTAATTCTATTATGCCGGAACCGATACGATAAGAAAGTCGAGGAGGAATCTTGGCGACCCTGGGATTGATCGAGTATGCGGATGCGAGCGCGGAAGTTCGCGCGGTTTATGACGACATCATGGCCACGCGCAAAACCGATTGGATCAACAATTTTTGGAAGGCTCTGGCGCACGATCCCGCCACGCTGCGGCGCACCTGGCACAGCGTCAAGGAAATCATGGCGCCGGGCGCGCTGGACGCCGTTACTAAGGAGATGATCTATCTCGCCGTGAGCGCGACAAATCAATGCGGATATTGCATCGCCTCGCACACCGCGGCGGCGCGCAAAGCGGGGATGACCGACGCGATGCTGGCCGAGGTAATGGCGGTAGTCGGAATGGCCAACGAAAGCAACCGCCTCGCGAGTGGTTATCAAGTCGAAATCGACGAGAGATTCCTTGTGAACAAGCCGACAGTATAGCGTTTCGCTTTCGTGATAACAGGGTCACTGTTACATGCCAAATTCTTACATTCACGCACAGTAGCGAGGTGTAGAATTCGAATTGTGAAGGCCCAGCGCGGCCTTCTCGAGTCAAGCAATCAACAAGAGGTAAAACAATGACAAGTACTTTTCTTGCCGGAGATGCTCGGCAAACGCTGGATCATTTCCGGCGTTCCGTCGATCAGCTCTTCGAAAACGTCTACGGCCTTCCCGCGGAGTCGGGCCGCACAGCTCTGCCCAATGGAAGCCAGTGGACGTTCAGCCCCGTGATCGAGACCGCTTGGGGCGACTCTAGCTTGAATCTGCGGGCTATCGTTCCCGGTGTCGCGCAACAGGACCTCAAGGTCAGCGTTCAGAACAATCAACTGATCATTGAAGGTGAGCGGAAGACGCCCGAAAACTTCAAGCACAACGGGCACGCGCAGCTTGCCTACGGCAAGTTCTATGCGGCCGTCACGTTGCCGAATGGCCTGAACGTCGACAAGCTGAATTGCCGGCTGCAAGACGGCATTCTGGACATCCAGATTCCGGTTTCCGAACAAATGAAGCCGCGTCAGGTCCAGATTCAATCCGGCGAGTCCCGCAAGAGCATTTCGGCCTGACAACAGCAATAGGTGCATTCGAGTGGGGGAGAAATCTCCCACTCGTCTCGCCATGCCTTGGCGGCCGACCAGTCCCGAATCTCTAGAGTTACTCCGGCAAATAAGACGCGAGGTTGCCGCGCGCGGCGACAATCGTCTCGCATTGCTGCTGGCTGGCGTGGAATTGTATGCGGTTCTCGGACGCGAGTTCGATCTGCTGGAGGTCATGCGCTCGTTTGCGCACGACATGCACCAAGCGGTGGAAGGAACGCCCACGGCTCGCGACTTGGAACAGCTGTTTGAGCGCGATCCGCCGTCTTAACGTGATTCTGCAATCACGGGATTGCGCAGTTCTCCGATGCCCTCAATGCTGACGGTCACTTCTTCGCCCGCCTGCAAGTAGCGCGGTGGAGTGCGGGCGAAGCCCACGCCCGCTGGCGTTCCGGTGGCCACCACATCGCCCGGCTCCAGCGTCACCACGCTTGAAAGATACGCCACCAGATCGGGAATCTTAAAGATCAGTTCGCGCGTATTGGAATTCTGCAGCGTCTCGCCGCCAATGCGCAGGCTGATATCCAGCGCATGCGGATCGGCGATCTCGTCGGCGCTCACCAGGCATGGACCCATGGGCGCGAAGGTATCGAACGTCTTGCCGATCATCCACTGCGAAGTGGCCATTTGAAAATCGCGCGCGCTGACATCGTTGAACGCCGTGTACCCAAAGACGTGCTGTTGCCATTCGTAGCTCGGAATGTGCCGCCCGCCGGCTCCAATCACAAACGCGAATTCGGCCTCGTAGTCGGGTTTGCGCGAATTCCTCGGAAGCACGATAGGCTGTCCCGGGCCGATCACGACATTCGAAAACTTCGCGAAAATCGTGGGAACCTTGGGGGTCTCCTGCCGCGCTTCGGCGGCGTGATCGCGATAATTCAGTCCCACGCAGATCAGCTTGGGCGGCCGCGGGATCGGCGCGAGAAGTTGGACCGAAGCAAGCGAGACCGTTCCATCGGCCGGCGTATCGCGAACGAAGTTCTCGATCTTGGCTCGGCCCGCTGGCCCGCTAGCCACCACCGAAAGCATGTCGTCAAAGCCCGCGCCCCCTAGGCCGATCACGCGATCGCCCAGCAACACGCCTGCCGCGGGACGAGCGCTCGCGCGTTGAAAGGTCACGAACTTCATCGGGAATCTGTCAGCAGGCCGGGGGCGACTGAAGCTTACGCCGGTTTCGCGACTTTACCGGCTTTCAGAACTTTGCCGTTGCGGATGCAGGAGGTGCAAGCCCGGATGCGCTTGGAGGCGCCATTCACCACCGCGCGAACGCTCTGTAGATTTATGTTCCAGCGGCGCTTGCTGACGTTATGCGCATGGCTGATCCGATTGCCGAACTGCGGCCCTCGTCCGCACACTTCACATACTTTCGCCATTGTCGTATCGCTCCTTGGGGATCAAATCTAGTCTATCAATATCTGAATTGCCGCCGCAACCGATCTGATATTCTGACAAAGTATCTTGACCGATTTCAACCACATTCACTCCCGCGACGGCGACGACTGGGTTTGCGGGCGCAGCATGGCCGTGCGCGACGAACAATTGCTGCACTGCGAAGGGCGCGACCCGGACGAACTCGAGGCCTGCCGGCTATGCGCCGAGCGGATCATCGGCTACTTCGGCGATCCCATGCACGTACACTAATCTGGCAATTCACGAGCGGCATCCATCACGCGCTCGCGGATAGCGCCCACTTCCTCCGACGATAACGTGCGATCCGTGGCGCCAACGGTCAACCGGTACGTCACGCTCTTACGCTCCGGTGGAAGCGGCGCGCCGGTGTACTCGCGAAGAAATTCGATTTCAACCAGATCACCCGCTGCCGCGGCTGCCAGCCGCCGCTTTATATCAACCGCCGGTTCACGCAAGCCGGCCACCACTGAAATATCGAACGCGCTTACCGGGAAACGGCTCCAGGGCTCGTAGCGCCGCTCGCGAACGTCCAGTCTTTCCATCTTCAACAAATCGAGATCGAGGATGGCCGCGCGGCCTTCAATCCCAAGCTCCGGATGCAGTTCGAACAACCTCCCCACGTCCTCGTCACGCCACCGAATGATCGCAGCTCGCTCGGGATGCTCGAACGCCCGAGCCTCCGCCAGACGCGCTTCGGCTCCTTCCATCAAACAATCGGCCAGGCGCTTCAACTCAAACAGCGAATCGCGCCCGTCGCCCTCACGCGCATACATCGCGGCTCCGAAATGCGGGACTTCTTCGGGAAGATCGCGGTTTCGCGGATGGATTTCCCGGCCGATCTCGAACAGCCGAAACGCGGGCAAATGCCGGCTGTTGTCGAGTATGTTCTTGAGAATCGCCGGCAACAG
>Ga0302324_100021142_pt1 | contig 12698 bp, 9 predicted proteins | sample Palsa_T0_1_FD_201949 | JGI IMG/M metagenome (GOLD analysis project Ga0302324, IMG submission 201949) | Peat permafrost microbial communities from Stordalen Mire near Abisko, Sweden - Palsa_T0_1 | ecosystem: Environmental > Terrestrial > Soil > Palsa > Peat permafrost | place: Sweden: Abisko...
AGGAGCTGGGTATGGCGACCGGCAGGAGTTTTGACGGCGTAAGTAAAGGAGCTGTCTTTATAAAAGATGATGCGGTAGTCATTGACGGTATCTTCATTCCAGACGAGATCGATTACTGCGCTCCGGTCGAAAACGATGTCTTTTTCGCCATGGATTAGATGATGCATGCTGTCACAGGCGGTAAGGAAGATAGAGCATAGGCAAATAAATGCTAATATGATGGAAAGAGTGATTGAGCGATTCATGGGGCGAAGTTATGAGGTTTCATTTTGAAACCTCAAAGAGGGTCATTGTCTAAGGTTTCAATTTGCAACCTTAAAGGAGGGCAATTTCGTATATTCGGTTAAGGAGACTTCGAATGATTTTCATAAAAATATGCTAAAACATTACCTTAAAACGGCGGTCCGCAGTCTGAAGGCCAGCAAGACCAGTACGATCATTAACCTCCTTGGGCTCGGGCTGGGGCTGGCGGCCTTTATCGGCATCGGGGCTTACGTTCGGTATGAGCGGAGCTATGACCTGATGCTGGTCGACGGGGGCGCGCGTGATGGCGCGGGTGTGGGGGTGCGTGAGGGTGGGGCCGGCCGGGGCGAGGGGGTGCGGGAGGACGCACGGGTATACAGGGTGGAAAGCCGGTTCTATAAGGGCGACCAGATGACCGACGACTGGGCGACCAGCACCAATGGATATGCGCTGGCGCTGAAGGAGCATTTTCCGGAAATCGCGGATTTTACCCGGATCAGCTGGACGAATTCAGAGCGGGTGGTGCGGTATGGAAATGTACGCTTCCGGGAAGATCATGTGTGTTTTGCCGATAGCAATTTCTTTTCTTTTTTCCGGTATGGCTGGATCGAAGGCAATAAGACGACCGCGCTGACGGGGGTCAATTCGGTGGTGGTGTCGGCATCCGCCGCCCGCAAATATTTCGGCACTGCCGACCCGTTGGGAAAGATCCTGGAGATCAGCACTGTTGACGCCAGCTATCCCTGCCAGGTCACGGGCGTCTTCCAGGACCCGCCGCCGAATTCGACGATGCAGTTCTCGATGCTAATCTCCTGGGCTACGTCTCCCGCCTGGGCACAAAAAACCTGGTATCAGCATGAGAGCTACACCTGGCTAAAGCTGACGCCCGGCGCCCTGCCCGAAACGATAGAGGCCGGATTTCCGGCGATGGCGGAAGGATATAAGAACGGCCCCGCCCTCAAGGAACTGCGATGGGCGATCCACCTGGTCCCTATCGCCGATGTCCATCTCAATGCAGCCAAAGAATATGAGATCGAGACGAAAGGCAACCGGCTTGCGGTGCAATTCCTGGATGTGCTGTCTTTGTTCATCCTGCTGATCGCCTGTGTCAATTATATCAACCTCTCTACCTCGAGGGCACTGGAAAGAGCGCGGGAAGTGGGCATCCGCAAGGTCAGCGGCGCCCGGCCTTACCAGCTGGTCGCTCAATTCATGCTGGAATCCCTGTTGCTAAGCGCACTGGCGCTGATACTGGGGATAGGATTAGCGTGGTTGGCAGGCATTGTCATACCGGCATGGCTGGGCAGCGACGGGCATTACGGGACGATCATCGATGCAGCCTTTTGCTGGCGTATCGGCTGGATATTCCTGACCTTTATCCTGATGTCAGGGTTGTATCCTGCCCTGGTGCTGACGCGGTTCCAGCCTATTACCGTGCTGAAAGGGCGTTATTCCTTTTCCAAGGGCGGCGGCGTGTTGAGGAAAGGACTGGTGACCTTCCAGTTCGTCGTCTGCCTGATCCTGATTGCCGGGACATTGGGTGTCTACCGGCAGGTACTCTACATGCGGCAACAGAACCCCGGCGTCGAAATGCAGCAGACCCTCGTACTTCGGGCGCCGGCCAAGACGACCGACTATACCCAAAAGACGATAGCGCTGAAAAATATGCTGAGCAGACTACCTGATGTCTCGGGCGTCACGGCCTCCGGTGCGGTGCCGGGCAAAGAGGTGGGTGAATTCCTGGCCAACCGGCGATTTGGCGCCGACAAGTCTGAAGAACGCACCTATGAGATGCTGAAAGTAGACCACGGCTTTATTCCGCTGTATCATCTGGACCTGGTGGCCGGGAGAGCCTTCGATATCTCCCGCCCTGCGGATAGCCTGGGGCTTGTACTCAATGAAGCCGCGGCGCAACAGTTCGGCTTTGCCTCACCGGAAGACGCCATCGGCAAGCAGGTCTGGCTGGAAGTAAACCCGGGACGCACGGACCATGTCATCGGCGTGATCCGCGATTACCACCAGCGATCGCTGCAAATGGCCTATACACCGCTGATCCTTTTTATGGACCCGGCTTATCCCTGGATACCTACTCAATATTTTTCGGTCAAGGTGACGACAAAAGATATGCAGCAAACGGTAGAAAAGGTACGCCAGGCATGGGATGGCCTGTTTCCGGAATCGTCTTTCGATTACTTTTTCCTGAATGATTTCTATGACCGGCAATATAGGACTGACAGGCAGTTTGCGAAAGTGGTCAGCCTCTTTTCGGCCCTGGCTATTTTTATTGGCGTGATCGGTCTCTTCGGACTGACAGCCTACTCAGCTGCCCGCAGGACGAAAGAGATCGGTGTCCGGAAGGTGCTGGGCGCCTCTATCCGGCAGATCATGTCGTTGCTGACGATGGATTTTATCCGGCTGCTGCTACTGGCCTCGGTGATTGCGCTGCCTATATCGGTGTGGGGACTCCTCGAATGGATGCAGGGGTTTGCCTTTCGCGCGTCGTTGAGCTGGTGGCTGCTGGTTACGCCTATACCGGTACTCATCGCCGTTATCATTGCGACGACAGGGTGGTTGACTTTCCGCGCGGCGCGTGTCAGCCCGGTACGATCGCTGAAAGAGGAATGAGCCGGAGCATGCCGGCGGCCTGGCGGACTGCTGACCTACTGTCCGTGTCTGGGCAGGAACAGCGCGAAACAGGCAAGGACGATATACGGCAGAATCAAAATACCGGCAGAAACGATGAGGTGCAGCTTTTGCCTGGGATTCTGATCCGCCATTTCTATATACTTCCCAAAAATTTTCTGGTCGCGATCCTTGACGATAAAAATATAGTTGGATAGCAATGCGGTCAACAGATAAACGGAAGCGGCAAAAAAGCTGGATTGCACGGGAGATTCGAACCGGGTATGTTTGATCAGATGTAAATAAATGGCCTCCATTAAGAGCATCCATCCTCCGGAACCGAGGGAGAACAAATACATAGCCTGGGTACGGGGATTAAGGTTCTGCCTGTACTGGCTGGTTCGGTAAAAATAGTTGTAGATATTAAAATACAAGTAATCTACGTGTTTCATAGACGCGTTTTCAGGGTTAGGGTACGTGATGCCGGATATACTTCTTCTTAAACGCTCATAAGGGAAAAATCGTATGGGCGGAAGCAAAAAAAGTAACCATTCTATTAATAATCAATTGATTATAAAATCAAATAAATTACTATCCGGGTGGGGAGGATCTGTTTGGCGGCTATTGGTTGGATGATTTCAAGGTAAGTCTTAGTCCGAGGAAAATGCCGGCGACATCGATCTTTTCGACGAACGGGTTTTTGAACATATTAGAAAACTGATGTCTGTAATAGGGCTCTGCGAAAATCGATATCCGGTCGTTGACCTGTCGGATGAGTTCTAACCCGATGTATGAACTTATGCCGGTGTTGCTCTTCAAATATTCACTAATATATGGGTCGCTGCTGCCAGGCCAGGAATGGATATTAAAGATCACTCCGCCCCGGATGCCGACTTTGAAAAGATCATTTCCTTTTTCATATCCAATCAACAAGGGAATATCCAGGTTCCTGAACTGGTGGGGCAAGGGCAGTGAATCATATTTATTCCGGAGGTTGATCCAGGAATATTGCAGCCCGGCGGTCATCAAAAAACCAGATTCAAATATTTTTGTTACCCGGATACCTATGGTGTAAGATAATAGAGGGAGTTCCCGGATTGAGTTGCCATCCAATGAACTGTGGACGATGGGATAGTCAGGCGATCCAAGGGCTTCGAGGTACCAGCCTTTGCTCTTGGTGAATTTTTTGGACGGATCCGGGCAGGACAATGATTGGGGCTGATGGGTTCCGGCGGTGGCAGGGGGCATCGGAGGGGGTGAAGGCCGGTCGCTGGGTTGACGAGAGGCCGATTGGGTTGAGACCAGCGCTGAGGCGGCGGGAGTGGGGCCCGAGGCGGTGGGGGGAGCCGCGGCGGGAGGAGTGGCGGGGGAGCTGAAGGCGGGGGTAGCGGCAGTAGCGGGCTGACTGACGGTGGGACGGCTCGCGGTGAGGCGGCCCGCGGGGGCGGGTGAGCCGGTAGGCGCGACGGTAGGCGCGACGGTAGCGGGGATGGCGCTTGCGGGGGAGTTCGAGCCGACCGGCGGAGCGGTTTTGGCGGGTGCGGCAGGGTTGGCAAGTGTGGCGGGAAAGTTCGCATTTTGCGAACTTTGCGCGCGGGGGCGGGCGCCGCCGTTGGAGGCGGGGATGGCCGTGACGGGAATAGCCGAGCCGGTGGCAGTGGCGGTTTTGGCGGGGGCTGCGGTTTTGGCGGAGACAGCGGGTGCGGCAGGTTGGGTGGGGATAGTGGGTGCGGCAATTTTGGCAGGTGCGGCGGGGATAGCGGGATGGGTACTGATGGCGTGGTGGAAGAATAGTTGGCCACCAACCACGGAAAGCACCAAAAAGGCAGGGCCCAGGAAATACCATTTCCAAAAGAAGAGGGCTTTGCGATCCTTGTCGTCTTTGCCCTCTATTCGTTGCCACATATCGGCGGGAACAGGTGATGAATGATCTTCGAACTGATCCCTGATCAATTGGTCAAAATCTTTTTCAAGCATATTTCCCTGGGATTTTGCTTAGTTTTTCAATTTGGGTTTGCAGCCGCCGCCTTGCTTTTAACAATTGACTCCGGCTGGTCGCGGTGTCGATATTCAGCAGAGTGGCGATCTCACCGTGATCATAGCCTTCGATAACGTGTAAGTTGAATACGAGCCGGTATCCGTCAGGCAGGGCGGCGATGAGCCTGAGCAATTCTTCAGCGCCAAGATTGGTCAAGGCTTCGGAACTTATCAGTTGGGCTTCTTCCGAATGGTTGTCGAGGTCAGCAAAATGAATACGCTGCTTCCGGATGATCTTCAACGCCGTATGAACGACAATCCGTCTGATCCAAGCCTCCGGCGGTCCTTCGAACCGGTATTGTCCGATGTTTGCAAACACGCGGATAAAGGATTCCTGCAGGATATCCTCTGCCTCTTTCTGATCGCGTGAGTACCGGCGGCAGACGGTCATCATTTTACCAGCATGTTGTTCAAAAAGCCTGCGCTGGCTTTTTGGATCGCCTTTCAGGCACCCCTCAATCAGTTCGCGTTCCGTCAATGTTATAGGTTATAAGATGGCATGTTATATATCAGATCCCTTTGGAAAGTCCGGCGTTGCCTGTATAAGATAATATTTATTTCGGGGGGCGGGGCGACAGCGATCAGGATGGCAGTGGAAGGAAGGGGTTGGCGACAACCGGAAGGGAGGTGCCCATGGAGGTCCAAAATTGCAAGGCTTTCTCAGCCTGGAGTCCATGGTCCATGTGCCACTCTTTGATAGTGGAGGGATCGCGGAACGTCATCTGAAGGCTTTCATGGGAAATTTGCAGCTGGCCACCGAGGCACTTGCATAGGTACAGGATATGAACGGAGGTATGTGGCTGGCCGAAGTCTCCCGGCAAGCGGCTATTGAACCCGAGGATGGCTATGGGTTCGACTATGAAGCCTGTCTCCTCGTGGAATTCGCGGGCAATGGCTGTTTCGGGTCTTTCTCCTGCCTCGACCCAGCCGGCGGGCAATCCCCAGAGGGCATCATCTACGCGCTGCTCCAAAAGAATTTTGCCTTCAGCATTGAACAGTGCGCCTTGTACACCAATCTTGGGAGTTATGTACCCTAATTCCCGGGTAAATCGTTGACGGATGCTATCGGTCGAAAAGCCGGTAAAGGCGGCATATTCACCAGCGGCTAATTCCAAAAGCCTGCTATATCTGCCGCGGTCATATGGATCTTTGCTATAGTTGAGACCTAACTGAGCGATGGCGGTGATTTCTTCCAGGAGGTCGAGGAGGTTAGGTTGTATGTGTTGCTTCATGCAGGTGGGTTATTCCGATCTAAGGCTCTTCACCGGGTTGACGAGGGTTGCTTTCAATGCCTGGAAGCCGACGATCAGTAAGGCAATAAAAATTGCGAGGAGGCCGGCGGCGGCGAACACCCACCAACTGACACGGATACGATAGGCGAATTCCTGCAACCAGCTGTTCATCGCCAGCAAGGTGACGGGTATGGCAATGACAAAGGCAATACACACCAATAACAGGAAATCTTTTGATAAGATGAATATGAGGTTCTGCGTCGACGCACCGAGCACTTTCCGGATGCCGATCTCTTTTGTCCTTTGGATTACGCTGTAGGCTGATAGCCCCAACAGCCCGAAGCAGGCAATGAGGATGGTCAGGGAGGCGAAGAGGCCGAATACCTGACCGAAACGCTGATTTTCGGCATATTGCTGATCAAAGAATTCATCCAGGAAAAAATAATCGTATGGGTCGGTCGGGAAATGCCGGTCCCACGTCTTTTTGATCCCGGCAACCGTTGCTGCCGGATCGCCCTGGATCTTCACCGAATAATAACTACGATTATTGCGGTTGGGAAATAAAACGAGGGGCTGGATAGCTTTTTGGAGGCCTTCGTTGTGATAATCGGCAACGACGCCGACCACCTCCAGGGAATCCATATCTCTCTGACCGCCGGAAAGCAATTCGCCGATCGCTGCCTGTGGCGAGGCGATACCCAGGACCTGCAGGGCTGACTCATTGAGGATGATCGCCTTTCGGTCGGCGCCCTTCTGCCGGGAAAAAGGCCGGCCCGCCAGCACCCTGAGGCCGTAGCCCGCGATAAAGTCATCGTCGACACCGAGGTGGAACAGGTTGACCACCTGCCGGCTACCGCTATGCAGGCGGCGCCAGTCCGTAGACCATAGAATTTCTTCACCCATCACTTCAGAAGAAGCCGTCAGGCTCCTGACCCCTGGTATGTTCAGCACGTCTCCTTTGAAGGCCTGATAGGTATCATTGTAGGCTGAATCCCCCATCCCGCTGCCTGCGGCCTTCAGTACCAGAGTTTGGTCGATATTTACACCCAGCGACTGACTGCGCATATAGTGTACCTGTCTGAATACGATCATCGTGCCTGCAATGAGAATGATAGAAGCGGCAAACTGGCCCACGATCAAGCCCTTGCGGAGCAACTGGCCACCGGCAGCGTTTTTAAAGAGGCCTTTCAGCACGGTTATAGGCTGATAGCGGGACAGCGCCAGCGCGGGATAGATCCCGGAAAGCAACGTGCCTGCGATGAAAAGTACGGCGAAGTATTGCCAGTACATAGCCGGCAAAGAGTAGAAAAAAGGCAGGGGCCGTCCGCTCAGCTGGCCGAAAAAGGGGTTGAGCAGCAAGGTAATGACAAGGGCTACGATGAGCGCCAGCAGGTTCATCAGCAGGCTTTCCAGCATGAACTGCCGGATCAGTTGCGGCCGCAGGGCGCCCAGCACCTTTCGCACTCCCACTTCGCGGGCCCGTTCGAGCGATCGTGCGGTAGCGAGATTAATATAATTGATCCAGGCGATACCGATGATAAAAAAGGCGATGAGGAATAAAAAATTTACTGACTGACCATCTCCGTTAGCCTCTGCCTCTTCCGTATAATGAGAATATAAATGAATATCTTTCAGGGGCATCAGGCTGAGAGAAATGCGGTCGCCTGCACTTTTGTTTTCGGGCAGGTCGTTATAATGTTTGTCGATAAAGGCAGGCAGTTTGGCCGCGACTTGTTGCGGGTTCGTGCCCCGACGCAGGAGGATATAGGTATAGAAGTCTGTCCAGCCAAAACTCGTCTCCAATACGTTATTGGTCTGATAGCTACTATTCAATTTACTAAATGTCAGGTAGGAAACTAATATGCTGAGCCTGAGATGTGAATTGGCCGGGTAGTCCCTAAAAACGCCGGTTACCTCGAGTGTAAACGACCTTGATGCGGAGCCCCTATGGATGGTCAGCATTTTTCCCAGCGGATCTTCCTGGCCGAAATATTTACGGGCTTCTGTTTCAGAGAGGATGACCTTCCCCGGACCCGACAAGGCCGTCGCCTTATCGCCTTTGTCGAGTGGCAGGTCAAACAGGTCCAGCACGGCCGGATCGGCATAATACATTTTTTCCCTGAAACGGAGATTGCGGGCATCGTTGCCTAGCAGAAATTCGTTCTTGAAAAGGCGGCAAGCGTTTTCCACTTCCGGGAATTCCCTTTTCATGGCTGGGGCTACGCCGGGCATTGCTGCCGCACAGTTCACGACCAGGCCGCCCTGGTGGTCTTCATCTTGTACCCGGAAGATGCGGTCCGCATTCGAATGGAAGCTGTCATAGCTCTTTTCATAGGCCACATATTCGAAAATGACCAGGCAGCAGGAGATGCCGATGGCGAGGCCAAATATGTTCAGTACAGCATACCCTTTACGTCTGAAAAGGTTGCGAACAGCGATTTTTAGGAAATTGCGGATCATTATCGAATATAATGAAAAAAACGCTTAGCGTGGCGGGGCGGGAAAAACAGGTGGGCCGGGGTGAAAACGGGCGGGGCGGGCGGGAAGAGGACGCACGAGAGGACGCGGGAGCGGCCGATACCGGAAGGGGCAGCGCTGTGGTCGGGCAGGACAGGAATGCGGGCGCAAAAAAAGGCCGTCCCCAGGTCTAGAAGAGACGGCCCCCAGCGAACACAATTGTTATAAGAGAACAAGGACTAAACGGTCGGACTCGGATTTTAAACAAATAGGAAAGGTTGCAGCTAATGGTTATGGTACTCAGGCTATGTTGATCTATCGTTTCCATTCTTATTATGCTGATGATCGTACATGATTAATTTCAAAATCGTCCAGTCATCAATTTTACAAAAATGCCCTATACGAAACAGTTCCCTTAGCGTAAATTCATCGACATGGCTCATCAATACATTGAAGCGATCGACCTTTTTTCCAAGGTCTTTCGCGACGATGGTTTTAGGAATGTATTTAAAAATCTGGTTAAAGGACACCAGTTGTCCACTTTCGACCATCGGTTTTATCACATCATACCGATCATCTCGCTTAATCATATTCAAAGAAAAGAATTTATATCAGTAAAAAAGTCCTATAGTCCCTTAACGTTAGTCTTATTATCCCTGTGCGTTACTAGCTGCATCCTGATTCGACTCTTGTACGCTGCCGCTGATTTTTTTTGCTCCCATTTCGTCTCCTTCTTACGAACTCGTTTACCATCACCCCTACCCGAATTTTCCTTTTTCACCGATCTGTTCTTTCCCGCTACAGCACTGAATTCCGCTCTCAAATTGCCAATCCAAAAATACTAATTAATTTAGTAATTGATAGCTAAATTTATTAGTTTTTATTTTCACACAATCTCAACATGTACCTGGGAAAGACATACTTTAGTTTGAAATACGGCACTTATTCGACGAAAGAATTGGTTAAGGGGGCGGTCGAAGCCGGCGCTACTTCATTGGTGCTCACCAACATCAACGCTACCTGCGACGCGTGGGATTTTGTCCAATACTGCAGGGAGGAAGGCATCAAACCGATCCTGGGGGCAGAGATCCGCAACGCCAATACGCTATTATATATATTATTAGCAGCGAATAACCGTGGATTCGGATGGATCAACGCCTTTCTATCGGATCACCTGCTGGGAAAAAAAGAATTTCCTGAGAAACCGGCGGCTGACTTTTTTGAGCAGCCGGGGGATGGGTTTGTCATTTACCCGTTGGGTTTACGGGTGCCGGGGAAGCTGCGGGAAAATGAGCGGATCGGGGTGCTGCCGGAAGAGGCGGGGAAATTATTGCGGGTGCCGTTGAGTGGGGGTGCGGCGGCGGGGAAATGGGTGATCCGTCAGCCGGTGACCTTTCAGAATAAGGTGTACTATAATCTGCACCGGCTGCTGCGGGCCGTCGATTGCAACACCTTGCTAACCAAACTGAAACCGGAAGATCTTGCCGGGCAGCGCGAATATTTTGTGCCGCAGGCGGAGATCATGGCTGCCTTTCACCAGTATCCTTCGCTGATCACCAATACCTATAAGCTGATCGACTCGTGCACTATCGACATGAATTTTGGAGAAGACAAGAATAAAAAAGTGTATAGTGCGAGCCGTGAAGATGACCGGGTACTGTTGGAAAAGCTGGCGCGGGATGGCTGCAGGGCGCGCTACGGTCCACACAAAAAAGCGAAGGAGCGGGTGGCGCGGGAGCTGCAGATCATTGACCAGATGGGTTTCACGGCCTATTATCTTATCACATGGGACATGATACGGTATGCCCACAGCAGGGGCTATTATCATGTGGGCCGGGGTAGCGGGGCGAACTCGATCGTCGCCTACTGTCTTCGCATCACGGATGTCGATCCGATCGAACTGGATTTATATTTCGAACGATTTCTAAACCCGCATAGGACGAGCCCGCCCGATTTCGATATAGACTTTTCCTATCGGGACAGAGATGAGATGATCGATTATATGATGAAGCGTTACGGCAGGAACCATGTCACGTTACTGGGCATGTATCCTACCTTCCAGTATAATGCGATCATCCGGGAGTTAGGGAAGGTCTTCGGTCTTCCGGCCGAGGAGATCGATCACCTGGCGGCGAAAGGGTATAGCGAGGACAAAATCGGACGAGCCATCTTACAATATGGAAAGCTGCTGCAAAATTTTCCCAGCGGTCTGAGCATTCATCCGGGGGGCATCCTTATTTCCGAAGAACCGTTGTCGTCTTATTGTGCGCTGCACCTACCGCCGAAAGGATTTGCTACCGCGTTGATGGATATGTTCGTCGCGGAGAATATCGGTCTCCACAAGCTGGACGTACTCAGCCAGCGTGGGCTGGGGCATATCAAGGAATGTATCGAACTGGTGAAAAAAAACCGGCGTGTCGACATCGACATCCATGACATCGCTGCCTTTAAAAAAGACCCGGTGATCCGGCAACAGCTGATGGCCGGCAATACGATCGGCTGTTTCTATATCGAATCCCCTGCCATGCGGCAGCTGATCAAAAAACTACACTGCGACAATTATGAAACGCTGGTGGCGGCCAGCTCGATTATCCGGCCGGGAGTAGGCCGCAGCGGCATGATGCACCAATATATCTACCGGCATCACCATCCCACATCATTCGAGTACCCGCATCCCAAGCTAAAAGAGATACTGGGCTCTACGTATGGCGTGATGATCTACCAGGAGCAGGTGATACAGGTGGCCCATGAATGGGCGGGGCTGGACATGGCGGATGCCGATATGCTGAGGCGGGCGACGAGCGCCAAATACCGGGGCAAAGGCTATCTGCCCGCGCTGAAGGTGAAGTTCTTTGACAGCTGCGCCGCACTTGAATATCCTGCGACGGTGGTGGCGGATGTCTGGACGCAGATCGAAAGCTTTGCGGACTTCAGTTTTTGCAAGGCGCACTCGGCCAGCTATGCGGTGGAGAGCTATCAAAGCCTATATCTTAAAACTTATTTCCCGATGGAATTTGCCGTAGCGGTGATCAACAATTTCGGCGGTTTCTATAGCCGTGAATTGTATTTCTATGAGCTGATGAAATCGGGTGCCTGTGTGCACCGGCCCTGTGTCAATCACAGTGACTATTATACGAACCTGTGCGGGGAGGATACTTACGTGGGATTTGTACATGTCAAAGGATTAGAGGTGTCGTTGGTTGGTGTTCTGCTGGAAGAACGGCGCCGCGGTGGTCCGTATTTGGGTTTGGCGGACTTTATCGAGCGGACAGCGGTAAGCCCTGTACAACTGGAACTACTGATCCGGGTAGGCGCTCTGCGATTTACGGGTAAGAGTAAAAAGCAATTGCTTTGGGAAGGGGATTTCCTGCAGAAGAAACAAAAGACGCATAGTGTCGCCTGTCAACCACTTTTCAGAGAAGCCCCGTTGAGCTTTAGCCTGCCGGTACTGCCCGGTTATCCTCTCGATGACTGTTATGATGATATAGAACTGCTGGGGTTCCCTGTGGATGATCCCTTTGTGCTGGTGGATGATGATCCGGCGCGTTATCTGCCGGCCCGTGAGTTGGGGGGATGTCTGGGCCAGGTGGTGACGGTGCTGGGTTACCATGTGACGCATAAACCTGTGCGGACGGTTAAGGGGGAAGTGATGAGCTTTGGTAGTTTTCTCGATTCAAATAAAGACTGGATCGACACGGTGCATTTTCCGCCGATCCATGCGAAGCATCCGCCGCGGGCGGGTTTCTATCGCATCACGGGGAAGGTGATCGAGGAGTTCGGGGTGTATACGGTCGAGGTGACGCATATTGAAAAGGCGGGGATTAAACAAAGACGGGGGGAGGGGGGGATATGACCACTGAACAACGCCATATTGCGCATTTTGATCTCGATGCTTTTTTTGTAGCGGTGGAATGCCTGAAGAATACCCGGCTGAAAGGTAAGCCCCTGCTGGTGGGTGGCTCCGGCGACAGAGGTGTGGTAGCCGCCTGCAGCTATGAAGCCCGCAGGTTCGGTATCCATAGTGCGATGCCGATGAAACTGGCGCGGCGCCTCTGTCCCGAAGCTATCGTTATACGGGGGGATATGGAATCTTATTCGCATTATTCG
>Ga0302324_100021146_pt1 | contig 12697 bp, 11 predicted proteins | sample Palsa_T0_1_FD_201949 | JGI IMG/M metagenome (GOLD analysis project Ga0302324, IMG submission 201949) | Peat permafrost microbial communities from Stordalen Mire near Abisko, Sweden - Palsa_T0_1 | ecosystem: Environmental > Terrestrial > Soil > Palsa > Peat permafrost | place: Sweden: Abisko...
CTGGATGGAAGAAAATTAAAAGCCGTGATTCCCGGCGGTTCATCGGCGAAAGTTTTCAAGGCTGGCGAAAAATTCAAGCTCAAGAAAAAAGACGCCGAGGGCAAAGAGATTTTGGTCGAGACCGACATGCTCGATCTGCCTTACGATTTCGACTCGCTCACCGCCGCCGGTTCGATGAGCGGTTCCAGCGCGATCATCGTGATGGATGATTCCACCGACATCGTCGAGGCACTGGCAAACATCGCCGAATTTTACGCGCACGAAAGTTGCGGCCAATGCACGCCCTGCCGCGAAGGTGCCCTCTGGATGAGCAAGACGCTGCACCGTCTCACGCACGGCGAGGGTCGTGCGAGCGACGCGGACTATCTCGTGAAGATCGCCGACAATATTCCCGGTGGTCGCACCATTTGCGCGTTCGGCGAGGCCTGCTCGTGGCCGGTGCAAAGTTTCGTGGCGAAGTTCAAAGACGAATTTGTCGCAAAAGGTGCGGCGGATGAAGCTCGTCACGCGAAGAAATTTTCCTCGCCCGTCGAACCAAAAGAATTGGCTGGAGCGCATCACTGATTTCAATGTCAACCGCCGCCACAACTGAAGTGAAGCCCGCGCCGACCGTGATTGAAAAAATCAAGGTCAAGGTGGACGGTCGCGAAATCGAAGTGCCCAAAACGACGGCGGATCCGATTTCCGGCAAGCAGATTCCGACCACGATGATCCAGGCGTGCGAACTAGCGAAGACCGAGGTGCCGCATTATTGTTATCATCCGAAGCTGCCGGTTGTGGGCAACTGCCGCATGTGCCTCGTGGAATATGGCATGCCCGCGCTTGGCCCGGATCGCAAACCGGTTTTGAATCCCGACGGCACGCCGAAGATCGCCAAGTCGCCGCGTCCGGCAATTTCCTGTGCCACGCCGATTTCGCCGGGAATGGAAATTTATACGAACACGCCCGGCGTGAAGCAGATGCGCGAAGGCGTTTTGGAATCGCTGCTGATCAACCATCCGCTTGACTGTCCGATCTGCGATCAGGCGGGCGAATGCAAGTTGCAGGAATACTCCGTGGACTACGGCCAGAGCGCGAGCCGCTTCGTTGAGGCCAAGGTCCACAAGCCGAAAGCCGTTGATCTCGGGCCGCGCATCATGCTCGACGCGGAACGCTGCATCCTGTGCACGCGCTGCATCCGTTTCACGAAGGACATCGCCGGCGATGACGCGCTCGGCATCATTAATCGCGGTAGTTACAATACGATTGCGGCGTTTCCGGGCATGCCGTTCGACAACAACTACACGCTCAACACGGTGGACATCTGCCCCGTCGGTGCGCTCACGTCGAAAGATTTTCGTTTCAAGATGCGCGTCTGGTTCCTCAAGGAAACCAAGAGCGTCTGCGCCAGTTGCGCGACGGGCTGTAACATCATCATCGGTTCGCGTGAGGAAAAAATCCAGCGCTACACGCCGCGTGAGAACGATGCCGTCAACGGCCCGTGGATGTGCGACGCCGGGCGTTTGAATTACAAGTGGGTCGGGCGCGAAGACCGTTTAACAGACGTTCTTGTGCGCGGCCAAAAATCCACCTGGACGGCGGCGCTCAACGAAATTTCCTCAAGGCTTAAAAACATCCCGACTGGTTCGGCCGCCATCATCGCCTCGGCACGGCAGACCAACGAGGAATTGTGGCTGTTGGAAAAGCTGGCGGACAAGCTCGGCGCGCTCACGGAATCCGTCGGCCGGTTTGGCGAGGGCGACAAACTGTTGGTCAACGTGGACCGCAATCCGAACAAGACCGGCGCGCGGCTGATCGGCATCTGCCAGGCCAATGTGGGCATAAAAATCAGGCCCATCGCGGAAACCATCCGTGCCGGCAAGATCAAGACGTTGATTGTTTTCGGCGAGGACATGACGAAGCACGGCATTGACGCCGAACTGCTGGGCAAGCTGGAGACGCTCATCGTCAGCGATATTTTGCCGAGCGCGATGACCAAGCTTGCGCATTACGTTTTGCCCGGCTGCGCGCCCGCGGAAAAGCGCGGCACCTTCACGAATGTCAAGGGCCGCGTCCAGAAATTCATGAAGGCCGTCGAAGCGCCCGGCGACGCGCGCGCCGAGTGGGAATTTTTACATGACCTCGTCCATAATGTCACCGGCCAGGACGGGTTCGTGACGATTGAAGGTTTGTTCAACGAAATGGCAAAGGACATTCCGGCGTTCAATGGCGTGACGTGGGCAAGCCTGGGCGACACCGGCGTGACGGTGCCAATCTAAAATGGACTGGAATTTCATCATCTTTAGCTTGGTCAAGATCGCCGTCGTCGTCGGCGTGGTGCAGGGCCTCGTCGCGTATTCCGTGCTGGCTGAACGGAAAATTTCGGCGTGGATTCAGGACCGTGTCGGCCCGAACCGCTGCGCGCCGCCGTTCATGAAACACATTCCCGTTGTTGGACCGTTTCTGGTCCGGCTGGGAATTTTTCAACCGCTCGCGGACGGCTTGAAGTTCATGTTCAAGGAAGATTTCACCCCGGCGGGCGTGAAGAAGATTTATTTCTTCCTCGCGCCGGCGGTTGCGGTGATTCCGGCGATGCTGACCGTGGCGGTGATTCCGTTCGGCTCGCAGATTGGCGCACAAAAAATGGTCATCGCGGATCTGAACGTCGGCATTCTCTACACATTTGGCATCGTTTCAATGGGTGTTTATGGGATTGTGCTGGCGGGCTACGCGGCCAACTCGAAGTATCCGTTCTTCGGCGGCATCCGTTCGAGCGCGCAGATGATTTCGTATGAAATTTCGATGGGCATGTCGGTCATCCCGGTGCTGCTCATCGTCGGCAATTTGAATCTGGGCCAGATCATCAACTGGCAGTCCACGCATGGCTGGCTGGTCGCGTATGCGCCGCTTTCGTTCATCATTTTCATGGTTGCCTCGTTCGCGGAAACGAACCGCACGCCGTTCGACTTGCCGGAGGCGGAAACCGAACTCGTCGGCGGCTACCATACGGAATACAGCTCGATGAAGTTCGCGCTTTTTTTCCTCGCGGAATATTCCAACATGGTTTCCTCGTCGGCGATGATGGTGACGCTGTTTTTCGGCGGCTGGACATTGCCGTTCTGGGGACTGGATCATCCGGCGCAGTCACTGGGCATGGGCATTGCGCACATCTTAATTTTTCTGGCGAAGATGCTGTTCTTCATGGTCGTGTTCATCTGGGTGCGCTGGATGTTCCCGCGTTTCCGTTACGACCAGTTGATGGATTTGGGCTGGCGGCGGTTTTTACCGCTGGCGTTGGTGAACATTTTGATCACGGCCGTCTGGCTGTGGATGAGAAGCTAAAATGAAAGCCACCGCGCTCAAAGAGTTTCGGACCATTCCCGGTGTCGGCAAATCAATTGCCCAGGACTTTTGGAATTTGGGTCTGCGGAAAGTTGCCGACCTGAAGCGCCAGAATCCGCAGAAGTTTTACGATGCGCTTTGCAAATTTGAGGGTGCGCAGGTTGACCGCTGCATGTTGTATGTGATGCGCTGCGCCGTTTATTTCGCTTCGACAAAGAAGCCGAGGCCGGACTTGTTAAAATGGTGGAACTGGAAGGACAGAAAATGATTGTAAACCGCAAACCATTGACGTTTTTGGAAAAGCTTTATCTGCCGGCCATCGTCGGCGGATTGAAAGTCACCCTCAAGCACGCCTACAACACGCTGATTTTGCGCAAGGTCGTGACGATGGAATATCCGGAGCAAAAATGGACGCTGCCGACGGATTATCGCGGCGCACCGTATCTCGTGAAGGATCAGGACGGCAATACGAAATGCGTTTCGTGCCAGCTCTGTGAATTTGTCTGCCCGCCGAAGGCCATCCGCATTACGCCGCCCGGCGAATTTGGCAAGACTGCCGACCGCACCAACGCGGAAAAGATGCCGCAAGAATTTGAGATCAACATGCTGCGCTGCATCTTCTGCGGCTTTTGTCAGGAAGTTTGTCCCGAAGAAGCGATCTTTTTGCAAAAAGATTATTCGCTCACCGGCACCAGCCGGGAAGAAATGATTTACGACAAGGAAAAACTCCTCGCGCTCGGCGGCGTCAGCCCCGGCATCCAGAAATGGAAGCAAAAGCTTGAGGAGGCGAAGGTGCAGGAGAGTTTCCCGGTGAAAGTTTAATCAGTAATGGAAGCCATCAACAATTTGCTGGGCGGCAGCAATGTGCCGGACGTATTGTTTTACGTCTTCGCGGCGCTGACGCTGCTGTGCGCCGTCCTCGTCATTGCGAACCCGTTCAGCCGCAATCCCGTCACCAGCGCAATGTTTCTCGTGCTGACCATTATCTCGATGACCGGATTGTTCGTGCTGTTGCACGCGTTCTTCCTCGCGGCGGTGCAGATCATCGTCTATGCCGGTGCGGTGCTGGTGCTGTTCGTCTTCGTCATCATGTTGCTCGACTTGAAGGAAGAACAGCGCCGCAAAATAAAATTCTTCGGCCTCGCCGCCGGCTTGGTTTCCGTCGGCATCGTCGTCAGCATTTTTGTCAAATCACTCGCGTCCATCAAACCCAGCGCCGCCGAGCCGACGCTCGAAGGCGAAACCTACGCGCTCGGCAAACTCTTGTTCACGCAATACACGCTGCCGTTTGAGATCGTCTCCGTGCTGCTGCTCGTGGCGATGGTCGGCGTGATTCTCCTGAGCAAAAAGAAACTCGAATAACATGCACGTCGGCCTCCATCATTATTTGTTCGTGAGCTTCATGCTGTTCAGCCTGGGGCTGCTCGGCGTCATCATGCGCCGCAACCTGCTGGTCATTTACATGTCGCTGGAGCTGATGCTCAACGCGGCGAACCTTGCACTCGTCTCTTTTTCGCGGTTCAACAACAAGCTCGACGGCCAGGTGCTGGTTTTTTTCATCATCACCGTGGCGGCGGCGGAAGTGGCGGTCGGCCTTGCGCTCATCGTGGCGCTCTATCGCAAACGCCAGTCCGCGCACGTCGAAGATTTGACCTCGATGAAGCTTTGAAGAAATGAAACTGCAAGTTTTGCCTTGGATAATCTTATTCCTGCCGCTGCTGTCAGTGGTGGTCATAACGCTTTTTACACTGCGTTCCAAAACCATCAGCAGCCTCATTTCCATCGGTGCAATTGTCGCTGGTTTCATCCTGACTCTGGCCTTCATCAACGCCAATGGCTTTCATCCGGCCGTCACGGAAACTTCCAAAAACTGGATCACCATCGGCGATCTCCACGTTGACTTTGGCCTCAAGCTCGACGCGTTGAGCCTGATGATGATGCTCATCGTTACCGGTGTCGGCGGCGCGATCCATATTTATTCCTTCGGCTACATGCACGAAGACCGCAGCATGGCGCGCTTCTTCGCGTTCATGAGTTTGTTCACGTTCTCGATGCTCGGCATCGTGCTGGCAAACAATTTCCTGATGATGTTCATTTTCTGGGAGCTCGTCGGCGTGTCCAGCTATCTGCTCATCGGTTTCTGGTTTGAAAAACCCAGTGCCGGCGACGCCGCGAAAAAAGCCTTCATCACCAACCGCCTCGGCGACTTTGGATTTCTCGCCGGCATCCTTATGGTCTGGGGACTGCTTGGCTCTCTGAACTTCGGCGAATTGCAATCCTCGCTTGTGGCGAATCCGGCGCTGCTTGGCGGTTGCGCGACGGTTGCCGGCCTTTTGATTTTTTGCGGCGCCGTCGGCAAATCTGCACAATTCCCGCTGCACGTCTGGCTCGCGGATGCGATGGAAGGCCCGACCCCCGTGTCCGCCCTGATCCACGCAGCGACAATGGTGGCCGCCGGTGTTTACATGCTCTGCCGGACCATGTTCTTGTTCGACGCCGGCGCGCTCCACGTCATCGCCTATATCGGCGGCTTCACCTCGTTGCTTGCGGCGCTTATCGCCATCCAGCAAAACGACATCAAGCGCATCATCGCCTATTCGACGTTGTCGCAGCTCGGCTACATGGTCATGGCCGTCGGCTTGAACGGCCCGACACCGGCGATGTTCCACCTGACCACGCACGCGTTCTTCAAGGCGCTGCTGTTCTTGAGCGCCGGCTCGGTCATCATCGGCATGCACCACGAGCAGGACATCTGGCAGATGGGCAACCTGCGCAAGAAAATGCCGCTCACGTTCTGGACGTTTCTCGTCGGCGCGCTGGCCTTGAGCGGCATTCCGCCGTTCAGCGGTTTTTATTCGAAGGATTCCATTCTCGCGCAATGCCTGGAGCAAAAAAGTTATTTGCTGTTCGCCGTGGCCGTTTTCGTCGCCGCGCTGACGGCGTTTTACACGTTCCGTCTGTTCTTCGTCGTTTTCTTCGGCAAGGAAAAATCCGAATCCGCCGCGCACCCGCACGAATCGCCGCTGGTGATGACGCTGCCGCTGGTGGTGCTGGCCGTGTTCGCGGCCGTCGGCGGTTTCATCGGCATCACAAACAACTACGGTTCGCAATTCGCCGCCGACCACGAAACGCTTTCCATCGCGCAGCAGGCGCTGGAACCGCTACGCACGCCTGTCCCGATGCTAATCGGCATCGGCGTTGCGCTCGCCGGTATTTTCCTCGCGTTCACGCTCTACAAAAATGCCACCTCCGATCCGCTGCCTGCAAAACTTGGCGCGCTGTCCACGGCAATGAAAAACCGCTTTTACTTCGACGAACTTTACGAAGCCACGTTTATTCGCGCGCATGATTTTCTGGCGGCGGTCGCTGACTGGATTGACCGCTGGATTTTGGAAGGCGCGATCATCGGCGCGATTCGCGGCGGCACGGATTTGAGCGGACGCGCGCTGCGCCTCGCGCAAACCGGTAACCTCCAGACCTACGCCTTCCTGTTCGTGCTGGGCGTGGCGCTGTTGCTCTATTTCGTTTTGGGAAAATAAGATGTCCGTACTGACTTACATCGCAGGTTGGCCGCTGCTGGCGGCGTTGGCGCTGGTCGTCGTGCCACGCAATTACCGCGTCATCATCCGCGCCATCGCGGTGGTGGCCACACTCATCTCGGCGGTGCTTGCGGTGAAGATGTTTTGCCAATTCGCCGGCGCGTCCGTGGATGCGGACGGTTATCGTTTTGTGCAGCAAATCCCCTGGGTCGAATCGCTCGGCATCAGCTATCACGTCGGCGTGGACGGCTTGAACGTCGGCCTAATCTTGATGGGGGCCATCGTCGCCTTCACCGCCGCGCTGTGCTCATGGGAAATCCAGACTCGCGAAAAGGAATTTTACATCCTGCTGCTCGTGATGACCGGCGGCATCCTCGGCGCATTCGCGTCGCTCGATTTGTTCTTTTTCTACTTCCTGCACGAACTCGCGCTGGTGCCGACCTTCATCATGATCGGCGTCTGGGGTCGCGGTGAACGTAAGAACTACGCGACGTTCCAGATCACGCTGTATTTGAGCATCGGCGCGCTCATCGCGCTCATCGGCCTCATCGCACTTTACCTGAAATCCGGTGCAAACACGTTTGACATCCCGAAAATCATCGAGCACGCCAAGACCAGTCCGCTTGCAGTCAACGCACAGAATTTCATCTTCCCGCTGCTGCTGTTTGGCTTCGGCATTTTGGTTTCACTCTGGCCGTTTCATTCCTGGGCACCGCCCGGTTACGGCGTTGCACCGTCGCCAACCGCCATGCTCCACGCCGGTGTGTTAAAGAAGTTCGGGCTTTACGGTTTGATCCGCATCGCGCTGCCGCTCTTGCCGCAGGCCGCGCAAAGCTGGGCGCACGTCATCGCGTGGCTCTGCGTCGGAAATATTTTGTACGTCGGCTGGGTCGCCATGCGCCAAAAAGATCTGAACCTGCTCATCGGTAACTCCAGCGTGGCGCACATGGGCTTTATTTTCCTTGGTATCGCCAGCCTGAACCTCATTGGCGTGACTGGCGCGGTGCTGATCATGATCGCCCACGGCTTCCTCGCGGCGCTGACGTTTGCGCTGAGCGGCTACATTTATCAGCAGACCGGCACATTGCAAATCAGCGAACTCGGCGGCCTCTGCCGCAAGCTGCCGTTCATCGGCACGGTGCTGTTGATGGCGGCGATGGCCGGCTGCGGTCTGCCCGGCTTTGCCAATTTCGTCGGCGAAGCCACCGTATTTTTCGGCGCGTGGAAAATGTTTCCGGCCATCACGGTCATCGCGCTGTGGGGCGCACTGGTCATCGGCGGCATTTACATGACGCGCGCCGTTCGTAGTGTTTTGCACGGCCCGCTGCCGGAAAAATGGAATTCTCTTACCGACGCCTCGAACGCGTGGCGCAAGTTGCCCTATGCGCTGCTGCTCGTGAGCCTGCTGGTGTTTGGTTTCGTGCCGAAGCTGCTCACGGAAAAAATCAATCCTGATGCGCAGAAAATTGTGGCCATGGCAACTGCTGGCACAGCCGTCTCGGCTGTCGTCGTTGGCGTCACGCCAATGACTGCTTCGTCCGGCGCAAAGCCGGCCGTTGCACGTGAGACGCGTGCGTTCCCACAAAATTTTGTAGCGCAAAACAAATGAATTCCTCCCTGATAATGCTGGAAATTTCAGTGATTGGCCTCGGCCTCGTTCTGATGCTGGCAGATTTGTTTGTGCCCGCCGAACGCCGCCGCTTCATCGGCTACGCGGCCATCGCGGCGCTGGGTGTGCTGCTGCTCACAAGCTTGGGCGGCAATGGCAGTTGCGGCCAGTTCGGCACTGCATTTAATGGGATGTTCGTTAATGACGCGCTGTCCTTGTTCTTCAAACAACTGTTCATCGTCGCGGCGATTTTGGTTTTGTTCATGGCCGCAGAATTTTCCGACCGTCTGGCGGAGGGCAGCGTGGCGGAATATTATTCACTCATCCTTTTTGCTCTCGCCGGGATGTTGTTTGCCGCGTCGTCCAATGATTTCACCATGCTGTTCGTCTCCATTGAACTCATCACCATCACATTTTATGTGCTTGTCAGTTTTCAGCGCAGCAAGATCGCCTCGCTCGAAGCAGGTGTGAAGTATCTGATCCTCGGTGCGCTGTCGTCGGCCTTCTTGGTGTTCGGCATCGCGCTGATCTGGGGGACGACCGGTGAACTGAATTTTTCCAAGCTCGCCGCCGTCGCGCCGCAATTTGAAACTAGCCGGATCTTTCTGCTCGGCGTGCTGCTGGTCTTGGTCGGACTCGGCTTTAAGATTGCCGCGTTCCCGTTTCAGATCTGGGCGCCGGATGTTTATCAAGGTGCACCGACGCCGACGACCGCGTTTCTCGCCATCGGTTCCAAGGCCGCCGGGTTTGTTCTGCTCCTGCGCGTGCTGTTCACCGCCGTTCCGAGCGTGACCTCGCATTGGGCAAACTTGCTTATCGTCATTTCCGGCATCACGATCCTTTACGGAAACCTCTGCGCGATTCCCCAACGTAATTTGAAACGTTTGTTTGGTTATTCCAGCATTGCACACGCAGGTTACTTGTTGCTCGGCGTCGCTGCGTTGAGCGTCAGCGGACAGTCGGCGCTTTTGTATTATCTCGCCGGTTATGTTTTCACGGTGATGGCCGGATTTTTTGTCATCACGCTGGTGTTGCGGCAGCTGGCGGCGGAAGATATTTCCGGGCTGGCCGGTTTGAACCAGCGTTCACCACTACTGGCGGCGACCATGACCATCGCGATGGTTTCGCTCGCCGGCATACCACCGCTCGCGGGATTCTTCGGAAAATTTCTGCTGCTGAAAGCCGTGATTGAAGCCGCGCAAACTACGCACAATCATGGCTACTACTGCCTCGCGTTCACAGTGCTGGCGGGCGTCGTGATTTCGCTCTACTACTATTTCGGCGTCATCCGCGCAATTTACTGGAGCAAGGATGTCACGGACGTGTCGCCGATTGAACTGTCCGCGCCGGCAAAAATTTCCATTTTCATCTGCCTGGCGGGGATTTTCTGGATCGGCATTTTCCCGAACACCGTTTTGAACATCACCAACGAAGCGGCCAAGGCTTTGGGTCAATAACGCCGCCATAGCACCGCGACTTCGCCGGGTTCGAAATCAAACGGTGCGCATCTGCACGGCGTCCACAATTTCGGTGCCGACGGAAATCGCGCCGATGATTACGACCGTCGCACCGGACTGCAGACGGCCCTGGGCGGCCAGATTTTTCAGCGCGGACTCAATCGTGTTTTGCGGGTCAATGAAATCGAACGGCATGACGAACGCCGTGACGCCCCAGCACAACGCCATTTCGTTCGCGGCTTTTTCATTTTCGCACATCGCGTAAATCGGCGAGTAATGCGGGCGCATCCAGCTGGCATATTGCGCCATGCTGCCGTGCCGTGTGAAAACCAGAATTGCCGCCGCCTTCAATTCGTTGGCCATCACGACCGCGCTTTTGACGAGCTTTTGCCGTGCGGTTGTTAATTCCGCCGAATCGTGAAATTGTGCGCTGCCGCTGCGTTCGATGCGCCTCGCGATTTTGTCGAACACCTCGATGCACTTGAGCGGGTATTTGCCGACGGTGGTTTCTCCGCTCAACATGATGGCGTCGGCCTCTTCGAAAACGGCGTTGGCCACGTCGGTCACTTCCGCGCGCGTGGGCATGGGCGATTCGATCATGCTTTCGAGCATGTGCGTGGCGACGATGACGGGACGGCCGATGCGCAGGCACGTTTTGACGATGCGGCGCTGCACAATCGGCAGCTCTTCATATGGAATTTCAATTCCCAGGTCGCCGCGCGCGACCATGATGCCGTCGGCTTCAAGGACGATTGCCTCCAGATTTTTGATCGCCTCCTGGTCTTCAATCTTGGCGATGACGAACGGATGCGGCTTGCCTTCCTCGAACATTTCGCGAAGCTGCAGCAGGTCGCGGGCTTCGCGCACGAAGGAGAGCGCGATGAAATCCACTTCCAGTTCCAGGCCGAGTTTTACGTCCTTAATGTCTTTCGCGGTGAGTGCGGGCAGGCTGACCTTGACGCCGGGCAGGTTGATGTGGCGGCGGCTGCCAAGTTTGCCTTCGGTCAAAACTTCGCATTCCACCTTGTTGCCGTTTTTGGCGAGGACTTTCATCTGGATCGTGCCGTTGTCAATCAGCACCACGTCGCCGAGACTGATATCATTGATGAAATTTTCGTAGTTCACGTCCACGGAATGTTGTTCTAAATCGCGCTCGCCGCGAACGGTCAAAGTGAATTTCTGGCCGGGCTGCAAGTCCAGCGGTACGCTCAAGTCGCCGGTGCGGATGGCCGGGCCCTGCGTGTCCATCAGGATGCCGGAGTAGCGATGGCGTTTTTTGGACTCGGCGCGGATGTCGGCGAACACGCGGCGCACCCAGTCGTGCGGCGCGTGCGACATGTTGAGGCGGAAAATATTCACGCTGGCGTCAATCAGCCGGCCAATCATTTCGGCGGAGTCGGTGGCGGGGCCGAGCGTGGAAACGATCTTTGTCCGGCGAACGATGCCTCGATTCATCGCCACAGCATAAGCCGCCGCCGCGCGATAAAAAAGTTTTTATTCCGCCGGCTCGCCGCCAGAACCAAATCAGACTTGCCATGATTTCCACTGGCGGGCATACTCCCGGCCTGACTTTGAATTAAATTTTATGGCTGACGCAGCAAACAAATATCCGGAGAACGTCGCGGGCAAATACTACGTGGACAACCAGTGCATTGACTGCGACCTGTGCCGCGAGACCGCGCCCGACAATTTCAAGCGCAACGACGACGGTGGCTACTCGGTGGTCTACAAGCAGCCCGCCTCGCCCGACGAAGAAGCCCGCTGCAAGGAGGCCATGGAAGGCTGCCCCGTCGAGGCCATCGGCAACAACGGCTGACCATTTGCCCGTCCATTTTCAGAGCAAACCCCGCTGGAATTTTCCGGCGGGGTTTTTGTTTGGGATACGGCGGAAAAGAAAGCTGAATCACCATCTACCGGTCAGGCAGCATGGTCATCTTTTCTAACTACTCCACATTTCCAACACGATTCAAACTGCGGCTCCGACATCTCGCCGCACTTTGGACACTTCCAAGGTTTGCCAATCATCTTTGGCGGCTCGTCTTTCGATTTTGCAGACTTGTCAATCTCATCCAGCTTCTTCCGGTTCACTATCAGAGATATAACAGCAACAATAGCAATCAGGAAAAACAAGACAGCCATCGGCTGCCTTATGAAAGGCGGTAACGTCTCGCCATATCTATTGGCCAACATTACAGGGAATATCTCCATATTCATTTCGTGGTCTAACGGTAGGCGCGCATTGCATGTACGATTTCATGCCTTGGCCTTTTTCAGCATAACTTTATGAAAGCGGACTAGCGAATATCCATCAAGAATTATTCGCGCACAAAATCTCAACCCGCCGAAGAAATGGCCGGCTCCAGCGGCAATGAAACGCGGACGACGCCGGAATGGCCGGATTGCGGCGGGACGATTTCCAGCTTGCCGTGGTGCGTCTCGATTATTTTCCGGCTGACGGTCAGGCCAAGGCCGAGGCCGACGTTGCGCGTGGTAAAAAAGGCCGATGGAACGCGTTTCGCAGCCTCGGCTGTGAAGCCGGAGCCGTTGTCCTGCACTTCAATTCGCAAATCGTGATGGCCGTTGCCGTCCTCCGTGAGCACGCGGACATCAACGGTTGGCGCTTTTGGATTTGCCTGCAACGCGTTGAGCATGATTTCGGACAGCGCGTGCTTGAGCGCGGCGCGGTCGCCGGTGAGGTTGATGGGCTGGCCGGATTTTTCGTAACGCAGCTTTGCCGCGTCGCCCGGCTGGTGCTTGCGCGCCTCTTGATA
>Ga0302324_100021149_pt1 | contig 12696 bp, 12 predicted proteins | sample Palsa_T0_1_FD_201949 | JGI IMG/M metagenome (GOLD analysis project Ga0302324, IMG submission 201949) | Peat permafrost microbial communities from Stordalen Mire near Abisko, Sweden - Palsa_T0_1 | ecosystem: Environmental > Terrestrial > Soil > Palsa > Peat permafrost | place: Sweden: Abisko...
GGCCACATGGACTTCGAATGGTGGACGAAGCTCCTCCCGAAATAGAACAACCTGATCCAATCATGTCAGCGGTCGCTCAAAACCAGCCACCAAGGGTCGAATGAAACCGGCCACTTTGAGGGAATCGTTGCGTATTGGGTAGCCTCGGCGCAAAGCCCACGGGTGTCATCCCTTCGCCCAAGGTCAGGGTCAGTATCCCCCTTGTTCCCAGCTCCGTGTGCTCGGTGGATGCGTCATCTGATAGGCGGAAGGTCGGAGTGGGGATATCGACGAGCGGGGCGACGATGTTGAATTTCCACACCCGGGCGCGCCGCAGCCGGCTGACTTTGGCTAGGAAGTCTCGGGCATCGCAGGGGACTCCTTCCACTTGGGAGTTGACGCTGTTGAGTGAAGCGACTTTGCAGGGCTGCGAGTGTTTCAGAGACCAAAAGCTGGCAAATTCGTGTCCAGAAACCAAGATTTCATTTCCCGTAGTTCGACCATGACAAAAGTGTAATCACGCGGGTGGAGCTACCAAGTTGCACCGCCTCTTCCCAAAGTTCCGCATGTGTTCCTCGTTCGGGAAACCAAATCCTCACTTCAGTTTTGTCTTCCACGATGCCGACGGTGGCAGTGGTCCTGGATGTGGCGCTTCCTTCCGGAACCGCGAAATCTCTCAAGCGCCCAAAGCCCCATGCCCGTGCCTCCTCTGAGGCAAAACCGTAAAGGACCTTCCCGTTTTCTGAGACCAAAGCCAGATGCGGCTCCCTTGTAAATCGGGTGTAACGGAATGCCGTAGCTTGGGCACTGGCTTTGCAATCACTGGCCAGGACGAGGATCTGGGAAAGGCTTAGAAAGCCACGCCGGCCCATTCGTTCTCTCAACAATTTTGTCGGGATTAGAAGGGCGGCCGCGAATGTGTCTGCTTGGTGCTCAACAGCGTTCTTGTGTCGAAACCCTTCCAACGAATAGTGGGATCTTCCTTTGAACAAAATCTCACGATGGTGCGGGATGTAAAAGTGGCCGAATTCATGACCGATGGAAAATCTGACGCGTGAAGGATAGTGGTTCGTAAGGCAGCGCGGATGGTAGACAACGAATGCTTCAACTTCCGCAAGATACTCAATCCGCCCGTGGAATTCATCCCCATAGTCCCCTTCGGCCATCTGGATTCCTTCTTCCCGTGCGATTCGATCAAGGTCAATCGGGGCTGACAGCCCGAAGGCAGCAACCACGTCGTTCGCCAAGCCTTCTATTTGGGTTTCGGTCAACCTCCGCCTTTCTTCTTTTTTCGCAATTCCGCCAACAATTCCTCCCGCTTGCGCTTGACCTCTTCCTCGGTCTTCGCGGAGAACCCCTGGCCGGGTTGCTTGCGATGCAGAGCCATGAACTCCTCAGTTTCCACCACATCAGTCTGCGTGGGGAGATCCGTCTGCGGCCGTTCCGACACTATGCCGTAGGCCAGCCCCTTGAGTGCGTCCTCGTCCTCAGCCGAGAGCACTACTTCGCCAGAGAGATACGGTCGGATTTCCTCCGCAGTCACCTCCTCCTCGCCGACGTGAAGCGCGGCTGAAATGAGCGCTTGAACTGCCTTGTCCTCCTTCCGCTTTGAGTTGTCAGATTCTGGCATAGGTTCAATTTAGTTTGCGTTTCATGATTTCACGAAATTTCGCCATCAATGCATTCTTTGCTCCCTTAACCTCCATCACCGTAATCCTCATTTTTGAACGCACAAATACCTCTTCGGCGATTTCTTGGTCTGTCAGCCAGTCCGGCAGAAAGTCAGCCATCACTGAAGCGACACGCCGCTGTTGTCCCTTCAAAGTGCAAACAAACTTGCGGAATTCATCCCTGACTTCGTCAGCTTTATCCAGCGTGACAGCAAGCCGCCAATCACGACCGGTCTCCGTTCCAGCCAAATAGTCACCCACCTTCTCGGTCAGTTCTGTATCTGCATGAATTCGTCGAGATGCCTTCCTCCGGAGGTCAATGGCACGGCGTTTTGCGACTGTGAAGAGCAGCGGGTGCAGGGGCGAATCGACGTTCAAAGTTCGATCCAATGCCTTTTGGTGGACGGTGAGGAAAGCGTCGTGAACTACCGAAGCCCGATCGTCGGACGAAAGGTCTGCAAATCTGTCCGCAAGGAACTTCATAATGGGCCTTTGAAATCTTGAAACGAGCAGTTTGACCGCCTCCTCTCGCTCGGCGTCCGTCCCGAGGAGACCGATGCGCGCTCGAAGATCCAGTTCCTCGTCATCAGCGTTCGCCACCCACATTTGCTACATTCAATCACAGTAGCGCCATCACCGCAAGATCTCTTCCCGCTCATTCGACCAGCTATTCGGCGGCAGGCGATCATCAGACCAAATTAATTTTAGAAATTTTTTGTTCCGGTTTTGGGCTCCATACGAACCACTCATTGGCCGCCGTTGTCGGCCGAGGGCCGGATGACGAGCCAACCGGCGAAAACAGAAAATCCAGGCCGTGGCGCTCGACCAGGCGGAACTAAAAACATAGTATGTTAGACACAATAAACCAGTTGGTGGGCACCCCGGCGCTCCAGAAACGCCCGGCTTTCGGCAAATATGCCTTGGTCGAACTCCTCCGGCAGAAGGGCGACGGTTACGCCTGGGCCAAGGGCGTCCACCTCTATTCTGAACTCCGGCCGGTTGAAAATCTTGAAATCGCCCAATCCGACGAAGCCGCGAGGAAATATCTCCGCGTAATTGAGGAATACACCCATGCCGGCATCGCGGCAGCCAGCTTGTTTGGCCTCGAACTCCTTGAATTGCAGGGCAATGTGCTTCACTTCCACAAGGACGGCGAGAACGTCGAGGAAGCGGCCTTGGCCGCCCTCCAGTTCAGCCATATCTTCACGAAGGTCCTGTATGAGACGCTGGCGGAAGACTTGGGGGATGACTGGCGGGGATTCGCCATCTGCATGGATCACGGCGACTCGGTCATCGTGCGCCGCGGCAACGCCTCCAACTCCTCGGCGATTTCCCTCGGACCATCCGCCAACCGGCCCGCGAAGCGCCTGCTGTATGGCAAGACGCCGGCAGGGCACGCCGAGATTCCTGGAAGTTGGGCCGCAAGCCTTATTGGGACGCCATGCCACGGCGCTTGGTTCGCTATTAATCTACGCGATCGAGACGGACTTTCGGTCTTGAGTTCCCTCGAAAATGCCGGACTGGAAAGCCAACTTCGCGTCATCCTCAACAACTACCGCGTCAACCGGGCGCTCATGGCCAATCGCAGTCAACCTTTGGTGCTCGTCAACGCCAGCGACCTCGTTGACCAAGGCAACTTCTCCACCGACCAGCCACTCCGCATGCGGGCCTTTTGCATGCGCGTCGACCTCGACGGTTTCTCCAGCATCGTCGAGCGGGCATTCGCCCGTGGCGATGATGCAGTTGAGGCCATCGCCAAGGGTTTTATCAAAATCCTTGAGTTCGGGGATTATTTTGAGAAGCGCCACTATGGCGTCGTGCGATTACCATGGGCCGGGGATTGCGTAGCATTCCTCATCCCACCCACGGCCGATCTGCGATCGTTCCGAGGCAAGGAATGGATCGCGTTCGTGGAGGAGTGGCAGGCGTTCGGAGCGAACACGCCAGATGGGCAAAAGCATCACTGGTCCGCCATCTTCAACAACGTATCTTGGGCTGTAGGCATTACCTACGCTGATGATGGATGCTGCTTGGTGGCGCCTGTGTCAGCGCTTTCCCGGAAATTCCTGATTGGAGCAGGCGCTCCACTCGCCGTCGCGAATGATGCAGAACACCTCGGCAAGGGCGACGAAACTATCATCCACTCCACGGATCAACAGGCATGCTTCCCGATTGTCCGAGGGTTGTTCTCTAAAATGGCCTGCACTGAGTTCTGGCAAACCAAGAAGATTACGCTAAAGAAAGTCCGAGATGCCGCGCTCGAAGCTGGTAAGTCTGAAAATGCGTCCAAAATCGAAATCGTCGCAAAGGCTAAGACGATCACGGTGCCGCCACCAATGCCATATTGCGAGTGAAGGTTTTTTTCACGAGGGAATTTCGGCTCACGTTCGCTGGTGCGCTATACGCCCGCCTACGGGAACCGAAGTCCATTCAGTATCAGCCACTACACCGGGATTATCACCGGGCGTTGACCAACCCCGCCACACTGGTCGTCGTAAAAGGAAACCTCTCCTTGTGCCAGCATGGGGAGGCGGGCGAAACCGTGGTCGGGGTCACGCTGACGATCTGGTCCGACTGGATGCGGTCACCTCCTCTCGTCGCCACAGACGCTCCCTTCCTGAGAGCGGAGCGCGACTGGCACGTTCCGCTTAAACCCTACATCTGCCATGCGCTGGATCGAGAGTGGCGGTGGAAACTCAATGATCTGTGGGACAGCGGCGCTGATGCCAATGCTATCGTCGCCGCGAGCAGTTCCTGGTGCATCCGCAACATCGACAGCCTCATCACGCGCCATTTGCACGGGCACCGCTACGGCATCAACAAGTGGCCAAAGCAGTGGGGTCAATGGAGTCACGGGGACGACGGCGTTAGAGAATTTGAAGCGTTCACCCGAAAACTGGAGGCCACATGATTGACGATGCATCGGTATTTGCCCGATTCAGAGGGAGCGACGGCTTAAGGCTGTGCCGCGATGCGCTGAGGGACCAAAGAATCGTCAACGGCAACGAGGCAATCGCCAAAGCTCTGTGCAAGAAACGCGAGATCCAATACCATCGGGCCGGCAGCACCATTATCCAGCAGGGAGATGGGACGAACAACTTGATCTTTATCCTAGCCGGCAAGGTTGCCGTAGTCCGCAACAACCGTGAGATCGCCCACCGCAGCGCTGGGGAATCGGTTGGCGAGATGGCTGTCATTGACGTGGATAAAAAGCGATGTGCGTCCATTGTCGCCCAAGAGGACTGCATTGTCGCATCAGTCCCCGAAGCCGACTTCGCACGGATCGCTCGGAGGTATCCGGAGCTTTGGAGAAACATGGCCAAACAGGTAACTGATCGACTGCGTCAGCGGTTGGAAGGAATCCGGCCCCAAAACATTGTCCCGCGCATGTTCATTGGCTCGTCGAGCGAATCTAAAAAGGCGGCGATGGCGGTAAAGAAGGCCATGGATAGCGTCGCAGAGGTGATCGTATGGACGCAGGGCAGTGTGTTCGAGCCCGGCAAGTTGACCCTGGAGTCATTGGAAGAACAGGCGCGACACTCCGATTTTGCCGTTATGGTCTTTGCACCCGACGATGTAATTTTCTGCCGGGGGATTCGCCGAGCTGGCCCTCGTGACAACGTGATCTTCGAACTCGGCCTCTTTATGGGCGCCACAGATCGGAAGCGCGCCTTTGTGGTCGCTCCCTGCGGTAAGAGGCTTAAAATCCCGACTGACATTCTCGGCACGAACTTCGTCAGCTATCCTGTTGGTGGTGGCAAGTCCCTCGAACAATCCATTAATGAGGCGTGCGAGACAATGAGGAACGTCGTATTAAAAAATGGCCCGCTTTGACACCCCATCGGAGCGGGCTTCGAGAAATTGTCGCATGCGGATCTAGAAATCATTTACGACGACGTGCTCGCGGAATGCCCTGAATATGCCATAGGATCCTCGCGTCCATCGCATTGATTCAGGTATGTGGCTTTTCGGGCTGCGGGGATTCTGTTGGATCTGAGGTGGATCGCGCATGAGTTTTGGCATATGCGCCAGGAGCTATGCACTTCTTCATACTGGCGCAAAGGGTAGTGGGAGCAGAAGCATACTCGCTGCGAGCATTGAGGGCCGGAGCACCGCGCAAACTGTCGACAGCATCGTGACCGAAGCGAAAGTTTTCATCCACTGGCGCCTGCGCGTCGTTCGCGGTCCACCGCTCCGTCCCAAAATACGGTTTCCTGTTCGTCGGGAGAAAGACCTGAGCGCCTGAGAGCATCCCCCTAGTATCGGGTGTCAATCGGGCCATCCTCGACCAGCCTGCCTTTCGGGCACCAGCCGCCGTGAAGGATTCCACGCTCGATGGCGAAATCGAGCGCGACGCGGTCAGCACCGGTCTGGCCCCCGATATGATTTTCGTGACACAAACCACAGACATTGTTTACACGAACGATTGGGCCGGCGTTGAAGCCGAATTGCGAGATGATCTCGACTGCCGCCCTCGGATGAGGACCTTCCAAATTGCCTGCGGGCGAACCGTCCAATCGGTGGCAGGCTCAACGATTGACGCTCTGCATGCTTGCTTCCGGGTAACGCGTGCCAGCGGCGGCTCCGGCAGGCGTCGCTGCTGAGATCTCTGCCAGCTCCGCCGGTGTCAGCCCGATGTTCAGTGCCACCACGTTTTCTTCGAGATAGTCCCGTCGCTTTGTTCCCGGAATGGGAACGATGTCGTCGCCTTGGGCGAGTACCCAGCCCAAAGCCAGTTGCGCTGGCGTGCATTTCTTCCGCATCGCCAGCGCTTCGATCCGCTCTACCAATTTCAGATTACGCTCGAAGTTCTCCCCCTGGAACCGCGGCGAGTTCCGGCGCCAATCGCTCGGCGGCAGGTCCTCGGCTTTCTTGAATTTCGCCGTGAGAAAGCCGCGGCCCAGCGGGCTGTAGGCCACGAAGCCGATCCCCAGTTCCCGGCAGACCGGCTGGATTTCCGCCTCCACGTCACGCGTCCACAGGGAATACTCCGTCTGCAACGCACTGAGAGGATGCACTTTCATCGCGCGGCGGATCGTCGCCGGTGCCGCTTCGGACAGTCCGAGGTAACGCACCTTGCCGGCGCGAATCAGTTCGCTCATCGCTCCAACGGTCTCTTCAATCGGCACCCGCGGGTCCACCCGGTGCTGGTAGTAGAGATCAATTACATCCACGCCCAACCGCCTCAGGCTGGCATCGCAGCACTGGCGGACGTATTCGGGAGCGCCATTGACGCCCAGGAAATTGCCTCGCTCGTCGCGCACGTTTCCGAATTTCGTCGCCAGGATCACCTCGCCGCGGCGGCCTTTGATGGCGCGTCCAACCAGGCGCTCGTTTTCGCCACAGCCGTACATGTCCGCCGTGTCGAGCAAGGTCACCCCGAGAGCGAGCGTACGTTGGATCGTGGCGATGGATTCCTGGTCATCGCGCATGCCGTAGAATTCCGACATTCCCATGCACCCGAGTCCGAGCGCCGAAACGGACAATCCTTGTGTTCCAAGTTTTCGCTGGTTCATGTGATTCCCTTTCCAATGTGCAAAATCAGCTTCTAAATCAACTATAAAATCCACCATGCAACAGTGATCGGGCAAATGCTGAAGCCGACTCCGAAGAGCCGGCCTCGCGTCCCGCCGTCGAAACGCACAGGGAACTGTTGGCAGCCCGCTGGGTGACGTGATCGACTGCGGCCTGTGTGCGGGACGCAGCTACATCGGAAGAAGTAATTTCGCTCACGATGAAATTATAAGTTTGGCCAATATAAACGATGCCAAACGAAGCTGCATGAGTACAAGCGAAAGACTATTAAGAGCGGTTCAGTTCAACACCATTACGGCCTTACGCAACCGGCTGGGGAGCGAGCAATTTATAGAATGGCTGATCACCCCATACCACATGGACGGGATGTCACCGGTGGAAGCACTGGAATCCGGGCTGTGGCAGGAGGTCGCGGAGCTTGCTGAGGACGCCAGGTCAGAGGGGGTTGCCCAATTCTAGATTCTGGCGCTTGGTCCTTGGAATCTATAGTTGCCGGATCGGCTTAGCTGTTTAGATTTTACGTTTCGAGTTCACCGAGAGCGGCGTGCCTTACGAGGGCGCGAGCATCGGATCCAAGCTTGGTGAGAACAGATTGGAGATCTGTGGAAATAGCGGTTCTAGACGCAAAACCACGCACCACTCTTGCGACCGCTGCACGCACGTCCGCGTGAGGACACGTCGCCAGTTGGCAGAGAATCGGGGTTGTTTTGACCACGAGAGCAGAAACGACCTCGGGATTCGCTCTTCCCCATTCCGGCGGCTCAGCATTTTTCCCTTTTTCCAGCGCAACATAGATACCATCAAGTCCACAAAAAAGCTCATAGGCGGTTGATGGATTCTCGCGATAACGCTGCCACAACGAAAAGAGCGTGGCACGGCAAGCGTCCAATAATTCGCCACGGCGAATTAAATTAGCCCTGTCCGATTCGACACTCGGAGCGATCCCGATTCGCATCGAGCTTGCGAGCGATGGGATCAGCCGTGTCAGAGTGAATATCGGCGTGGTCTCAAACTTTACCGAAGCGTCCAGCGCCCAACGTGAGATGTCATCATCGAGATCCACGCCCAAACGGATCCTCAGTTGATATGCAAGTGATGCGAGGGCGTTCTCAACGCCCCTCTCGTAGCTTTGTTCAAAGTTGACGACTGACAGAGGGCCGCCGGGCGGATTGTGATCATCTTCCCGCCACACTGGGAGTGAATGGAGCCAACTAACGAACGAGTGGCGAACCTGCTCCGCAAATTGCGTGGGTCCGTTGGCAACAATCGTTTCTAAAACGTACAATGCGGCGGGAATACCCGATCTTGCCGTGCTCGGACTTTCTATTGTCTGCAGGAGTAACGGCAGCCAGTCCGCGTCCTGTTCAGTCCAGCGCAGGAGCGAGAGCCGTTCCCAGTCGATTTGTGGAGGGTGTTGGGGAGTCCCGCCTGGAGATATTCGCTTGATGAAGTCTGCAATGGACCTGCGCATCTCATCTTTTACGACACGTTCCTCGTTAGCCGGCGGCTCGCGGTCGGAGAGCTTTGTCACGCGCCACTTCTGAAATGGGGTCTGGGCGATGCGGGCCAGACCAGGAAGCAATTCGCCTTGCAGATCTTTGCGACGCTGGCAGGTTTGGCAAAGCAGCCTGAACTTATCGTCCGCAAAGGCGGGGTCTGCAACTGTCAGATCGATAAGCGCACTGGCGGCAGCCTTGGCCAATTCAACAGGGGCGTAGATCATGTAATTCACAAAGAATTTACGGTTGCGAGCATCCCAATTGAGGGGATTCCGCGCTTCGGCCAACACCAAGGGTGCCAGTTTTGACCAAACCAAGCTCCCTGAGCCAAGGACCTGGAAAATCTCCCTCCAGAACTCAAAAGGAAGAAGCCGGCTCCCATGCGATTTAGTGCTCCAGTCCTCGTCCGAATACCGTCGGCACCAATTGGCGGTCTCGACCCAGAGATCTGCCGGGATAACGTCGGAGAGACCGTTGAGCAAACTGAGAACATCGTACGCTTGCAGCGGATAGCTAAGAAGGATGCTCCGAACGAGGTCCTCTCTTACCCCCTCGTTCGCGAACTCAAGGGCGTCGAGACCCTGCTGGATTCGCTTCCGTGGTGGAGTGTATGAAAGCGACAAAACCGCCAGCTTTAAACCATGGGCCGCGAAGCCGACATAACCTTCTCCCCAACGACACAACTCAAGAGCAGCGCTGGATTGGGCCCTGATGGCGTCGAGCCACATTCCGTAATCCCACAGGCGAAGAGCCGAAATCTCGCATAACATTCCGAGACGGATTGCGCTAAAACGGAGGTATGCCTGTCCTTTCTCATCCTTCTGGAATATCGCTCCCAGCGCTCCTGAAAGTACTTGCTCGCGAGCCTCATCAAAACGAAGACGAGGGTTATCAAAGAGTCTCCGGCGTGTTAGACGGACGGCCTGGGGATCCAAATCCTTCGGATGGAAGTAATTCATCTGCTGGAAATCCAGCAATTGACGAACCAAGGCCGGATCATCTGAGACAAATGCCAGGTGCCGCGTTACGGCCGCATCCAAAGCGGCATGGTTTCCGAGCAGATTCAGGGTCCAGAGCTCCAAATTTGGAAATTCCCCTCCCCACCTGGTTGCGCCTTCAGCATCCAGTGGGGGGTACAACGATCCGGGCGCCGTTAGGGAGGACTGGAACCGTAAACGGTGTCCAAGGTGTTCGAGGAGGTTCTTGCATTTAGACGGTACGCTCGAGGCTGTCGCCCAAGCCTTGCGGACGTTTTCCCAACATTCTTCTTGGGGACCTCGCCACCAGAGCAACTCAATCAAATGCTCGAGTACAGCCAGATCCTCAGGCGCCGGTTCATCCGCCATCCAATCGAGGCGCACGGTTTGGAGCGACGAAAACCTGTTGTGATCAGACCACAGCGGTTCTCGAATCAAGTCATTGTAAACTTTTAGTAAATCAAGAAGCCGTTTGTCCATGTCAGTCGTTTGGGGTGCATGCTCGAGCGCCTGCTTTATATCTTGATCGAGGAGATAGCCGTCAATGAGCCAATAGTGCGCAAATATATAGGCCCACCGAAGTTCGTGCAGGGAAAGGTGGCAATTCTTGCTCTTTAGAAGGCTGGTTGCTTCGTTCAGTGCAACGAGGGCGAGGTGACTAGCCAAAAGCCCATCCCCTTCATTATGAGCGGATACAGCCTTCCGATGGAGGTAACCAAAAGATGCCCTTTGCTTCTGGGCTAATGTCCCCTCACGAAAGGAATCTGAGGAACCGTTTTCGCTCATGTCTATGCGCCTCCGATCAAAGCCCTGAACGCAAGTTCATCAGGCGACCTTCTTTCTCGATTTCCACGGATTGCCTGGAAGGATACCAGATCGACCGGCTCAAGGCCTTGGCTCCGAAGGCGGTTGATGATGTCGTCGCCAAGCCGCCGGTTGTCCAAAAGCGCTTGGGGCATAAAAGACGAGAGGAGATGGAAAACAAGTGCGGATTGCGTGTTGAAGCCCTCAACCATGTGCCAATCCTCAAGACCCGAAGCCTCAACCGTCGGGACACCGGTTGGCGGATCGAATTGAATCGGAGCCAGAAGCCCAGCACCAACGCGTTCGAGGGATTCGCTATATAGGAGGGTAAGCCGGTAGTGGTTTCGTAGGGCGGCAAAAACGGGTGCCAACTGAGATGCCGTCCCCGGCGGGCGAGCGTGCCGGACGCGGATCACACCGGCTTCGACCAGTACGCGGTTCGCACTCAGGCTATGGCGAAGCCAATGTGCGACATTTAACAGAGAGCCGTGCCGATGCTGAACCAGAGTCTTTGTATCGCAGCGGTTCGCATCCTCATCGAGCAAGTCCGCGACCGCCACGATTGCGGCCAACCCTGAATCTCTTCCAGGCAGTGACTGGAAATCGGATTGCCAGGGCCAACTCCCGTGAGCTTGTGCCACACTGATAGATCGCAAGAGCGATGATCCCGGCAGAAAGAAATCTGGATAGCTATCCTCGAAAAGACGGTGGACAAGGCCGGAGAGGCGACGGATGTGGGTCAATCGAACCCAGTTTGCGACCTCTCTGTTGCCCCTCGCCCATCTTGGGTCCGACGGATCTGGCAGGTCCTCAGACCTCTGCGATAACATCCCTATATCGTGAAGAAGAGTTGCCAATAAGAGAACCGCGCACTCGTCGGACGTCAGCCCAGCAACGACGGTTTGTGGTGTAGAACGCCCAGGTGGGGGAGTCCAACGACAGATTCTATCTACCAGGCTACACAGGTGCGGCAGCCCGTGGTCTGTAAACTCCGGCAGTTGGCAACTCGCTGTCAGCCGATGGATTGCCCCGATGATGTCTCGGACGAGGACAGCAAACTCAGGCGGGGTGCCGTCCGAGAGAGCACGACGGCAAATGCTGCTGTCAAAAATGAAATCAGCGGCGTCACGCAACGCTATTTCCGGGTCCGGAAGCACTCTCATAGAAATCGCCTATTGCTGCGCCGTCCATTCTGCCGGTGCGCTGCTGAGGTTGAATTGGCTTTCGCGCCATCATTCTAACGCAATGCTCTCCGACAGATGGAATATATCAATTGATACTTCCCATTGGGGTTCTTGCCCACGACCGGCGTGGGCCTTTTCCGTGACTTTGTTCCTTCCCCGCAGATTTGCAATCCATTTTTCCAGTCTGTTTTCGGTTTTTCTCTGGCAAAGGCGTGTTCCGATGCCCTTTTGTGCTCCCAAGCCCGCTTTTCTCCCGGATGAGAAGACATCTCCTCTGTGGTCTTTATTGTTTTCATGCGAGGCCTTTCACTTTTCTTTTATCCGGATGCCGCTGCGGGCATCCTCAGCCGCACAATCCCTTCCAGAATGGCCCGGAACAACTCTCGCGGAACCGCCACTTCCGCCATTTGGAAGACACCTTCCGAGAATGGCGCACGACCTTCGCCCCGATCTTTATCAGTTACTCCCGTAGCGTCGTCAGCGTCCAGTGGCGCACCGCCTGGGGCAGCGGCACACTTTCCAGGCGGCGGGCACGACAGCCTGACAGCGTTCGAGAGGAGGAGTGCGTCGGTTCCTCGTCAAGAGCTTACGCTCAATAATATTTTAACATGTCGGGGCGGTGGTCGTTTCTTCAGCCCACACCCCTATAACCGCGTCCCTCAAGGCGTCCGTGGCTCCGCCTTGGCGAGCACCGCTCCGACAAACAAACCAATGCCGCAACAAACCGAAAATTTCGCAGAACGATGGAACGTCATCGCCAATCCCGGCGCCGAACACACCGAACAGGCCTTCACGGATTTCATCCGCGGCTGCGGCCGAGGGCGCAAGGTGTTGAACTGCGCGGTCCCCCTGGCGCGGGCCCAGGCGCTCACCGATTTTCAGATGCCCGCTGGGTTGACCGCCGGCGACTGTATCACCTCCTCCGTCACCGGCAATTTCCCTGACTCGCTCCGGGATTGGAAATACCAACCGAAGTTTTGCGCGGAGCGGCAGCTCCCGCAGTTGGCCCCACTGCCGCCGGAAGCCGCCACCCTCCAGGGTCTCCCTT
>Ga0302324_100021150_pt1 | contig 12696 bp, 7 predicted proteins | sample Palsa_T0_1_FD_201949 | JGI IMG/M metagenome (GOLD analysis project Ga0302324, IMG submission 201949) | Peat permafrost microbial communities from Stordalen Mire near Abisko, Sweden - Palsa_T0_1 | ecosystem: Environmental > Terrestrial > Soil > Palsa > Peat permafrost | place: Sweden: Abisko...
TGTTCGTCAACACGCGCCGGCTCGCCGAACGCGCCGCACGGCATTTATCCGAGCGGCTGGGAGATGCGCACGTGGCCGCGCATCACGGCAGTCTTGCCAAGGAGCGGCGCCTGGATGCCGAACAGCGTCTGAAACGCGGTGACTTGAAGGCGCTCGTCGCCACCGCTTCGCTCGAACTGGGAATCGACATCGGCGACGTCGACCTCGTGTGCCAGCTGAGTTCGCCGCGCTCGATCAATGCCTTTCTGCAGCGCGTCGGTCGCGCGGGCCACGCGGTGGGTGGCACGTCGAAGGGCCGCCTATTCCCGCTCTCGCGTGATGATCTCGTCGAATGCGCAGCGCTCCTCGATGCGGTGCGCCGCGGCGAACTGGATCGGCTGCATGTGGCGGGTGATTCCCTCGACGTGCTCGCGCAGCAGATCACCGCGGAAGTGTCGGCCCAGGAGTGGGGTGAGGAGGCGCTGTTTGAGCTCGTGCGCCGCGCCTATCCTTACCGGCAGCTGGAACGCAAGGCATTTGATGAAGTGCTCGCCATGCTTGCGGCGGGCTTCAGCACGCGGCGCGGCCGCCACGGCGCGCTCGTGCACCATGACAGCGTCAATCACATGCTGCGGCCGCGGCGCGGTGCGCGCCTGACGGCGCTGACCTCCGGCGGCACCATCCCGGACACGGCGGACTATCAGGTTGTGCTCGAACCGGAGTCGCACGTCGTCGGTACTGTGCACGAGGACTTCGCGGTCGAGAGCCTCGCTGGCGATGTGTTTCAGCTCGGCAATACCTCATACCGCATCCTGCGCGTCGAGCGCGGCAAGGTACGCGTCGAGGATGCCCGCGGTCAGCCGCCCACGATTCCGTTCTGGCTCGGTGAGGCGCCGGGGCGCAGCGATGAGCTCTCCGGCGCGGTATCGCGCCTGCGGCGCGAATTCGAAGAGCAGTACGTGCGCGGCATTGACGCCGCCTGCACCTGGCTCGCCTCTGATCTGGATTTGGGTGCGCCGGTCGCCGCGCAGCTGGCGGCCTATCTCGGCAGCGCCTGTGCGGCACTCGGTTGCCTACCGACGCAGGACACCGTCATCTTCGAGCGCTTCTTTGACGAGGCGGGCGGCATGCAGCTCGTCATTCACACGCCTTTTGGCAGCCACGTGAATCGCGCCTGGGGTCTCGCGCTGCGCAAGCGCTTCTGCCGCAAGTTCAATTTTGAGCTGCAGGCGGCGGCGACTGAGGACAACCTGGTGCTGTCGCTCACGACCGCGCACAGTTTTGATCTCGAGGAAGCGGCCCGCTACCTGCACTCGGCGAGCGTCCGGCATCTGCTGGTGCAGGCGTTGTGCGCCGCGCCCATGTTTGGCGTGCGCTGGCGCTGGGTCGCGGCAGTGGCGCTCGCATTGCCGCGCTATCGCGGCGGTAAGAAGGTGCCGCCGCAGATCGCGCGCATGAATGCGGAGGACCTGCTCGCCTCCGTGTTTCCCGATCAAGTTGCCTGTGCCGAGAACGTGAGCGGCGAACTGGAGATTCCCGAGCATCCGCTGGTGCAACAGGCGGTGCGCGATTGTCTCGAAGAGGCAATGGACATCGACGGGCTCGAGCGGCTGCTGCGCGCGCTCGAGGCGGGCACGATCCGCGTCGTGGCGCGCGATCTCACCGAACCCTCGCCGCTTGCGCTCGAAGTGCTCTCGGCCCGGCCGTATGCCTATCTGGATGACGCACCCCTCGAAGAGCGCCGCACCCAGGCCGTGATGGGCCGCCGCTGGCTCGATCCGGAGAGTGCCGCCGACATCGGCCGGCTCGACCCGGAGGCCGTGGAGCGCGTGCGCGCGCAGGCATGGCCGGATGCGGGCAGCGCCGACGAGCTGCACGATGCGCTGTTGTGGCTCGCCTTTCTCACCGCAGGCGAGGTTAGCGCAAACACCGCGTGGCCCGCCCTCATCGAGCAGCTCGCACTCGCCGGGCGCGTCAAGCAGGTCGCGCTCGGCGCAGGCGCTTCGGTATGGGTAGCCACTGAGCAGCGAGCACTCTTTATGGCCCTCCATGCGATGGCGAGTGCGCCCGCGGCGCTGGTTGAGATCGTGCGTGGCCGCCTCGAGGGATTGGGGCCGGTCACGGCGGACGCCCTCGCGGCTTCGATGGGGATCGAAGGGGCGCGTATTGACCAGGCGCTTCTTGCGCTGCAGTCGGAGGGCTTTGCGATGCGCGGGCGCTTCACGCCCGGAGCCGCTGCCGATGAATGGTGCGAACGGCGACTGCTTGCGCGCATTCACCGTTACACCGTCAATCGATTGCGCGCCGAGATCGAGCCCGTGGCAGCGCGCGACTATCTGCGCTTTCTTTTTGAATGGCAGCGCGTCGCCGCGGAGGCGCGCATGCAGGGGCCGGACGCCGTCGCCGCGGTGCTGGGTCAGCTCGAGGGATGTGAGCTGCCGGCCGGAGCCTGGGAGACAGAAATTCTTCCGGCGCGAATCACGGAGTACGAGCCTGCGTGGCTCGATGAGCATTGCATTGCCGGACGCTTCGTGTGGACGCGGCTTGCGGCGCGCGCGGCTGCTCCGGAGCGCGGCGCGGCACCAGTGCGTGCCACTCCGATTGCGCTCATCGCGCGGCGCAATCTCAAAGTATGGTCGGCGCTGACCACTGCCTTGCCGCCCGAGCAGCTGAGCGCCAATGCGCGCGCCATTGCCGAGTGTCTGCACTCGCAGGGCGCCTCGTTCTTTGACGACCTCGTCGAGGGCGCGCATCTGCTGCCCACGCAGGTGGAGACGGCGCTCGCCGAGCTGGTCGCGCTTGGAGTCGTGAACTCCGACAGCTTCGGCGGTCTGCGGGCGCTGCTCGTGCCTGCCGATCGCCGCAAGTCCGCGTCCGGCGCGCCGCGTCGGCGGCGCCTCGCGCTCTTTGGCATGGCCGACGCCGGGCGTTGGTCGCTGGTGCGCCGCCCGGCGCCGCTCGCTACCGAGGCGCGGGTGGAGAGTGCGGACAGCGATGTCGAGTATGTCGTGCGCACACTGCTACGCCGCTGGGGCGTGCTTTTCTGGAGCCTGCTCGCGCGCGAAGCGGACTGGTTGCCGCCGTGGCGCGATCTGTTGCGCTCGTGCCGGCGTCTCGAAGCGCGCGGCGAGATCCGCGGCGGACGCTTCGTCGCGGGATTTTCGGGCGAGCAGTACGCAACTCCCGAGGCGGTGGGCCTGTTGCGCGACATGCGTCGCAAGCCGCACGATGGCAAGTGGCTGTCGCTCTCGGCTGCCGACCCGCTCAATCTCATCGGGATTCTCACCCCGGGTGCGCGCTTGCCGGCGCTCACCGGCAATCGGCTGCTCTATCGCGACGGCCTGGCGGTGGCCGTGTTCGCAGGTGGCGAGGTCAAATTTATGCAGGAGCTCGATGCAAAGGCAGCGTGGGAGGCGCACAACGTGCTCCTGCGCCGGCACATACCCGCCGTGCTCGCCGATCTCGCCTGACAAATTCTCTCCAACTACGGCAGAACTGCGCGCCGCGGCGGTCCGCTTCGGTCGGCATCCGCGGTGCAACCGCTGAATCTCACCCTTGCCGGGGAGCGTGGCAGCTATGGACTTGAGCATCGACCGCGCGGGCATTGCCCAGGCCTACGGCCTCATCCAGCCGCACATTCGCAAGACGCCCCTCATCGAAGTTGACGGCGCGGAATTCGGGCAAGGCGCGTTTCACTCGATCCTGAAGCTCGAACTGCTGCAGCACGCGGGCTCCTTCAAGGCGCGCGGCGCCTTTGCGAACCTGCTGCTGCGCGCGGTGCCCGCCGCGGGTGTCGTCGCCGCGTCCGGCGGCAATCACGGCGTCGCAGTGGCCTATGCCGCGATGCGCTTGGGAAAGCTCGCGCGCATCTTTGTCCCCAGTATCGTCTCCGCGGCGAAGGCCGCGCGGATCCGCGAGTTCGGCGCTGAGCTGGTCGTGGTAACCGGCACGCGCTACGACGATGCGCTCGCCGCGAGTCAAGAGTGGGCGCGCGAGTCCGGCGCTCTGCAGGTGCATGCCTTTGATCAGCGGGAGACGCTCCTGGGTCAGGGGACGGTGGGAATGGAGTTCTCGCAACAGGCGCCCGAGCTCGATACGCTCCTGGTGGCCGTCGGCGGCGGTGGCCTGATCGCAGGCGTTGCCGCGTGGTTCGAAGGCCGCGTTCGCGTCATCGGCGTTGAGCCCGAAGCGGCGCCGACTCTGACGCGCGCGCTCGCGGCGGGGCGGCCGGTGGAGGCGGAGATGGGAGGCATTGCCGCGGATTCACTGGCGACTCGGCAGGTGGGTGCGCTGATGTTTCCGATTGCACAGCGCTACGTGGAGCGCGTCATTTTGGTACCCGACGAGGCGATCGAGGCGGCGCAGCAGCTTCTGTGGAAGTCACTTAGGATCGTCACCGAGCCCGGCGGCGCGGCCGCGAGCGCAGCACTTCTCTTCGGGCACTATCAACCGGCCCCGCGGGAGCGCGTCGGCGTGCTGGTGTGCGGCGGTAATACCACCGCCGTCGATTTTGGCAAGAGGGCAGCGAGCGTATGAAAGCGATTCGTGTTGAACGGGCCGGTGGACGCGAGAATCTCAAGTACACCGATGTGCCCGATGTGCGCCCGGAAGGGCAGCAGGTGCTGGTGGCGATCGAGTATGCCGGTATCAATTTCTACGACGTCTATCAGCGCGAGGGACTCTATCCGGTGGCGCTGCCCGTGACGCTGGGCACCGAAGCGGCGGGAATCGTAGCTGCGATCGGCGGCGAAGTCAGAGACTTCCGCGTCGGCGATCGCGTCGCGTATCAGGGCGTGCAGGGAGCCTATGCCGAGCGGGCCGTCGTTCCCGCGGATCGCCTGGTGCGGCTGCCCGAGGGCGTGCCGACGCGCACGGCGGCGGCGCTGATGCTGCAGGGGCTGACGGCGCATTATCTCGCCACGTCGACCTATGTATTGAAGTCCGGCGATACGGCGCTGGTGCACGCGGCCGCCGGCGGTGTCGGGCTACTCCTGTGCCAAATCGCCAAAGTGCGCGGCGCGCGCGTTATTGGCACGGTCTCGACCGAAGAGAAGGCGAAGCTTGCCCGCGGCGCAGGCGCCGATCACGTCATTCTTTATACGCAGCAGGACTTTGCCGCCAAAACCAAAGAGCTCACCCAGAACCGCGGCGTCGACGTCGTTTACGATTCGGTCGGCCGCACGACCTTTGATCACAGTCTCGATTGCCTCGCGCCGCGCGGGTTGCTGGCGCTCTTTGGGCAGTCGAGCGGCCCCGTTGCCCCGTTTAACCCGCAGCTGCTCAATCAGAAGGGCTCGCTGTACTTGACGCGGCCGACGCTTGCGCATTACGTCGCGACGCGCGCGGAGCTCTTGAGGCGCGCCGACGAACTCTTCGGTTGGCTGCGCGACGGTAAGCTTGCGGTACGGATTGATCGCGAGATTGCGCTCAAGGACACGGCCGAGGCCCATCGCGCGCTCGAGAGTCGCGAGACGACCGGCAAGGTGATCCTGAAGATTTGAGCCATTAGCGGCGGCCGCGCACTGCCATGAGGCGCGGCCGCGCCATCCGCATCGCAGGCGACACGGGCTTCAGGGGCGCGCGGCGTTTGCGAGGTGGGTGCGCAGCCGTACGATGAAGCGTTGCGTGTCATCGGGCGTGACGACGAGGGTGCAGCGGCGAAATTTCAGGATCACGGCGCGCGCCGGATCGGTCGCCAGTGCCCGGAAGCGTCCGAGCCTGCGGCTCCAGAAATATCCAGTGAACGAGAATATGCCGCCGTTGCCGAAGAGGCGCAGCGCGCCCGAGAAAGGCGCGGCATCGCCGCCGACGGACACCAGATCCGCAAGGGGAAACGCCGTGCGCCCGAAGGGGCGCGCTACTTCAAGGGCCGTCGCCGTCAGGGTGTATCCCGAGACACTGCTGAGAAAGGCGCTTCCCAGGATGATGAGCGGCAGAGCGGCCAGCAGCAGGCGCGCGAGCGGCAGGCGCGCGGGAAGGATGACGACTCCCACCGTTGCGACTCCCACGAGCACGACCACCGCGAAGATTGACGCCGTCTTCAGCGAGCGGCTCCAGGGCGCCCCGAACTCGAGCGTCATCAGCGTTTAATGGCCGAGAGCTGCTCGAGTGCGCGCATCTGCAACTGCGTCGAGTCCGAATCCTGCAGCAGCTTGTTCGCGTGGCTGACGAAGGCCATGACCTCGGGTGCCGGAAGCGGCTTGCTGATGAGATAGCCCTGCGCGAGGTCACAGCCAAGGCGGCGCAGCAGATTCCACGCCTCGACCACCTCGACGCCCTCAGCCACCACGCGCAAGCCCATGCTGTGGGCGAGCTCGATGGTCGAGGTCACGATCATCGCGTCGTCCGGCCGCGAGTGCGCGTGTGCAATCAGCGAGCGATCGATTTTGAGCTCATCGACCGGCAGCCGGCTCAGCTGCGACAGCGAGGAGTAGCCGGTGCCGAAGTCATCCATGGCGAAGCGCACGCCGGCCACACGCAGCAGCTGCATGTGGCGCGCCGCGAGCACCGGATCGCGCATCACGGCGCTCTCGGTGATCTCGAGCAGGAGTTTGGTCGGTGAGACGCCGTTTTTCTCCAGACACCGCAGCACTTCGGTGCCGAGCTGCGGATCGAGGATGTCGGAGGCGGACAGATTGATGGCAACGTCGATGTCGAGTCCGAGCCCGCGCCACTCCGCCATCTGCCGGACGGCCTCGCCGATCACCCAGCTCGTGAGCTGGCGTGTGTGGCCGGTCTGTTCTGCCAGTGGCACGAATTCGCCGGGCGAGACTTCTCCAAGCAGCGGATGGGTCCAGCGGGCAAGCGCCTCGAGGCTCTTCACGGTGCGCGTTGCCATCTCAACTTTCGGCTGATAGACCAGCTTCAGTCCGCCGTCATGATCGAGCGCGCGCCGCAATTCGGTAATGAGGGCGAGCCGGCGCCGGTGCTGCTCGTCGCGCCCGGCGCGGTAGACCGCAACCGGCGTCCTCGCATCCTGGGCGTCGTGCAGCGCCATCTGCGCGCAGCGCAGGAGCTCGCGCGCACTCTTACCATGTTCCTGATAGGCGGCGATGCCGGCGTTCGGGTGCAGCTCGAGGCCGACACCGCTGACCACGAAATTCGCGGCGATGATGCCGATCAGCTGCTCGGCCATGAGCGGCGCGCGCTGCAGTGAGCAGGGCGCCACGACGATGAGGAATTGCTGCGCCGACAGCCGTGCCACGAGGTCGTTCGCTCCAACGTTCTGCCGCAGGCGCCGCGCGGCCTCGCTCAAAGCGTCGTCACCGACGTGATGTCCCAGCGAGGCGTTGATCTCCGGAAGATTGCGCAGATCGATGAGGATCAGCGCGAAGGGCATTGCGGCGTTATCGCGGATGAGCTCATCGATGTTGTTCTCCGCAAACGGGCGATTCGGCAGTGCCGTCAGCGTGTCGTGATAGGCGAGCTGAGTGATGCGCGCTTCGCGCTCCGCGATCCCTGCCTGCATGGTGTTGAAGGTCGCGGCGAGGCGGCGGAAATCTTCGGCGCCGCGCGGCACGACCGGACTGCCATAGCGACCTTCCTCGATGCGCCGCGCCGCGCTGACGAGCTCCGCGATCGGGCGCGATGCGCTGCGGCCGGCCAGCATCCCAATGCCGGCTGCGAGCAGCAGCGCGACGGTGCCGATGAGGAGCATGGCGTCGCGCAGGTCACGATAGGGTGCCAGCACTTCGTGCATGGGCTGGTGGACCCAGACGTCGACCGTATCGGGATTCACGGCAAGACGGCGCGTCACCGTCAAATAGTCCTCGTCGCCGAGACGCAGCGACCAAGCGCCCGCCCGCCGCTGCGCAGTGCCCCCGTGCAGCGCGACGAGCGCGGTGCGCGCCGTGCCGCCGAGGGTGGTCGCGACGTAGGTTTGGCCCGCCTGATTCCGGGTCACGAGGCTGATCGGGGTTCCGGCGAGCTCGCTCATGCGGCGCGCCAGGGTGTCATCGATGGCAAAGCCCATCGCCACCCAGCCGATGACTTCGGGCGCGCGCACGGGCGCGAGGAAAAACTGATAGGCACGTCCGCCGAGGACCATGACATGGGGACTGTCGCGGGCCATGTTGGCGGCGCTCAGGAGGCGCTGTAATGCGGATTCCGAGACCTGCGCCGTCGAGGCGAGCACGTGGCCATGATTGTCGATCAGCACCATGAGGTCGGCGCCGATCCTCTGCACGTCATTTTGCGCAGCCGAGAGCATGGTCGGACCGTCGCCGGAGGCGACCGCCTCGCGGAACCCGAAATCTGCAGCCAAGACCGAGACACCGCTCGCCAGCTGCGCCGCACGGAAGTTCACCAGCTGCTCGACGAAGGCGCTGCCGGCGATGAGCTGCTTCGCGGCGCGATCGACGACCGAGTGCTCGGTGCGTGCGAGCACTGCGATCAGCGTCACAGTTTGCGTGACGCAGACGAGTCCGATGATCACCGCGAGAAGTCGGTTGCGGAAGCTTCCCATAATCTAGGCTCAAATGACGCCGTTGATACTATGCGCCGCTGCCCGGGGCGTGCGAGTGCGGCAGCGCTGGACTGAGATATCGCGCACGTGTGCCTTCCCATCATGACGCGAAGAAGCGATCCGATCGTCGGCCTGGTGCTGCTCCTCGTGGCCGCCGTGCCCGTCATGGCGGGAACCCTGAGCGTGCAGGCGAATCTTGCGGATCACGGACCCTTTGCGGGCGCAGTAATCACCGTGCGCGGGGAAGCGAGTCACGCGCCGGCAGCGCCCATCAGCGCCATCCTCGATCAGATCAATCTCGCGTTCGTACCCGACATCGTCGTGGTTCCGGTGGGCTCGACAGTTGAATTCCCGAACAGTGACTCCGTGAGTCACCAGATCTATTCGTTTTCGCCCACCAAGCGCTTTCAGCTGCCGCTCTATCACGGTAAGCCCTATCCGCCGGTGCATTTTGATCAGGCCGGCGTCGTCACGCTCGGCTGCAACATCCACGACAAAATGGTGGGCTATATTTTTGTGACCGACGCGACCTATTTTGGACGCACCGACGCCCACGGCGCCTGGTCGGTGACGAACGTACCGCGCGGCATCTATCACGTGAGCCTCTGGCATCCGCTGCTGCGCGACAGCGTGGCCTCGCTCGAACGCGATGTCTCCGTCACGAGCGATGAGCCCGCCAAAACCACGCTGCAGCTTGCGCAGGCGCTCCGGCCGGCACCGCTGCAGGCGAGCGCACGCTCAAAGGACGAATATTGAAAGCGCTCCACACCCTCGGCATCGTGTCAGCGTTGTGGGTCGCGGCGCCCGGCATTGCCTGGAGTACGGACTGGGAACTGTCCGCCGACATGCGACTGATCGATTCGGACGGGCAGACGTCCTTGTTTGACGGCGGCCTCGGTACGCTGCGCTACGACAGTGATCACGAGGATGTGCAGGTGGGGCGGCTGCGCGCCGCGCTCACCCAGCCTCTGGGCGATGTCTGGGCATTGAAGCTCGATGCCTCGTACTGGGGCCAGGACGACGCCCATCCGCTGGGACTGACCGAGGCGTTTCTGGAATACCGACCCTATCCGGTCGATGGCTGGCGCACGCGCGTACGCATTGGCGGCTTCTATCCGCCGGTGTCGCTCGAAGATACGGCCTCCGGCTGGTCCTCGCCCTACACCATATCCAACTCGGCACTCAATTCCTGGATCGGTGAGGAGATTCGCACCATCGGCGTCGAGGGCAGCGTGGAATGGCTCGGCACGCGCTTGGGCCACGACTTTGACCTGGGTGCGACTGCCGGAGTCTTCGGTTGGAACGATCCGGCCGGCGTGGTGGTGGCGACCGGGGGCTTCTCCCTGAACGATTTTCAAACCCCCATTGGCGGCTATGTCGGCGGACGCGGCTCGCCGGTCTTTCCCGAGAATCAGCTGTTCCACGAGATCGACGGACACGCCGGGTTTTATGTCGGCGCCCAGGCACGTTATCTCGATCGCGTGACCTTCCTCGCCCTGCACTACGACAACCGCGCCAACCCCGAGGATGAGGATTTCGCGACTGATGAATATGCCTGGGACACGCACTTCAACTCTCTCGGGGTGCGCGTGGATACCGAGAGCGGCTGGACGGCCATCGTGCAGTGGATGGCGGGAACGACTTCCGTCGCGCCCGAGGGCGACTCCTACTCCTGGCCGTTCTACGCGAAGTTCGCACTGATCTCGCGCCAGTGGGGACGGAGTACGTTGAGCGCGCGCTACGATATATTCGGCGTCGACAGCAACGCAGACGGCGACTTCGGCGATGAGGACGGTCACGCCTGGACTGTCGCCTACATTTTCAATCAAAGCCTGCACTGGCGCTTTGCGCTTGAGTGGCTGCACGTCACGAGCGAAGTGGCGAGCCGCGCCATCCTGCTCAACGAACCCACATTCGCCCGGGAAAACCAGACGCAGCTGTCGATCCGCTATACGATCGGTTCAGACCGGCTTTATTGAGCGCTGTGCGCCGCCGGCATCCGCGCGGCACTCCTGGTAGCGACCGCCGCACCTCGATCTGGGTCGCGCCGGCGCGTGTGCGGCGCGTCGCGTGTGTGCGACGGCGCGGCGGGCCCCCTGGAACGGGTAGACTTCGCCTCCCCCGGATCCAACAGCCGAGCGACTCATGTTCGAATCCCTGGAGCGATTGCAAGCCGACGCCATTCTCGGACTCATGGCGGACTATCGCGCGGACGGTGATCCTCAGAAAGTCGACCTGGGCGTCGGAGTCTATCGCGACGAGCACGGCCAGACGCCGGTTCTCGCGGCGGTGCGGCGCGCCGAAACTCAAATGCTCGCGCGGCAGACGAGCAAGACCTACGTCTCGTCCACGGGCAATGCGCAGTTTAACGATGCGATGGAGCTGCTCTCGCTGGGCGCGAGCCATAAGGGTCTTGGCGGCGGCCGCGTGCGCACGATCCAGACACCGGGCGGCAGCGCCGCGCTGCGCCTCGGAGCGGAGCTGATCAAGGCCGCTGCCCCACGCACGGTCGTCCATGTGAGCACGCCGACCTGGGCCAATCACATGCCGGTCTTCAACGGCTCGGGACTGAAGCTCGCAAGCTATCCCTACTACGACAGCGCCGCCTGCGGCGTCGATTTTGCGGGCATGGTGAGCTGCCTTGGAAAACTATCCGCAGGCAGCGTCGTGCTGCTGCAGGCCTGCTGTCACAACCCGACGGGCGCGGATCTGACCGACTCGCAATGGCTCGAGCTTCTGCCGGTCTTCGAACGCGGCGGGCTCGTGCCGTTCATCGATATGGCCTACCAGGGATTGGGGCGCGGCATTGACGAGGATGCTTTCGGAGTGCGGCTGTTCGCCGCGGAGCTGCCTGAGGTCCTGATCGCGGTCTCCTGCTCAAAGAACTTTGGGCTCTATCGGGAGCGTACCGCTGCGCTGCATGTCGTGGGCGGCTCCCCTGCAGCCGCCGATGCGGCCTTGAGTCAACTCGCGCGCAGCGCCCGCACCATCTATTCAATGCCACCCGATCACGGCGCCGCCATTGTGCAGGAGATTCTCGGCAACGAGGCATTGCGCACGGCGTGGCTCGATGAAGTCGTCGCGATGCGCACGCGCATGAGCGCGCTGCGCAGCCAGTTCGTCAGTCATCTCAGCACGGCACAGCCGGGACGCGACTTCGGCTGGATTACGCGTCAGTACGGCATGTTCTCACTGCTCGGAATCAACCCGGCGCAGGTGCGTGCGATGCGCGTAGCCCACCACATCTACATGATGGACGACAGCCGCATCAATATTGTCGGCCTACGCGCGGGGAACGTCGGCTATGTCGCGCGCTCCCTCACCCAGGTCCTGCGCGAGTGTGCTTAGCGAGCGGAGCGGGGCAGAGCAGGTCGTGCCGCGACATACATAGGCGATGGCCTCTGCCTGAGCAGCCTTACCCTTGAGCGCCGCCGGCAGATCGGCCGCGTCGGCCGGAATCGCAAGCACCAGACGCCGCGGCGCATAGAGCTTGGCGAGCTCGCGCTGCCACTCTTCCATGACCGCGGCAGTGCCGCGCAGAATCACAATCTCGGTTGGATTCAACAGCTCCTCGAGCGCGAGCAGCAGGCTTGTGTGCCCATCGGGATATTTCTCGAGCGCGGCCCAGGCCGCCCGCAAGGTGCGTTCGGCGGCGTCAAGGTAGCGCGTTTCTCCCAGCAGGTAGCCCATGCGCAAGAGCGCAAAGGCCGCGATGCCGTTACCCGAAGGTGTCGCATCATCACTCAAGGTTTTTGAGCGATGCATCAGCACCTCATGATCATCTGCCGTGAAGTAGAAGCCGCCCGCGGCGCGGTCCTCGAAATGCTTGAGCAGCACTTCGCTGAGCTCTTGTGCAAACGCCAGCTCATCGGCGCGAAAACGCAGCTGCTGCAGCTCGAGAATCGCGTCGACCAGATAGGCGTAGTCATCCAGGTACGCGTGCAGGTGCGCCCGGCCGTCCTTGTAGGTGGCGAACAGGCGGCCGTCGCGCCACATGGTGCTGCGGATGAACTGCAGTGCACGCGTCGCGGATGCCGTGAAGTCCGGACGTCCGAGCGCGCGCGCCGCCACCGCCATGCCACGGATCATGAGCGCATTCCAGGAGGTGAGGATCTTGTCGTCGCGTCCCGGCCAGACCCGTTGCTGACGGATCGTGAGGAGCTTGCTGCGCGCGCTCTGCAGGAGTGCTGCGACCGCGGTGTCCGCGCGCTGCGTGCTCGCCGCGATTTGCTCCAGCGACTGAAACACGTGCA
>Ga0302324_100021152_pt1 | contig 12695 bp, 5 predicted proteins | sample Palsa_T0_1_FD_201949 | JGI IMG/M metagenome (GOLD analysis project Ga0302324, IMG submission 201949) | Peat permafrost microbial communities from Stordalen Mire near Abisko, Sweden - Palsa_T0_1 | ecosystem: Environmental > Terrestrial > Soil > Palsa > Peat permafrost | place: Sweden: Abisko...
TTTTTCAGCAGCCTGCTAGGCAATAAATCAGCGGTCCCCGCTGTATGGCGATTCGCCCTGTGTCATCGGCTACGCGAGGATTCGCCTCAATGACCTGGGGCACAACTTCGATTGCCAGCTCAATGACGTCTCCCGGCGACCAGCGGCGCTGAATAGGAAGATATTCTCCCGGCTTCGCGCCGGATACTGCCCTGGCATTTACTTTCACGTCCGCGTGGTCGGCCCAACCGGGAACGCGCAGATAAAATGTGAAGTCGGAAGTTTCAGCGGGCGTGACTGTAATTTCAACGTTGCCATCCCACGGATAATTCGTTTTCTGCGTAACTTCTAGACCAACTCCGTTCTCGAGCCGCCAGTTCAGTTCTGAATTGTCGTAAAGATGCACGTAGATTCCATCGGCGCTGGTGCTGTAGAAATATCCCGGCAGCGATCCGAAAGTGCGTTCAAGATTTGGAGGACAGCAGGTCGTGTCGTACCAGGTATTGCGAATCTTATCTCCGGTTGAGGGATCAAAGGCCAGAGGGTTTCGATAACAGTAAAGCGTGCCATCGAGCGACATTCCGGAATTGATTCCGTTGTACAAAGCGCGCTCGATAACATCGGTAAACTTGGCTTCTCCTGTGATGGCCAGCATGCGCCAGTTCCACATCATGCTGCCGATGGCGGCACAACTCTCGCCGTAAGCGCGGAAATTGGGCAACTCGTAGGCATCGCCGAAAGCTTCTCCGTCAGATCGCGAACCGACCCCGCCCGTGACGTACATTTTGGTGTTCGTCATGTCGTTCCAAAGGGTGTTCAGCGTTTGCAGGTAGGTCGCGTCGCCGGTCTCCATGTAATAGTCGGTAGCGCCGCAGCAGGCGTACATCGCGCGAACCGCATGTCCTTCCATTTTGATCCGCGCAGTAAAGGGAGTTCCGCTGAACATGTAGATGGTTCGGCGTTCCGGCAGTTCGATACGCTTGTCTCCTCCCAGGATGTAACCTGCGAGATCGAGCTGACCCTTATCTCCGGTAATCCGGTAGAGCTCGATCAACCCCATCTCAATTTCGGGATGGCCGGATACAATCGGCTTCTTGGGAGCGGGGCCGTAATTCGGAATAAGGAAATCGTTGACGAAACCAATGCCGGCGTCGAGCAGCCTGTGATCGCCGGTGGCGCGGTAAAAAGCGATGGCGCCCTGTAACATGTGCCCGATGTTATATAACTCATGGCCGGTGGTCTGCGTTTGCGGAAGCATCCGCAGAGACTTGCGGTCATCCTGATAGTAGGTGTTGAGGTAACCGTTCGGTTCCTGAACGGCAACTACTTCGTAGATGATTTTGTCGGCGGATGCTCTTAGCTCCGGGTGATCGCCAGACTGCAGAACGAATCCCACCGCCTCGGTCCACTTGTAAACATCGGAGTCGGAATAGACTGGTCCGCTCTGCGCAGCTGTACTTTTGCCCGTCAGGCGGAGGAAGTTATTCATGCGGCCGTTGGCCTCCAGCAAGTCGCGCATGGTTGGAATGCTTCGGGTCACATTGATTTCGCGGCGTTGCGCCCAGAAACCACCGGTGATGGTTACCGCTCGCACAGGGACATCCCTCAATTTGGCGTGCGGCGACTTGGCGAGATTCTCGATACCTTGGTCTTTCCAGCCGGGGCCATCGGTCAGTATCGCAGCGGCCTGCGGTGTTGCCTTTTCATCTCCGGTTACCTCGGCGAAAGCTCGGCGCGTGGCCAGTGACGATGCGGCCGCAACGGAGATTGCAGAAGCTACGAATTGCCGGCGTGAGATGGTTGCTTTTTCAGACATGTTTGTCACTCCATTTTCGCCTGGAACCGTTTTCTACATTAACCGTTTCTACATCGACCATTGAATGACGGTGTAGGAGTGCTCCGGGACTTGAAACTTCGTTCGGCCGACGCTAGCAGCGGGCGCCTGAAACGATTGCGGCGTAACCCGGCGCGGCGCGGCAAAGCTGTTCGAGGCCTTCAGATCGTTGCCGGTCAGCATTGATGCCGTGATCACTCGCGCGGGAGACGCGTCCTCCCAGACGACTTCAACGTCGTGAGCCTTCGAGAGATCGCGGTTTAGAATAAAGAGAGAAATCTTGCCCGAATCGTGATCGATCGAGCCCGCAACATCAAGGTGCGGGACCTGATCCCATCCGGAAACTTCATAAGTGGAAGATTCCACGAGCAAGTTCAGCACTGAGCCTTTCGCAAATTGCAGTGCCCACGCGTAAGGATAGTAGATCGTCTGCTGAAACAAGCCGTTCGCATCCGTCATGATGGGAGCGATTACGTTGATCAGTTGCGCGAGGCAAGCGAGTTTTACCCGGTCCGCATTGCGGATCAGCGAGTTTAAAAGTCCGCCCACCAAAAGTGCATCTTCCAGGTTATAGATTTCTTCCAGAAGATGCGGCGCTTCCTGCCGATGACCGTCGACCGCATCTCCCTTATTGGCTCGATACCAGACATTCCACTCGTCAAATGAAAGCCATAGCTTTTTGGGTGATCGTAGGTGCCCACGCACCAGATCGCAGACTGCGATGGTTTCTGCAATCTGCCGCTCCATACTCAGATTCATGGCCAGGTACTTCGCCGTGTCCCCGCCGGTGTCGCGGTCGTTGTTGCCAAAGTAACGGTGCAGGGAGAGACCGTCCACATACTGGTAGCACTGCTCCAGCACTTCGCGATCCCATTCGAGATACGTGGGCATAAGAGGACCGCTTGAGCCACAGGCGATGAGTTTGAGCGAAGGATCCACGTAACGCATCTGTCGCGCGGCATCCGCGGCCTTCAAGCCATATTCGGTGGCCGACATGTGGCCGATCTGCCAGGGACCGTCCATCTCATTGCCCAGGCACCAGTGTTCCACCTTCCACGGATCGGAGAAGCCATGCTGGCGCCGCAGGTCGCTCCAGCGTGTCCCCTTATCCACATTGCAGTACTCGACCAGCGCCGCTGCCTCCTCCGCCGTCCCCGTGCCCAGATTTAGTCCCATGAGCGGTTGCGTGCCCGCCGCCTTGCACCAAGCCATGAATTCATTGGTGCCGAACTGGTTGGACTGGAGCGAGTCCCAGGCTTTATCGAGAGTGCGAGGCCGGTTCGCCTTGGGCCCGACTCCATCGAGCCAGTTATATCCGGAGACAAAATTTCCCCCGGGATAACGAATAATCGGAACTCCCAGCTGGCGGACTTCGTCGAGCACGTCCATGCGAAATCCGTTCGCATCCGCGAGCTTTGATCCCGGATCGTAAATACCTTGATAGATGGCACGACCGAGGTGCTCAAGGAAAGATCCGAACAAGTTTCGGTCCAGCGGCGCGATCGTTCGGCGGGAATCGACGTAGACGCGCGCCATTGCTGGCCCGCCCGCTGGAACGGATTGTGCGGAACTCTTCGCCTCAAGCCCGTGCGCTAAATTGCCGAATAGCGTCGACGCAGCCCCGGCCATTCCCGCTTTAGAGACCTGCTTCAAGAACTGCCGTCTAGGTATGGAGAATCGCTTCATTGGGGTCCTCAAACCACTGTAGTGCGCGTCTCTCGGTAAACGATTTCTGGACAACCGAACCAGCTTACAGCCGGAGCCGTTGGTTCTGTCAAGAATCTTTCCAGGCTCGTGGCTCTCCAGGGAAAAATCCCCCGGGAACGCAGTTGACAAACAACCCTCCGGAGAGCGAATCTTGATGCGGTAAACGTTTTCTACTCCAGTCCCCGTCGACAGGAACAACCTCGCATGAATCTTCGTGTCAACCGCCGAACCTTCCTCAAAACCGCGACCGCCACCACAGCAGCTAGCTACGCGGCCCGCGCCTTTCCCACTATGGCCACCGTGGATAAAGGCGCAGTCGCCATCAACACGCCGCTAAGCACGTTTGCCTATTCCGATGTGGAGTTGCTGGACGGTCCAATGAAGCGGCAGTTCGAGGGGAATCACGTGCGTTTCCAGAACCTCGACGACGATCGCCTGCTGAAGGTCTTTCGCCAGGTCGCCGGGTTGCCCGCTCCGGGCGAGGACATGGGCGGCTGGTACGACCTGAACGGCTTCAGTCTTGAGCGCAACGATTTTCACGGCTTCATCGCCGGCCATAGCTTTGGCCAGTATCTATCTGGATTGGCGCGCGCCTATGCAGTTACGGGTTCGGAGGAGACGCGAGCGAAAATTAATCGCCTGGTGAAGGGCTACGGCGAAACGCTCGATGCCAAAGCCAAGTTCTTTGTGGATTATCGGCTGCCGGCCTATACCTATGACAAGCTCTCCTGCGGTCTGATTGACGCCCACGAGTTCGCCCATGATCCGATGGCTATGGATATTCATGCCAAGCTGACTCATGCGATCGTCGCGTACCTGCCTGAGAAGGCTCTTTCGCGCCAGGAGCAGCGTTCCCGCCCTCACAAAGACACCGCTTATACCTGGGACGAAACTTATACGTTGCCGGAAAATCTCTTTCTTGCCTATCAGCGTAGCGGTGTTACGTTCTATCGCGACATGGCCAAGAGGTACCTCGAAGACGATACTTATTTCAATCCGCTCTCCCAAGGCAACAATGTACTGCCATTCGAACACGCTTACAGCCACGTGAATGCCTTCAGTTCGGCCATGCAGGCTTACATCACGCTTGGAAGCGAGAAACATTTGCGGGCGGCCAGAAATGGATTCGAGATGCTGACCAAGACCCAAAGTTTCGCCACTGGCGGATGGGGACCCAATGAAGCGTTTGGAGAACCGGGTACGGGACAACTGGGAGACAGTCTAGGACTCACTCACGCCAGTTTTGAAACCCCATGCGGCGCTTACGGACATTTCAAAATTACTCGCTATCTGATGCGGGTGAGCAAGGAGTCGCGATACGGGGATAGCATGGAGCGCGTACTTTACAACACGATCCTCGGAGCGTGGCCGATTCAGGCCGATGGCACTTCGTTTTACTATTCCGATTACGCCACGACCGGCAAGAAAGTCTGGTACGGGCAGAAGTGGCCATGCTGTTCAGGAACCTTCCCGCAACTCGCGGCGGATTACCACATCAGCACCTATTTGCGCTCGCCCGACGGAGTGTATGTGAATCTCTTCACGCCATCCCATGTGCAATGGAGCGAAGGCGGCGGACGCTATGGATTGAAGCAGGAAACGCGGTATCCGTTCGACAATAAGATCCAGATCCAGGTATCGGGTTCACAGCCCAAGGATTACACGATCTATGTTCGCATTCCCGGGTGGGCTGCGCCCGACCCGGTGCTCTCCGTAAATGGCAATCGAGTTTCTGATGCCGTGCAGCCGGGCAGCTTTGCAGCGATACAGCGCACGTGGAAGGACGGCGATCGCGTCGAATTGGAACTTCCCATGCCCTTGCGGTTGGAACAGGTTGATGCAAATCATCCTAACTTGGCAGCCCTGGTCCAAGGACCGTTGGTACTTTTCGCCGTGGCCGATTCCCAGCCCAGCTTTGAGCGCAATGGGTTGCTGCAAGCTAAGGCGACAAATAACGCAACCGGGGATTGGGTGACAACGTCTATCGACGGGGGCCGCGTGACGATGCGGCCCTTTATGAACATCGAAAAGGAAAACTACAGCACGTATGTAATGTTGAAGTCCTAGGGGTCATGCAAACCCGTTCCGGCGTTTAGTTGGGTGGCGCATCCTCTTCTACCAGTTTGTATTGGTAGCGTTGGCTTTGTTCTCGCGCTGCCTGCTTACGCAGCAACGCCAGCCTCTTCAGCAACTCCGGAATCTCGCTCGTGTTGCCAGTCTTTCGCAGCGCCTGGATGAGGTGATACAGCGACGCTTGATCTTGTGGGTTGCTGGCGAGCGCTTTCCGGCACTCTTCCGCGGCTTCCTGATATTTTCCGGATTGCAGATAGAGTTTCGCGAGCACACCCTGGGCGGCGCCCAACGCAGGCTGCAATGCCACAGCCCTACGGGCTGACCGCAGCGCCGTTTCAAATTCCGGTGTGCCCGGCTCCGCGCCCTTCTCTGAAAGAATGTCGGCCTGAAGGTAGAGCATAAAAGCGTCGTTGGGTTTTCGTGCCAAACTCGATTGAATTTTCGACAGCGCGCTGTCCAGGTTATTCTGCTGCGCCGCCGCCAAGCCCTGGGCGGCGGAACTAAGAGACTGGGTGGGATCCAGCTCATAGGCTTTCTGAAAATCAGCTTCGCCTTTTTCGTATTCGGCGAGTTGGATGTAGAGAACACCGCGCGCAAAATAAAGTGCCGCCGCCTTTGGCTGTAGGCCAATGCCATCGCTGACGACATCGATGCCAACCTGATACGAGTCGTGCGAATAGGATAGGCTGGCAAAATCTAAATAGAGATTCACATTCTGTTGATCGAGCAGAATCGCCTGCCGGATAGTGCTGACAGCGTGCGGCGTGTCTTTATTTTCTTCGTAGGCAGTGGCGGCTAGCTCTAGATTCTCTGCTTCCGCACCATGACCCTGAGGGTTGCTCTGTAGCAGCGGCTCTAGAGTGGCCAAAGCATCCTGAGGCTGGTGAGCGAGGAGTTGAACCGAGGCCAACAGGCGGCGCTCTCGCTGGTCATCTGGATTGAGTGCCAAGGCGCGCTGGAAGACTTTAGCTGCTTTTTCTGGCTCCTTGAGCCGCACCTCACAGATCGCGTAGGCGTGCAGCGCGCTCGCCTTGGAATCAAACAGCGCCCCTGCCTTTTCAAAGTGAAGAGCCGCGGCGCCACAGTTTCCCTGTTGATATTCGAGCACTGCGAGCATGCCATGACTGACAGCATCAGCAGGTCGCAAACGAAGCATGTGCTTTAGCAGTGGAATTGCGACCGGGTCCGCGGCGTCGTATTCAATTTGGATCGCACCTCGCAACGCGGGCAGGTAATCGGGAGAGATCTTAAGCGCAGACTGAAAGGAAGCCAATGCGTCCTTCGTTCGTCCTTGGCCCGCATAGGCCTCACCTTGCATCGCCCACAGTTGCGAGTTCCCGGAAGACGATTGCAGAGCGGTATGAACTAAATCAAGCGCCCTTTGAAATTCCTTGTTTTGCAGAGCCGAGGCGATCTCAGCGGTTGGCTCCGCGCCCGTTTGAGCGAGTGTAGCGGGAAAAACGCATAGATATAGATAAAGACACAAAATGGAAACGCAAGGCAGACGCATTCTTCGATTCGCGAATCTTCCTATCATCACCCGGGATGCTTCTTCACCCAACCACAGGTCTTTATACTTTATCTCACGGCTGACTACATAGCGTTCGAGACTTATCAGCCGGCGAACTCGCATCGGTCCCGCTGCTGTGCAAGTCAGATGCGGGAAACCCGTTGTTGAACCAAAGAAACCGGCCCGATCCAGATGAATCGGGCCGGCATCTTGCGTGGGGTTTGTCGAAACTCAGAACGAGAGCTTGCCTCCCAATTGCCAGAATCGAGGCTCATGCGAGGACGTTGCCTGGCCGAAATTTCCATCCGGCAGATTCATGTCGACGCCGCCGGTCAGGATGTTTGAAAAGCCCGTGAAGTCCACGTAGTTTGCCCGATTGAAGAAATTGAAGATTTCAAAGCGGACTTGGAAATTGACTCTTTCCGTAATGTGCGTGTCTTTGTAAAAGTTGATATTCGTCTCAGCAAAATTCGGCCCACGGAACTGCATCGCCTTCTCATTTCCGTTGGCACCGCTGTTCGAGAAAGTGGGGACCGTGAAGTCGCTCTTAGGAATTGCTCCATTGAGCCAGGCATTGTTGGAGTGAGACTGACTGTAACTGACCACATCCGGGTAGGCGAGGTTATCGCCGTCACCGAGGTAGTCGCCGCTTGACGCTCCATAGCCTACGGCCGGGTTCGCAGCTGATGGGCAAGGCAACGCTGCGTTCGCGCAAACGGGCTGATAAGAATTGACGTTCTCGGGGTTCAATGGATATCCAGACTGGAAGATACTGGTACCGCTGACGCCCCATCCGCCAGTCACATAACCCACAGCCCCCCTGCCCCCGTTCAGTCCTTTCAGCGAGTAATTGAAGCTGAGCGAGAAGCGATTGGGCGCGTCAAAGATGGATGGCGCGTAATACTGCTGCGGATTCAGCCCTTCAGAGTTGGGATAGTAAAGCGTATCATCCTCGGAGCGGGAACGAGTGTAAGAAGCGTCCACGAACCCGCGGGCAAAACGTCCTCGAACATCAAAGATCACGGCGTCGTAGTTGGCATGCCGATCATTGTCGGCGTAGGTAATCTCACCAAAGCTGGGGTTGAGCCGCGTGGGAGTTGTGCTCTCGTGGGCCATAAGATCCCCCGGGAAAGCGTTGATGTCCACTCCGTAGGAGACATTTCCAATCGAGTTGCCGTTGCCGACGATATTGTAGGAATGCGATCCGTTGTAACCCACGCTAGCGCCAAAGATTTTGCTTATCTTCCGCTCCAAGGTTAGAGACCAGATATCGGACTTGGGAGACTTCAGCAGTGGGTTAACGGCGCCGATGGCGAAGCCGGCTCCGACGATTCCTCCTTGCGCGTCAAGTCCGCCTCCCGCTTGCGGTGTGGGACCTGTGCCCGGCCCGAAAGTCGGGTATGTAAATCCGAACGGAGGTTTGCTGCTGTTCCCGAGAGCAAAGATTGGTGCCTGCGCCGACGCCGTCCCGCCCGCGAAGAATGTCGGCGCAACCTCTCCCGGAGGACTGCCGCGGAATTCTTCCTGCACGTTCGCCTGCGTAAGCCAATTGTTGTAGATGCCAAAACCACCACGCACCACCCAATCACCTCTTGAAGTCGGATCCCATGCGAACCCAACGCGGGGACTAAACAAGTTATCCACCGAATGCAGCAACGCGTTGTGTGTGGCCTTTGCGTACCCATTGGCCACTTGTTCCTGTTCCGTTGTGCCTGTGCCAAGATAAAAATTGCCAAAAACTGTCGACGGGCTCTTCGACCAGGGGTTGCCACTGTCGTCATAGCGGAGGCCAAGCGTTACAGTCAGGTTCTTCTTCGCTTTCCAGGTGTCTTCTACAAAAAGTCCAAAAGTCCTGGAAGCTGCATCCCAACTCCACAGTTGCTCGGTGCCGGTGGCGGGGTTGTAATAAATTCCGTTTTCGACCGCGGGACTATCCTGTGCCAGGGTCAGCAGATTGTTGAAGGAGAATTTTGGCTGGGACCACGGCCCCTGGAATGGCTCGACATCGTCGCCATACCAGCCCTCATACCCGAACTTGAGGGTATGGGCGCCATGCACGTGCGTGAGGACGTCGCGCCAGTGATAGTTGTGCTGAATAAAATCTCCCTGTGCGAAGCCCACTCCAAAAGCTTGGCCAGAATCCACGCTGATGCCACTCACAGATACTGAAGGAACGTAGTAGCTGGCAGCTGGCGCCCCGCTGCCCAACACACCCTCGACTCGGCTCTGGCCAGCGGTGAACTCATTAAGAAGCGTGGGGGAAAAAGTGTGCGTCCAGGATGCCTGTCCCGCGACTTGCCATGTATTGTTCAGTGCTGAGAACTGCGGCATGGCTGAAGGCGCGCCAGTGAGAAGAAGAGTGCGGAAGATGCTGGCGTAGATGCGGTCGTTCTTGAACTCTTTGTCGATGCGGCCAAAATATTGCGTGCCGTTGCGGATTGAGGTTGCGCCAAATGAAGCGCTGTCTTGCACGTTCGTGTTGCAGGGAATGTTGTCGACCGACGCTGGAGCCGCCTGGCAAATGGGCACGCCCGCTCCGTTGTTCCCGAAATAGGCTGCAGCGTTCTCCGCAGTGACGCCGGTTACGTTGGCGGGCTGATACTTGGCGAGTAATCCAGTACCCACTGTGCCTGCGGTCGCGATCGGAGCGTTGCTGCCCTGAGCCCACGCGATGAAGGCCGGATCCGCGAACGTCACCCTTGAGCCGGTGCCTGCCGATGACCGGAGCGGCTCTACCGAAAAGAAAAAGAAAAAACCGTGATGCGGAATCACCGGTCCGCCAATCGCAAAATCCATATTGTTGGAATGGAAGGGAAGGTAGGGATAGCTGATAAAATGCTGGCTGGCGAACATCTTCTCATAATTGAAATAATCCGACGCCGAACCGTGAAACTGGTCGCTGCCGGATTTGGTGGTAAACATCGTTTGCAGCCCAGCGGCGCGGCTGTACTCGCTGGTAAACGTGTTCACCTGAACGCTGGTCTCCTGGATAGCTTCAGGCTGGGGAGTCAGGTTCAGAACACCCTGGCGAATTCCACTGGTCACGTCAAGTCCATCCACAACGTACTGATTATTATTCTGGCCTTGACCGTTGGCGCTGGCGTCAACCTGCTCTTCCGTGGAAAAGTTGTCAACGCCCGACGCAGGACTTCCCGCCGCGCTTGTTCCCAACCCAGTAGCACCTGGCGCCATCGTGACGAGCGTGACCAGGTTGCGACCGACGATAGGCAATTCCGCGACCGCTTGGTTCTCCAGCGTCAACTGGGTGCGGCTGTCCGCGGTGTCGACCACCGGAGCCTCAGTTGTAACGGTAATCGCCTCGGTTGCCGAACCAACCTTGAGTGTGACTGGTACGCTCAGGATCTGTGCGGTCAACAAGGTAATATCGACCTGCGTCTTCGAGAAGCCCGCTGCGTCCACGATCACCTTATAGCTGCCGGGAGCCAGGCTTACGAAGTTGAAGTTGCCGCCTGCGTCGCTCGTGGTTGTCTGGGCAGCATCGGTGGCATTATTGACGAGCTGTACCAAGGCCTTGGGAACGCCAGCTCCGGAAGGATCTTGCACGTTACCTTGGACGCTACTCGTGAACTGCGCGAATGCGGCAGCAGCGAAAAATAAAATAGCTAGCAATACGAATAAGCGACGAGGCATTTTGCCCGACATTGGGTTCCTCCCGAGGCCCGCTTCGACAGAGAAGCGAAACCACAGAAAACGTTTACTCAAGCGCCCTAGTATATATCGACTACCAGCCGCCACTGTCAAGTGTTTTTTCGCAGACCGCCACTTCTCGGAATTGCCGGCGCCAATGCAGCAATTGTTAGAGAAACGACGCAGCATACTGCAATTTCAGCAGCTTGCTTCAATCTCGTTAGCTTGAGTACTTAAGACCGGCTCCAGCCTTTGTTGCTGACGATTCCGAATCCTTCTCGAATTGTTACGAGTTGTTTTGTGCTGAGATTTTTGTATTGCTCGTGCAGGCCGTTGGGCCAGTAAACGTCGAGATCGACCGAATTGAATCCGCCCAGGCCAAAGTGCAGCCGGGAGTCGTTGCACGAGTAAAAACTCGACTGGCTGAGCACCGCTTGTGCTTGTACCTTGCCACCGTAGCGAGCCAATACACGCGCTCCAATCGCGCTGCGGTTTGACTTCACTCCCTCGAGTTTAACCTTGATCCAATTCTGCTTTTGCTGGATGTCGTTGCGCAACAGCGAGGGAGGCTCATTCAAGTTGACCACGAGAATATCCACATCTCCATCGTTATCGAAATCGCCGAAGGCGCAGCCGCGGCTGCAATGAGCGGCGGCTACACCGGGTCCCGCTTCTGCACCCAATTCCTCGAAGGTCCGATTGCCCAGGTTGCGAAAGACGGCGCGCGGCGTTTTGTTTGCGTATTGCGGCAGCTTTTTTTCCACTTCTGGATACACGTTGCCCGTCACCATAAATAGATCCGGATAGCCGTCGTTATCGAGATCGACAATGCCCGCTCCCCAACAGATGTACCGGGTATCGACTGCGACACGCGAAGGCCCGGTGATGTCATCGAAATTTCCTTTTCCGTCGTTGCGATAAAGCCCATTGGCATCGTCCGCGAAATGTGTCTTGAACAGATCCAAATGACCGTCCAGATCGAAGTCGCCTACCCCAACGCCCATACCCGCCTGCTCCATCCCGTCATCGCTGAGCGCTACGCCGCGAACTACACCCTCTTCCCGAAACGTTCCGTCATGATTGTTCATAAACAGCAAACTCGGAGTCGAATCGCAGGCAACAAAGATGTCCGTCCACCCGTCCTCATCAAGATCTGCCGCGACCACCGTCATTCCGTAGGACTCCGTTGCGCTCGCGATCCCAGCTTGCTGGCTCACGTCGGTAAACGTTCCATCACCATTATTGCGGTACAGCGAATGTCTGCCCGTGGGCAATCCGCGGGGTCCGCACTCAACCGGAACACCTTTCCAATTGCAATTTACGTTCTCTCCCGGTACCGGAGCATGTTCAAACGAAAAACGCACATAATTGGAAACAAAGAGATCCAGGTGTCCATCGCGGTTGTAGTCGAGAAAACTGCATCCCGCGCCCCAACGCGGTTGATCGTTCCAGAGCCCGGCCGCTTTGGTCACATCAGTGAACGTTCCATCTCCGTTGTTGCGATACAGACGGTTCTGCCCGAAGTAGGTACAAAAAATGTCTTCGAATCCGTCGTTGTTGTAATCGCCGATGCAGACTCCCGAGGCCCATCCCACCGCCTTCAACCCAGCCTTCTCAGTAACATCCGTAAATGTGCCGTCGCGATTGTTTTTGTAAAGCCGGTTGGTCGCGTCTGGCGGATCGCCGGTTAAGCGCGTTCCCGACAACAAGAAAATGTCCATCCAGCCGTCATTGTCGTAGTCGATAAAAGCACAGCCACAGCCAGTGGCTTCCAGGATGTATTTCTTGCTCTCTATTCCGCCGTATACCACAGGAGGTTGCAAGCCGGCAGACGACGCAACATCCACGAGGTGCGCATAAAATGGACGCCCCGAGGGAGCGGGCCGCGCCACAGGCTTGACCGTATGAGCGGCAACCCCTTGCGCCAGCAGTCGTGGAACTACC
>Ga0302324_100021154_pt1 | contig 12694 bp, 11 predicted proteins | sample Palsa_T0_1_FD_201949 | JGI IMG/M metagenome (GOLD analysis project Ga0302324, IMG submission 201949) | Peat permafrost microbial communities from Stordalen Mire near Abisko, Sweden - Palsa_T0_1 | ecosystem: Environmental > Terrestrial > Soil > Palsa > Peat permafrost | place: Sweden: Abisko...
GCCCGATACTACGCCAGAAACCCCGCCAGCTGTCACTATTTCAGCGAATTACCGCTTGAATTGCTTACTCAAAGTCAGCGCCTGCTGCTGATAACTCGACCCAATCCCAACCCCATAGATCTTGTCTGGCTCACTCAGCAGCGGGTAATACACCAGCCGCCCCACAATCTGTCCATGCTCGATAAGAAACGGTACCTCGTGCGCCCGCACCTCTAACACCGCCGGCGTCCCCTTGATATCGTTCGCCCCATAACCAAATCCCGGATCGAAAAATCCCGCATAGTGCACGCGAAACTCACCCACCGCAGGATCAAACGGCACCATCTCGGCTGCATAATTTCCCGGCACGCGAACTTTTTCCTTGCTCGCCAGAATGTAGAAGTCGCCCGGATCCAGCACCAGGCTCTCATGGCGAATGTCGCGCACCTGCTCCCAGAAATCCTCCGGCGCATAGTGATCGATCTTATCCAGCGCAATCAACGGCGCATTCTTCCGTGCCTTATAAGCCAGAATCTCGCCGGGTTTCTGCGCCTTCAAATTAATCGAGAAAGTAAGTCCGCGATTGATATGCGCAATCGCCAATTTGTCCTCGCCCTCATCGCCTTCAAACACCAACCCGTGCACCTTATCCAGGTCCACTAATAAGTCATCATTCGTCGGCGGATTGCGATACACAAACCGCAGCTGGTTCAGCCGCATCCCCGCACTTACCGCAACCGTAAATGTCCGCGGAACTATCTCGGCATATAACTTGCCCGTGTAACCCGCCGGCACATTCTCAAACTCCACGCCGTAATCGGTAATCATGCGGACAAAAATATCCAGCCGTCCGGTCGTGCTCTTGGGATTTGCCTTCGCCGTAACTTCCGCCGGCAGCCGCAACTCTTCCTGCAGCGGCACAATGTAGACGCACCCCTTCTCCATCACCGCCTGCGTCGACAGGTCCAGCGTCGACATACTCAACTGCCGCAGCTTGTCCTCAACGGTTGAAGCGCCCGGCAAAAAACTAGCCTGCACCCGATGCGCAATGTTGCCCAGCCGCAAGTCCAGCGACGCCGGCTGCACGTGCGCCTCAGGAATCGGCACCTCCGCATGCACCCCGCCCTGCGCCAGCAGTTTGCGAATGTCCTGCGACGGCAAAATCCCCGCCCCGATCCCGCGCTCCATGGAGTTGACCACGCCTTCCATTACGATGCCTTTGGTTCCCATCCCGTTAGTGTGCGCGATTCCGAAGCGCAACGCGCACAAACGTCTTGCGGAAAAGTTAAATCAATGTGGAAAACCGCGCCGTGCGCCGACTCCGTAAAATCGCAACGTGCCTTTCCCGCGCATCGTCGCTCTCCAACCTAGCATCAGCGTCACGCTCGCAGCTTTCGGCAAGCTCCACCACGTAGTCGCCTGCACCCGCTGGTGCGTTGATCAGGTCCACGGACTAGCAGAAAGAAATTTGCCGATCCTCCCCGACTCCTGGTCCGCAACAAAAGAAGAATTAGCCGAACTAAAGCCGCTCCACCCCGATCTCATCCTCGCCAGCGTCCCCTACCGCCTCGAATCCATAACCGCGATCTTGCAGCAGGGAACACCCGTCCTCGCCTTATCGCCAAAAAATCTCGCGGACATCTACGCCGACACCCGACTCCTCGCCTCGCTAGTCAACGCGACAGAAAATGCCGAAGCCCTTGTCGCCGAGATGGAGGCAGCGCTATCCAATGTTCGCAAGCTCTGCCGGGACGGCCAGTCCCAAAAGGTTTACGCCGAAGAATGGGGCAAGCCGCTCATTCATTCGCAACCATGGGTGAACGAATTAGCTGCCGCCGCCTGCGGCGCTCCCGTCGGGAATCCCGGCAAGCACAGCACGCCGGAAGAAATCGCCGCCGCCGACCCGGACGTTCTTCTATTAGCCTGGTGCGGAGCTGGCGATCGCGTCCCCCCTCCAGCGAGTCGTCGAACAACGTAGCTGGCAGCAACTCCGCGCCGTCCGTGAAAAAAGAATGTTCTGCGTCCCCGACGAATTCCTTAACACCCCAGCCATCCCATCCCTGCTCGACGGCTTAGCCTGCATCGCCGCCGCTCTCCAGCCGGAAATATTTCCAGTCCCGCCGCGTCTCGTTCAACTCCGATCCGGTTAGCTAATATTGTCGCCATGGGAACGATCGAGAATTATGGTGACAATTTTGTGCACTTTGTGTTGCACATTCCTCGCTAACAAATCTGGCTGAAGCAGACGTCTGCGTTTACAAACCACCCAGGCCCATCCAACACATTCGCGGGATCGTCGTTGATCCAGCGGGTCGGCCGATCCCGGGAGCGCACGTCACGACTCTTGAAGGCGCGAAGGTAGTCATCAAAGGCAAATCTCAAGATGACGGGGAATTTAACTTCCCGACCGTGACTTCTGGTAATTACGAATTGGAAGTCGAATTCCCAAGGCTTTGGGAGCGGCCACTACGAGATTGTCGTAAGAAACCCAGGCGGCTCCGGGCGGCACTCCCTCAGGATCCAGATGGAAGTCGGCGCCGTCCGTGTCGCTTGTGATGACATCAAGCTGATAAAAACGAAAAGCCTCCACCACTAGTTACCGAGCGCGCCGCGAATAAAGGAGCGCCCACCAGATCAGCGGCAACTGCAAAGGCAGCCGCGCCCAAAGCACCCACTCCGGAATCGGCGGATTGCCAAACTCGACATGCGAAGCCGCCATCCACCAGTTCGCAGGCAACACCGCAACCAGCAGCAGCGCCAGCCCGATCGCGGCCGCCCGCCGCGTCCGCTCCAGCAGCAATCCCAGCCCGCCCAGGATCTCCGCCGCCCCACTGATCGCCACCAGCGCCGCCGGATACGGCAGATACGGCGGCATGATCCGCACATACACCGCGGGAATCACGAAATGCAGCGCCCCGGCCACCAGGAAGAATGCAGCCATCGCCCATCGCCCCCAACTGACTTTTCCAGCCATCAATTCACTCTCGGCATATCTTTGCATGTCGTCGTTCGATGTGCTATAAACACTGAACCACATGGTTCAGTATACCCAGGGCCGTTCTACACAGGGTCGTTTCGATGTCTCGTTCGCGGCGCTTTCTGACGCCACCCGGCGAGGCGTTCTCGAGCAGCTCGGGCGCGCCGACGCTTCCATCACGGACCTGGCCGAGAAGTTCGACATGAGCCTGACGGGGATGAAGAAGCATGTCGTGGTGTTGGAGCACGCGCGGCTCGTTACCACCGCGAAGGTTGGGCGCGTGCGGACCTGCAAGCTGGGCCCGCGCCGTCTGGAGGAAGAGGCGGCGTGGCTTCACAAATACCGCCAGCTGTGGGACGCGCGCTTCAACGCGTTGGACCAGGTGATTGAGGAACTCAAACAAAAGGAGACGGGCAATGGAAACAAAGATGGACACAGGAAAAGAAAATAAGCCTTCAGCAAATCCCACGACGATAGAGCGCAAGTCCGACCGCGAGCTAGTCGTTACCCGAACTTTCAACGGCCCGGCGCGCCTCGTCTTCGAAGCGTGGACCAAGCCCGAACTCATCCAGCGCTGGTGGACGCCAAAGTCGATGGGCATAACCTTCGTCGCCTGCGAGACCGATGTCCGCACCGGGGGCGGCTACCGCTTCGTATTCAGCTACCAGGGTTCTGAGATGGCGTTCTTCGGCAAGTATCTCGAAGTGATTCCCGGCTCGCGTCTCGTCTGGTCGAATGAAGAAGGCGGCGAAGGCGGCACCGTCACCACCGTCACCTTCGAAGACAAAGCCGGCGAGACGCTGGTCCTCATCCACGAGCTCTATGCATCGAAGACAGCTCTCGACGAAGCCATGGCCACCGGCGCTATCGGTTGGTCCGCCGAGCAGTTCGATCAACTCGACAGCCTTCTTACAATGTAGAGCGACGGAGGGGCAGCGCATGCTGTGTTGGCAGGTAGGCCGGGTAAAAATCACCCGCATCGTCGAAATGGATTTGCCCGTGCCTGCCACCATGTTCCTCCCACAGGCCACGCCCGAGGAGCTGCGCAAGTTGCCGTGGCTCTACCCGCACTTCGTCAGCGACGACGACAGCATCCTGAAGATGAGCGTCCACGCGCTGCTGGTCGAGGCGTCGGGGCTGAAGTTGGTCGTCGACACCTGCGTCGGCAACGACCGGCCCCGCGGCATCACCGGCGACCAGCCGTTGTCCACGCCATTCCTCGAGCATCTTGGCGAGGCAGGCTGGTCGCGCAACGGAGTCGATGCCGTGATTTGCACGCACCTGCATGTTGACCACGTCGGCTGGAACACGATGCTCGAGAACGGCAAGTGGGTGCCGACCTTCCCCAAGGCGCGCTACCTCATCGGCCGGCGCGAGTACGAATACTGGCTTACTCATGACGACGCGGAGCAACAGACAATGCTCGGCGATAGTGTCAAGCCGATCTTCGACGCTGGCCTGGCCGAGCTGGTCGAGACGGACCACGTCATCTCGCCGGAGATCCGGCTGACGCCTTCCATCGGCCACACGCCGGGCCACGTCAGCGTGCTGATCGAGTCCGAGGGCGAGCGCGCGGCAATCACCGGCGACATCGCCCACCATCCCGTCCAGATAGCGCATCCCGACTGGCCGCTCGGTGGCCCCGGCGAATTCGACGCCAAGGCCGCCGCACGCACCCGCTCGCGCCTCTTCACCGAATGGGCCGACCAGCAGATCGGCCAGCCCATCCTCGTCATCGGCACCCACTTCCCGGCCCCCACCGCCGGTCACGTTCTCCGCGATGGCGCCGCCTTCAGGTTTGCCGTGTAACGGCCACCGCAATTGCGGCGCCCTCAAATGGCATAGGAATTCCCGCGGCAATCGCGTTACACTGCCGTCGCGATGTTTTCCCGCCAAAACCTGCGCTCCCGCCGAATTATTTCGCTGTCCCTGCTGGCCGTCGTATTCGCCACTCCCGGCGCTCGCGCCTTGCAGCAGACCGTCCCGGCCACGTCCGCAACCGCCCCAGTTCGCGTCGCCATCGTCGGCCTCGTCCACGATCACATCGCCGGCTTCCTGGGTGAAATTCCTAAACATCCCTCCGTCGAATTAGTCGCCATCGTCGAGCCCGACCAGGCCCTCGTCGAAAAATATTCTGCCAAATTCCACCTCCGCCGTGCGCTCTTCTTCACCGACCTCGACACCATGCTGCGCGACAAGAAGCCCGACGCCGTCCTCGTCTACACCACCATCCTCGCCCACCGCCACGTCATCGAGGAGGCCGCAAAATTCGGCGCCAGCTCCATGGTTGAGAAGCCGCTCTCCACCACGCTCGCCGACGCACTCGCCATCCGTCAGGCCGCTCGCGATCACCACGTCAACGTCCTGGTCAATTACGAAACCACCTGGTACGCCAGCAATCTCGCCGCCTATAACGAAGTCCACGACGGCAAGCTCGGCGAAGTCCGCCGCGTAGTAGTTCACGACGGCCACCGCGGCCCGCAGGAACTTGGCGTCAGCCAGGACTTCTTGCGCTGGCTCACCGACCCGCATCAAAATGGCGCCGGCGCTCTCTTCGATTTCGGCTGTTACGGTGCGGACTTGATGACCTGGATCATGCAGGGCCAGCCACCACTCAGCGTCACCGCAGTCACCCAAACCGACAAGCCGCAGATTTATCCCAAGGTCGACGACGAAGCCACCGTCATCCTCCGCTACCCGCGCGCACAAGCCGTGTTGCAAGCCAGCTGGAACTGGCCCTTCGACCGCAAAGACATGGAAGTCTACGGCGCAACCGGTTACGCCATCACCGTCGGCAAATCAGCGCTCCGCCTCCGCCTTGCAGGTGAGACCGAAGAATCGAAGGTAGACTCCCCGCCACTCACGCCGCCCGAAAATGATTCGCTGAATTACTTAGTCGGAGTTATGCGCGGAGAAATCCAGCCCAAAGGCGACCTATCCTCGCTCGACACCAACATAGTAGTCATGCAAATCCTCGACGCCGCAAGAGAGTCCGCCTGGCTAGGCCGCACCATAGAAATCAAGCCGCTGCCGCAGTAAGGACGCTGCTATCATCTCGCGATGTCGAAGTTAGTCCTCAGCCTCGGCCTGCTAGTCGCATCGCTAACTTGTTACTCGTTCGCTGCGTCGATCAAAGATATTCGAGTTGATAAGTTACCCGACGACCCCGCTCTGAAAGCCGCCCTCGCCGACGCACAAGAACTCGAACCCTGGGTGCGCGACTTCGAGATGACGTGGAGCGCTCCCGTAACACAAGCAGACTCCGAAGCGCGTTTGGCGGTGGACATGAAAGTCGCAGAGACTGCGCGTGCCAAATATCCTGACAACGAAGAAGTCGCCTTGCTCAGCGGACTGATCGCGAGCTATGCCTATAATCTCGAGGTCAAGAAATCCTGGGACGTCGCCCACGACGCCTTCAACGCAGCGATCAAACTCGACAGCTCCGATCCGCGAGGCACCTGGTTTCTAGCCGCACACAATTGCCAGACAACGGACCGCTTGAAGGAAGGCATGTCCGGATTACTCGAAGTCGAAAGCCGAAGACCGAAGAATCTGCCCTCATCGTTTTGGCTTGACTACATGGCATGCGCAACCGTGACGGATATGCCAGCGCACGCTAGCTACGCTGCGACCCGACTCGCGCCAGCTGATCGCGCGGACTCTCAAGCCGTTGCAATCCTGAATAACTCCAAAGGCGCAGCCTCACTCACGCAGGATTACAAGCCCGGCGAAATTTGGTCGGCAACGGCCGTGGAGGGTGGCGTGTCGTTCCGGAGTTATGCCTGTGGCATCTCTTTTACGACGCCCGCCGATTGGAAACCCCGCGTCTATCCCATCTCCGGAGGTAAGTGCGCCATCGAGTTGCAAATCCCTTCCATGAAAGGCAAACATGGCGCCTGGAATGCGAACATCCTGGTCATGTCGCACGCTGAGTTGCCCGGAGATTCGTTTCCCGAATATGCCGCGCATGTCGAACCCAAGGGCGAGAAACAGGACAATCCGCAACTGCAAGCATTGTGCGACTACGCCAATTGCCGCACCGCGGACATATTTGATAAGGACATGTATCCGAAAGAAGGCGGCGGCCATGCTCTGAGCCTGCAATTCGAACGACCGCAGCCTCAGATCGCGGGCATCGCCTTGGAACCGTTTCCCATTCCGCCGCCGAAGGATAGGAAGACACCTTACTTCAGTTTGCCGGACTACATCGCCAGGTTTCCCGGCAATATCTATTACACAATTGCCATCGATACCACTGTCTCAATTCTTCCTAAGGCGAACGAAGACTTCATCACCTTCGTAAAATCAATTCGCACAGACTAACTCGCGAGCAGATATCTCTTGATTCGCCGGCTCACGAAGCAAACAGCGAAGCCACATTCGTCAGGCTCAGCAAATCCTTTACTCGCGGTGACAAATTCTCCAGCGTCAGCCGGCATTGGCCCTCGCGCATCGCCGATGCCTTCAGCCCCACCAACACCCCCAGCCCCGAGCTATCGAGATATTGCAGGTCCGCAAAATCCAGCACGATGTTGCCGCCCTCCGGAATCAGCTCCTTGACCGTGTTCTTCAACTCCCCAGTCGTGCCACTCACCAGCTTGCCGTGGCACTTGATCGTCGTCGTCACACCCGCCTTCTCATCGTCGGATTTTTCGACTTCGTAGTGAAAGACTTCCTCTGCACTCATCGCGGATCAGCCTCCTCATGAGGACGAAACATAACATAAACCTGAACGGCTCGCGCGTCGCAGTTTTCTGGGACGTCTCTCGCAATGTCATGTTGCTAGCAATAAGAATTGCCGCCGGACCACAAGAATCCGGCGGCACTCCGATCGCACTTATCTAACTGCGGCTAAGCAGCGTTGGGATGTAGCACAACCTTAGTCCAGCCTTTCTTGCGGTCGTCGAAGTTCTTATAAGCATCCGGCGCCTTCGACAGCGGCAACTCATGCGAAATAATCATCGACGGATTTGCCTTTCCCGCATGAATTAAATCACGCAGTCGACGGTTGTAAGCCTTCACGTTGCATTGCCCAGTCCCCATCTTCTGCCCCTTGAACCAGAACTTGCCGAAGTCGAAAGCGATCTGCCCCTTCTTCGCCAGCTTGTCGTCCGCCTTGGGATCCTGCGGAATAAATACGCCGACCACGCCGATCGTGCCCGTCGCCTTCACCGCATCAACCAGCGAATTCATAGTTAGATTCGGAACTTCCTTGCCCGCCGAGTTATGGCATTGATAGCCGACACATTCAGCTCCGCAATCCGCACCAAGGCCGTTCGTGGCCTCGCGAATTTGATCTCCAATGTCACCATCCTTGGTGTGCAGCGGAGTCGCGCCAATCTGTTTCGCCAAGGCCAGCCGGTCCATCTGGCCGTCAACGACAAAGATCTGACTCGCGCCCTGAATGCGAGCCGACATGGCTGCCATCAACCCCACCGGTCCCGCACCAAAAATTACGATCGACTCCCCCGGCTTCAAATCAGCCATGCGAGTAGCGTGCCAGCCAGTCGGAAAAATATCCGACAGCATGACATAGTCGAGTTCCTTCTCATCCGCATCCTCAGGCAGCTGCAGACAATTGAAGTCCGCATACGGCACGCGCAAATACTGCGCCTGCCCGCCAGAGTAAGGCCCCATGCCGGCGAATCCATAAGCCGCGCCAGCCATCCCGGGCATCACTGATTTGTCGGAGCAAGTCAGGCAGAATCCCGAAAGCCCGCGCTCGCAATTCTGGCAAAATCCGCAGCCAATGTTAAACGGCAGCACAACCTTATCGCCTTCGTTCACCGTATCGACGCCCTTGCCAACCGCGACGACTTCGCCAAGATTCTCGTGGCCAAGAATCTTTCCCTTCTCCACATCGGTACGTCCTTCATACATGTGCAGATCGGAGCCGCAAATATTCGTCGTCGTCAATTTGATGATGACGTCGGTATATTTCTCAAGTTTTGGATCAGGAACGGTGTCGACAGAAACTTTCTTCGGCCCGTGATAAACAAGTGCTTTCATAGTTACAAATTCCTCTCAAAGTGGGGAGCCGCAAGGAAAATGCGGCCTCAACACCTGCGATGCGAAGGAATTGTGCGAAGTTGTAGTTGGCGCCGTCCCTCATGTGTGCCACGCGCATATGAGGCACCGCGCACACTCAAAACGCGCCCTAACTCGCCTTTAAATAAATCTCGACATTATTTGTCGTCCAGGTGGCGAGTCCGCTACCGAAGAAATCGTGGTCTTCTGTCCAGACAGGACAATTCAGCAGAAGCGCGGTCGCCACAACCGGCCAATCCGGAACATCGCGCTGATAAATCCGAGCTCGCGCTGCCTCTTCATGCAATCCGTACAGATCGACGTCGATTGCTGGAACCAGAAAAGCCAGTTTGTCGAGCGCAGTGGTCAACAGGGCAGTATCACGCTGGTGCCGTTGTAATATTCCCGCGAGATTGCGGCGCGCTTCTACAAAGCAAAGGTCCGGAGTTACGAATGACGTCGAATCCTTGTAAGCGTTGAGCAACTCTGGAACTCGACTTCCCAGTACCGCGCGCAACAAAATATTCGCGTCCAAAACCAGACTTTTCGACGAAATCACGGCCTTTCAGCCGCGCGCAATCTCTTGAACTCGTCCATGAGTTCGTCTTCGGTCAAACCCGCGTCCAACATCATCTGTTGCACTTTGGAGTGGGCCTCTTCAAAAGCCGCCCAATCCGCCTCCGTCGCCTTCCGCCGGACGGGAATATATAAACCAACCGTATCCCCATGCCGAGTAATCGCGATTGGCGCTTCCGACTCCAAGGCGTAACTCGCTAACTTGTCACGAAACTCGCGGATCCCAACCTTCTGTGTCTGCATGCTGCTCACCCCACTTGTGTACCGCTGTGTACACAAGTGTACCACTTACCTCCGATCCGGCACCCCGCACCACCCCAGCCACCTATCCGTCCCCACTCCTCCACACCTCCCACAGCCCTGCACAGGCATTGCACCATTCCTGCACCTTGCCACGCTCACACCCCGCGCCTAGTCTCGGACCTCATGCACTCCGCCCCAACCTCAGGCATAGAACCTGCCAATTTTCGGCCCGTCCCCGCGATCCACAGCCCCGCCGCCGCTCCCAACGCCGCCCTCCATGCAGCCGGCCACCCTTTGTTCATCGGCATTCCCGCTACTTTCCACAGCAGTTTTTTGGCTTTTTCGATCCCCGAGTTTCATTTCGACCGTGATTCACCGGGTATTCACAACCTAAACACAATATCTTGTGGCGACCGCTTGACACGCCCCACAGACAGCGCTACCTTTGCCTTCCACGCGGTCACTTTTCAGGCCAGCTAAATGCGGGGAGCGCACGAACAAGAAGGTCGCAACCGACGGTCTTCACCTCCGCCAGAGCCACGAAACGCCGCGCCAAGTATCACCGACTGAAAGCTTCAAACTGCAACCGGGACCCAGCTCCACCGTTTCTCGCTGCACAGCCCGCACTGCCCCGGGCATCTAATTCTTGAGAGGTTTTGACGAACACCATGGCCCAGAACACCACCACCACCGAGTCCGCCCGCAAGCAGGGAAGCGCCCCCACCAAGCCACTCCCGCAGAACGCCCCGCAGAATCTCGGCGGCGTCCGCTGCGAGCGCTTCTTTACCAAGGCAGACGTGTCACCGTACTCGGAAGTGCAGTGGGAGCGCCGCGACGCCGTCATCCAGGACTTCAAAGGCAACATCATCTTCGAACAAAAAGACGTCGAGTCCCCGGTCGACTGGTCCATGACCGCCATCAACATCGTCGCCAGCAAATATCTCCACGGCCAGATCGGCACCCCCGAGCGCGAATCCGGCGTCCGCGCCCTCATCTCCCGTGTCGCTGAAACAGTCCGCGACTGGGGCATGAAGAACAGCTACTTCGCCACGCCCGAAGACGCAGCCATCTTCCACGACGAGCTCGTCCACCTGCTCGTCCATCAGAAAGTTGCCTTCAACTCGCCCGTCTGGTTCAACGTCGGCTGCGATCGCCTCGAGCCCAACTCCGACGCCCAGAACTGGCACTGGAATGAGCACACCTGCGCCGTCGAATTTTCCGTCACCGGCTATCGCAAGCCGCAATGCTCGGCCTGCTTCATCAACTCCGTTGAGGACTCGCTCGACTCCATCCTCACCCTCGCCAAAACTGAAGGCATGCTCTTCAAGTGGGGCTCCGGCACCGGCACAAATCTCTCCACCATTCGCGGATCGAAGGAACTGCTCTCCGGCGGCGGCACCGCCAGCGGCCCCCTCAGCTTCATGCGCGGCTTTGACGCCTTCGCCGGCGTCATCAAGTCCGGTGGCAAAACCCGTCGCGCCGCCAAGATGGTCATCCTCAACGTCGAGCACCCCGATATCGTCGACTTCGTCGAGTGCAAGAGCAAAGAGGAAGCCAAGGCGTGGACCCTCGTTCAGGCTGGCTACGACGGCTCCGGTCCCGACAGCGAGGCCTACTCCAGCATCTTCTTCCAGAACGCCAACAACTCCGTCCGCGTCACCGACGAGTTCATGCGCGCCGTCGAACGCGATGCCGAATTCTCCACCAAGACCGTGAAGGACGGCTCGCCCCACACCACCTACAAAGCCCGCGACATCATGACCAAGATCGCCGAAGCCACCTGGCAGTGCGGCGACCCCGGCATGCAGTACGACACCATCATCAACAAGTGGCACACCAGCAAGAACACCGGCCGCATCAACGCCAGCAATCCCTGCTCGGAGTACATGTTCCTCGACAACTCCGCCTGCAACCTCGCCAGCTTCAACCTGATGAAGTTCCTCTCCCCCGCCGGCCAGTTCGACATCGCCGCCTATCGTCACGCGGTCGACATCATGATCACCGCGATGGATATCCTCGTCGACAACTCCGGCTACCCGACCGAACTCATCGCCCGCAACTCCCACGACTACCGCCCGCTCGGCCTTGGCTACGCCAACCTCGGCGCCCTGCTCATGGCCAATGGACTCCCGTACGATTCAGACGCCGGCCGCGACTTCGCCGCCTGCCTCACCGCCATCATGTGCGGCCAGTCCTACCTGCAATCCGCGCGGCTAGCAGAAAAATGCGCCCCACTACCCAGCGCCACCCCCCTCACCGCAGGAGCAGAAAAACAAGGCGCCGCCTGCCCCGGCTTCTACGTCAACCGCGAGCCCTTCCTCGACGTCATCCGCCTCCACCGCGCCTCCGTCAACGAAATCGGCAAGTCCACCACCAGCTCCGAACCCTTCGCCGTCGCCCAACTCGACGAACTCATCGCAGCCTCCACCGACGCCTGGGACCAGGCCCTCGCCCACGGTGAAAAATTCGGCTACCGCAATTCGCAGGTCACCGTCCTCGCCCCCACCGGCACCATCGGCTTCATGATGGACTGCGACACCACCGGCATCGAGCCCGACCTCGCCCTCGTCAAATACAAAAAGCTGGTCGGCGGCGGCATGATCAAGATCGTCAACAACACCGTCCCCGCGGCCCTCTTCAAACTCGGTTACTCCAACGACGAAGTCGACGCCATCGTCTCCTACATCGACGCCACCGGAACCATCGAGGGCGCCCCCGGCATCCTCCCCGAGCACCTCGCCGTCTTCGATTGCTCCTTCAAGCCCGCCAAGGGCACCCGCTCCATCCACTACATGGGCCACATCAAGATGATGTCCGCCACCCAGCCCTTCCTCTCCGGCGCCATCTCCAAAACCGTCAACCTCCCGCACGACGCCTCCATCGACGACATCG